>OBKV01000859.1_pt1 | contig 21543 bp, 42 predicted proteins | sample 1517301 | NCBI WGS metagenome assembly OBKV01 (sample SAMN04571685, study PRJEB22368) | human gut metagenome | biome: human gut; material: stool | host: Homo sapiens | place: Luxembourg | collected 2012-06-29 | reverse complement strand
TCCTCCCTCATCCCTCCTCCCCCCACACCACACATCATCTATGCTGCACCTCTCTCATCTCTTCATACTCACTCAGATCCCGGAGATACCCCCATATAAGGGGGAAATGGTTTAACCCTTCAAAGCTCCCTTTATCAAGTGAGCTATAACTTCCACCGTCCATCCGTTCCCCAGGCATCTGTATGCCTGTGTGTTGCTGATGACCGACATATCGTAGTCATCCGGTACCGTCTGCAATCTCTTGCATTCAGTGACCGTCAGCTTGCGGATTATGTAGAATCCATCTGCGAGTTTGATAGGATACCGCCTGCCTTTGATGGTTATCTTCCCATCCTTGACTTCGTATATCGGTGTTTTCGTTTTACTTTTGACGGTATCGACATTTGAAAATACCTTCGGCTCGACGTTTCCGCCACTCATCGCAGTGATGGTCGGTGATTTACCCTCGACACCGTAAACCCTGGTCAGAATATCGTGACACTTGGGCATATCCAACCTTGCAACCACCCCGTCATCCTTATCGTACACTTCGGCAAGCTCGTAATTCATGCCGCGTACTTCTACGGGTTCGGCAACCATGTTATGCTCTTGAACAGTTGTCAGACAGTTGGTCTTATCGGGATTCTTATTAACCTCGAATCTCTGAACACGCTTGACATCTTTATCGTAGTCACAACGGTGTCCGTCCTCGTTAATCCTACGACCGACCATACGCATGGCTACGGGTTCGGCAACCATGCTATCCGTCCTTACAGTGGTCAGACAGTTGGCTTTGTTCCCTCTGGCCTCGAACCTCTTGGTTCTGGTTCCGTCATCGTTATCACGGGTACGGCTGGCGATTGCGACCGGTTCAGCGACAGGCTCGATGATGTTGTCGCTCTTGCCAGTCATCAATGTGGACATTTTTCCATTCGTGTCATAACAACGATTATTCTTATCGAACGTCCCCTCCTTGGTCTCGAACACAGTCACATAATCATCGAACTCGGTTGTGGTGATTCCCAACAACGCTTTCAGGTCGAACCAGATATCTGCATCCGGTACGGAGAACGACTTATCGGATCTGAACCAATGCTCCACCATCGTGATGGGTTTACCCAGGGCTTCCGCAATCTCCTTGTTGGTCTTGTTCTTATTATTGCGAAGTAGCTTTTTCAGTTCATCGAGGTCACACGAGTATTTACGAACCGATACCTCTTGCGGAATGATGTGGCAGATGGGTTCGGCAACCATCCTACGGTTCTCCGCAAATGTTAATGTTGATGCTTTTCCATCAGTTCTAGCTATATAGCTACGTTCCCATTCTCCATCTGCGTTTCTTTTCTTCTCACCTACCACTTGTAAACTGACTGAAACGGGTTCGGCAACACACGTTTTCTTATCAACGTTGTTTCCAACCATATTTCTGATTCCGTCCTTGTAGCACGTTGCACGGATACATTGTGACTTCCCATCCTTGGTCATGTTCAATGGGACGGGTTCGGCTATCATCGTCCTCTGTCCTCTCTCGATGGTGTTCCAAGGTACTGCACCCTGATAACGTGCAGTCAAACAGAATGATTTATCGTTAGAGGTCAGATCCCATCCGCTTTCCAATATATCTTTCAGCAATATCCCTCTGTCTTCGGGTTGCTCGATGTCCGCCTTACGATATGTGCCATCCTCGTTCCTGATTCCGACCCAATACAATCTCTGCCTGTTCTGTGCGGATACCAAAGCGGAATTGATACAGATGGGTTCGAATCCGAATGCACCGCATATACTCTCGCGGATAGCCGGAGCCATGCTTTTGTTGTTCTCATAGATGAAATACTTAGGCTCGGCTTCCTTTATGGCACGGACATACTGTTGGAACAAATCCCATCCCATACCGTGGGCTTCAGTTTCCCTCTTTTCAGGCTGTTGCGCTATGCTCCAAAAAGTGCAGGGGCTCCCTCCGATGACGAAATCAAAACCCTTGTATTCGGTGAAATCCGCCTTGAACACATCTCCTTTATGCTCGATCATAGGGAAGTTGTGTTCGCTCACTTTGATAGCATTCTTGTCTATCTCATATGCTACGTATCTGCTCTCTCTCTCGATGTCATGTCTATGCCCGCAGACTTCATCGCAAGCATACCGCATGACATCCCGTCGAATAGACTCAATACCTTCATAAGTATCTCCTCTATTCTCACGATATATCGGGTATGTATATATTGTTTCTCTCTCCCATCTCCCCCCACTCTCCTCATATACTCACTCCGATCCCGGGGATACTCTATGCTGCATCCCTCCCCCCATCAATGACACAAATCCCCCCAATACTTATTCTGAAAAAAATCCCCTATATGTATTTTCCAAATATCCTCCGTATGTATTTTCTATATTGTACGAAAATGCGCTGAGATGCATTGAAATGATGTGTCTGAGGGGAAATCTTCTCGAATATTGCATGAAAATGCCCTGAGATGCATAGAAATAGTATATTTGACTGAAAATGCCCTGAAATGTGGGACAAATGCACGTGAGGATACACGCTGACCACTTCCCGTCCTCAACTATAATGTTGATTTTTCATTAACCGTTTATCATCCCATGTTTACCGAACAATTACCAACCATATACATGGTTGATATTTTGGACCCAAATATCATCAACCAATTATGGCTTGTTGTTGTTTACTAAACTTGTGTTACATATGGTTGATATTAATGATTTCTCGAACATATTCGGGAAAAACTATAAATACAACCTATGCATAGTGGTGAATTGCCCGAAACAGAGAAACACGGGCAAGGAAAAAAAAGTGATGAACATGAACACAAGAGTAGCGTTTAGAATGAAAGATCGCACAATCGACGTGCACGACTTGGACTACACCCTCGGGTACCATGCAGAAGCCCTCCTTAACGCACGTGACTTGGTAGGATTCGCCCACGTGTCCGAGAAGGATCAGACCCACACCCCGATAGAGGTCTCCTTGGACTTCTACGACGTCCCGATGACGACCCTTAACGACACCATAGATGCCAACCAACTCCACGGACTCGACGACATGACTGTTGTTGACTACAACGACGCCATGAGAGAAGTCGACTATCGCTTGATAGATGCCATCGACAACGAGCCCGAGTTTCAGAAGGCAATCGGGGAGTGTTCCCTCGGACAGTTGTTCCTCATCATGCAGGAAATAAAGTCGAACGTCGACCACAGGAACAAGAAGGAGTGAAACCATGAGGGGGGGATACCCCCCCCTCGAAACCATAAAGGATGTGTAGAAATGCCAAACTACTGTCACTCCTGTCAGCATTGCACGATGGATATCTACTATTGGGGAGACAGGAAAGCCAAGCCAAGCGTGGGGGGATCTCATCCCGTGTTCAGTTCTGTTTGTTGTTACAACGACAACGGGGCTACGGATATCGTAATCCTCCCGTGGAACTACGACCACACACCGTGCCCCCGCTATCTGGCGAAAGGGTGAAACCATGAGGGGGGAAATACCCCCCCTCGAAACCAAAATTTCGGGGGGAGCATCGCTGCATCCACTACCTACACCGTCCGCCGCAAGGATGAGATCGGCAAGGTGTGGTATCTCGTGTATCTGGGAATGGAGGAGGTCAAGGACCCCACCATGACCTACAGAAACTACTGAAACCCAGCCCGGGCCCGCCCGGGCGTCAGCGCATAAAAATATACCCCGGAAATATTTTCAAAATAAATTTTGAAATATTTCATACCCACCCATAGTTCCCCTAACAGCGTATCGACTCTATAGCAAAACTTGCTATAGAGTCGATACTCTCTAACATTGGGGTGTTCCCGCGGAATAAGATATACTTGCTATCACTCAATAACACATAGAATGTTATAAACGATAACTATAAATATAACTTATGTATATAGTATAATTACCCGAGTAAAGGAAAGACCCGGGATACGGAAAAACCAAAAATCCGAAAAAAGGAGCTATTGGAAATGACAACGTATGTAAAAAGACCCGCGTATGAGAGTACCGAACGCCTAGTCCAGGCCGGACGTCGTGGCATGGTGCCCGATCCGGACCAACCCATCATAAAGTCCGATGCCGATAAGGCCATCCTTCCGGCCGACGTTGAGACCGTCGGAGACCTGGGTGAGTACCTAGGTAGGCTCATTGCCGCATTCAAGGCCTACGATGAGATGCTGGCCCAGGCCAGGACCCTGGACGCCATCGAGGACCTGATAATCAGCGCGCAAAAAACCGCGGTTAAGGGTGGCGCGTACATCCCTACGGCCAACCCGGACCGCTACATCCAGGCGTTCTTTAAGACCTACACGACGCGTAAAGTCCAGAACGTAACCCGCGAACAGATATTTAGGTTGGTCTGGGCACTGATAAAGGATCCGTCCCTATGGGATTCGGTCCCCGTATCGCTCTTCAAGAAGGCCGGTGTAAACGTGGACTGTTCCGAGAGTTATAACCGTACGGTCCAGTTGAACGACTGTACACCCAGCGACAACAAGAAGGAATAAACCCCTTCTTAAACCCCTTAACCAAACTCTTTAAAAACAATCAAAATCAGCCCGGCGGAGTCCGGGCGTCAGCGCATAAAAATATACCCGGGAAATATTTCCAAAATAAATTTTGGAATATTTCTTTTCCCACCCATTTGTTCTTTTAGCTGCGTATCGACTCTATAGCAAAACTTGCTATAGAGTCGATACTCTCTAACATTGGGGTGTTCCTGCAAGATGAGATTTATCTTACAATCATGTAATAACATACGGCACGTTATATCCGATAACTATAAATACTACCTATGCATAGTGGTGATTGCCCGAAACAGAAAAACCCGGGCTACAGAAAGTACGAAAAATCAGGTAGGTAAAACCATGTGTGAGGATATACCCATAATCCATATTTCCGAATATAACCGGAAACTGAAAGCAACGGCCAAATACAACGGATGCCAATGTATAGCGTTCGATCTGCCCGCCGGACCCAAAACCAAAAAGGCCAACGGCACGTGCCCGTACGCGGGACTATGCACCGGGGACTGTTACGCGTGCTCCGGTAAATATGTATTCCATCACGAAATACACGAAAATAACCGCCTGGCATCGCTGGGGTCCGATTTCGTCTATCGCATGACGGGCGTATTGACGGACTACGTACACCGCGTAAAACCCGGTGTAAAAACCTATCTAAGGTTGCATACATCCGGGGACTTCTACGGCCGTGGATACGTCAAAAAGTGGATAGATATCGCGTACGAATGTCCGACTGTTAACATCTACGCCTACACTAAATCCATACCCTTCTTTAAGGGTGTGGATTTACCGCCTAACTTTAAGGTGGCCTATTCATATGGCGGAAAAAAAGACGATATGATAGACGCGGATAACGATACCGTCGCATTAGTCTATCCGTCGGCCGATTCCGCCATAAAGGCCGGGTGTGATGTGACTTGCAACTACGACGACTTAGCAATGTTCGAACACCGCAAACTGGGATTGGTGTACCACGGGTCCAGGCCATTCGAAAAAACAACCTGGGCCACGGCCCCGTGGTTAAAGGACTGAAAAACCATTTATCCCCCCCCCGGGGGGATTGAATACTATAAAGGACGGATAGATATGCTGTATAATCCGGATTGGAACGAGACAACCCGCCGGGCGTGCGATAAATTCCAGGACGAAATTCTCGATTGGATCGAGGAATGCGGTTATCTGGATTGGCTGGACTGCTATACCTGCGATAAGATAGCGCATGACATATTAAGCGACATGATCAACAATAGGGATAGGCCCGAAGATAGAGAGGATCTAATCCTAATGGCACTGGCCGATATGGAAAGCGTCATTATAACCATCATGGACTGGCACTGGCCCGAAAGGATGATGATGCTTCATCCCATGGTCCGCCCGTGAGCCATCCCCCCCCCGGGGGGACAAACCCCTTAGCCGCCGCGTCGGTGCATAAATCAATATCCCCTAAATTCTTATCCCAAAAAAATCAGTGATTCCCGGTTCGGCCCGCTATCCGCCCATGTCACTGTCCAAGAACACCTATATCGTTCTTGGACAGTGACGGGAGTACACCAAGAATCCTGCGATATCCGGATAGAATCATCGCAGCCGTCATTAGAAGGTATTAAATACTCAATGAGCATATAGGGTATTGTCAGGTACGAGATGCCTGAAAGGTGAAAAGCATGAGAGCAACAATCACGCTGGAAGAGGCCGAGCGCATCATGTCGGCCGTCAAGAACAAGGAAAGCCTCGTCATCGCCAAGGAAAACTGGCCCGGAGACAGTACCGGAATAGTCTACACCGCCAAATCCGCTTCCTTTGCCGTCTCCGTCGCGGGGATGTACATCCTGCTCGAAGAGGTAAGGCTGGCCGACATCGGACCCGACGGCCGTTCGGAGAGGGTAAGACTGTACGTCCTCGGAAGGGGCGGACCGGTAGTCATCCCGATCGAGGGCTGAAACTTCTCAGAGGAAAAAAGGTGAAAAGCATGAATCCGATAATCGTGAGCGAGAAGAACAGAGAGAGGATAGTCAAGGCCATCAATGAGGCGGAGGGAAGGTCGACCGCAAGGTGCCTGACCTATGCGTCGGTGCTCGTGGCCATCGAGCGCATCGAGGCGAAGCTGAGCCTCCCGAAGGCCCGCATGGAGGGCGTGAGCTTCCACGTGGACACCTGGGCCCAGGACTTCCCGAACGCCTACGAATACACCCCCATGAGCACGCAATTCAATCTGACCCTCTCCAAGGGCAAGTGGAGGATCTCCGACATCGGGAGGGCATCCGTCCAGAGAGCAGGGAGGAAGTGTCAATGTATCGAGATGCCCGAGGCCCTTAAGGACGCGCTTCTCGGGAGGTTCGAGGCATTCTAAACACCTTTCCCCCTCCGGGGGGAATCGTTAACACCGGGTGAAACGATGAAGATGATGGAGTTAAGCATCAGGGACATAGACGGTACCGTGAAGACAGTCCGCATAGATGCCGACTGCGACAGGCCATTGGAGGAGCTGGTAAGGGATGCCGATCCCGGGCTGTTCTCAAGGACGTCTGCGGACGATATCGTAGGATTCAGGGAGGTGTAAGGTGTACAGGGTCGTATGTATCTATCCGGAGCCGTCAGGGGGCGTGTATGCGTCCGCCATGGACTTCTCCGCAGCGGAGGACGCAGCGTCGGCCGTCGTCGACGAGTTGGATAGAGGGGCCGCATCCTGCACCGTGACCTACGAGGCGGAGGATGCGGAGTGACCGGACTGTAATCCTCCCCTCTAAACCTCTTCCGTCAGCGCACGAATAAATCCCCTTAGATTTTTTTCTCGAAATTTTCCCCGTCGTTTCGTTTCTTCTTTCCCCGGAATCGTACCGTGTCCCCGGGGGTCCGTGTCCGACTTTCTCCGCTGCTCGAACACGTCAGCCGACAGTATTATATACTGGTACTCATATGTAGTAGTGTCGAGTGTGTGAGACACACCCGGAAGGTGAAAACTATGGATATGACAGCAGTCAGAGAGATATTCACAGCGATCGGAAGAGAGTACGGATACGAGGACGTCGAGGTGGACTTCGTCCCTTACAGGGACATGAAGGTAAGGTGGCAGAGGACTACCGAGTGGATATCCTTCTCCGTCTCCGACTACCTCAGAGATGCACCCACCCTCGTCCTCGAAGACTTCGCAAGGCTCCTCTTCAAGAAGATAACCGGGGAGAAGGCGGACTGGTCGGACAGGTTCAGAGTGTATATCTGCGACGGGGGATTCGTCGAGAAGAACCGCCCCCTCCTCCTCAAGAGGTTCAAGGGTGTGAAGCCCGCAGGGGAGCACAGATGCCGCAGTCTGGAGGACAGCATCGACAGGCTCATAGCGGAGGGACTGATATCCGACGTGGACGATATCGAATTCCGGTATGCGTCCGGTATGCACAGGGCATCCCATGTATCCGTAGTCATGCGCACGGTGATAATCTCCGACCGTCTGGATTCGGAGGACGTCCCCGAATACGTCCTCGATGCCCAGGTTTACAAGGGGATATGCCAGGTAATGGCGGGATTCGGCCACTCCGAGGAAGTCCATCAGGAGTGCGAGAGGAGGATAAAGAGGTACTCCCTCATGGAGGAGGGGGAGAAGTGGTGCATGGAGCACATACTTGTCGAGGAGAAACTATAAGTATAGGTTATGTATACCTAATACTAAGAAGAAACACCTTCCCCTCCGGGGGAATAAAAAGGAGACATGAAAATGGCATGGACAAACAAGAGACTGTTCGAGCAGATCGTTGAAACACTCAAGGAATCAGGCCCCCTCCCCGACATCCTTGACTATCACCTGGCATCATACGATGAGAGGAAGATAACCACTTACGAGGTCGATTGTGTCGGAAGGCTCCACCGTGGCGGAAGCGAGGGCATATACGTCGATGTGTACCTCGAAGGAGAAGAAACTATCAAACTCGGAACATTCAAGACTCTGGGTAATGACCGTGAAGCGTGGACTATCATGGGTCGCTTAATGGCAGACTTCCAGTGGGAATGCGAGAGATTCATCAATAAACACATCAACGAGTTTGAGGGGGTGGAGTGAATGAGTGAGACGAAGGTCGTCGGACTCAAGAAGGCCGTCAACGATATGAAGTGGGCCCCGAAGGGGTTCCACTGCGAGATATGGGCCAAGAGAATAGACGCGAACACAGTCGAGGTGTGGACCAGCGAGTATCTGACGGCAAACTCATGGACAACCGGAATCGAGGGATGGACGCAGATTGACCGCTATGTCCGCGAATACAAGGACATGGGATACAGCTGGACCAAGTCTATCAGGATGGCCACTACAGAGGAGGTGGACTGAATGTACGCAACACAAGACAGAGAGACCGGAACCAGGATCGATATCTTCGGCACCCTGGAGGAAGCGGAAAAGGCTCTCGAAGAGTACGAGAGCGATGATATGAAGGATGGCGTCTATACACCGGACTTCTACGAGATTGTGGAGGTGGAGTGATGTTCCACCTGGAGAAGCTGAAGGAGGCCGCCGCAGGGTCCGGGTACATCCACACGCTGTACTGCGAAGAGCACTGCGAAATCCTTATCGGGAGGAGGAACAGATACGGCACGAGGAAGGTGTTCGTGAAGTATTGGGATATAGAAATCTCCGAGAGCCGTGCAAGGGTCACAGTGGACGACAGAGGCATGACAATCCTCGCCGACCGGGGAGAATACTTCATCCAGTCGGATATGTTCGACTGCAAAGCAGCCGACCTCGGGATGTTCTGCATGGGTGAGTAAAATATAAATAGAGGAAAGGTATACAGAGGTGTGATGAAAATGAATGGCATCAGAGAATCGATTGAAAAGGCATTGAAGGACGGAAAGGCGTTCGCAGTCGGATACGGATGGGGTTCTGCGGAATTCTCCGCTCCGCTGGATGCCTCCGGAAAGAGGCTGATCTATGCGGATACGGAGTGGGGGATAACCATCACCCTCTGCATGACCGCAGAGCTTCAGACGGTAGAAGGGAAGGAATGTCTGGCCTGCACCCACGACGGGGTATGCAAGCTCGGACTGAAAATAGAGGACATCGAGGAATTCGAGGAAATCGAGGAGGAGTGAAAATGAGCCACTACACGAGCCAGGAGGACGGCACGGAGGTGTACGGAGCCGGGGACTATGCGGTGACCGTCAGCGTCACCATGAGAACGGTTATCACCGTCTGCAAGAGCCCCGACGACATGGAGGGGATAGACGATGCGGTCGAGGAATGGGCCGCGGAGAACGGGATTCCCGACGACGTCGACATGGAGTGGGAAATCTCCGACGTGACGGAGGTCTGAGGATGATAACCGTCGATACGGGATTCAAGGGGAAGCCCAGATACGTCGAGTGTCTGAGGGGGGTCCTCGGACAGATGTCCGACGGGATATGGGAGAACACCCCCTCCATGGGCAAGTATTGGAGGTATGCGGACATATCCGACGACGGAATCATCCATGCGGAGGACTTCGAGGGAAGCGGATGGAAGGATATGTCGGAGAGCGACATAAAGAGGTTCTTCGGAGAGAAGGTGAAGAGGATAGCGATGATCTGCATGGAGGACGAGGACGTGCAGGGTGTATGGTCCGAGGGCTGTAAGAAGACGTGCAGGTATCTCGGATGCACCTACGGAGACGCATATGAGGTATCACACATCCTCTCCGGAGCGAAGTACACCCCGCCCGAATACAACGTGTACCCCGACTCCAGGAATCTTATCTGCCCTATCTGCGGGAGATCCTATCACGTCGATAACTACGACCCGGGTTCCCCCTCTGCCGATATGTGTCTCGAATGCTACAGGGAGGCATTGAAGGAGGCGAAATGATGTACGCATACATGACCAAGGAGGAGGCGGACGAGATACGCGGCATCAATCTTGAGAGCTATCAGAAATTCGACGAGGTATACGCGAAGTACGAGCCGGAATACGAACATTGGGATACGGAGAGTATGCAAGCCAATCCCGAGGGTCTCGAAGACTATGTAAGAAGGCAGAACGAGGCGTACGATAAGGCGTGGGAGGAATCCAGGGCCGAGAGGGAGGTATACTACAGGCTGGCCGAGAAGAAGCTGAAAGGATACGCCCGGAAGAGAGAAGGAACCTCCAGGTACAGCGTGCATTTCATCGAGGACAGACCTCCGTTCATCCTGAAGAAGGAGTGATCGAGATGGAGAACAAGTCGGTCAGGGATGCGGCACGCAAGGTATAGGACGGGATGCTGGAGAGCAAGCACGCCACCAACAAATTCCTCATCCGGAGGGAGGGGGACACGATCGTCGTGTACCACTACGGGTTCAGGGTAGGAGGCGCACGCATGAAGGACGGGGAGTGCATCGGCATCGTGGGGAAGGTAACCACCATGTCGGACGTCGTGGGGGTGAACACGTTCTACGACGAGCTGGGGATACGCATGAAGGTATCGAGGAGCAGTAAGACGCAGTCCGGACTGAAGGTGGTCAGGTGGCGAGGGCGTCAGCTCATAAAGAAATCCCCCCGAATCATACTGAAAAAACCAAGAGGCAGATTGAAAAACGCCTTATCAAGGAATGCGACGGCTTGTTCCTCTACGTCCTTTGCAGAGGCAGGGACGAACGGACGGTGGTGAGGTGCGTGAGGGAGTTGGAGGAAGAGGGAAAGGTCGTATGCGTATGCCTGATGAAGGGTAGGAGGGCACGCAGATACGTGGTATGGAAAGACTACGTACGGAGGAAGGGGTATCTGGAGAAGACGAAAGATAAAATAGGGGGAAGATGATTGCAGAGCACCGACATATCCGTACTGATTTGTCCCCGCTGCGGTCATGTGCTCTCAGCCACCAACTCATATGCGGTGTGCTCGTGCATGGGGTGCGGGAGACTGATAAAGACGGATGATGTGAAGACGATGATGTCGATAGAGTACGGATCCAATTGGAAGGGAATAAACACCATAGAGTTCCGCACATACAGACACACGGATAAGGAATGGGACAGAAACTATATAGAACCAGAAAAGGAGGATTGGGATTGAACAACGATAACGTGGATGAAGCTATAAGTTGGGTAGGAGAATACAGGGCACGCCATCAGATGTGCGTATACGAGATACTGGGTACTACGTACTCGTGGACGGAGCTGGGGAGCGACCAGAGACTGACCGAGTGGCTGTACGGACACTGGCAGAGAGGGTTCGGAGGGGATGACTTCCTCGAATATGTGAAGAAGACTCTGAAGGACGGAGAGAGGGACATACTGCAATACATCAAGAGCAACTACGATGTAGGGGAGTCGGACGATGTGGTGTACACATACATCGCGGATAAAGTGATGAAGTCGATAGCCTACGGAGGGACATGGATGCAGATGCTGAGATACATCGAGAAAGAAGTACAGTATTATCGCAAGAACGTGTACAGAAAGAAGAGTATGCATTATGAAGGTGATGATTGATGATAAAAGCAGTCTGTGACAAGTGCGGGAAGGAGATCGTTCTGAAGTTCAGCGACAAGGGAATGGAGAGTTTACCTGGGTGGGACATGGAGACACACTTCAATCCCTCTAAGAAGGAATACTACTACAAGACGTTCTGTCAAGATTGCAACCCTAAAGCGGTCGGGAAGAAGAGTGAGTGAATTGGCAGAGATAAGAGCATACTACGACGGGGACATAGACCACATGAGGGAGGTCTATCACGATTACGACGTGGCGAAGGACGAGGACGGGACTATGGAAATATCCGTACCGGGTATGAACGACTGGGTTCCCGTTCCCCTCGGATGCACCGTAGCGGTGTCCTCGTGGGAGGATTCCACATTCTACTTCTACGTCACGGATACGGACGGTGAATGTAAGACCCATGTGAGAACGAGGTGAGGGCATACGGAATCCCGTCTGACCCTCCCTCAAGCCCTTACCATCGTCCAGCGGTCCAAACTGCGTCTTGGCGGCAACAACCGCATACGCAATTATCTGAATGCGCTCACAGACCAGATGTTCGGACGCGGATTCGGGCATAAGGGAGGGAAATACAGGGAAGTAGTGTTCGACGGTACATCGAAAGGCAGGGACAGCCTTCTGAGGATGGCAAGGAAGTTCGATGTACAATATCCTATGATGATGTGGATGGTAATGGAATCGGACCACAGGGATAAGCTGAAGTGGAGATACCATATGAGGTTTTATCGTTCCCTCGAACAGCTTATAACGGAGGAGATATACGGCAAATGCATCATAGTGGTCAGGAACAGGGGTACGGCCGTCCTCGTTTCCACCGATCTGCGTATAAGACGTATTCAATTACTATCTCTTGCCGCATCGTTGGTAGTCAACGAGATAATGATGAACGAGGGGTTCGACGGCTCCAAGAGGGAGAATTATACCATGGCAACGAAACTGTTCAGCACGGAGGATGCGGTGTATAACCCTGGGAAACTGTTTGAAAGTACGGATTGGGAGAACGAGATGTATCACGGTGAGATGGAAGAAGAGGACGGAGGGGAAGACATATGCTGAGCTACGAGGTATCGGGAATAGCGGTCAATGGAATAGTCCACGGGGACTTCTCGGATTGGATGTGCGCTAACAACGGAAGGCATTCGCTCAGGCTCGATGCAGGGGTATGGTTGGATAAGGATGGGGAGGATTATGTCCGTCTGTGCGATGGAGTCCTTCGCGGTGTCAAAGTATCCCATGCGGACATCTCGGCTGATGCAGACAGGATGTACCTGAATCTCTACACCCCCGCAGGCGGGAAGCTGATATACTCCATCCGTGTTTGACGTATAGACAAACTATATATACTTTTTTCATATTACTTGATGTATGGCTAAGGATATTGCCAAGGACGCAGCGGTCGATGCCGTTGCCAAGAAGAATGAGAGAGCCCGTATCATCTCCGTCAAATCCGAGATCGGACTGGATTCCATCCTCGTGATGGAGAATGCTACTGTGGACGATGCCATCATCTATACTGCGGACACCCTTATCAGACTTGTGAAGCTCGTCGAGGGTTCGGCTGCGGACATGGACAGGGATACTGTCATCAATGCCGTGGTAGACCTTGCCAACAAGGTCCTCGATGGCAATGAGAAGTCCGAGGAGACTCCGACCGTCGAGCCTGTAGACGTGCATAAGGGATGATATTTTGTCCGACGCTATCACCATCTCCGAATCCGTGACCAAGATGTTCGAGAGATTGGTATCCAAGAACAGCACCCTCACCTGCGGAGACGCGATAGAGGCACTGTGCTTGGTGAACATCAACATCGCAAATTGGTTGGAGAAGGCAGGTATGCCTGCGGAGGACACCCTTGCAGGAGTATACACCGTGGCTACGAAATGGATAGCGGAGAACAAGAAACAGGAGGGGAAGGATGAAGGGAATGGAGTTTGAGATATTCGTAGAGGGAGAGCCTGTACCCGAGGGATCTATGAAGGCTTTCCCCTATCTCCGTAAGAACGGGGGGATGGGAGTATCAATGGTACATCAGAATCCCACCCTCCAATCCTGGAGGGATTCCATCTCGAAGGCATTCCTGGACAAATACGGGGAACCCCCTGACGGAGGGTGGATAGGCAGACATATCCCCGTATCAGTGGATGTCGGATTCTATATGTCCCGTCCCAAGACCTCCAAACTCGACAGACCCTCCTCCAAGAAGTCCGACATAGACAAACTGTGCAGGGCCGTGAACGATGCCATGAGCGGGATAGTCTATTACGATGATTGTCAGATAGTATCCCTCCAAGCGGAGAAGTTCTTTGCTGACAGCATCGTAAACCCAGGGGTACACATAATCGTCAGGGAGATACAATGATAACCATCAGCAACGGTACCGAGGTATGGTCTGCGGTCTATCGGGACGATAAATGTCCTACCGTCACCGCATTCGGTGTGGGAAGGAACATCGAGGATGCAGTGAACCAACTGTGCGAATCCCTTTCCCACAATGTAAGTCGGATAGTCGCACAATAGGCTGAGTATCTGAAGAAAGAAGATTAAACGGTTTAATCGCTCGGGAATCCGAGCATTTTATTTTCAATACGGATGCAACTGGACGGTCAGACCCTTCCCTTTGTCCGTGAATCTGACTTCTGCATATCCGAGGACTGACGGAGGGAGCATAGCCTTCTCCACATAACTTCCGTCGCTTCCGTCACGGTACGCTTCCAACATACTCCCCGAGATGATGACATAGCATTCAGACCAACATTGCAGTCCGTTCTTGTCGATATGTCCCGACAATTCACAGGACACTGCGAGTTTATGATAATGACCTACACACACCACGTCGACATCGGTGAATGTCTTTGCCCAGTCGACGAGCCTGTTCATGTTCCCTCCGATCTTGGAGCCTGCTCCTGCCCCGTGTGCGGTAAGGATGGTGTATCTCTTTCCATTCACCCTTAATACAGTCCTGCCCACGTCCCCGAGATACCTTATCCCATTCTCGACGCAGAACATTTTGATAGGATTGATGGTGGTTTTCTGGATAAGTGCCGCCTCATGGTTTCCGATGTGCATCCCGAGACATTTGTCCGCAATGGTACGGAGTCTGTCGAGGACATAATCATACTGCTGTCCGACTTCCATGGGTGCATAGGCATCGTAGAATTTATGTCCGGGCTCTCTCCCTTCGACATAATCGCCCAACCCTATCCAATAGGTATTGGGAGTTTCTTTAATATCCTTGACCACATCATCGAAGATGTCGGGTCTGAATCCCGAATGACCGCAGTGCACATCCGATATAAAAACGATCCTTGATTTAGGAGGGATGCTGACCTCTTGCTGAATCATGAAGGAGAATCGGGGAATCTATATAAATAGGTTGTTATAAATTTAAATAATTAGACGAGGGATTCTTTCAAAAGGATATATGCGGAACAAATGCCTGAGATAAAAAAGGACATAAGGGGTTGATGTAACGAAAACATCTTCATCACCCCGTCACAGATGAAATAACAACAGGCGAACACCAGAGCATAGAACCCCAGAGAGAGGAACATCGGCAACGAGTCCGCACGTTTTATCTTGTTCCTATCTTCTGTCATATTGCACATGGTTTGCCACTGATTATTCGTATTCGTTCGGGTTATATAAGCAATATTCGGAGCGGATTTATTATAATGTAATCAGAATACCATGTTTCTATATAAATCTCACCCTTTCTTTTATATATTAGGATTTTAATGCACAAATATGGGCATTGATGCTTATTCCCGCCTATTGCTCCTTAAAGGTACAAGCGATAAAGTGGGAAAGGTATCTGCGAAAGACCTGTCGAACATCTCCAAATATTCGGTCGATTCGTATAGGGTGAGGTGTGTCGACGAGATCGATAAGGGTGTATCGCATTCCACAGTGCATGAGATATTCTTCTATCCCCCTCAGCGCATGATAGTCCTCGAAACCGAGGACGAATACTCCATCGCCATCACCCCCGATACCGAGGTCTATACCTTATACGGTTGGATGAGGGCAGGGGATTTGCAGGTAGGGGATATGGTCTACACCAACGGCATAGACATCCCCCCGTACAGGGATAAGGAAACCCTGAGAAGGCTGTACTACGACGAGCACCTCACCCAGAAACAGATAGCGGACAGGCTCGGAATAGCGGAACGCACCATCAGGTACTACATCCACATCTATGGATTGGAGAAAGGGTGTGTACACAAGATGATGGGTGCGGAGAACCCTCGGTATAAGGGGGACGATGTATCCAAGAGGGGGGGATACGACCGCACGCACGAGCTGTACGACAAATACAAGACAGGCGTATGCGAGAGGTGCGGCAGGACTTTGCCTACGCAACTCCACCACATCAACAGGGATCCGACCGATGTATCGAGGGAGAATCTTATGGAGCTGTGCGACCTCTGTCATGCCATGGAGCACCATGGGTTCGTCATCAAGTGGGTTCGTCCCGGACGCATAACCAAGATAAGGTATGGCGGAACGAAGGAGAGTCTCGGATTCTCACTGTATGATGCGACCAACGTGGTGGTAGAAGGATTCGTGTTAAGGTTCGATAAGGAGGGTGCGGAAACAGTGAAGGAGTATGAGAGGACATGGCATCGAGTTTCATCGGAAGAGAGAATCGCAGACTGAAGGCTGCGAAACTGATAATGGAGAATTACGAGGACGGGGAATGGTTCACCGTCCACGATATAATGAGGCTGTGGAGAGAGAGGTGGGTGAAGGAGCTTACCGAGAAGGAGTTGTCCAAGACCCTCCCGATACTCGAATACGACAGGGGTACGGGGTATCTCGAAGTCGAATTCCGTAAAGGGTGCAATTATAAGTTCTACAAATATCATCCCGCCTACGACGAGCAGGGCAACCTACTTCCGTTATATGTAAGAAGAGAGAAGGAGTAAGTGCATTTATAATTAATGCTCTTTCCTCCGTATATGCGGAATCCAAGACTCGAAACGGTAATATGGCTTACTGTCGAGTTGCTCGTGGCTTTCGCTTGTGTGTTCTTCGTCTTGATGCTTCTCGAACGCTCATTCATAATCAACGGGTTCTTCATATTCGAGAGCTCCGTGGAAGAGAAGATCATCGCATACTTCACCTCCATGGTAGGTGCCGCAGCGGTACTCATATGTGCCGTCAGGATGACCGTGGCGGAATACGAGAACAGAATGGAAGAGGATGAAGAGGTTTCGGAAGAGGAATCTCAGAAGAACTCGGATAAGGAATGACATTTGGTCTCATCCAATAACTTCTCGTTCTTACGTTGGACGAGGACATGGATGATGTCGGGTTTATTCCCCTTTTCTTTTATCAGCCTTACCCTGTCATCATGAAGGAATTTGAGGAAGTATGCCGTGCGGTTCATCGTGCGGCATACCCACTCGTCCCCCCTATCATATTGAAGATACTCGTCGAATCTCATCTCAGAGCAGACCTTCTCTTTTTCTCAATGCGAATCCGTCGGGGGTATGGACGTCGGCAAACTTCCTGATGCTATCGTGTCTTGCCTTCTCCAGCTTCTCTATGGCGATGTCGTACTGTCTGTCCATCAGCTCAGGCTCGACCTCCCACTCATAGCGGAGAATGGCAGTACGGCAACTCTTCATGTCATCCCCTATCTGCCTTTTATCCACCATCCTCTCGTCATCCATCCCATGACCGTAGTCCCATCCTATGACGGTCTTGTTCCTGTACCCTATGCCTGTATTGGGGAGGACTATATCCTTATAGGATATGCCTCCGTAGACATCCGTCACCTCGCTCATTTCGTCCATGTCGAGGGATGCGAATTTCCAGTACGAGGGAAATATCACATACGCACAGTAGTGTCCGACGAACCCGTCGACGGTCTGCCCGAAGTGGGGGTTCCCACGGTCGATGTCTTTTGCGATGAATCTCGATACGTACAGTATCTTGTTACAGATCTCATCGGTTCTTATAGCTGAATATCCTATGTTTCCTACCTTCATGTGTCTCACACTCGGATTTCGATTCCACATAGAGCAGGGCGCATTTATAGTTTTGCCCTCCAATATCTCTCCCCTCCCTTCCTTTTGCAATATCCTTCCACTTCACCGTATCTTTCCAGTTCTTTCAGGACTTGCGTAAGGTTGTAGGTCTTCACCTTCTTGGGGTCATATCCGCAAAGCAACATGAGGTCATGGGTGCACCTGTATGAATCGTCCCCGTCCCTCCTGTACCCGTCGAGCAGGTCTTTCACCTTAGACTTCATGGAGGTGTACGGCTTGGAGGGTTCTGCAAGGGATTTGATGGTGGTGTAGGTATGGTTGTACGACTGGTGCGGATTGATACAGAATATCTTTTTCTCCTCCAGGAGGGTATGGATATACTTCCCCGTCATCGCGGGGGATATTTTCAATTCCTCCGCTATCTCATATGCACGGCAGGGATGGTCGGGATTAGAGCACAGTTCGAGTATGCGCATGATATCCTCCTGACGTTGGAGATAGGATCTGGAATGGCGCATCAGAATCCCCCCTTGTTCAGCAGGACGTAGGTTTCGTTCGGCAGGCGTTGGATTGTCTTCCTCCTGCAAAGTGTGTTGATGCAGGGAGCGACCTCGTAAGGTTCCGCACCCAACTCCTTCATCTTCTCGATGAGGGCATCCCTGGTTATTCCTGGATTCGCCTCGATGAGGGATACGATATGCGCCATGTCGTTCATCTTCTTCTTGGATGCCGCCATCTTGCACTTCCTGTCGTTGTAGAATCTTTCCGTCTTGACCTTATGCGTAGCCTGTTCGATGTATGTCCGAGCATCGTCGGGATTCTTGCAGGCTCCCTTCACGATGTCCAATACCTTCTCGGAACCGAGTTCGTCATAGTCGCAATACAGGAAGTAACTCTTCGAGCGGGCGGAAGGATATACCACCCTGATGGCTGCGATTATGTCCTTGTATTTCATCTGCCTGATGGTTACATCCACCCCATCCGAACCGAGTTCCTGCTTTATCTTGTAAGAAGATACACAGCAGTTGTCTTTTATGTACTGAAAGATGGCTTCGGCAAGAGGTCTGTTCGTCAGCGATCCGAAACGTATGTCATTTTCCATGATTATGACATTGTAAAAAAGTATTTAATGGGTTTGGTTATGATGTACTTTACTGTACATCATGCAGGAGAATGATAAAACCTCTTCGTTCCGACGGGTTCGGATATTACCAGTTTCCTTCTACACATGGATGTGAGGATGCATCTGAAGTCCTCGGGGACATCTCCGTACTTCTCCGCATACTTGGACTTCATTTCGTCAAAGGTGTATCTGCCGCCATCGGACAGCATCTTCTGGATCTTATCCAATATGTCCATGCGTACGGATGCGGATTTCATTCTCGCATTCGTCGAGGCGTATTGCGTAAGGCTTCCGGTATGCATATTATGACGTGTGTTCGCCAATGCCGATTTCGCATCCGAAGGACATCTGCACACCTTACATACTGCGTCGAATACTTTATCTGAATCGATATCCTGGGGTATGAGGTATAATATGAGCGTTTTCCCGTTATAGTATTCAGAAGCGGGGCGGGGGATGGAGACGGATACGACCATTCCCCTTCCTTGAAGTGCCCAGAGAATGGTGCATGGTTTTTGGAAATGGGAGGTTATGTCGTAGTAGGACAGTGCTCCGTTGTCCCTGATATAGCAATACATCTCCTTGGCGAAGTCGGACTGCTTACCGAAATAATAGAACATGGAGTCGATGTATTCCTGCTCCGTTTCCCTCGCTTTACGAATCGTTACCATGTCTGGTGATAAAAAGTAGAAGTATTTAAGAGGTTTGTGGGGGATGTATTTAATTGTTCATCCACCGTATACGGGGGTACCGTGGGAGAATATGTCCCTGACGATTCTGAACCTCGCCCACAGCATCTCGTCATCGTCGATGCCGTCGGGACGGTCTCCCGCCACCTCTCCGTTTATTATCCACTTGCGGAACTTCTTGGGGAAGGTGCGGAGGAATTTTATCTCGTCCATGGACTCGTATATCTCCCTTGCGTCCTCCTTCGACCATTTCTGTCCTGCGTATTCCTTCTCTTCTCCTTCTCCGTCGTAGAGTATCTCGGGGGATCTCAGTTTGTATATTCTCTCGTCGTAGGCTCCTACCCTGTCGCATATCTCATCGACAAGTCCTGCGTAAGAACCGTATCCTATGGAGAGGTCGCATACCGTACTGTCCCGATCTTCTCCCCAACTCAATGCCATTCCCATAGTATCTTTCTCCTTTGTTTGGGAGGGATTACAACCCTCCACTTTACTGTGCGCAATCCATCATACCTGAGCCTGTCGACAGGCTTCCAATCCTCGAACAATCCTTCTTTGTATCTCTCCGTCAGACGGTCGGGTGTCGAACACGTCAGGTACCTGAAGGTGAAAAAGCCTTCTTCTTCATTCATAATGAAATATCTCAGCGGGTAGAGTATCGGCTGACATACCGCTCCCTACCTCATCCTGTAGGCGGCTTCTTCATAGGAAAGGGGATAGTCCTTGACATCGGGCAACTCATAGTATGTACACCCTTTCAGTTCGGAAGGGGTAGGTGTCACCCCCCCGCCATATACGATACGGGGTTCTCCCCCTTTGTCGACATTCATTATCCTGGGCCAATACTTATCACCCTCATTGATGATGAAGGAATGTCCTTCGAGCATCATGTCGTACACTTCTGTGAAGGAAGTGTATGTCTTAGGTACGGTGTCGTATACCCCCAGACCGTCCTCGCGCCCGTTAGGGCAATAATGTCTTCCTTTCTTTTTAAATTTCAATCAATCACCTTCCATCCGCCGCAGAACATCGTTCTGCTTATGTCGACGTATTTCTATATACCTCTTTCAGTATAGAATGGCGCACCGTTGCAGTCCAATGCGAGATGTTTACCAACCATCGATACGGATTCCACTTTTCCTCCTTCTTCCAAGACTTTCAGACATTCCTTGAAAGTCTTGGAATAGTCTTCCGTATTTATGAGATAGTATTTATTGTTGAGAAAGCAATTTATTTTGAAATCAACTGAGGATAACTCTCCAGTTATACACGCCTTCAGTTTCCCATCCTCCTCGAAGTAGTAACTCTTGGGGGAAGTAACCATTACGGCCCGTCTGTTCTTGGTGTGTCCGGAATGGAGAAAGTTCAAAGCTTCCCATCCGTCGTATTCCTTCATCTGTTCCATGTCCTTTGATGTCCTCCTCACTATTTAAATTCACTCTTCTTTCTTCTCAGAATCGTTCACTGACTTCGGGTTGCAAGTGTCAGCGACAGGATCCTGCGAAGATTCTGGTTCGTCTTCGGGTTCGGGATAGACAGCCACGTCGTAGATGGCACCGTCAGCCAGTTCGATGTAGTTGTCAACCAGTTGGTACGGGCCGCCCGCCCAATCCGGGTTCGTCAACGGTGCGCCGGTGTTCCAGTCGATGCCGGGGATGTGCATGGCTTCGGTCACCGTTTCGCCGGGGTTTCTGATTAGGGCCTTCATATCGTCACCGCTTCCGTATAACTGGTGTCCCACCCAGGTAAACTCTCCATTCCCTTGTCGCTGAACTTCAGAACGATCTC
>OBKV01000856.1_pt1 | contig 21598 bp, 8 predicted proteins | sample 1517301 | NCBI WGS metagenome assembly OBKV01 (sample SAMN04571685, study PRJEB22368) | human gut metagenome | biome: human gut; material: stool | host: Homo sapiens | place: Luxembourg | collected 2012-06-29 | reverse complement strand
AGATGTGGTCGAGATCTACGCTCTCAGAACCTTTCTCCAGATATACACGCATCAATCCCTTGGCATCGGTCTGAGGAGAGGTCAGGGTAGCTGTAAGCTTCTGCCACTTGTTGTTGGTGATGTTGATGACCTGCTTGGCAATGACATCATTCTTGGAATTAACCAGCTCCACACGGATCTTGCCCTGCTTGCCATCGATGAGATGAAGACGGCCATATACGGTGAAATCGTACTTCATATCCTTCTTCAAGCCCATACCGAAGAAACCACGGTTCTCCAAACCGGTCTGCTTCTCACGCGCACCGGCACTCTCGAGAGTTACATAATGAGGGTTGCGGTCGAAGGCAGGCTTCACGTCGTTGAGGGTTACATTACCGAATGTATTCCATCCCATCAGGCGCTGTGGAAACTCGAAAGAACGGTTTTCCACCATCTCTGCATAGAGACCGCCATCGGCACCGAAGTTGATATCCTCGAAGAAGATACCATACATGGTAGGCTGGATTTCTACTCCAGGCTTGTTGGCCTGAACCATAAACTGATGCTGTGCGAAAGCTCCGAGCGAAGACATCGCCATCAGCATTGCTGCAAAAATTTTAGCTTTTCTCATATTGCTCTGTTATTGTTGTTTTGTAGGTTTGTTTATATTCCTATGGATAATACGCATAACGTATCAGAATACCGATGCAAAGATACAAAAAATCCACCCCAAATGAGGTGGATTTTCTGTCTAAATATATTGGATTTTCGTTTAAATCCCCTTTTTTCTACTATTTACCCTGTGGAATGAGGGTAAATGTGAAGGTCTTGTTGCCATAATGTACACGATACTTCTCCAAAGGCCAAGCACCCCAAGAGTTCTCGCCGCCTACACCCATGTGGGCTGAATCGAGGAAGAGATTGGTGAACTTAGACTTTTTCAGGTCGAAGCTGTGACGCTGCTCCTTGTCGTCGCCATCGTCAAGCTCCTCGGTATCGAAGTGGATAGCGCTGGCATAGAATGGAGTGCAGCTCTTCACCTGCAAGCCCAAGCCGGTAGCATCAGTCTGCTTCCACCAGCGGATATCGCTCTTGGTACCACTCTCCTGTGGACGGATGTATGGGAAGTACTGGTTGTCGGCATCATCTGTGTAAACACCGATGCGCATGCAGTCCTTGCGGTCTGAGTAGTTCTCGATAGGACCACGACCGTAGTAGTTGCTCTTCTCCATGGTGTATGGCATCTGCATCAACATACCGAAACGGAACATATCGCTTACCTTAGCACCCTCTGTAGCCTTGAAGTCTTCTGTTACCTTCACGGCACCAGTATTGGCGAATACTACGTAGGTGATATCCATCTGACCCTGAACTTCCGGCATATCGAATGATGTGAGGATTGTTACCGAGTTGGTCTTCTTATCCTTCTTCACGTCGATGTTCTTCAGGTTCATCTGAGGGTTCTTCCAAGCCTTGAACTTCTTCTGGAGGCCTGCACCCATATCGTTGTCGGTAGGAGCACGCCAGAAGTTTGGCTTCAAGGTACCACCCTCGCCGAGCAATGACTTGCCATTGTAAGCATACTCAGAGATAAGACCGGTAGAACGGTCGATCTTGAAGGTGAGGTTAGGGGTGGTAACAGCTACCACATTATCCTTCTTAGCAGCAAGCTTCATCTTCTTCTTGCCATGTCCCTGAGCCAGCATCTTGCTGCAGTCGCCAGAGCAAGCCTGCTTGGTAACTACCGGCAGCTGGGCATAAGCCATCACCTGACCGGCTGTGAGCAGTGGTTCAGCCTCCTTCAGACGGAAGTCGATGTTGAGGAATACCTCCTTGCCCTTGATCTTGCTCTTGTCGTAAGGGATGGTGAAGTTCTTGGTCTGCTGTGCAGGTACATCGAGGTCAGCAATGGTACCATTCTGAGTCTCTACGCCATCCTCTTCCAGCCTCCATGCCAGTGCATAGTTGCTCAGGTCGCGGAAGAAGTTCTCATTGTGTACGCTTACCTCGCCAGTCTCGGCATTCACCATCTTGGTCCAGATGTTCTGGTACTGATAAGCCACCTCGTAAGCATGAGGGTTCATCTGACGGTCTGGACCGATGATACCATTACAGTTGAAGTTATTGTCGCTAGGATCATACTTGTTGTAATCACCACCGTAGCAATATTCTATCTTGCGAAGCTCCTCATTGTTCATCTTGTAAGGCAGGATGCTCATAGGCTTCACGATATTGCGGTGCAATGCCTGATCTACGAAATCCCAGTCGAAACCACCCTGGAGGATAGGATACTTGCGAATCAGATCCCAGTAATCGCTCAGATTACCGCCAGAGTTACCCATGGTGTGGTTGTACTCACACTGGATGAGAGGCATCGGACTGTTTGGATCCTTGGCATACTTCTCGGAAGCTGCTACAGGGTAATACATTGGGCAGAAGATATCTGTACCCTCGCCACGGCGAGCCTGCTCGTACTGAACAGGGCGGGTCTTGTCCTGGCTCTTGATCCACTTGTAAGCCTGCAGGAAGTTGTCGCCCATCACGGTCTCGTTACCCAAGCTCCATGTTACGATAGAAGGATGGTTGAAGAACATAGACACATTGTGCTGGTTGCGCTCCATAATCTGCTTGGCAAACTCAGGCTTTTTGGCAGCCGCATCGTCGCCATACCCGAAACCATGGCTCTCCTGGTTAGCCTCAGCCACAACATACAATCCGTACTTGTCGCAGAGATCATACCAGCGAGGATCGTCTGGATAGTGGCAGGTACGAACGGCATTGATGTTCATGCGCTTCATCATCATGATGTCCTGAATCATGCGCTGCTCACTTACATTGTAGCCCTCATCAGGATCCATCTCATGACGGTCGGCACCCTTCAGGAGAACAGGCTGGCCATTGACCAGGAACTGCTTGTTCTTGATCTCCACCTTACGGAAACCTACCTTTACCTGTACAATCTCGTATGGCAGATACATACCGCCATTCTGGATAGGAGATACAACGAGGGTATAGAGGTTAGGAGTCTCAGCACTCCACTTGCGAACATTCTTCACACGGAGCTGATACTTAGCCACACCATTCTTTACATTATCGGTACCTGTAACGATTACCTCCTTGCCATCCGGGTCGTAAAGACCGAAGTATGCCAGGGTATTACCCTGCACCTTGGCTGTGATGTTGAGGTAACCATCCTTATAGTTGTTCTTCAAATCTGTCTCTACACGGACATCAAGCAGACGATGATCCTTAGAGCGGGCATAGAGATAGTTCTCACGAGCCGGACCGCTCAGACGCCAGAAGTCCTGATCCTCACACCATGAACCGTCACACCAGCGGAATGTCTGGAAGGCGATGAGGTTCTTGCCCTTCTTCAGGAATGGAGTGATATCAAACTCAGCGGCAACCTTGCTATCCTCTGCATAACCGGCAAACTTTCCGTTAACATAGAGATAGATGTTGGATGTTACACTACCGAAGTGAGCGATAATGCGCTTGCCATCCCAGTTGGATGGGATATTGATTTCACGACGATAGGAACCTACGTGGTTGTCCTTTATAGGAACAGCTGGTGGCTGCTGGTCGAAGTGGCCACGCCATCCGAAGCCCACGTTTACATACTCTGGCTGACCATAGCCCAACATCTCCCAGTTGCCTGGCATCTGGATGTTGTTCCATTTTGAGTCATCAAGGTCAGTCTTGTAGAAATCCGTAGGGCGCTCATCTGCATTGGCTACCCAGTTGAACTTCCATGTGCCCTCAAGCGACAGGTAGTTCATACTCTTCTTCTTGTCAAGATACTCAGCACCTGTTCCAGGGAAGTCGTTAGGATCGTAAGCGAAGTGCATTGTGTGCAGAGGCAAACGATTGATTTCATTCACTTGGAGGTCGTGCCACTCTGTGAAAGTAGGCTGTTTGATGGCTACCGTCTTTACAGACGACTTAATGGCAGCCTTCGGTTTTCTTGCACCAAAGGCCACCATTGCCAATCCTGCCATACTCAATGTTACGAACAGTCTTTTATTCATTACTATTATAGTTTTGTATTAAGATATTTATCATATTCACAGATAGTTGCAATTTTGTCAGTTTGTTGAATACTGTTAAGCGATGATTGCAGTATTATCATTTTCATGCTGCAAATGTAATTAAAATAATTTAGAAACGAGCAGAGCGACCGTGTTTTTTATCATTTTTTCAACACTGGAGCACCATTTTCCCAGGAAATAGGTATCCAGAGATGACGACTGTCGCTCAAATGCTTCGGATTCCACATATCTGCCATGAATACATAGTCGGCGCCATGGAACATCTTCTTCTGTGCTGCAGTTTCCACCTTATATATATAGGTACCCTGTGCACCGAAGGTCTTGTCGGCACCCTCGCCACGGCATGGATTAGGCAACTGCTCCCAAGGGCCGAAGATATTCTTAGCCTTGAACATGCGGGCTGCATTTGGAGCCCAACCGGTACATCCGCTGGTAATCATCCAGTAGGTGCCATCCTGCTTGAAGATGGTTGGAGCCTCGTTCTGTCCACCGGCAGCTACTCGTACGTAGCAACCGTTGTGCTGCATGTAGTCATCTGTCAACTGTGCAATCTGGAGTGTCAGGTTTTCCTCTGAAGAATAGATGTGGTAAGCCTTGCCATCATCGTCGATGAAGATGGTCATATCTCTCGACATCTGTCCACCCTGGAAGTCTCTCATCCAGAACATACCCCGTTCTATCTGCTTGCGCCAAGCTGGAGTCCACCACTCTTTCAGTTCTGGGAAGAGAAGCTGATGCTTGAGGTCGGTGGTATCAGGCTTGGAGAATCCGATAGGATAAAGACCTGGATTCACTCTGCCTGAGCGGATGAACTTGAATGGTCCGAAAGGAGTATCGCTGGTTGCCACACCATAGCGGGCTGCAGCATATCCCTGCCCTTTCAATTCGAGATGGAACCACATGACGAACTTCCTGGTCTTCTGATTATAGAGCACTTTAGGGCGCTCGATGATGCAACCACCCTCGATGTCGCTGCCTGGTTCTTTAGAAACAGGGAGCACCAATCCATGGTTGGTCCATTTCTTGAGATCCTTGGAAGTAAAGCAGCTTACGCCGAGAGAGCTGTAAGGCTTGCCATCCTGCGAACGGCTTTCGCCATACCAGTAGTAGGTACCCTTGTAGTTGAAGATGTTGCCACCATGTGCATTGATATGCTTGCCGGTATTGTCCTTCCACACACCTCCGTCCATCGGAGCCTGTGCCAGAGTTGGGAGACAGGACATCATCCACAACATGATAAATGTGAATAGTTTATTCATTTTGCTGATGTTATTAATAAGTTAGTAAAACGCTAATTGTTTATTTCGGTTACAAAATTAGGGAAAAAGCCCCTTTTAGGGGGCTAATATTCGGTATAAAAGGGATACAAATCGGTAAAATGCAGGAAAAATAATGCTAACTGTACGGTTGAAATTACCCAATATGCCCGTACAGGTTTTTATATTTTCACAGAATCAATGAAGGCTCAGAGGAGATTATCCATCAATGGACAATTTCATCTGAGCCTTTATTTATTAGAATACTTATTTAGCCTATAAGATTACTTCTCTGCTGACTGACCTGCTGATGTTGGCCAATATGGGTTCTGATACAATGGACTCTTCTCTACAGAAGAATAATCACTTGCTGTAAGCAGGAACTGCTTGATAGGAAGTGGCTGCAGATAGTGAGCCATGTGCCAGGTGAAACCATCCTTGTAGCTGTTGGTAGCTGTCATGTTCACCTCCAATGGACGATAGTACTCGCTCAGAGAAGAGCTTGATACGTTGGCATTAGAAGAACCATCGGCATTCAGGTTGTTATACCAGCTCTGCATTGGAGTATTCCAGAGATGAATACCCTCCATGTGAGCAGGAGTTGTCATCAACTGATCGTATGAACGCCAACGCTGCAAATCCATACCACGAAGACCTTCTGAAATCAACTCGCAACGACGCTCACGACGGATATTGTAGAGAATCTTATCGGTCAACTGCTTGCCTGCAGAGTAAGAACCCCAGTCGGCAGTTTCCTTGCTCATCTCTGTAGCATCGATGGTAACCTGTGGGTTAACAGCATCACCTGTGAAGCCGGCTGCCTTACGTACATCCTTCCAATACTCCAGAACCTTGCCAGAAAGACTGTTGGTCAACATATACTCAGCCTCCATGTAGTTCAGCAGTGCCTCGGTAGCACGGAAGATTTCAGCTGCATTGTAGCAGTTACCATTACCTGTATTAGCCTTATCAAAGGTACCACCCTTACGGATTGCATAACCTGTAGAATAGTCATTCTCGGCATTACGTGTGGTAATGGTTGGATATGGCTCGTCGATGACATAGTGATCCTCTGAAGCAGACATATTCTTGAATACATTCTTCTGTCCAGGAACCTTCAGGAAGATGGTGAGACGAGGGTCACGATTGGTAGCTACATCGGCGATAGTCTGGTCGCTATAGGTATAGGCTGAATTATAGATAGGCTTACCATCCTTCATCACATAGCCCTCTACCATAGAGCGGGTGAGACCTACGCCAAAGTCTCCATGCTGGACACCAACCTCCACATTATTGACTACACCCAACTCCTTGCTATACTGGCGCCAAAGGATAACCTCAGGTGTACCCGACATATCTGTAGTACCCCAGATATTGAAGTAAGGGTTCTGAGGATCACCTTCCTTCTGAGGAATAGTACCGGTGTTCACCATCAACTGATCCTTATACTTGTCAGCTACCATTTCGGCAGCCTTGGCACTCTCCTGCAGGAAATACTTAGCCTCAGCATCAACAGAACCTGTAGGATACTGATAGTTGGCATTATACTCCTTAGCCTTGCCTGGCCATCCCTCGCCATTAGGAACGAAAGCTGTGCCGGCAAAATAAGTCAGCCAAGAACCCTCGTAGAGAGCTACACGGCTCTTGAACAGGCGGGCTGCATCTGGAGAGATACGGGTATGGTTCTTGTCAAAACCATCCTGCATCAGCGAGATAGCCTTGTCCAAGTCTTCCATGATGAAACGAGCTACCTCGTTGCAAGGCTGACGCTTATTGGCAGCCACCAGGATTTCCTCATTATCAGGGAAAGCCTCGGTTACAATAGGAAGGTCGCCCCACTTCTGCAACATATCAAAGTAGCAGTATGCTCTCATGAAGTAGATCTCACCGATATACTGGTTGATGATCGCCTCACTACCAGAGATCTTACCAGCCTTCTGAGCCTCGAGGATAGAATTGAGCTGGTAATTGATGTTGCGGATATTATTCCAAGACCAGTTGTCGTTATCATTGGCTGTTTTCCAAAGTCCTGTGGCAAACTTGCCATCACCATTCCAGTTGATCTGGTTGTCGGTATTCACATCGCCGGCATAAAGACCGTAGCTCCAGTTGGCGTGCCCTGGCAAGACATCACCATAGAACTGATCGGCAGCAGCTTTCACCTTTGCCTCTGAAGTAAAGAATCCATCAGAAGGTAAGCTTGATGGTGGCTCCTGCTCCAGATAATCACTACAAGAAGAGAAGGATGCAGCAAGTGCCAATGACATAAGTGCTATATGTTTGAATTTCATATTAATATCTCCTTTTAATTATAATGTAACGTTAACACCGAAAGAGAAAGTGCGAGAGAGAGGATAACCATTACCATAAGCGGTATCGATGGTCTCTGGGTCGAACTGACTTGGAAGATCGGTGATAGTGAACAAATTCTCTGCTGAAACGAAGAAGCGGACATTGCCCAAACCTGCCTTAGAAACCAAGCTCTGTGGCAAGGTATAGCCAATCTGAAGGTTCTTCATACGCAAATAAGCTGCATTGAGCAAATAGCGTGTCTGGGTATGGATGTTCTTCTCGCTGTACTGTGGACGTGGCAGATAGGCATTCAGATTCTCTGATTCGTAGCCATTCTTGACAGACCATGTTTCAGAATCGCGGAAGTAGTCCTGAACGCCGGTAATACCTGCAGCCCACCATACACCAGAGTTGGTAGCTCCAAACAGATATTCTCTCGCACCCCATGAACCATTCACATTATAATCACGCTTCATGACACCCTGCATGAATGCACGGAAGTCAAATCCCTTCCAGCTGGCGGTGAGATCAAGACCGAAGAGATAACGAGGAGTATTGTTACCGATAACCTTCTGGTCGCCATGGTCTGATAAAGTATTGCTGCCATTGGAAATCTTGCCGTCGCCATCCAGATCCTTGTACATGATATCACCAGCAGCCCACTTGTCGCCAAGCTGGCTCTGTCCACCATTTGGCAAGGTAGCCAGATGCTGGTTCATCTCATCATTAGTCTTGGCAATTCCGATGGTTTCATAACCCCAGATTTCGCCTACCTTGCGGTTCTCGATATAGCTAGACAAGGAACCTGTAGGGTTGTTTGGATAACGGGTTACCTTAGCCTGAGCATCTGAAACATTGAATGTTACACCATAGTTCAAGCCATTCTCCAGATGATCGCGCCAGCCAATCTGCAACTCCCAACCAGTGGTACGGAGGTCGGTATTGTTGGTCTTAGGAACAGCAGTTCCCAAAAGTGCAGGCAACTCAGGAGCAGGACCTACCATATCCTTGGTATTACGTACATAGTAATCGAAGGAACCAGTCAGGCGGTTGTTGAAAGCACCCCAGTCGAGACCGACATCATAGCTTTCTACCTTTTCCCAACCCAAGGCTGCAGAAACCAGACCTGGAGCTGCAATAATATTGGTCTTCTTGCCTCCCTGAAGCCAGGCACCTGCGACAGAATTATAAGCTACTGTAGAATAGGTCTGATACCAGTTATCAATATTCTGGTTACCCAAAGAACCGTAAGATGCACGGAGCTTCAAGGTATTTACAGTATTCTCCAATGGCTTCCAGAAGTTTTCGTGAGCGATGTTCCAACCCAAAGAGAAGGATGGGAAGGTCTTCCACATGTTGTTTCTACGGAACTTGGAAGTACCGTCATGACGGATATTGAACTCGAAAAGATACTTCTCATCATAGTTGTAGTTCAAACGGCCGAAGAAACCGGCTGTCTGCCACTGGTTACGTCCACCATTCACGGAAGGAACGATTTCCTTACCTTCGTAGCTCAAGCCATTGGTCAGATCCACCTCCAGACGAGACTCATCCAAGACACCATCACGCTGCAGACCGAATTCGGTCTTTCTCAACTGCTCTGCCTGGAAACCACCCATTACGTGGAAGTTATGCTTCTTAGCCAGAGAGAAGTTGTACTCGGTATAAGCCTGGAAGTTATAGTAGTTCTCCTTATATTCATCCTCATGCACATTGGAACCCTTGTCGTAAACGATAGGATTGCCGGCAACATCATGGTTGTAGAGCATCTTCTTGTCCCAGTGGCGTGCTGTGTTCTCTGAACGATAGGTGAAGTCGATATGAGTTCTCCAGTTCTTGATAGGCTCAATCAACAGATTCACCTGCTGGTTCAGGATGTCACGTTCCTTGGTATCCTTACCTGCTGTAGCCAGACCGAGGGCTGGAGAAGGTGCAGAATAATAGTAACCGTTGCGATCCTGCAAAGGCAATACTGGCCAACCCTGACGTGCCAAGTCCTGATACAGACTGTTGGTCAAAGTAGCAGGGCGCTGGAAATCGGTACGGGTCCAGCGGGTAGAGTAATCCAGATGCAGCCAATCGGTAATCTGCGCACCAATCTTAGCTGCCGTATTGTAACGGTCGTTCTTATCCTTATCCAGCTTCATGAAACCGCCATTGTGCAGGTAGTTGAAAGAAGCATAGAAATTAAACTTATCATTACCGCCGCTCACACTTGCGTTATGCTCCTGAGAGAAGGCTGTGCTCTTATACAAGGCATCATACCAATCTACATCATCTACACCAAAGCCGTAGCCATCATTCCATGTTGTACCGTTGCTGGAATCGATACCATAGAGCAGGTTACCATTGGCATCCTTTCGGGTACCAGGACCTACAGGAGTGGCATTGTGATAAGCCACGATCTTATCCATACGCTCCTGATCGAAGAACACACCACTACCACCGTTGGTATGAGCATCGTTTACCCATGCTGCATAGTCAACAGAGTTCATCATGTGCTTGCCACGAATCATACCGCTGAAACGGAAGCTGTTGTTATAGTTGACAGTAACCTTACCCGACTTACCTTTCTTGGTAGTAACCAAGATTACACCGAAAGGTGCACGGGAACCATAGATAGAAGATGCAGCAGCATCCTTCAATACAGATACACTTTCGATATCCTGTGGGTTGATGGTATTCAAATCACCCTCAGAACCATCAATCAAGATCAATGGAGTACCCTTGGAACCCTCACCAATGGTAGTAGTACCACGTACATTTACATTAGGAGTAGCATCCATAGAACCAGACGAGCTGGAAATCTGCAAACCAGGAACCAGACCCTGCAATGCCTGGGTAGCATTGGCAACAGGACGGGAAGCAATCTCCTTGCTGTCGATTACAGAGACAGCACCAGTGAGGTTTACCTTCTTCTGAGTACCGAAACCTACGACAACTACTTCACTCAAAGCCTGATTGTCGTCTTCCAAGGTAACGTTCAACGGACCATTACCAGCTTTTACCGTCATGGTCTTATAACCTATATAAGACACTTCGACCATAGCACCTGGAGCAGCACTGAGCGAGAAGTTACCATCAAGATCGGTAACAGTACCCGTCTTGGAACCCTTAACCTTTACGGTAGCACCGATTACCGGCTCACCAGAAGGATCAAGAACCTGACCTTTAACGACACCCGACTGCTGAACAACCTGAGCTGTAGAAGCTGCCATGATAGATTGTGGAGGCAAAGCAACGCCAGTTGCCAAAGCTGCCAAAGCCATCAATCTTCTAGACGATGTTATTAGCTTAAGATTTTCCATTTTAAGTTGTATTTTAATTTGTTAGTTTATATTATACTGTTTATGTAAAAAATGTAAAGTGCCGCCTTCGCTCTCGCCAAGGCAACTTTTATTGCTTCACAATTGCAAAATTCGGTCTTTTTTATCATATATTAGGGAAAAATTCGGGAAAATAAGGGAAAAATTCGGGAAAAAGCTGTAAATTTGTACCCAAAATACAAAGAAATACTAATAATCGAGATGAGAACAATATATTTGATACTGACTTTTGTGTGCTGCATCATTGCTAAAGCGGAAACATTTCCATACCGCAGCATTGCATCTTTTAACATTTCGCCAGCGTCTGAAAGCCATTGCATGATACTAGATAGCGAAGGAATGATGTGGGTGGGAACCAATTCCGGACTCAAATCATACGATGGCTATACAGTGAAATCGTACAAATCGAATGCACTTTCTCCAGGTATTCTTCCCAACAACGACATCCGTTCCATGGCAGAAGACCACGAGCAGAACCTCTGGCTGGGAACCCGAAACGGTCTGGTAAAGATAAACCGGAAGACTGGCGTTTTCAAGACCTATTTCCTGCCAAGCGAAGATCAGAGAATCATCTACCATCTCTTTGTTTCGAAAGATGGTACACTCTGGGTTGGTACAGATGGAGGATTATCTTATTTCAATCCGGAAAATGAATCCTTCTATACCTATACTTCCAGGAATGCCTGGCGCATCGATGAAAACGGAAAGAAACAGCGCCTCAATTCTTTCAGCGTAAAATGTGTAACTGAAGACAAAAACGGCGACCTTCTCATCGGTACCTGGTCTTCCGGACTGATGCGTCTGAAACGTGGCAGCAACGTATTCCGAAGCTATCCGAAGCTGAATGACATGAATTCAGCCTACTCGCTCTTTTTCGACAGAAACCATCGTCTCTGGGTAGGAACGTGGGGGTACGGAGTGCTGTGCATCAGCAATCCGGACAATCAGAAGAATCCGCAGTATCATCAATATCCATACGCCACCAACAACTTCGACATCTTCTATAAATTCGTAGAAGACCCTACCACCAATACTCTATGGGCATGTACCAGAGAAGGTATCTGCTATTTAGATGAAGATCAGCCACAAGCAGGCTGGAGCAAATATACTCAAATTGGCGGCAACCCTCTCATCTACTGCAATGATATCAGCACGGATGGAGCGGGAAATATCTGGCTCTGTACGCAGAATGATGGAGTCTTGCAGATTACCACCCCACCATCTCTCTTCAGACAGTGGCATTTGGGAAATCTTCAGAATGCCCCTACCATCAACTACGTGAATGCCATACTAACCACCGATGGAGCATGGTTCTGGCTGGGGCTCAACCCATACGGAGTAGCGCTCTACAACAGATACACCGGTGCCACCTATTATAATAGTGAAATTCCAGGTTTTGGCAGTTTGCACGACTATACGCTAACCACGAGTATCACCAGCATTGCCAAAAGAAGCAATGGGGAAATCTGGTTTGCCATCAACAACTATGGTGTCGTAGTCAAACCAAAGGAGGGAAATGCCTTCGAACTGAATCGCAGCAATACCAAATACATCCAAGAAGACTTTGTCAATGCTGTTTTCGAATCAAAGGATAAAACCATGTGGATAGGAAGCCGCAATGGTATGAGTATCGTGTATCCAGACAATACAGGCTACTTCCTGACCATGAAAGAAGGTAAGAACGACTTCAGCAGCTGCGACATCCGTAACATTTGCCAGGACAGGCAGGGCAACATCTGGGTCTCTACCGATAATGAAGGCATCATCCGCATTTCGGGAAATCCCAAGAACATCCGATCGCTGAAATACAAGCAATACAGCTTTAGAAACCAGCTGTTTGCCATCAATGATGCCAAGAAATGTATGGAGGACAAGCAGGGCAGACTCTGGGCGATATCAAACAGTGGCGGACTCTTCCTATATAATAAGGTGAAAGACCGTTTTGAATACCAGAACAGAAAGATTCATCTTCCGGATGACCAGACCTTCTCCATAGAAGGCGATGCTTTCGGCAATATCTGGGTAGCGCTCAACAAGTCTCTGGCTTATATTACCTGGAAAAGTCAGGATGCGGAAGACTTGCGCAACATCACTTACTTTACCCGGGAAGACGGTTTGGGAGAAGTCCATTTTTCGGCGGATGCCAGTTATCAGTTTGGCAAGGAAATCTTCTTCGGCGGCAGAACAGGCTTCTTCTCCTTCACTCCATCTCCTCTTATGGGAATGAAGCATCACAAGAAGAACAGCAAGCTCATCATTACCGACTTGCTAATAGACGACGTGCCATTTGCCATGCTGGACTCTGTTCTCAAAAGTGACATTTCGAAAGAAATGCCTCACTATACCCAGGAGATTACCATACCGGCAAAGGTGAAGAAGTTTGATATCGAGTTTGCACTCCTCACTTACGGCAATGCCAGCAAGAATGTCTATGCCTACCAGCTGGAAGGTTATGATGAAGACTGGCAATACTGCAAGCCTGATGTTCACAAAGCCACCTTCCAGAACCTAAGCGCAGGAACCTACAGATTGCGTCTGAAGGCCACCGACAGCTATGGTCAGTGGCAGGAACTGCCCTACACCATCACCATCAAGGTGCTGCCGCCATGGTATGCATCCAGAATAGCCTTCATGCTCTATATCCTGATGCTGATAGGCGGCATCTTTGCTGCGGCACGATGGTATAAGGAACGGGTGAAGACCAGAAACAGCCTGCAGATGGGAGTTATCCTTACCAATATCACCCACGAGCTGCTCACCCCGCTCACCGTCATCTCTGCCACCATCTACAAGCTCAAGGAAAGAGCGCCACAGTATGAGGAAGATTATCTGGTGATAGACAGCCACATCAACCGCACCACCCGACTCCTGCGACAGATCCTGGAAGTGAGAAAGTCGCAGGCAGGACAGTTGCATCTGCTCGTGAGCCGCAGAAACCTGGTTTCGTTCATAGAAGAAGCTTGCGAGAATATCCGTCCGATGGCTGAACACCAGCAGGTTACCCTATCCCTGGAGAAGCCGAAGGCTGAAGGTATGGCATGGTTTGATGCCGACAAGATAGATAAAATCATCTACAACCTGCTCTCCAACGCCATTAAATATAATAAGGTGGGAGGCAAGATTGATGTATCGCTCAGCCTCAGCAAGGATCAGGCGGTCATCACCATCGCCGATAATGGCATCGGTATGTCGAAGGAGAAGATGAAGCATCTCTACACCCGATTCTTCGATGGCGACTACCGCAAGCAGAACATGCCGGGAACCGGCATCGGACTGTCGCTGACCCACGACCTGGTGAAACTGCATCATGGCGATATCCAATGTGAAAGTCAGGAAGGCAAAGGCACTACCTTCACCATCACCCTGCCTATCAGAAAAAGTGCGTATGCACCAGATGAAATAGACAATTCTGAAAAAACAAATGCAGTAAATCGGGAAGCCATCAGACAGGCAAGCCAGGAAACGAAGCTAGAATTCCAACCTGCTTCTGAAGACAAACCTAAGCTGGCACCTGTCCACCAGAGCATCTTCATCAGAAAGAATGCGAGCAAAATTCTGGTGGTTGAGGACAACGAGGAACTGCTCGCCCTGATGCTGCAGGTATTGAGCAAGAACTATCATGTGTTTACGGCAAAGAACGGAAAGCAGGCGATGAACATCATCATGAAGGAGAAACTCGACCTCGTGGTGAGCGACGTGATGATGCCAATCATGGATGGTATCGAACTGACCAAGCAGCTGAAGTCTGACAAGAGTTTCTGGCAGCTGCCTATCATCCTACTCACCGCCAAGAACAAGGAAGAGGACAAGACCGAGGCTTATGCCGCAGGAGCAGATGCCTACATCACCAAGCCTTTCAAGTTTGAGGAGCTGGAAGTCCGGATCAATGCCCTTCTTGCCAACCGCAAGAAGATGATAGAGAAGATTCAGGCAGAAGTTTCGCTCCAAACCAGCACGGAGAGCGAAACACAGACTGCGTTACATTTGAGCAACCCAGATCAGGCATTCATCACTCGTGCCACAGAGGTAGTGATGCAACATCTTGCAGATGGCGATTACAACCGCGATTCTTTTGCCAAGGATATGGTGATGAGCGAATCCACCCTATATAATAAGGTGAAAGCCACAACAGGGCAAACGGTCATTGCCTTCATCACCAGCATCCGCCTGAAGGAAGCTCAGCGCATCATCCGGTCGAACCCTAACATTCTGATCAGCGAAGTGGCAACCCAGGTGGGCTTCAACACTCCGAAGTATTTCTCCAAATGCTTCAAGAAGGAGTTCGGCATCTTCCCAAAGGAGTATGCTGAGAAACTGAAAAACGTCAATTAGTATGATTAGTCGTGGAAATCCATTGTTTTCCCGCACATTTCCACGACTAATAAATGCGATTTTCCTATCACTATTCTGCGCGAAATGACCTTTTCACCCCGTTTCGCGCAAAATAGCGACTCATTATTTTGCGCGAAACGATATTTTTAGTATCTTTGCAGCAAAATAACGACATCATTATGGCACAAGAGATTATAGGAAGAGAGCCTGAAATCAAGGAGATTGAGGCTCTATATCAAACAAACAAACCTGTTTTTGCAGTAGTTTATGGTAGAAGAAGAGTCGGCAAGACCTTTCTGATAAGAGAATTGTTAGGCGACAAGTTTGCATTCTACCACACAGGACTCTCGCCATACGAATTACAAGGCAAGAAACTGAAGGAGCAGCAACTTAGCAATTTCTACTCTTCGCTCATCAAGTATGGCAGCGATATCAAACGAGTTCCAACCGACTGGCTGGAAGCATTTGATGCGCTCATATCCTTGCTGGAAAAAAAAGACACCAAGAAGCGACAAGTTGTATTCATCGACGAACTTCCATGGATGGATACACCCCGTTCTGGCTTCATTACCGCCTTGGAACATTTTTGGAATGGATGGGGAGCAGGCAAGGAGAACTTAATGCTCATCGTCTGTGGGTCAGCTACCTCTTGGATTTCAGACAAACTCCTCAACAACAAGGGAGGACTCTTCGATCGAACTACAGATGAAATCAAGCTCCGCCCTTTTACCTTGGGAGAATGTGAGAGATTTTACCAGGCAAACCATATCGTAATGTCTAAATTCGACCAGGTACAATGCTATATGGCTACTGGTGGCATACCTTATTATATATCTATGCTCCAAAAGGGAAAGAGCCTGGCGCAAAACATAGACCGCCTCTTCTTCGAGCCAAACGCCAAACTCAAGTTAGAATTCGACCGTCTCTACTCTTCTCTCTTTACCAATGCAGAAGACTGCAAGAAGATTGTACGATTACTGGCAAAAAAGCAACAAGGGTACACTAGAAAAGAGATACAGGTACTGACGAATCTTGCAGACGGTGGCGGTCTCTCCACAACTCTGAAGACTCTGGAAGTGAACGACTTCATCACCTCGTATATCAAATACGACTATCCGAAGAGAGAGGTTTACTATCGTCTTACCGACTTCTACAGCAAATTCTATCTCTCCTTCATTGATGGCAAGAAGACTACCAATCCCAGCTTTTGGCAGGATAATTTACTGACACTCTCCCTTACGGCTTGGCGAGGCTTCACCTTCGAATCACTTTGCATCTACCATTTGCCACAAATCAAACAGGCGCTTGGCATTAGCGGAGTACAGACAGAATCAAGCCCATGGAAGAGCAGAAAAGAAAAGGATGGAGCACAGATAGACCTGGTTATCGAACGAGCAGACCACATCTGTAATATCTGCGAAATGAAGTTTTGCGAAGATGACTTCTCCATCAACGCCAGCTACGACAAGAACTTGCGCCATAAGCTCAGCACATTTCAGGAAGAAACCCGATGCAAGAATGCCCTTCACCTGACACTCATCACAACATATGGCTTAAAGTTCAATGAGTATGCAGGAAGAATACAGAAAGTTATCACCATGAATGACCTATTCCACATCTAATTTGTATCTTTTCAACACAATAAACAATTAATATACAGAAAGATATGATAGTAGGACGGAGAAGAAAAAGGGGTAATGGAAGCACTCTGGAGAGATGCTGGCAAAGGGTATGACCGAAGCGACCGTGATGGATATAACGGGACTGTCGGCAGAGCAGATACAGCTGTTGAAAGCCGAGATGTAGATCACAGATATCACAATAAAAGAATGGGTCTATATGCCACCTGTTATCGGGGCATATAGACCCTTTCTTTTACATACACCATCTACAATTGATTCTTTACCAACTCGTAATAACAATACTGCGTCAAATTTATCTTATCTGTCAATTTTCATTTCAGTTTCCCCCTAACTTCATCCACGTTCATGATTTGATCAAAGGCTCAGCCAAAGTAAGAAATACCTGATTCAAGTCATCAGTAAACAGCAACCTATAAACTATTAATTGTAAATTATATCTTGTTCTGTCGCTCTATTTCCACCATTAGACTCTGCCGACTGGACATTATCTTACGCATTTTGTTTTTTTCACTGTCCAAATCTATTGTTTGGGAGGCCACATTAGTACTGCCGCCGAGGAGGGCTGAAGCTGAACTTTAGCGTTTCACTCTTTTGATAAGCAGCGCATACTAAAGAATATAAAGAAATATGTATCAATAGGTTATATAGGATTTAAAACATCCATAAAACGCTATTTTTACCCCATTTTCAGTGTTCAGAGTTCAGTATTCAGCCTGATGTTCAGCCTCATAAGACATAGAGTAAACAAGTACTTTCAATCTTAAGTTACCGAATGGAGAACAGCGGGGTGAACACTTGCCCAAAGTATTCACCTTTTCGGCTTCGGGGTGAACCCTAGTAAAAAGAACTTTGTATATACAGCGCATGCTAGAAATATAAAATTGCCAAGTGTTCACCCTCACTCTTATTTAGAGAACGTTGCAAACAACAGCAAGCCCCAGCAGAATACCGCCCCCGACCTGCCCTTCTAGGGGGGGGTAGGGTAAGTCTGGCGTAAACAAGATAGTTACGATAGCTAAGTATCATGGTTACGATGGCTAAGTATCATACTTATGGAGCATAACCCTATCAGTGATAATAAATAAATACTATCTCCCTATCACTATTCTGCGCGAAACAGTGTTTTTACCCCATTTTGCGCAAAATAGTGACTCATTATTTTGCGCGAAACGATATTTTTAGTATCTTTGCAACCGAGATAATCTTGTTTTCGTGTAAATTTCACCAAACAATAATCTTGTTTTCGTGTGAATTTCACCAAACAATAATCTTGTTTTCGTGTAAGGAATGTATTTATCAAACCTATTTTAGAGAAGTTTATAATGAAAAGGAAAATCTCCGTTCAAAAGTATTGAACCGCCGTTCAACACTTTTGAATGTACATTCAAAGCTTTTGAACACACATTCAATACTTTTGAACGAAGATTTTCCCTAATGATAAAAACATATTAATCGTGAAGGAAATACTATTTCCATTAGAAGAAGATATTATCCGCTTCATAGTTGTTATTCCAATATTTGGCAGCATCGACCCCATTTGATGATGATAAGTGCAAGGTATGTCTTTTGCTGCCGGTGTGTGGGGGTGGCTGTCCATACAATCGCATTAAACGTGATACAGAAGACAATAATATCAACGTTTATCCGTTAATAAAAGGAAATCTGAAGAATTATTTGTTGAATCATTGTGCAATTAAAAAATAGAAATTATGACAAAACTGTTTACTTTATTTCTTGCCATGTTATTGTCTGTGGCATGTTACGGTCAGGAAAAGTTGACTATCAAAAGTCGCGTGGTAGATTCCAAGACACGTAATGACGTGCCGGGAGTCACCGTACAACTCTTATCCTCAGACAGCACGGTTATTGAAACCTTGGTGGCGAACAACCATTGGACCCGGGATGATCAGGAAGGTTATTCCTCCATCTTTCAGTTTGATGTGCCAAGAGTAAAGGCTAACTATATCATTCGTGCCAGCTATCTGGGCTATAAGACATCGTATGTTAACATTTCCATAGGTGACCTGAGGAAGAGGGAGTATCTGAGGGAACTTCCTCCAGTGGTGTTGCGCCCTGATTCGAAGATGCTGCAGGAGGTAAATGTCGTAGGAAGTAAGGTGAAGTTTTATCATAAGGGAGATACTGTAGTCTATAATGCCGATGCCTTTGTATTGGCAGAGGGCAGTATGCTTGATGCCTTGGTTCGGCAGATGCCGGGCGTGGAAATCAAGAAAGATGGACGCATCTATCACAACGGCCAGTTTGTTGAGAATCTGCTGCTCAACGGCAAGGATTTCTTCAGAGGCAACCAGGAGGTCATGCTGGAGAATCTTCCCTCCTATACCGTCAAGCAGGTTAAGATATACGATAAGTATGGCAAGAACAGTGAATTCCTTGGCCAGAAGCGTGAGGACGACAAGACGTATGTGATGGATGTCAATCTCAAGAAAGAATATTCCATCGGCTTACTGGCTAACCTTGAGGGCGGAGCAGGTACGAAAGACCGTTATCTGGGTCGCCTCTTTGCCATGCGCTATACGGATCATTCCCGCATTACCTTCTATGGAAATGTGAACAATCTTAATGACAACAGAAAGCCTGGCCGTGACTCAGACTGGAACCCCGTTGACATGCCGAAGGGCGACAATAGGGAGAAATTGGGCGGATTAGACTATGCGGTGAGTGACAGAAACCAGAAGTTTGACCTCAATGGTAATGTGCAGGTGAGCCATTCCAATCAGGAAGTCATTACCAATACCGACCGTGTGAACTTCCTGCAGAAGGGAAATACATTCGATTATGAGCGCCAGAAAGAAACCGTGAAGAATTTCCACCTGACAGCCATCAACCAGCTATACCTTGTATTTAACAACAAGGTAAACCTGCTCCTGAAGCCGGTATTCCAATATGATAAGTTTGACAGGTACAGCAATTATATTTCTGGCACATTCTCCTCTATGCAATATGATGTCAGTCGGGAAATGCTCGATAATATTTATGCCGTCGGTTCGGAGAATCTTATCCGCCAGTCCCTGATTAACAGATATAAGAAGGAGGGATTGGGCAAAGGCTATCAGATGGCAGGAAGTTTCAATGCGGTAAGCACTATCAAGCTCAAGGGCTCTGATGACTACATCAACCTGATAGGACAGGTCTCCTACGATAAGCGCAAGGAGGACTTGTTCAACAAGTATGCCGTACACTATGGTGATGATCAGCAGGTGCAGAATTCCGGCAATCAGTACTTCAGAAACCATCCAGACCGGAACTTTTTCTATCAGCTGGGGGCAGCCTACAACTTCCGCTTGAGTCAGGCGGTAGAATTGTCCATGTATTACGGTTTTGGTCATCGTGACAAGAAACGCCATTCTTCGCTTTATCTGCTGGACCAGCTGGATGGGGCGGAAGAGGAAAGTTCTTCTTCCATAGGATGGCTGCCATCGGTGGCGGAGTATGAACGCACGAAGGATAGAAGCAACAGTTATGTAAGTCAATATACGGAGGATGCGCATAGTCTGATTCCATCTATCACATGGGATAAGGATACAGAGCATGGCAACTGGAGTGCACAGGCCAAACTGGGAATCGTACCTACCCGCCAGAAGCTTGCCTATGAGAGAGGAGAGGTAGATACAACCATCGTAAGAAACACGGTGCTTCTTACCTTTCCCTTTACCCGACTGAGCTACTGGGTAAAGAATCACACGAAGGGATTCCAGCTGCTCTTCAAGGCAACCCCGAAGCTCCCTGATCTCCTAAACATGGTGAATATTCAGGATGCAACAGACCCTATGAATGTGAAGCTGGGAAACAGCAGCCTGAAAAATGAGATGTCTTATGACGTGAATCTTCTCTTCAGCTCTATGAATATTGCCAGGCAGCGAAGCCAGAGCCTTCGCCTGGGCTACACCTATCGTGCAAATGCCCTGGCTATGGGATATAGCTATGATGCCCATACGGGTGTCAGGAAATATCGCGCAGACAATGTAAATGGTAACTGGAATGCATCAGCTTCCTATAGTTTCGAGCAGCCGCTTGACAAGATGAAGCGACTGGCATTTGGAACCTGGACACGTGTGGAATACGTGAATAGCGTAGATCTGATAGGTAACTCTGAAGGCGCTGGTTATCAGGCATCCCGCAGCACTGTACAGACAACGTTGCTCGATGAAACCTTGAAGCTTGACTATAAGGTAGGTAGCTCTTCTACCATGGGCGTAAAGATATCCGCAGCCTGGAGAAATGTTGACGGCAAGGCAATGGACTTCGACCACATCAATGCAGTGGATTTCAACTATGGAGCTACAGCCTCTTTCAATCTGCCTTGGCATATTCAGGTGGGTACCGACCTGACCATGTATTCCCGCCGTGGTTACGAAGGAAGTTCAATGAATACTGACGATTTGCTCTGGAATGCCCGCCTTTCCTATACTATGCTCAAGGGAAAGCTGACGTGGATGCTTGATGGCTTTGACATCCTGGGCAACTTGAACAACATCACTCGTGTGGTAAATGCCCAGGGTAGAACCGAGACATTTGTCAATGCCTTGCCACGCTATGCAATATTGCATGTGGCATATCATTTTAACATGAAGCCCAAGAAACATTAATTTATGTTTACTGAGCCCACTTTAAAAAGGAGCATATTTTGAATCCAGTCTGACCAGTGTGGTCATTCTGAGTGAAACATAGCAATCGGCTCCGCTGGTGAATATCTGTCG
>OBKV01000855.1_pt1 | contig 21605 bp, 15 predicted proteins | sample 1517301 | NCBI WGS metagenome assembly OBKV01 (sample SAMN04571685, study PRJEB22368) | human gut metagenome | biome: human gut; material: stool | host: Homo sapiens | place: Luxembourg | collected 2012-06-29 | reverse complement strand
CGGCAAGAGAATTAACTCCTGTCGTGGTTTTTATCATTGAAAGTATGTAAGATTAATGCGGTCGTAAGCAGATGGAATTTTGGGTATTATATGTTATATTGAATTGTAATACAATAAGGTCTTTCAGGGCTTTTTGAAAACTACCGAAGGCTATGATAATAAAACTGTTTCACTTTTGCTATTTATGTTTTCGCCCGCATAAAGCATCATATATTTTGTTGAAGATCAACCGGTTGGGATAATATCTGTAATCAGCAAACACTTCTATTCCGGATTTCTCAAAGTGTTCCTTTATTGCTGCAGCACAGGCGGCACTACGGCTTTGACCGTGCTCGCACTGACAGATAATATCTTTTCCGTTCTTAACGACAATACATATAAAATCTACCAGTTTTTCAACTTCGGGGAAATAAGTTTCGTATGACAAGCCATAATCTTCGAGTGTTTCAATATCAATATCATGTACCCCAACCGTAAAGACATAATCGCATATCCCGTTGTAATTTATGGGCTCGTACTCTTTTAATCTTGCAAGACCTCGTCCATCATTAGGATCATAAAAACTGATTACTGCTGTATTCTCAGGGAATCCCGATTCGATCAACTCTTTCATTGCTTTACGCGACATGATTTCTACTTTAGTTTTCATAATTTATGCTGCCTTCGGCAAATTTTCATGGAGAAGGTCGAACATAGTCATCTGTCCGACGCAATCATTATCAGCACTCTCCGACTCATCAAGTATAAGAGAGTCAGGATCCGGCAATCCATATTTGTTTACCAGCTCATCTTTTACGAATTCAATTGCTCGTTCAACTTTACCGATATCAAAAAGGCGTTCGGGCAAAGCGTATCTAATGTCGTCCTCCGAGTACATATATCCATCTCTATATGGTGCGTCTTTAGTAATCAGTTCTTCTAAGCGATCTTGTAGGTCATCAAGTCGCCAAAGGAGCTGCATTTCCGCTGCAGGATAGCTCCAATCATAATCATCATCTATAATGTACGGTAAGTATGCAGCATAATATTTCATGATATTAATTCCACCCTTCCTATTTAACCATGGATTTTTCGACGATTTCTGAAATCAACATTTCCCAAAAGTGAATCATCGCATTCTGTTTCTGCTTGATTCCATCAGTTTTGCTGTAAGTAAAAGAGGATATATCACCAGTCAACAGCAAATAGCAATTCTATCGGGTTCATCGTAGAGCAACAGGCGCCTTCGTTGCAGATACTCCGAAACTTAAATAAATACCCTTGGTTTTCGGCGTAACACCGATTTGTCCGAGTCCATTCTCGATCGCCAAGCAGCCGATGGTCTTATCAAATGCGTTCATATCAGTAACCTCTCTTTTTTAACGAGAATTGTGTAACAAATGCAATACACAGATCATGGCGCTTTACACACCAAAGCCTATGCGTCGCTTTTCTTTAGGCTTTGCCGGTGGCTCTGCAATGTCTTCAGCTTTGATGGTTACAACATCTTCGGTAGTAATCGAATCAAAGTCTGCTTCCATCAGCCGTGTTGCTTGAGACATTCTTGCCTGTTCCAGAATATTCCTCACATATCTTCCATTACCGAAGTCATTCTGCTGACGCGCTGAATCAAAGACGGTTTCCAGCTTTACAACCGCATCCTCAGAAAAACTTAGTCCTTTATTCTTTCCGATAAGTTTTGCGATACTGCACAGCTCCTGAGAATTGTAGTCTGCAAACGGCACATGAAATGCAATACGCGAACGCAGGCCGGGATTTTTCTGAAGGAACCCTTCCATCTTATCCGGATATCCGGCAAATATAACGACCACATCGTCGCGATGGTTCTCCATCTCCTGAACTATCGTATTGATAGCCTCATCACCGTATAATCCGTCACGGTCCTCTACAAGCGAGTACGCTTCATCAATGAAAAGAACGCCTCCAAGCGCTGCTTTGAACTTGGATTTGACCGTAGGTGCCGTCCAGCCGACATACTTACCGACAAGATCAGCTCTTCCTACTTCTATCAACTGACCTTTAGGAAGCAATCCGTTTTCTTTCATAATCCGTGCAAAGAGCCTCGCAACTGTGGTTTTAGCTGTACCCGGATTACCGGTAAAGACCATGTGCATCGCCGGTTTATCTCTCTTTACGCCCTTTTCTTCGTAAAGCTTTTGCATCTTGTAATAGTTCAATGCCTTCTGTATTACTTGCTTGGCATCCGACAGGCCGATCATCTCTTGCAGCTCATTGTAGGCGGAGCCTTTCGGAGTCGCTTTTATAACTTCTTTCTTTGCAACCGCAATATCTTTGTATTGTGGATATATTGATGTTTTTAATTTGTTGTTGAACCAATCGTCAAAGAGATTATGAAGATCGTGAGCAAGATATCCTTTATTGTTTTCAAGTTTGTTGAACAGTTTCTTGTCTGTACGGACACCTGCGTTCTTTGCCAGCATGGAAAGGAATGCCTTTGCTCTTTCGCCGTCTACAAACTCTTCGAGAAGTTCAATCATGGATAATGTCCCAAGGTTTTCGTAGAAAAGGCTTTTCGCTTTTGAACATTCTCTCGGAAGGCAAATCACGGTCAGCACCTGATTCCTATACCGTTTGGCATACTCACAGATACATTCAATCGTTTCACTATCACAGAGTGCATGTCCATTTTCTTCCGAATCGTCATTTGCGAGATAACGCACGACCACAGCACCGCCCGAACTAACCTTGTATAAAGTGTCATAAGCCATTTCCGAGAATCTTTCTCCCGGTTTGAAATTCAGAAAAGAATAGCGTCTGCTGCTTAAACGATTATTCTCATATAAAGCCTGAAGTAGAAGATTATACACATCTTTCCTTGTATCCATATCATCGGTCTGAATCATGTAATGAACAGGATGACCATACACTTTTGAATTTGGCTTTGCAGAATAAATTCGATCAAGCTCCGGGATGAAAGTCTCATTTAACAGGTACTTACTCGCCGATTCGTAAATCTTTTCCTTGGTGCAATCTTCAATAATATTATCTCCAAATGCAATTCCGCGTCCGCATCTTCCGGTGATTTTGTCAAGGCCGAAGCGTTCCATGATGTCATCGTCATCTTCAATGTAATCCCATCGGTTTGCTGCACCGAGGAGATTTTCTATTCCGTTGAAAGTGATTTCGTTGATCGAAACGTCTTTCAGCGTTAAATCAAGATATTTGAAAAATTCCGCAAGATCTGATTCAACTTTATTCTTATTGTCAGCAATTACACCTGCAGTTACCACGGTGTTGTCAATCTCGGAAATAAAGTAAAATGAATTGCTGGAATGATTACGGTTGAATTCTTCGCTCTTCATTTCAATCTTTCTCTGATTTTCTCTTCTAACTCGTCTATCTTCTTCCGGGGCTTCGTTGGCTTCCATTATTCCTGTAACCTTATAGAACAGCATTGCAAATCCTCCATCATTAATTTGTCTCAGTCTCAACTCGCTTTACTATAATACTTATACCTCAAATAATGTACCAAAAGTGGGAGGTTAGGATCAACCGCTTTGCTTGGATATACAGCGCATTATCATTGGATTTTTAAACAACAAGTCAGTAAAGCAAGCGTAAAAGAAGGAGTCCGAGGACCCCTTCATACTACTATTCGTGCGACTTTTCCCCAAGGTGGGGCGACGTTTTTGTTATTTAACAACCACAAAACCGGAATACCGCCCGCAAGCTTTTCTCTTGGAAACGGGGCATAGCCATCCGTTAAAATGATAATACAGGCAGGCAATTTTCCTTGCATATGCTTTTGGACATATTCAAATATAATCTGAAAATCTGTTCCGCCCCCGCCGGCAGGTTTGATGATTTTAAACTCTTCTTCATTTGTAAAGGGCTTAGGCGCAACAATCGCCGCATCAAAAAAGCCAAGCCAACCTTTGAGCTTGCCGTCAAACTGATCAATGGCTCCTTTTACCTCGGAATACGCCGCTGTTATCATACCGTCCGACATGGAACCAGAAGTATCTATCATAAACAGAATATCTTCGACCAAATCATCCTTATCATTGAAATCCGGAAGAAAAAACGGACTTTCATCAAATCTTCTGTCGGGCGGTGCAAAAGAATAATCGACGATTTCCTGCTGAGCAAAATCATTCAAAATCATCCGCCAATCGGTTTGCGGTTTTTTTAGTTCTTTAAGAATACGTTGAGCAAAAGCAGGGAGAAGGCCTCTTGTATTTGAGGGGTCTCTAATTTCAATAGCCTCCGCTGCGTCTTCAAATCGTTTGACCCACACATCTCGGAGAGTATCATCTTCCTCATATTTACCCCACTGGGAATGATCATCCCAAACCCATACGGGTTGATGTTTATCTTTGGCAATCTCTTTTTTTGCTCTGCCATCAGCAGAACCGGGACTTTTATCCTTACCTTTTTTGTTTAGGTTCTTCGGAAGCATGGCGTAGACTTGCTCGGCAGTATATTCATGTCCCTCTTTTCCGTCCGGTGCAATATGCATTGATGTGCCATATTTACTGAGCGTTATACTGCTCGCTTTTCCTCCGTTTTCGAGCATGATATTTGAATTGACAACAATGTCCGCCGCAATATTATATGCTTCAGGATCTTCAACATCTCCGCGAATGCAATGTTGTAGCACGACATGCAAAATCTCGTGCATCATGACAAAGTCAAGTTCTGCATCTGTTAGGCTGCCGAGAAACTCAGTGCCGAAAGTAATCCTTACTCCATCCGTATAGGCGGTTTCAACTTCTTCGCTGACAGCATAAATCATGTGCATTAAAAGCAAACCGTAAAATCCATGATTGCACAAAATACGCATGCGTGATAACAGAAGTCTTTTTATGTACCCTTTTATCTTGTCTTCAGACAGAGCCATTCATTAACCGTCCTTTCGTTTGAAGCCACTTTGAAAATTCAGGAATAGTCATAAGTTTTTCTTTGTAATGCTTGTCGATGTACATATAGTCTTTCATCAAAACCGTACTGAAATCAGGAGGCATTTTATCCGCATATCGGATTGAGTTCGCAATTCTGCTCATTTCCTCTTTGTGATCTCTTGCATAGGTCGTCATTGATGCTGTCAATGCGTACATAGCATCTGTTCCGGTCGGCATCTTCATCGTTTTACCGTCAAACACATCTTCGATGTTCGGAAGATCTTTATATACTTTAGCCCATGTCCTGAACTCGACCGCAACACCCAAACCTACAATTCCTGAAATAAGCGAGAACATATCGTCTATATCATCACTGACACAGTTGAGCAGATTACTTACCATCTCCCAGGAACGCGGAGTGGCAAAAGCGAGATCATCAGAGCTCGAATCAAAACCCATCAGGTAGCTCTGCCTGAAAGACAAAAAGCCTAATACTTTTTCATTGATTCCACTGCGTATCGCCCATTCCTTCCATGAGTTGAAACTACCCGCAATTTCTATATGCATCAAACGGTTTGCAAGAGCCTTCGGCATCTTGAAAGCAACGGATTTATCCGTCATACGGTTTCCGGCGGCAATCACGATGCAATTATCGGGAAGCTTGTGCTCTCCGACAACTCTGTCCAATGTAATCTGATAGGCCGCCGCCTGAACAGACTGAGGCGCTGCAGAGATTTCATCAAGAAATAGGATATTGACAATATCATCTCTTGCGTCCATCTGGAATATCTGCGGTTTCAGCCATACCGCAAGTGTTTTATCTGCGTTGGCAGTAGGAATGCCGCGCAGATCGATAGGATTGAAAAGAAGTAGCCGGACGTCGGTTACATTGACCCTTTTGCCAGTCCTATCGCCAATCTCTTTTGCAATCTGGCGAACTGCTTGTGATTTACCAACGCCGGGAGGTCCCCACAGCATCACTGACGGCATGGTTTTGATGGGATAGTTATTTTGAATGATTGCGCAGTAAGCGCTTGACAGTTTTTCAACCATTTTCCCGACATTCATAGAGGGAATGTTGGCCATTTTAATATCGCTCATTTCTTATCTACTCCTAATTTTTTATCAAGCTTTTCGAGCTTTTGACAGCAGTTCTCAATCTCATCGCTGAAGCTTTCTTCTTTTCTCAATTCTTCTTTAAGCTGACGTTCTCTTTCCCACAACTTTGCAAGCCCTTTATTTAACTTATCAAGGTGCGTTTGCAGATCATCAAGAAAATTATCAATTCGGATTAAGTTACCCGTATTTGTATCTCCGAGTTCCACATAATAACGACCGTTCCGTTTCAGCCAAACATAAGGTTTTTCTCGTGTCATATTGACAGGAAGAATAATTTCAAAGCCTCGATATGTCATGAGTATTTTTTCTTTCGGTTCAAGAACATAGCCCATGAGGGAAGAATGAATATAATCTCTTAATTGCTTGCGCTTTTCTGCCACATCCTTCTTTACCTTATTATCAGAAGGTGCCGGATTTGCCTGTTTCCACCCTGTGTAATACGCAATATCCGCTTCACACCCAACAATATTGTTCTCTTGATTGGACTTTTTTCCGGGTATCTCTAACAGTTCTTTTTCCATGCGAATTCTCGACTCAACAAGTTTGCGCTGTAATGTCAGATAACGTGAAAGCTCGTTTGCAGTCTCCACACGTTCTTTTACAAGAGGATTTCCGACAGCCAGCGCCTTGACTTCGGCATAATCGAGCACGGTATCTTCTATATCCGTTCCGCTACGCTCGGTAAGTGATCCGGAAAGTAATCCCGTGATAAACCGCTGCTTCGTTTCAAGCAACTGCCACGAATACGCATCAAAGCTGCCTTCCGTGATATATCGAAAAAGCTGCACCTTTGAATTGGTGTTTCCTTGGCGCAAAATACGTCCCTCGCGTTGGGTCATATCGGCCGGTCTCCACGGAACGTCAATGTGATGCAGCGCAATCAGCTTATCCTGAATATTCACGCCAAGTCCAAGCTTAAACGTTGAACCAAGTAGCACACGGATATCCCCGTTCCGAACTTCAGCAAACATGGCGTTTCTCTGCGCTTCGGTTTCCGCATCGTGAATAAAAGCAATCTTATCAGCGGGAATACCTTTACTTTGAAGCATAGTTTTCACTTCATCATAAATGTTAAAACCGGTTTTAGGCGTCGACGTATCACAGAAAATGATCTGAACCGATTTTTGAGCCGTTGTTCTGAAATATATATCAGCCACATTCTCAACACACCGCGCAACTTTGGATTGATATGTGAACATAGCATTCGGATCGACCAATCTTAAATCAAGCGCCGCCTTTCTTCCGTCCGTTGTGATTTTTAGCATATTATCATCCTTGCGGCTGACATATCCTTTGCGGACATCCTCTGCTCTCTGCGAAATATCTTTCAGATAGTCTGCAAACTCATTTGTTTTGGAGACCAACGCATCAGCATATCCATCGATTTGCGGAATACCGACTGACGTGTCCACTTGATGAAAATCGGCAATGGATGACAGCAGAGATGTCAGCTCGGGAAGATTATGGAACTTAGAAAAACGAGTGGCGAGCCGGTAACTGCTTGTGTCAACATCGATTTCAAATTCTGTGCTTCTTTCTGCAAACATACCGATCCAACTGTCAAAACTTTGAAGATCCAGCATGGCGAGTTCGCCGCTTTGAAGGTACATCTGCATGATAAACGCATCCGTGATTGAATTCGTTATCGGAGTTCCTGTAGCAAAGACAACGCCTGCGCCGTCGTTTTTCTTCTGAACCATGCGGACTTTGTCCATCATATCCTGGCACTTCTTAGATCCGGAAGAACTGATACCAAGCACCTTATCTGCTTTTGTTTCGATAGGAACATTCTTAAAATTGTGTGCCTCATCTACAAAAAGTCTTGTAATTCCCAAATCATCAAAATACACGCCGTTATACAAATCATCCATTGCAACGGCAAGTTCAGATAAAGCTTTTGAAACCGCCTCTTGTTTTTTCTTCAAACGAGAAGTGGCTTTGTTCTTTTTGCCCGCTATTTCTGCGATAAGTTCCTGCTCATCAATAAGCTGGTTTTGATAATATTCCTTTGACAATGGAATCTGCTCAAAACAACTGTAAGCTATAATAATCCCGTCGAAGTCCTCGTCACGTATTCTTTCGAGAACACTTTCTCTTTTTGAGGGAGCGAAACTTTTCGGTTCGACACAAAGAATATTGGCGCTTGGATACATTGCGTAGAAAATATTTTTCCATTGACCAACTATGTTATTTGGAACGACAAACATATTCTTTTCAGACAGCCCCATACGGCGCATTTCCATTGCGGCGGCAATCATAACGTAGGTTTTTCCAGCTCCGACATCGTGTGCTAATAAGGTGTTCGGAGTAAAGAGGATCCGTGCAACAGCATCCTTCTGATAGGGATAAAGGTTTATCGCAGGAGACATGTCAGGAAACCGTAAAAATGATCCGTCAAAAATTCTTCTTCGAACGCAACTGAAATTGTTCTCGAAAATTACTTCAAGCCGTTCTTTTCTTCTTTCATCCTCCCAAACCCACTTCTGGAACGCTTTAATCATTTTATTTTGCTTTTCAATGGCGAGAATGGTTTCAGACTGGTTAATAACTCTTTTCTTGCCTGATGAATTTGTATTACATACAACCTCATCGGTAACAGCTACCGACTTCATATTTAATGTCCTTTCGAGAATATGAAGGGCGTTTATTCTGTCAGTACCATACGTTCGTGTTACCTTAACGTCGTGATTATATCTGCTTTTGAATGGTATTTCCCAAGTGCCGGTCAATTCATCGTGTTTAGTATGGAAATCTTCTTCATCATTGATGCTATACCAGTATCTGCGCCAATCGCCAAGAAGATACTCTATAAAATCGTCAATTACATCAGCAGGTACCCACGGTGAGCCAAGCGTTACATAGATATCTTTCGTGGCAACAGTTGGAGGAAGAACCTTTTCAATGGCCCTGATATTATCGGCAAAATAGCCGTTGTATTCTTTATTGGCGTCTTTAGCCGCCTTCCATTTTCGCATCATGTTGCCGGACAGATATTCCTCGGAAGTTTCCCAGCCTTTATAGAAACACTCGTCCCAAGTCTCTGGGTTCTGATAGATGGATCCTTTCAGTGCACCGATAACCGTCTTGTAATCCTCTCCGGTTATAGACGAAATATACTCAATATCAACACGTCCAAGATTAGACAAACTATATACGAGTCCGTCCGAAATGCTATCCGCATGAACTCCCTGCGTTCTTACATCCCGATTGAACACATTTTCCCAATCAAGCGGAAGATCCATACAGGTCACTTCGCGGACGTGCGCCTCCTTTTGGGCCTTTTCTTCCGCTGCTTTGCGTGCTGCCTCTCGTTTCTCTTTGCGATATTCCTCAAGCTCCTCACGCCTCTCGGCAGCCAGTTTGGCTTTGCGAAGTTTATCAATTGCTGCTTTGATTTCGGCAGAGGAAAAGTTGCCGTCAACACCTGTCAACATATCCAAAAGACCTAATCGGCTGAAATCATCCGTGCTTTTATTCTTTGACATACTTCACCGTTCTCCGTTTCTGTATTGTTCGGCTATATTATACAGAGTCAAATGTACCATATTCGGAACATAAAAAAGCAGACCGCGTTGCGGTCTGCTCATTTTTTGCTTGGCTTCATGGTCAATCAGTCATCGAAAAGCGCTCCCACACACTTTTTGCAGTGATAGTGATCGTCCTCTGCCGTGACGTGGTCCGATAAGTCAAAGGCGGATTTGATCGGAAATTTGCTTAACCATCAACATGCTGATATGTTTTAACATACCCGAGACTGTGAATTATTTCGGGAATATCGTCCATTACCTCATACAGCATTTCAGCCAACCTATCAATATCTATCAACGTAATATCATTTTCCTCGGCTTTATCTATAACATAGTCAGTAAACGTACCCGTTGATATAAGTACATACTTTATATCTGAAACATTAACAGACCATTCGCCTTCATCAGTGATTACTTTAGCATTTTTATCTGTGCTTTCGGCAGCAATCTTCTCCTTAAAAGCAATGATTTGATCGATACCATTGTCACTTTTACCCGAATAGTGTTTGACTTGCATATACAGCACGCTTGAAAATTCATCACCGATTTTTGATTTTTTCACCGCGAGAATATCGGCATCTGCAACATCTGACCCTCCGCATTGCTTTGAGAGCCGTTTCACCGAATAACCATCAGCTTCAAATAAATACTTGATCATTTTTTCAAATCCGATACCACCGGCCTGCAATCCGATTTTTTTATAGTCCGGAAGTATTGTCGTCAGACTTGTCTTAAACTCCAAAAGTCTTTTGTTTTCCTCGGAGATAATTTTACTCAGATATGGGAGATCCTCTTTTTCTGAAATCAGTTTATCAACAGTATTGATTATTTCTTTCTCATAAATGTTGAGAACCGTGTAACCTCTGACTTTTAGTTTAGTAGACAGTGCGGTATTTTTATCATTTCTGTCGAAAATTATCGGAGCGCCGTTTAAATCTGTGACGTAGGTCACTCGCAGTTGATTCATAAGATCTTCAGAAGTTGTGTCGTAAATGAACTCGCCCTTTGATGTGGCTATGTAAAACCCTTTATAGCACGGAATAAGCAAAACGTCGTCTTTCTGAATGCTATAGAATCGTTTAACTTCACCCAGTTTTCGACCTGGTAAACGCATATCTGTAGAATTATTGTAATAATAATCCTTTACATCTTTGCATAACTTGTCTGCATCGGTGTAAATTGAAAAGTTAATTTCACTCCATCCGACCGCTACGACACTTTTTTTGACATAGTGTTCAACGTTTTGCATTATTCTGACCATATAGTAATTTGCCATGATTTTTTTACCTTCCTTATATTTTATATTTTGATAATCCACTCTCAAGCGCTTCTTTTATCCGGTTTCTCAGTGACTCCGGAGAAATGATCTCCACATGATTGATATACTGCATAGCCCAATGCTCCATCGCGTTGGGGCTGGCTTTGATTTCAACCGAAACCTTGTCCTGATCTTCGAGCGTTGACATCCGAACATCCGTCCCGAACCAGTCAACGATCTGATCAACAATGCAGGCATCGGCAATCAATTTAATCCATTCGGGGGTATCCGAGTACATATACGGCATAGCGGAAGAAAGCTCTTTATAATCGATTCCATTTTCATATCCTGGAACACTCCTTATCGGCGTTGCCTTTTTATGCGATATTTTCATGTTAGTGATGCGGTCAAGCCGATGAAAGACCATATTGCCCCAAAACTCGCTGTATGCCATCAGATAATACCGCTGATTGTGAAGAATCAACTGATAAGGACTAACAACCTGATAAGACGATTTATGAAGCTTCTTATCAATCCCGATCTTATTATAATCGTATGCAATACGCCGGTTCTGCTCAATGGCAATATCGACCAACTCGATGTTATAGAATAACGCCTGGTTATCTGTTTTGCTCCATTCATTAACCGAATAGACGTTTTTTACATGGGAGCGGAAAAATTTATTGGAAAGTCCGCACAGCCTATCTATTAAGTCCTTTGAATGTTTTGCCGTAATATATTTACTGCAAAGAACGCCATCAATAAGCAGCTTGAGTTCGGAATCTTCAAAAGCTCTTTCCGCGAGGTAACTGCCGGCGCGTCTCGATTCAATTTCAATGCCCGCCTCTTTCAAAAGAGAAATATTTCGGCTGATAGCCTTGCGCTCAATTACGATCCCGTATTCACTGACAAGATGCTGTGCAATGTCGTCTTGAGTAAGAGTATGATCGCAGTCACTATATTCCTTTAATATCTGCCAGATGCGTATCAGAGCCAGTTTTTTCGGTTCAAAGCTCTCCATAATTTTCTGCTCCTTTGTTAATATTTTAGCATTTCAGTCCAAAGTACTCAAAAAATTATACCACTGATTCACGGGACACAATCGGTACATTGCTTAAAAATCGTTTATGTTAAGGTCTCCATGCCGTAAATATCGGTTGTTGATGTGAACAATTGCGTATGATTTCGCCGTATAACCAAGTCTCGATAAAACATGACATCTGGAAGGGTCATCCCGATAATATATCTCTTTCACCTCATCCGCTGTACATAATCGAATTTTAACGGAACTTGTATATGGTTATAAATATTTCCATATAGTAATTTAATTATAACATAGCACAATTGCAGGAAAAATGCAATGAAATTTACTGCATAAAGTCAAAATTTGGCGGTTAAATCAATTATTGATCAGCTCATTCATAAACGGCATGCGAAATTATCTCAACGAAAATTCATGTGAAGACCATTTTCTGCGAGTTATTCCGATGAATGCTCCGTTTGTATTCTGCTAATGTACGATTGATTATTCAGGGAATGTTTGCTTCTGAATACATTCTCGCTTTGGGTCGGTCATAAGATCGTTTTTGCCGTTTAATACAGTTGAATATAAAAGTTGAAGGGCGGTGTTAAAAATCCGCCGAAATGTCTTTTTGTGCTCTGTATGGAAAACGCAGAACAGGTGTTTGACCTATCGAGTTGTCATATATGACGACATGTTGTCATTACAGGTTATGACGACCGATTTCGGAGGATTAAAAACCGTCTCATTTTTCGGCTTCATTTCTTACAGCTCGGCAACAGAAAAAATAACCACGGACGGGAACAGACCCGCGCCGTGGTTATTATCATTAGAAGTTTTTAATTGCCTTACATCGTCCGCAAAGGAAGGATAATTACAACCGTTCACGCACCATCATCAAAGCATAGCCAAGTAGATTTTGTCCAATCCACTTGTCCCTTTCAAGTCTATCAGGATCATTCATTGACAACCCTATGCCCCATATTCTGTCTTTGACCGCACATTCAGCCAAGATACAATCTTCCGTTGCCTTTAGCTGCGATTTCAAGTCCTCATTCTGAGAGAATTTCGCGATCAATCCCTCAAAAACAATTATTTGACGAACGTCGTTCCAATAGCTCTCGTTATAATTTGCGACAAGCCTGCCAAGAGCTTTTATTTCGGCAACATCATCAGTCGCAAGTATTTTAACTGCCGTGTCCTTGTCTCCGAAGCACACAGCTTTTTTATACATCATATATTGCTCCATTGAGGAAAAGTCTACATCGTTCACGGTAAAATCACTGGGATACCAATTACTTAAATATCCGTTTTCCTCATTTGGATTATGAAACCAAACTATTTTCATTGTGCTTCACCGACTCTTTTAACATCCAAATCGTAAAACCCGCCGTATGAAACACTTACGGGAGCCTTAATGTGTCGATCACATTTTTACTTTATCGACATCGAAGTCAACAATTTCACGCATCTTTTGTCTTGCGTTTGCTTATTTTTTTATATTATAGCTTTCTTGTCTCGATTTTACAAGTAAATTGAAGGGTAATTTACAACCGCTCGGCAATTGCATCGGGGAGGCTGTCGTCAAAGCAGGCCGCATATTCAGGGTCAAAGTCTAATCGACAGCTTATCCGGCGATCATTTAAAAACATAAGGCACTTTTTGAGCCTGGGGGGTAGCTTCAAAAAGTGCCTTATTGATTAGTGATTACGGGTTATTTATACTGGGTGGTTGCAGTTCTGGTGATGGTATCGGCCGGGCCGCCGGAACCAAACACGACAAACTCGGTCGTCACCTTGTATGTACCCTTGTCGGAAAGCTGGAAATAGTGGAATCCGGTATAAACATTTTCATATATTACGTCGATCCACTTATTATTGTTCTGACCGATATCCACTCTGCTCCAGAACAGACCAAGAACCTTTTTCTCAACATATGTGGTTATAATCGCTTTGCTGAAAACAGTCGAGTCCGCTGCGCAGCTGTTTGTGATAGTCAGTTTGCCAGCAGAAGAAATTGAAGCCATGTTAGAAACCTCTACCACATTATTAAAATACGGTTCGACCATCTGTGCTGCAGCAAAAGCCGAGAAAGTCGACATTGCCATCACAAAAGCAACGGCAACGCAAACAACTCTTTTAATGATATTTTTCCGCATTTTTTCACCTCTTCTCCCCCATTCAGCACCTACAACGCTTTAACCAACAAAAATGGGACAAAAAGTCAAAAAATTTTATGATAGCAGAAAGCGACCGTCCCAAAAGTGGCGGCCGCATCTTATTCTGGTGTTAAAATAGGTTTTACTCCAATGCACTAGCCATATCCAATAAATTATCACAATTATTACTTCCGGAATATACCAGTTTCATTCTATATTTATCTTCAATCCAAAATGCAACAAATATTTTGTCGGATTTGGTGCAATAGACTTTTATATTCTCACCGTCAATGTTTAATTCTTTTACTATGCCATTTTGGATATCTAATGCAGAAGCCGCTTCATCAGTAACAGTCTGCGACAGTTCAATCACAGCGCCGGTCTCGCTATTCTCATAGCGCACGAAGCTCATATCGTCATTCAGCACCCGTTCCGTTTCCGTAAACCCTTCGGGCACTTCCGTGAACGCATAAACGTGGTCTATTTCTGCCGCGCCGTCACCCGTGAAAAGTATCTCTTTGAAGTCCTCATAGGTCTTGACAATGAAATTCACTATCGAATCCCCTGCGGCGTTGACGCTCATCAGCCCCGCAAGCAGGAGCGCCAAGGTCGCCGCCAGCGCAATGAGCCCTTTGATATTCAGGCGCGATTTACGGTCGTTCTTCGGCTTCTGACCGTTGTTCGCTCCTATGCTGTCGATAAGCTCCTGCATCTTCCTGTTGAATTCGTCGCTGAACTCAACCTCGATCTCTGATTCATCGGGAACATCCGCAAACTCCTCCGCTATCACCGTGCTGAACGCCATATTGAATTCACTTCTCGTCATAGACATTCTGCCATTTCTCCTCTCTTTAACATCTCCGCAAGCATTTTTTTGCCCCTGTATATCTGCTTACAAACCGTGCTCTCGGTACGATCGACCGTCCTCGCAATTTGCTCGACCGACAGATCGAGCACGATTTTATAATAAAGCACCTCACGATATTTATCGTCGAGCGAGCGAATCGCGTCGAACAGCTCGTCATACTCGACCTTGGCGCAAACGCTCTCGACGAACACCGAATCATTGAACTCCAAATTGAAATCAATAAACTTATTTTCGCATTCTTTCTGTATCTTTTGCCGTCGGAGCGTGCTGATCGCCTTGTTTTTGGTCGCCTTGAGCATATAATTTTTCAGATCCGTCGGGTCCTCGATCTTGGTTAGGATATCCATATGCGACGACGCGATCGTAAAAAAGACATCCTGGACAACGTCTTCGGCGTCATCCATATTATGCACAACGGCATTCGCGACAAAGATCATCTGCTTCCTGTGTTGGTAATAAACTTCCTCAAATCGTTTTCTTTCAACTTCCGTGCCGATCGTGTTAAGATACAGCGATAACATTAATATCATTTTCTTTCATTGTAATATTTTAGCTCTTACACCATATGTTATCACAAACATTGCTAAATTTCAACATGTTAGTGCATATCTTTTGAAATAATTTGAAAATTTTTTCATCCGGAGAATTCTGAATGCGTCGTATAGGCCGATAAAGCAGCAAAAGCGGGAGAGTTAGGCCTCTCCCGCTTATAGTTTTAAATCGTTTATGTGTTAAACGTTAGACAGTCTAACAGCTTTGGGCGCTTGCTCAGCCGATGAAATTCGTTGCGACGCGCGGTTCCTTTTCAGGCAGGCCGTATTTCTCACTACCGAGAGCAATGCTCTTCATCAGGAACGTCATATTTCTTGCGAGAGTTCGCATAGTCTGCTTGCCCTCCTCGTCAAGCTCCGCCTCGCCCTTGACTCTGCCGTGGATGCTGTTCCAATATTGGCTCGAGGCTATCGGCATATTGCTAATAGTGAAGTATTTATTCAGCTCGTCAAATGTCGCCGAGCAGCCGCCTCTTCTGGCGCAGACGATGCTTGCGCCGACCTTCATCGTCTTATCAAAAGGAGTGCTGTAGAAGAGCCTGTCGAGGCAGGCAATAAGCGTAGCATTCGCCGACGCATAATAAACGGGGCTTGCGACGATAAGACCGTCCGCGCTCTCGAACTCGCCCGCGAGCTCGTTGACGGTATCGTCTATCGCACATTTGCCGAGCTCTGAGCATCTGCCGCAGGCTATGCAGCCGCGAATATCCCTGCCGCCTATCTGCACGGTCTTGACCTCAATGCCCTCCGCTTTGAGAACATTCTCGACTTCACGCACCGCTATGGAGGTGTTGCCGTTCGCTCTCGGGCTGCCGTTGATGATAAGAACTTTCATATAATCTCCCTTTCCGTTGACAAAAAGCGGCCGCCTTCGGTGACCGCTTTTAACTATGTTTACTTTTTCAGAATGAATTCGCCGTTGGTGCCGCCGAGATATTCGCCGTTCTTCAGGACGGCTTTGCCGTTGATATAGACGCTGTGGATGCCGCCGGGGGCTGCGTCGGGGCGGGATTCGTCAACGCTGAGCTTTGCGGGGTCGACGATGCTGATGTCGGCCTTGTAGCCCTCTTTGAGGTAGCCGCGCTCTTTGATGCCGTAGCGGTCGGCGGTTGCGCCCGTCATTTTGCGGACTATCTTCTCGGGGGCGATATTCCAGCGCCTGCCGAGCAGGAAGAACTGCGGGAAGGTCTGGAAGGTCGCGATATTCTGCCTCCCCTTCTCCTCAACCCATGCGTCGGTCATGAATACCGACATATCGTCCTCCATGAGCGTACGCACGATCGTGTCGTTGTAATATTTATCGAGATAGATCCTGCCCGTGCGATCGGAAAGCTCAACGAGCTTCAGATACATATCCAGCGGCTTTACGCCCTCCTCTTCGGCGAGCTGAATGACCGTTTTGCCCTCGTATTCGGGGTGATCATCACTGATATACGCGACGGTCATATCCTCCCAGTCGATGCCGAGCACCTTGCGGTACATGAGTATGGTCAGGCTGAGCTTGAAGCGGTTCAGCGGTGAATTCGCCTGCTCCTTGGGGAGCTTTGCATACCATTCAGGGAACACGACGGTGATGACCGACGCGCCGTAATGGAATGCGTAATTATCATATGCAATGGGCTTGCCCTGAGCTTTGAGGGTGTGGAAAACATTCAGCATCTTGTCGAGCTTTTTCCACGATTTCTTGCCCGTGAAGATAAGGTGGCTGTACTCCGTGCGAACGCCCGTTTGCTCCATGATATCAACTATCTCGTCGAGGGCGATCTCGAGGTGGGATTTCTTGGTGATGAGCGGATACTCCGCGCTGACCGCCGAGCAGGCTCTCGCATGGACGGTGAGAATTCCGTCGTATTTCGCAATCTCCCTCGCGAAGGCATAAAGCTCCTCCTTGGTCGCGTATCTGTTCGGCTCATACATGAAGCCCATCGAGCCGCCGAATGCTCCGTCCTCCATCGCCTGATGGACGTGGTCGATCTCATTTTTAAGCTGCTCCGGGGTGAGCGGCGTCGAGTCGTAGCCGCAGATGCCCGCACGGACAGAGCCGTGACCGACGAGCGGCACGATATTGACATGGAGCCTGCCCGTGAGCTTCTCGCGGAAAGAAGCGAGGCTGCCGGTGAATTCCGACTCAAAGAGGCCGCCGCCGAGCTTGTCTCTGTAGGGCGTATTTTCATCCGTTCCGAACGGCGAAAAGCTGCAATTGCCGGTTATCTGGGTGGTGATGCCCTGCCTGATGAACGGGCTGAAGAATTTCTCGCTGTCTGCCCTGTCGCAAAAGAAATCATTATGCGAATGGGCGTCAATAAAGCCGGGGCAAACATAAAGACCGGTTGCGTCGACCGTCTCGTCTGCCGCTTCGTCGCACTTGCCGACCTTGAGAATTTTGTTGTCCTCAATAAGGACGTCGCCGACAAACGGAGCATTGCCGCTGCCGTCGAATACAGTGCCGTTCTTGAATAAAGTTTTCATGTTTTTGCCCCTTTCTGTGGTCTGTTTAAATATTATACAATACCGCTGCGGACAAATCAATAAAAATCTGAACAGCCGGGGCGAATTTCATTCGGTTTTGGAGTTTAGAAATTTCAAACGGGTTTTTTTCGAAAAAAACTTGAAAAATACAAATTTTTTTACAAATCTGTGAACCGATTTTGCAAAATCTTGTCTTTATTCATGAGAGGTCTTTTCATAAGGGCGAGGTGCGCCCTGAGGAAAGGCTCAAAAATGAATTCAGGAGGCAGAAAAATGAAACGGAAACTCAAAAGCGCATTATCATTGCTGCTGTGCATGATAATGGTATTCGGTGCGGTCGCCGTCGGCGGCGAGGGCATCGGGGAATTATTCAGCAGCGGTAAAGCCGAAGCGGCGGAACTGAGCATATCTCAGACCGACGTCTTCAAAAAATACCCGCAGTATCTCTATAACCCGTATGCGTCCAAGTTAGAGCTTAATTGCTTAACTGCAAGTTTGGACGCTCTGACGAGTTACTCGAAAGCCGACAGCGGGCTTGCGTCATTTTTGACCGCTGTAAAGGACGGCATGAGCATCACAATCAGAATGTTCTCATCAATGCTTAAAATCCAGGCATCACTCGAGGATCAATATCTGAAAGACTCGGCTATGCAGTTCCTTAAAACAGTGAACGGCAGTGAAACCGTGCTCTCACAGTCGGTATCAATTGTAGATAATGTATGGAAGCCCATTAAGGAAAGCTGGGGCGCCGCATCAGCCGTAATATCTTATAACGATCAGATCAAAGAAAGCGCAAAGCTCCTTGAGAAAGCCACAAAAATGGGCAGCAGCAATGCCGCAGGCGTTGCCAAAGCCATCGTTGAAAAGTCAAATGAGCAAAGCGTTGTTAAAACCATCGGCTCCTGTGTCAAAGGCGTTGATGAAGGTCTGCTTGCCGCCAAAACCGTTGCAATGATGACGGAGCTGTATGCCATTGATTGCAAGATGATCGAGACCATAATGGCAAATGTGCCCAAGAACAGCGAAATATACAAGGGCTTAAACCTCGTGCTGCAAGACAGATACAAATCTCCTCTCAACTATTTGACAAATGAGTATTTCACCCAAAAGGCAATGAAAAGTGTAGGCTCGTATATCGGCAAAGCCCTTAAAGAAGGAAACAGCCTTTACGGCCCTGTTTCGGCCGTGGTAAGCCTTGCAGCATTTGTTGCGTCAAATTATATATGGAAGGGTCAGACCGCGGAGGACTATATCAAGGCCTGCCACATGACTTCTTTCGCAAGTGAAATCGGTCACGTCGTATCCGATTATAAAAACAAATTTGTCAACAAAACATATACGGACGCAGATATTGACGCTTTCAAGACCCTCTACTCCGCATATATCATGGCTCTCAAAGCGTCGGCCAATCTATCCTACGCCGCAGCCAAGTCAAAGCAGCAAAAAAATGCTATCTACCCGTTCTGCACCATTATGGGCAACAATCTGACCTATGATAAATATATCGACAGCTGCATTATAAATATCAAGGCGGATATTAAAGACGGCAAGCTTGACACGTCAGGCAACTTCACCTCCGTTGCAAGCGAGCAAAACGCAAAAAGCATAGCCGAGCGTATTGAGAAGGTCATGCAAAAATACCCGGTGGGCAGCATTGTTGATGAGGAATCTTTCAGCTTTATCAGGAAGGTCTTCTCGCTGATATATGACTGCGAGATGCCCATAGGTCTGAACGCTTACAGGCTTGAGCGCAGGGATAATGTTGAATTGCTCGGCAGCATCACAAAGAACGATCTATCCGAATCCGGCGTCAAGGCGCTGCTCTCTAAGGCGAAGAAGGGCGATATAATAGTCGGCTGGAATCAATACAAAGCCAACGGAATGCTCGTGCTCGGTGTGGGCGAAACCGGCATCACGGTCTATGACTGCGACTCACATATCGGCGGCGAATATGTCAAAGGCAAGGTCAGCAGCAGGCTCATATCCTACTCCGCGCTCGCCGAAGGATTTAAAAAGAGCAATGATGAGCAAATGTTTACACCGGGATTCTCGCTCTACAGAGCGCTGGTGTGCGGCCGCATATCCACCGGCATGGGCACAAACCTTGAATACGCTACATATGACGACAGCGTCAATTATGTTATCAACGACGGCGTGCTTACCGGCTATAACGGCAAGAGAAGTGTGCTTGATATCCCCGAGGGCGTTACTCAGATAGCCGATAATTGCTTTAAGAATCGCACCTCCATCACCTCCGTCAACATGCCCGAATCGCTTATATCCATCGGTCAGAGCGCCTTTGAGGGCTGCTCCAATCTTCGCAGCGTCAACTTCAATGGCGCACTCGAAAGCATAGGAGCCTACGCTTTCCGTTACTGCTCACGTCTGGTTTCAGCCGTATTCGGCTCCAAATTAGAGACAATAGGCTCACAATGCTTCTATAACTGCTACTCACTATGCTCTGTTCTGCTTCCCGAAATAATAGAATCAATTGCTTACTCTGCATTTGAAGGCTGCACCTCGCTTGAAAGCATTGTAATACCTGACAGTGTGACAAGAATCGGAGCTTCCGCATTTAGTGGTTGTACCTCCCTTGCCTCAGTAACTTTGTCAAAATCGCTTGAAAGCATGGGTTCTCAAGCATTCGCTTATTGCACTGCATTAACTTCAGTCGACATTCCCAAGAGCTTAGACAGAGTAACCGTAGACGGTAGGGTAGCTCTTTTTAACTGCGGTGCATTTTTCAAGTGCTCGAATCTTAACAATGTTACTTTCGAAGAGGGAACTACCGAAATAGCAGAGTCTTTGTTTGTAGGATGCGACGGGTTAACCGAAATAACGATTCCAGACACCGTAACTGTTATTGAACACTGCGCCTTTTATAAATGCGAGAATTTGCAAAAAGTCATTATTCCCGATAGTGTTACCGAAATAAGCTACTCTGCATTTGAAGGCTGCACTTTGCTTGAAAACATTGTAATACCCGACAGTGTGACTTCTGTAGAAAATCAGGCCTTCAACGGCTGCTCGGCACTCAAATCTGTGGAATTCAAAAACCCGAACACAAAGATCGGAGAAAGAGTCTTCTCGAATTGCTCCAGCTTGGCGTCGGTCAAGCTGCCCGAAAATCTGACCTCAATACCCGAATACACATTCAACGGGTGTAAGCTGCTCGCTGACATCAATCTGCCCACCACGCTTAGGTCAATAGGCAACTATGCTTTTTACAACTGCGACGCTCTCACGGAGCTGACAGTACCCGGTAATGTTTGGCAGATAGGCTCATATGCTTTCTACGACTGCGACTCCATCACGAAGGCAGTGATACCCGACAGCGTCACTTCGCTCGGCTCATATGCTTTCTACGGCTGCGACAAGCTCGCAGAGGTCGACTTCGGCATCGGCCTGACCGCTATTCCCGACTCCGCATTCCGCCAGATCCCCGCTCTGACCAAAGTGATCCTTCCCCGCTTTGCAACCACCGTCGCTACAAACGCCTTTGCGGAGGATACCAAACTCAGAGAGGTGACTATCCCCTCGACGGTCACTTCAATACAGACAAATTCCTTCTCATACCCCACCAAGCTCACAGTCTATGGCATTGCTGGCTCATATGCGGAGCAGCACGCCAAAGAAAGAAAGATGACTTTCGTCGCCGTTGACGGCACAAAGGTGGACAGCATCGCTTTCAAACAGAGCGTTTATGAATTCAGCGCCTCCGGCAGCGGCTCGTATTTCATCCCCGAAATGGAAATACTGCCGAAAGAGAGCG
>OBKV01000850.1_pt1 | contig 21689 bp, 17 predicted proteins | sample 1517301 | NCBI WGS metagenome assembly OBKV01 (sample SAMN04571685, study PRJEB22368) | human gut metagenome | biome: human gut; material: stool | host: Homo sapiens | place: Luxembourg | collected 2012-06-29 | reverse complement strand
AGCAAATGAGCAAATCCTTGTTCATTGCTGTTCCAAAAATTCGCTTGAAACCGAAGTCGGTCAGCAAGCTGATGTATCTTTCTTCTACCTGCTTCATAATCATCTGTTTTAAAAATCCATGCCGCAAAGGGCGACTCTAGTTAAAAGAATGATAAAACATTTTCTAATTTAATAATTGCTTAACCATTTGATTCACATTTAAATTCTTTTGGATGCAAATATACTGCAAAATCTTGATAACGCCAAATATTTGAATGAAATTAACATCATTATTGGTCAAATAATACTAAATTCCCCATCCTGCTTTCTCAAGCGGGATGGGGGATTTTTTCTTTCGTATAATTACTTATCTATCTTGTATAGCATCTCATCATGGCAAAACTAGGTTGGATTCAAGTGACCTATTCCTTGATAATCCAATCACCTATCGTCCGCTGGTTGCTGTCATAATTTACGCCAATCTTAAACAGGCGCTTACCATCGGCAGAATATGGAATCAGATATCCCTTTTCATCTATCTGTCTGATAGCTTCCTCGGCAGAACCATCATATTTCAACTCGAAAACAAATACGGCATCAGGCATATACACCACGGCATCAGCCCTGCCTATCGCACTATCCTCCTCTACCCTCATGTGTGCTCCCATCAGGTTGAAGATAAGATAGAACACCGTCTGGAAATCCCGTTCACTCTTGTTACTCAATCGGTTGGAAATGCTGGCAAGATAAGCCTTCAGGCGCACCATCGCTCCCTCAACGTCTGCCTCATAGAGCATTTCCAGGAAATCACCTACCAGACTGTTATTATCCAGTGATATTGGCGAGAGATAGTTGGGTGCAAGACTCTTGAGCATGCCAATCTTAACCTCTCTGTTAGGATATTCCAAGGTATAACGTTGCAGCATCGGGTTATACTTCTTGATGGTGAGATAACCACTCTGATAGAGCAACGGAAGCGCAGAAGTCATCATTTCCGGCGAAACATCAAAGTCATCCACATCACATGATTTCTTCTCAATATCCATCACATTGACGTGATACTTCTGCAGCGTCTTGATAAGATAAGTCGGCGTACCCGAGCCAAACCAGTAAGGAGCTATATCCCGTGCATTCAGCGCCTTTACCAGACTGAACGGGTTGAAGACATCTTCTGATTTCTTGCTGAAATGATAGCCGTCATAGAATCTTGTCAGCTCCGCCAGACATTCCTCATACGTCATGCCTAGGTCTTCGCCCAATGCCTCTATATCCGGTTTCATCTGTGTGGTAAGTTCCTTCTTGCTGATACCGCAGATAGCCGAATACTGGTCGAACATACTGATGTTATCGAGGTTATTCAGTTCGCTGAAGATGCTGAGCTGCGAGAACTTGGTGATACCCGTGATGAAGGTAAACTCCAAGTATGGGTCGAGCATCTTGATGGGACTATAGAAGTTCTGCATGATGAGGCGCAGCGGTTTCAAATTTTCCTTTTCATGCACTACATCCAGCAAAGGGGCATCATATTCATCAATGATAATCACTACCTTCTTACCCGTCTGCTTGTATGCTTCTTTCACCAGGTCTTTCAAACGGAGGTTAGCGTCCACCTGATGCGTCTTATATCCCCAGATAGTCTCCTGCTCTTCAAGCATATCTGCCAGATATCTTTCCAGCTGCTCCACTCCCATGTGCTTGGCGCCGCTCAGGTCGAAATGCAGCACAGGGTGCTTCACCCAATCCTTCTCATAATCAGCAATGGCCAATCCCTCAAAAAGTTCTTTCCTACCCTCGAAATAGGCCTGGAGGGTAGATGCAAAGAGCGACTTTCCGAATCGTCTTGGACGACTCAGAAAAACATACTTCATTTTTTTCTCTCGAAAATCCACGATGTATTGGGTCTTATCAATATAGAGATAATTACCCTCTCTGATATTCGAGAATGTCTGTATTCCTACAGGATAGAAATTTACCATTTTTGCCATATTCCTACATGCTTTACGTTTTGCGCTGCTAAGTTACGAATATTTTTTTGAATAGGAAAATTTTGGGAGAGATATTTTTCACAATTATCTTTTGCACTATTAAATGAAAGCCCTCAATCTCACTTTCACTCATAATCCTTAATTATTTTAAATTTAACAATATCCTTAATCTTTGTTGGAATAAGATCTGGTTGCTAAAGTAGTTTTAAATTCTTTTGGATGCAAATATACTGCAAAATCTTGATAACGCCAAATATTTGAATGAAATTAACATCATTATTGGTCAAATAATACTAAATCCCCCAACCTGCCAGAACATACAGGTTGGGGGAATTTCATGAGATGCTATGAAGCCAGCAGAGGCTGAAGCTTCGTGGCATCGAAGCAGGGACAGGCTTTCTGCATGCCCGGCAAATCGCGGTGACCCAGAATGGTCTTGATGGCCGGAAACTCACGGTGAAGACGGAGGATGAGAAGCTTCATCGCCTCCTTCTGGGCTGGCGTACGGGTATCAGTAATGCAACCGCTCGGCGACAAACCGCCTTCGTAGCAGATACCGATGGAATGAGCATTGTAGCCCAAGGCATGAGCACCCATCCGCTCCACCGGACGGCAGGGATAAACCACACCTTCCTGGGTGATGTAAAAATGATAACCGATGTCGCGCCAACCATTCACCACCACATGGTCGTGGCGCAACTGCTCCAGAGTGTATCGGTGATTGCAGCGGCTACCGCTGCAATGCACCACAATCATATCAATCTTTCTCATAAGCCGTCCTCCTCACTATAGGGTGCACGATGATACACCCAGTGCCCCAAGCAGGGCGGTTAATACTGTCACCACAAACTTGATGACCTCGTTCAGTGTCTGTCTCTTCTTTTCTGTCATACGCTAAAGATTTTAAAGATTTAAATGAATAAAATTAAATGATACTTACCATGATGCAATGGTTCTACAAACTTACATTGTCACCATCAGAGCCTTCACCATCAGTACTGCCGCCCGTTGTACTGCCACCCGTTGTACTGCCGCCCGTTGTACTGCCACCAGAGGTATGCTCGCCGTCGGTAGAAGAATCGCCACCTGCAGAACTGTCTCCAGAAGTATTCTGCTTCTTGCTGGCAGCCTTCTTTGCCTCCTCGATGTCGATCGTCTTGGCACCCTCCTTCTCAGCCTTCAATGCGGCACGCTGTACAGCACGGGATGCTACCTGTACAAACTCCATATTCTGGAATACAGAATAGAGTTCCGGACCTGGAGCATACTGGACGTTGACACCCTTGATATGAATGTCGCTCTTGAAATCAGCGGCACTGTCAGCACCATCACTGACAATCTGCAGACGGAACTTGCCCAAGTCGCCAAACTCCACCTGGTTACCACGCTGAAGCTCCAGTATCAGATTCTCTACCGCACTTACCAATACTGCGGTGACATCTGCGTAGGTAACCGTGGTCTGCATCGCAATCATCTTAGAGAACTTCTTGAGCGAAGTCTTCTCGTTCACCTGGGCACGGGCATAAAACTTACCCTTACCTGCATTCTTTCCAAACTTAGGAACGTACTTTACCAAACTGTAACTAACTGACATAATACTAAAAATTTAAATTGTGATAGAATGTTCGTGCATCGGACTCTTCCCGAATGCAATGGCAAAGTTACGAAACCGGCGAGGGGGCATCTGCACACTTTTGTCCGCTTCCGTCGTCTTCTGCACTCTTTCGCCTTCTTATGTTCACTTTTGCACTCTTTTATCAGGCACGCCAATCGCTCGTAGGAAAGAAGAGAGTCGTTCATAGGAAAGATGAGTATCGCTCATAGGAGCGACAGACCACGCTGATAGGAATGATGGGTATCGCTGATAGGAGCGGCAGCCACCGCTGATAGGAACGAGGGCTATCGCAGATAGGAGCGACAGCCATCACTGATAAAAACGATGGACATCTGAAAAGAGAGCATATCACAATCAGGGCAAATCCGCAAAATAATACCACTATCAGAGCAAGTTTGGAATACCCTCAGGGCTAATTACAGAATAACGGAAGAATTCCAGCCACTACCAAAGCAACATCTAGTATTACAACATTCTGCAGTTCAAAAAGTTACGCAAAATTTTCTCCTTATACATTATACATATATAGGGGAAATGAATACGTTTTATATCTATCTACATCATACGTAATGCGTGAGGAGGATTATTTTTCTGCTTTTTTTTGAGAAAAAATTTGTTCGTTTCAGAAAAAAGTTGTAATTTTGCATTCGTAAAGCTCAGAGAACGTGTTTCTCATCCCGATACAATGTATTGGAAAAGCTTTTTGTAAGTAACTTCAATAATACACTCTAAGTACAAAGGGTTGGCCCCCTTTTTAGAGAATCCAAATTGAAATGCTTACCGGGCATTCTATGCCTGTTGTTTCGATTCAGAAACAACGGCGTGGAAGAGAAGTAGGCAAATTTGGATAAAGTTGAGGAAGCGCGCCAATTACCTTATTATTAAGGTCAATGTTTTCTTCAGTCAGTATTATTTTCCCACTTTGACTCCATGCCGTCTTTAATAATAACAACTACGATTCGCCCACAGTTCTGGACAGGTCGCTAACAATCTTAAAGTAAAGATAGTAATGAGTATTAAGTTCAAATCAGACTCGACCCTATCGGCCGAACCTTTCCCTTCTGCACCAGCAGAAAAGGACATCATCACACTCTTAGGAGTGCAGGGGCTTTCCCACAATGATTATTCCATTGTGGAACTAAAAGTTATGTTGCAGCTCATCAAGCATGCACAGAAGGTGATTGTCAATTACGTCATCCCAAAGCGTGTGAGCCACAACGGATTCTATTTCACTTCTGAGCAACTGGCTGCAGGTCACACCATTGTGGAGATGAAGCTCTCCGAGCTGGACATCACCGGAGGCAAGCACTGCGCCCAGTTGCGACAGGTGATTACCCAGATGCCGAGAAAACCTATCGAACTGCCTTTCAAGGTGGGCAATCAGACGGGTTATCGCCTCTTCGACTGCCTGTTTGAGAGCGAGGTATATAAGAACCGTCAGGGCAGATGGATGGCGAAGTTCATCTTCGGCAACAATCAGCTCCGATTCTTCTACAGCTTCAGCAAGGGTGCCAGCAAGATTGATCTGAATGTAGTTCAGAAGTGCAAAAGTGCATCGAGCATCAAGCTCTATCTCCTTTCCAACTGCTGGGCGATGAAAGGCTACACTATGATCAAGCCTGAAAACCTGATGGCGCTGATGCATGGCAGAAAAGACTACTATGCTTCGTGGTCGGAACTGGAACGTAAGACGATCCGCTTTGCCTGCAAAGACCTGAAGCGCCTCTACAATCACCACATCATCGACTTCTATCTCACCTACCAAGCCTTCTTCCGTGAAGAGGGAGAAAAGAAGCATCACCACATGCCGGATCACATCACCTTTACGCTTCACGACCGCAGAAGTACTGGAGACACAACGGGTGGCGGCAAGATTCCAGAAGAGTTGGTAGTAGCCCGCATCAAACTGAAAATAAGACTGATACTCAGCTACAAAGTAGAAGAAAGCTGTGCTGTCAAGCTGAGCAACCGACTTTCTATCGACCTGCTAGGCGAGCTGAACGACTGGTTTATCCGCAAGGATTATTACCTGCACAAATGTGAAGTGGAGCATAAAAAGATCAGAACCGGTGCCTATGTAGCCAAGGCCTTGGATGGCTTTTTCAAGGATCATCATGCATAAAGAAGCCTCTTGCATAGATGACTCTTTGAAGAACACAAATGAGAATATAGATTATGGAAATATCGAATCGTATGTATAGCAAGACGGAATTGGGCTTGCTCTTTTTTCCGGAAGCAACCAGCAAGGCGACAGCTCGCCGCCATCTGATGGATTGGATCAAGCGTTGCATTCCTTTATGGGATGAGTTGAAGAAGCAGGGATACCTGGTTGGCTGCCAATATTTTTCGCCCCGACAGGTAGCTGTAATCTTTGAGTATCTGGGGGAGCCGGACGAAAGCTGACTCCTCCCGCCAGATGGTGTCTTCTTGAAGGTACCATTCTTATCGGTTGGTATAGGAATGGGAACAGAAAGAATCATCCCCCAACCTGCAAACTGCGGGCTGGGGGATTTACTTTGTGTGACAGAGAGATATTAGCTGTACCACAGTACAGCCTTACTTAGAAAATCATCTTATAGTCCTTACTGCTACCATCTGTCAATTCTATGTGTATGATTTGGATGCCTGTGGCTATGCTCGCCTTTAAACACCTTGAACCATTTCCCTGTACCCTGCTGATGATTCTGCCATTCAGGTCTATGACCTTAACACTCTTGAGCAGACCGCAGGCAGATTGCACGAGGACAGAAGAACCTTCCTGAACAATACTGATTCGCTGATCAGTATCGACAGATGTCACATCTGTACTTCCATAACGGCTTCTGATAACAAATCTGCCTAACGAGGTCTCGGCATCCGCAATAATGAGAGGAGAATCGAGTGAATAATCGGCACCCGAAAGCATATCATGGAGAACATATCCGCTCATATCAACACCCTGAATAGGTTTTACCTCGATACGAATGCTATCCTTTTGCGACAGATAGATTCCTAAAGATGTAGCACCAGTCATCGGAAGGATATCGTAAGCCTGACTCTGCTGAATACCAAATACCTTCAAAGGTGACTTCACTTCACTGTCCAGAAGAGTTGGAACCCATACAGAGTTCTTGAAAGAAGAACCGTCAGAAACATCATAAGCAGTTTCTGAATTCTCCATCACCAGCATAGCTGCTGATTTGCTTCGCGTCTTCAGGCTTTCCACACACACTTTCAGACCCTTGGCTTCAGCAGGTTTACTTTCCTCAGTAGCCTTCTTGCTTCCACCAATCATTTCTGGGGTGAGCAGCAGGGTAATTTGCGTACTCGCCGCATCTTTTGTGGTAACATAGAATGCCTGCATTGGGGCGATGGTGGTGGCGTTGCCCGTAGAAGCGACCTTGCTTACAGTTTGCTCTTCCATATCTCCTAATTCATTCTCAACTTCCACATTCACACTGCTCACGTTCTCATTCACCTCCAGGAACTTCTTGATATTCAGGCGGCTCATGAATGGGTTGCCCAGCACGAAGGTCTGCGTAGGAATATCCGATTTCAGCGTAATCTGATACTCGCTCTGCCCCACGAACACCGTGCGGTTCTCCGTCACTTCCTTGCCTTCCGACAGATACTTATATTCCATCGTCAAGTCGCCTTCCTTCGGAGAATCCGGTTCGTAGATGAAGCGGTTTATCTTATCTGCATCTTTCGTCACGGTTTCACTAGCCACTTTCTCCTGATCGTAATCCACGAAGTAACTATATTCTTTATGCGCCTTAGGCAGGCGGATACTGAACTTATTGGTAGCCGGCAGATTGCCGTTGTCTATCCACATAGAGAAGCCTTCACCCATGCCGTAAGGCTTAGCCACGGCATTGAAGTTGTGCGACCAGGTGGCCTCGTTCACGGCAAGCGTTTCATTCTCCAAAACCGGATTTTCCTTGCTGTCCAGCGAATAAATCTTACCCGGATGCGCAGCCGCCCAGAGGCGCTGGTAGATGCTCGGGTTGAAGCGCTGTTCCTTCCAGTTTTCTTCGTTCAGATCCTCGAAGTATTTCGCCTTCGTGGTGTCGGCAGGCATGAACATATCGCCCGTGTACATCTGCTTGAGCGGTGCACTCAACAGATAGTAATGGTTCGGCTTCTGCTCCAGTTCTACCCATGCCTTGCGATAGTTGAGCGATGGCACGTTATCCACCGCCGAACGGGGTTCGAAGAAGATGTCCTTGCAGCAGTAGTCGGCTGGCTTCACTGGCGTGCCCAGCATTGGGAAGTTATCGGCATCCGACGAGATGATGGCGTTGGTGCAGCAGTAAGGCGAACCGTCGCTCCAGTTGTCCCATTTGTTCCATTCATTGGTAGATGCACTCGGAAGCCATCGGGTCTGTAATGGATGAACCTGATATACCACCGATGTGAGTGGCGTCTTGCTGCCGTCGAAGAAGGTGAGCTGATATTCGCCCGGCTCCTTGGTGATATAAGAATATTTAATATTGTTCTTGGTGTCTGATGTAGAATGCAGAGACACGATGCCATTATCTCCCGCATTCTTATCACCGAAGTAAAGATGATAATCTACTCCGGTCAATCCGGTAGCAGTTACGACAATCGTATCTCCTACGCATACATTGTTGACCACGATATCGTCTACACCATCTACGCACGACTTGTCGTCCTTACAGTCAGGAATACCATCATTATCAATATCACCACGCGTCACGAGTCCGTAGAATTTCTGCACATCCAATGCGCCTACAATTTTGCCTAAAGTAAATCACACCTCGTCATACGCTTTCTTTGGCTGAAGGAAGAGGATATTCTTATCGCCATAACCCGCTACATCAGCGGAAATCACCTTCCAGTCGGTAAATTTATCTCCCGTAGAATTACCGTCTTTGAAGGTTTCTACCGTTAGCCAGTCTCCTACGTTTACGGCTGCCAGGAAAGTCTTGTTGTCAATGACAATTCCCAACTGATGATGATAGTCGAGTGTTCTACCCATCTTTACGGCGAATGTTTGACCAACTCCCAGACTTACCGTATTGGCAACCGCCATATAGGTATTCAAGTCATCATCCACCAGATAACCTAAGTTATCATCTACAGTAGCCACACTCACCGCTCCGCCAAATTTGGTTTCATTAGCATTGATGGTCGTATGTGAATGATTATGCGACATCACCATACTGCTACATGCAAGTGGCGAAGAACAGTCATCGGCAGCCTCCTCGATAAAAGCATAGTAGATACGGAGTTTAGAACCGCCCAGATTGAGTACACCCGAATTCCAGAGTTGGAACTCATCCATCTGAATCTGTTTGCCTTTGCTGTCGTAGGCTGGAACTTCGATAGAATATCTTATCTTTTGCAGCTTGCCTGAACCTCCGATATCTGCACCAATCGCATTGTTCTCATCTATCAGATGGCGATATACTTCCTTGCCTTGGTTATAGCAGCGTATCTGCAGGAATTGCAGGGCATGCAAATTGATTACTGTAGCATCAGCCTCTACCACAAAACCAATGCGCTTAGGTTGAGCTCTCTTGACGGCATCCGCCTCTGATTCACCTTCGTGTCGGTCGGTAGCATCGTATATCAGTTGACCATCCTTACGGTGAATTCCGATGATGCAGAGGTTATCGGCAAGACTCAAGCCACCTATATATTCGGCATATTTATCATATTCACCCTTGATAATATTGTCTCTATCCTTGAGTTCAGAGATAGAAAGCAATGAGCCGGATGATTCGTGAATCTTAGGCGATACCTCGTAGAAATCTTCACCCAGTTTGTTGGCAAGTGGTTTGCCGCAAGTTGTATTTCCATCATTAAAACCACCTACGGTAATGGTGGTTTCATCATAACATCCGTCCTGAGCCGTGGCCCTGAAGGTATATTTACCGGGTTCCAGATTGGTAACTTGACCATCAGAGGTAACCTTTACAGATGTGGTGGCCTTGATGTCGTTGCCTTCCAAATCCCAGGCACCCGTCAGCTCCCATGTTACGCTTACTTTCGGATTAGAACGGAGAGTAAACGAAGTCTGCGATTGGCAGACATTGCTGCTGATGGTAGGATTGATGGGGCACCGGTGGGATACATCTGGAGCCATTCTTACGAATCCATAGTGGATGCCGATGACGCCTGCATCTACTCCGAGAACCGTAAGGAATCTGATTTCGCATCCTGAAAACGGCACCTTTGCCTTGATGCTCACCGTTCCGTCGCCAATCTGCACCAGCGAGAGGTGGAGCACCTGGGCAGAAATCGTTTCTTCCTGCACCTTGTTTCCCTTGTGGTCGAAGAGCAGCACGTTGACCCATGTTCCTGCATTGAGGCTCAGCAGGGCATCCATCTTGTATTTGAAGCCAGCCTCCATGCCAGCCTTGAATGCTTCGCCTTGCGGGTTCTTGTTGTTCTGCATCATAAACTTGGCTCCGCCCTGGTAACCTATGTCAAGAAGAGGGACGATGGTGGCGAAATTGTCCGGATCATCATCTGTCATCTTCTTTATATCGTTGTCCAGGAAAGGCAGGGGGATGCCGAGGATAACAGGGCGCCAGCCTTTCATCTCTTTGAGCGCCACCTGCTTGTCGCCTTCCAAATATTCGTTGTATTTTTTGATGCCTCCATCGGTGATGGTAAACTCCGTAGATTTGCCCACGAAGGCATATTTGATTTTCAGAATATTCGCCACTTCTGCCTGAATGCCGCCCGAGCAGTCGAGAGTGATTTCATCGAAGAGCCAGTCGCTTTCTGCAGTCAGCATGGCGCAGATGTTGTCGGAACCCGGTATCTGGAGCAGCTTCAGCGTTACTCCCGAACCATCCTGTCCTTCTCTCACCGCCTTTACGCCCTTCAGTTTGCCGTCGCGATAGAATCCGATGGAGAATGCCTTGACTACATCGAGGCTCAGCACGCTGCTACCCGAGCCAGCCACGATGGTAAAGCCTGCCACCGTTCCCTTGGAATAGTAATTGTCCATATCTTTTACACTTACTATCGGGTCTACGGTTACCCCTGCCCGTACCACGGAGTTCACCTGTGCATAGTTGTCGAGTGAATCGTCGGTAAGGGCGCCCATATCCTTTGCCCAGCTGCCTACGCCTACCACACCAATCAATTTGTTAATGGTGCACGATTCGCCTGTAAGGGCACGGCGGTTGCGCAGCTCACGGAATGTCATGTTGCCATATTTGGGGTCTTTGTTGAACTCCACAAAATGGTCTTGGTGCTTGTCGGCTGGCAGATCATCCCAGTTGTTGGTCCAGATGGGTTTCTTGCAGTTCATGAACGAGTCTCTAACGGCAGCACTCTCGAAATAGGGACTGGTGTTGTCATCCTTGGGTTGTGCCGCCTGGATAGAGGCGGGCACAACCATCAGGAATGCCAACAAAAATGATATGAAAGTTTTGTATATAAAATGCAGTTTCATTGTCTGTTTGATTTTAAAACATAGCATAACGTCTTGATAATTCTCTTGATCTTATTCGAGCAAATGTCCGTCGTCTGTAAGTGTCTTTTGCTCATCGTATGTGAAGACATATTTATGGTTTCGCCTCAGATAGAAGAGGTTGCTGACTCCATCTACCACGATAACGCCCGTGGCTGCTTCAGAAGACATCATATCCTTTGCCTTTATCTGATAATTGTGGGCGAAAGGTAAGGCTTTGAGGCCTATTCTCACGGCAAGATGGGTCTTGCCTGGCAGCACAAATGCCTTGAGAACCACTTCCTTGCCTTCACCTGGGAAGGGGGCATAGGCAATGGCGGTATAGGAGCCTCCCTTTTTGGGATATTTTTCGACAGGTTCCCTACCCTGCTTAAAACCGTCGTAGCTGGTAAGAGGCATCTGGGTAAGCACGGTGTCGGCAAGTAGGCAATACCATTGCGTCTGCGCTGTAATGCTGTAATGGGCGGCATGAGCGATATGAACCTCCACTTCTGCCATGCCTCTATAGAGTGTTCCTACAAGCGGCGTAGGGGTGTTGTTTCCCAGATTTTCCTTCTGGTAATCAGCAGAAGAGATGATTGGATTTTGGGTATCATCCCCCTGCTGGTAGAGGGTGCCATAGAAGAGCTGCGGCACCGTGATGAGCCGGCGGCTCAAGCACTCTACATGATGCAGTAAGAGACCTATTTTTTTTAGATAGTCAAGCCAGTTGTTTGGGGTGTCGGTTTTGTCACCATCGACCAGGTAACTCGCAAACGTGGCCTTGAACTCCTGAAATGTAGTACCTCTCTTGATATTGAGCATATCATTGGTTATCACTTGGTTTTCCTCATACTGCGGATAGGGCGATTTCTCCTGGCTATTGTAAGCGAGGGCAATGATGCGATATTCGTAGCCCCTGCTGATGCCGAAGGTGCCCTTTACCACATAGTGCTTGTGGGAGGTTCCCGAAAGATAATCGTCTTTCTTGCCGTTTTCTACCGTGGGCTTTCCGTTAATCACCCAGTCGTTGGTAGGGTCGTACTCGAAGCCCTGGATGTCGTTGACTGCGGCATCATAGGTTGCAGAATTTTCTCCATTGTTCTGAACTCTTCGGCGAAAAGCTATCAGCCTTACGGCATTGACGTTGTCGGTCTCGGTATATCCGTCGTCCTCGCCTATTGTGCCCGACGAGGAAGAGGATCCTGCACCAGGAGGGGCTACACGGGTGTTTCCGCCCCCCTGCCCTGCATTGCCATCGCTGCTGCTTAATCCGCCCAGGGTGATGGTGAAGGGAACAGTCGTAATCTCGTCGTCCTTTTCAGAAGGCTGATTCATGCCAGCATCTCCATTGCTGCCATCTGGATAAGGTGGCAGATCGGCATCGCTGCTGCATCCTGCGGCTAGTGCGAGGAGGAAGCAAACCCCTACCACCATGCCTGTCCTGATGGCGTTCATCCTGATGGTGTTCATCTTGATGGAGCTTATCTTATAGATGCTAAATCTTGATTTCTGCATATTCTATTTTCGTTTTTATGCTGTTTTGTAACGTTTATTCTGTTTCAAATACATGTTTTTTTTCGAAGGCTGGTTCTATCTCAATCTTCACGTCGGTCATCACCGGCTCGTAATACTCCTTCAGGTCGTATGGCTGGTTCACGGTCTTGCTCTTGGCTCCCAGGCAATACAGGTGGTTTGCCTCGATAGGGAACTTGAACTTGTCGCCAGTGGCTGCTGACAACCTGATGTTGTCGTACCTGTGGTGCGTGCCATCCGTGTAATGCAGATAGAAGGTGGTCTCGTTCTCGGCCGAGTTCTTGCTTTTCTGCATTTTTCCCTCTGGTGTAGGCATCATGAAGTTGCTTATCATGTAGCTGTTTGCCTTCCATCCTTTCTGGGAGTCTTCAGCTCGCTTGAATATGTTCTCTGTAGCATCTACGGTCCATCCGTTTGAGGGGGTGAGGTCGATGGTGCCCAACGTCTGATAAGTCAACGGTTCAGCATCTGCTGGTGCCTGCTTCTGCCTTATCAGCGTTTCGGTGCTGATGCCGGTGGCTACAACGGATAAAGAGGTGGGCATGAAGGTAACGGTGTTCACGTCTCCTGCTGCATTCGACTCCACCTGTGCCGGGATGTTTTCTACGTAAATCATCAGACCAGCCACGTTACGGCTGGCGGTCAGCGTGCGGTGGAAGTATTTCGTCTCTTTCGTTACGAGAACGGGGGCTTTCTCCTGGGTATTCTCGTCTTGCAGAATGCCGCTAAACAGCTCTGTGGTATTGAGGATACCGAGTTTGGCGCTGTTTTTTGCCTGCTCGTTGAGGGCGATTCTTGCGTCCTCCAGTTTCGTTTCGTTTTCAGTGAATTTGGGTTCTGTAAGTACTTTCTTCGTTGCGTATTTGTCATCTCTGCCTATGGCTAGAAACTGGTAGTAGTAGCCGTTCTCCAGATAGGGTTCGAAGGTGTATAGATGCTGCTCGGGCATGTTCTGGTGCTCGGCAGAATAGTAGGGTTCTCTATTGTTGAATGCGTCAACGGAATAGTAACCATTCTTGGCTGCTTCCGTTTCAATAGGGATGCAATAGGTATATGCTTCTTCGGGGGTGCCCTTCTTGTCTTCGGGACATCTGAAGACGTAGATTCTCATATCATTCACCTGCTGTGCTCCATCCCACGTATCAAGTTCTCGTGAGCCGGTAACAACACCTGCGCTTACACCCACTCTCATGTTCAACTTCACGGCATGCGAGCCGTCGGCGAGGGTATCAGGCGCATCATTGCTTGCGCTGCAGCTCATTAGGAGACTGGCTGCGAGGATTATATTTAAATTGTTTTTTATAGATTTTCTCATCATATTCGTCTATTCGATTTCAATGTTCGCCTATTCGATTTGAATGGGAATTGAGTATAAAATGAATGATAAATAATATATTTGATGTTGGGATAATAAGGGATGCGGGAGCCTATAGCTGGCTCTTCGCATCCCTTGGATATATTTTCTTAATACTGCCTATTTTTTATAGAGCACGTAGTAAGATTAATCACCCAAAACCAACTTGTGGATAGCCTCCCAGTTGTCGTTTACCTTCAAGATGAGGTTCTGAGATTTGCTCAAGTCTTCTGGCTGGTCAGTATCTGGATCTGGTTTATCTGGATCTGGTTTATTTGGATCTGGATCTGGATTAGTTGGATCTGGAGGTGTTGTTGTACCATTTGAAGTCTTCACACCCAAGTTGTACATGTGGTTACGAACCACGTTGAAGATATAAGCACTTGCGTCTGTAGCTCCATTTGCTTTATTCGAATTTAAATCTGATGTTGGGATAGAAACGGTCCAAGTCTTGATGATATTGTTATCAGCATCCAAGAGCTGAAGCTCCATGGTGTTCTTACCCTCTGTGTATTTAAATGGAATGACGAAGTTGCTTCCGAATACAGAACCCTTCAAAACCTGAGTCTTTACACTATCAGGGTGTTTCCAGTTGGTATCTTCAGCATTCAGCAGACCGTCATTGTTTTGATCACCACCAGGGAACCATGTATTCAAATCGATAGAATAGAGCACATAACCTGCCTCGTTGTTTGAGAACTTATCTGTTGTAGGAAGTGCTACACCTGTTGATGTAGAACCATTAACGTAATACTTGATAGTGCTGCCAGGTACTCCATTAGCTGTGAATGAGCTGTTGAAGTTGTTGAAAGTCAACTTATCATTCTTACCTCTTACTACGAGACGGAGGGTCTTGGCAGTTTTGTCACCAACTTTGGCAGGGATGTTACAGAAATAACCGAAGCTACCAGCTACCTGACGATGCAAGGTTACAGCTACGCCATCATCTTCACCAGAAGTAAGGTTGGTAATATCCTTGTTGGCGTCGATTGTAAGCGCTGCATCACCTGCGAATACCTCCTCTGCTTCTTTGCCTGCCTTCAAGGTTGCAGTAATGTCATTGTATTTACCACTAAGGGCATCTGCACTTGTTACATTCAAAGAATAGGTGTAGTCACTGTTATCGCTGTAACCTACAGCCATAACCTTGTAGCTACCTTCACCCAGTCTATCATCACCCTTGTAAGTAAGAGTAAGCTTGCGACCATGATTGTCATACTTAGAACTCTCTTTCCAGTTCAACTTTGCGTCTTTGACAATAGCCTTCGTACTATCTGTTTTGTAAATCAACACGCGAACATTCTGGATAGTCTGCAAAGCCTGTGAAGAATACAATGGGCGGCCTGCACGTGTTGTCAAGCCATCACCACTACTTGCTACATGCAATACAATCTGCTGTACTGCCTCGTTCTGACCCTCTGTGCTAACCACAGCGTCATCACTGCTACATGCGCTGAACAGCAAGCTGCTTGCTGCAAGCGCAAAAAACATACCTTTTTTCATAAATTATAAATTTAAAAATTAAGTATAAATTAATTATCAATCCAGTATCATACCGTGAATTTCCTCCCAGTTGTCGTTCACCTTCATATAGATGGTGAAGCGATTGCGGTCGGAATCGTACACATATTTCAGCACCGTAATCTTGTTGCGTTCCATGCTTACCTTCACGTCATCAGGCGTCAACACAGAAGAACTGCTGCCTGCGCCTTCGCCACTATTCTTATAGAAATTGACATCCACCACCGACTCATCCTTCTGGAAAGAAGGAGCCAGGAAAATAGAGGTCTTGGTCTTGGCGCCAGCTTCAATTTCCGATTCATGAAAGACGCTGGTCTCTTCAGAATATAGGAAACTTGGATTTACGATTCCATAGAGCTGGCTTACTTCAGTATTCATCAGGTGATATCCGGCAGGAAGATTCTCTGTCCATATAACCAGTTTTCCCTTGGTGCGCTCCATCTCGCTGGTATAGCAATAATGGTTTTCATCATAGACGAGGGTATCGCAAACCTGATAAACATCATCGCCCTGACTGTGCTCCGGATGCAACAACAGCTCGTTTTTATTCAGATTGAGTTCGCCTCGCTTCTTCATACCTCCCCATACCGTAAAGACGTATTTTCCGAAAGGCATGTCGGGGTCGAAGCTTACAGGATAAGTTAATCCATCACCCTCTACTCCGAAACCTTTTTCTTCTACGATAACCTGCTGTGTGCCGTCGTCGTTGAGTCGGCTCAGACAATAGGATAGAGACGGGATAAATGATCTAAATGACTGATTCTCATCTCGTTTCTCTTCGGGTGCAGTCTGGTCGACGTTGAAATAATTCTTGTCTTTCACCTCGATGTTGATACGCAGAGGAGGACATTGGTCCAGATTTTCACGGACGCACGAGGTGAATGACATAGCCAGTGCCATGCCATATATGATAACTTTTAATCTTGTCATACGCTGTGCTTTATTCTGATAGTGCCTTTGGGCTATTCTTAGTCTCTTCTGCCTTCTGGCGGTTCAATATCTCTTCAGCTTCATCCCCCTTGCCTTCTTTCTCGAGTAGGATGGCAAGATTGTTGGCAGCAATCTTCGACATAGGGTAATATTTCAAAGTCGTCTCATATACCTGCTTCTGTTTTTCTGCGCTCTCTGCAATCTGTGCCACATGCAGGAACTCATCTTCGCTGAAGGCATCTGGGCGGAGTTCGTACATCTGCAGCATTTCATCATCGGTGGTGAAGTTCTTGATGATATATGTGTAGGTGTATTCCACACTACGGCTCTTCTGCAGATACTTCTTCTTGATGCTGTTCCAGATAGGCAGGCGGCGGATATAGCGCTCCTGCACATCATCGTTGAAGTTGGCATATCGGGTCAGGATGTTCTTCACCATCGTGCTGTCGGCATCGCCGTCGGCCACCATCGCATTCAATACTGGCTGCCATCCTTCAGGGCGTGAACCGATACGGGCTATCTTCTTCACCTTGTCGCCATTCTCTATGTGCGCAAGCAGCCACTTCAGGGCTGAGTTAGCACGGTTGCGGGAAAGTGGGGTATTAAACTTCAGCGGACCGTCGGCTGACGCCAGACCATAGATGCCCAAAGAAGTGAGGGTAGCGAGGCTGTCGCTGAGCACTGGAGCTATATCGCTCAACATGTGGTCTAGCTCAGCCTGGTTGTTGCTCATCTTGAGATTGATATCAAATTTATTGATAACAAACTCTAGTCGTGCCACGCCCTTTCCTTCTCTTATCTTCGGCTTGATCTCGAAGGTATGCATCATCCAGTTGAGGTGCAGTTGCTTCTTGATTTCCGGACGGAACACATCGGCTATCTTGGTATAGCTGATGGCACGGCACTCGCCGCATCCGTCGGCAGAAGCCACTGCCACAAGGCTTCCTTTATGGAAGTTTGCAGGCAGGGTGATGGTGTCGTTATATAACACGGATAAATCTACTTTCGTATTCGTAACTCTCTGTGCAATAGAATCGTATGGGTCAGCAATGCTGTCGAGTATCCATTTACGTTCCATCTTCCTTCTGTAGATAGGCGCATCCAGCACTATAGGCTTGTATTTAGCCACGATGCTGTCGCTGTCTGTCAATACAGGTATTACGAAGAGACGGCTTCTCTTCGAGAAATAATGCTTCGGGATATGAACCTGAAGGTTGAGTGCAGCCTGATTGCTGCTATCTGGCAGGAGCATAAAGGAATCGGGAGTACATGTAATCTTTTTGTCGCTTGCCATGCTCTGGTTGCTGCATGAAGACATAGCCGTCAGAAGAGCCAAGCCTACACCAGCTATAGCCAGATATGCTATTTTGAGTTTCATTTCGTTATCCATGATGTTCTTTGCGATTAAATGATGCACTTATATTAAAAGATATAGACTAATGATAGTGCGGCCTTGGTAGGACCTATATAGTTCTCATTCTTTTTTTCCTGGCACTTGATGCAGGGCAAGTTAGGGCTTTGCTTGTACCAGAGGTGGGCGTATCCCACGCCGATGGCTGCCTCCATGTTCCAATGAGGGGAGAGAATCCAGTCGTAACCGTATGTTACGCCTCCGCCTGCCAGGTAGCCGTCGTAGAGCTTGCTGCCAAATCCGCCAAAGAATTGGCCGCCATGTAGGTGGATACCAACGAAATGACCTTCGTATTTTTCACACAGCCAGTATTTCAGTTCCGGCTGCGCTATCAGAAGGTGCATCTTCTTGTCTTCCCTGAATGTCCAGGGATTGTATGCTACATCTGCTTCCAGGGTTACCTGGTTGCCGAGTGCCTTCTCTACGCCCATATTGAGTGTGGTTGTCGCCCAGTAGAGTCCGTTCGTCTTCAGGGCGAAATCTTGTGAGTAACCTACTGTTTTAATTTCCAAAATAACAAACAGCAAAACTGCTATCCTTTTCATTTCTCACTTACTATATTAACTATTTATCCGGTTACCCGGAATCTTACTATTGTATTGTTGTTAAGCAATATAAAACATTGTTATTAAGCAATATAAAACATTGTTGTTAAGCAATATAAAACATTGTTGTTAACCAATATAAACCTATTATGACTTATCAAATGGTCCTCAACATGTGTCAACTAATCCCCTTGTATATTACTTGGAGACTGATTTCTGATTGCAAAGGTATATAACTTTGTAGATACTATAAAATCCCCCCCGTTTTAGAATGCTTTAACAACAATAAACGTACTTTTAGTTAAATTTCCGTTAAATACAATAAAATTGAGAAGAATTTAGCCACTCAGTGACGAGGAGCAGATACACGAAACCAAGTATCTGCCTACAGAACTTGTGCCCCAGCTCGAAGGGGACAAGAATACCATTGTAGATGTACTCTGCACCGATGCCAGAGGTAGGAAGTTCTGCCTGGCATCCAGAAGGCATGTCCCTGCTTCGATGCCACCAAGCTCCAGCCGCTGCTGGAGGTATAGGAATGGGATCAGAAAGAATCATCCCCCAACCTGCAAACTGCGGGCTGGGGGATTTGCAATTCCCCTATCCCATCGATATGCTGATTATTGCCTGGGGGCTGGGGGATAACATACCCCCAGAGCATAAAGAGGTTAAGTGAGTTTTTGACGGCGGATTGCAAAGCCGCCGAAACGCCTAACGGAAGAAAGGCATATCCGACGCAACTAAAATGATAGATCTTCATACCTGTTTCTATCGCTGAGCATTTCTGAAGAAAAAGAGCGTCTCAATTACCATACTTCGGCTCTCGACACGATAGCCCGGAGAAACCGTGTGGTGTTCATGCCATCGTTCATGTATGATTGTAGTGACGATAAGAAGTCTATCCGCTTATATTATTATATGCAGAGCCAGACGCCAGATTTCTTCAGCATCATGCCATACAGAGACAATTCGAATCCTCTGGCGGTGAGGGTGAACAATCCGGACCTGGAGAATTCGCTGTATCATCATTACGAAGCAAACATCCGTTTCAACGGACTCAAGAATCAGCAGTATATAGGATTCTTCGCTACGGGTAATTTCTATCACAATATTGTGGGTACCCGCACTACTTATAATTCTCAGACGGGTGGCTACACCTATATGAGTGATAATATTGGTGGTGGCGGCAACTGGGATTTCTGGACGACGACATCTTATGGTGTGGCTCTTGACAAGGCAAGACTGTTCCGTCTGGATTATCGTCTGTGGTTTAACGGTTTACGCCGCAAGGATTTTGATATTGCTTACGATGATAATTCTACTCAGCTCTGCTATGTGCTCAGAACTGAGTTGGGTAACAGTTTGTACTTCAAGTATCAGAAAGACAAGTTGAGCATCAACCTGGGTGGAAAGGTGGAATGGAAGCATGGTACGAGCGACCGCAGCAATTTCGAGAAATTGAATGCCTATGATTTTGAGTATGGTGGCAACATGACTTACACCTTGCCTCTGGGCATTTCGCTCTCTACCGAACTGAAGGAATATTGCAGGCGTGGTTACAGCGAGAAGTCGTTTAACACCAGTGATCTGGTATGGAACGCCTCGCTAGCCCGTTCGTTCTGCAAAGGCAAGCTGACGCTGAAGGCCGAGGCTTTTGATATTCTTCAGAATCTCTCGAGCACCGTGTATGAGGTGGGCGGACAAGGCAAGACAGAGAAATGGAACAACACCCTGCCAAGCTATGCGATGCTGCATTTGATGTATAAATTCAGCAAGGCGCCGAAGAGTAAGAAGTAAGTGTGGGAGTTTTGAGATGGGGTGTGGCATAAGTCACACCCTTTCCTTTTAGGGGGTATCTTTTAAATAAACAAATCATTCATCGTAATCTGTTTCTGTACGATGTCGCTATGTTTGTTCTGCTTCAATCCGAAAGAAGTAATCAATGTGAGGAGAAGCGATTTGGAAGTCTTCGTCTCTTCTGTGAAGATACGCAGTTTTTCCAGCAACTTCTCCTCATATTCCTTGCTGATTTCGAATTCGCTCTTGTAGAATTTCATCTCACAGATGTTGATGGTTTCATCTTTCCGGTCTATCAGCAAGTCTATTTGAGCTCCCTTTTCTGTGTTGCTGCTTCGCCATGAGCAAACCAAGGTCTGTACTCCCGAAATTCCCAGGGCATGCTTGATTTTGTCTATATGGTTTAGACAAAGCATCTCAAACGACAGTCCTGCCCAAGTATGGTATAGTTGACTGTTCTGGGAGGATGACCAGAAACTGGAATCCTGATACTTGTTATGTCTGATGAACCGGAAGTAGAAGAGCGTATAGAAATCTACTAACTGAAATAAGGTATTTCGCTTTTGGCGAATGTCGGAAGTCATCTTGTTGGTAGTGCTGAATGGTTCATACAGACGGATGAATCCGCATTGTTCCAATTCTTCCAGTACTGTAGAGAAGGCTCCGTTATCTTTACATCCTGATGCCTTGACCAGTTCCTGGCGGGTCATACCCATTCCTTTGGTAGCAAGGGCAGTAACCACGGCGATATGGTCGGCTGATTTCTTAAACAAAGCTCTGTATAAGTCGTTGAATTCATCTTTCAGTTCTGCATTGTCTGCGAAAAACAGCTGGTCGATGTTCTGTGCCAGACTTTTCGATTTATCCATCATAGACAGATAATAAGGTATTCCTCCCATAATCATATAGCATTCTGCTATCTGTTTTCGGCTGTAGCCGAAGTGGTAAGCCTTGAAGTATTCTTCGCATTCGTGCAGAGTGAATGGTTTTACGATCAGATGATGGGTCAGTCGGTTGTGCAAGCCACCACGGTTGCGAATCAGGTTGTTGATCATCCAGGAGGTGGCGGATCCGCAAACGATGAGTTTGATGTCGTTGCGCAGTACAGCCCAACTGTTCCAGAAGTTTTCCAGTGCTGGTATGAATCCCGATTTGGCGGTATCCATCCATGGCAATTCATCGATGAATATTACTTTCTGGCCTTCCGGAAGTGTTTCTATGTATTGTGACAAGGCATAGAATGCCAGCAGCCAGCTCTTGAACGTCTGCAGAGTGGTGGAGTGGGTATATTTTTGCAGGGCAATGCTGAAGTTGACAAGCTGTTCGCCTTTGGCAACTCCGTTCATTCCTGTCATGAAGAAGGCAAAATGATCCTCTACGGCTTTTCTGATGAGAAAAGTCTTGCCTACACGTCGTCTTCCATAGACGGCAATAAACTCTGATTTATCGGAGTTTATATATTCATTGAGCAGTTTGAGTTCTGCTTCTCTTCCTATTAGTCTCTGTTCCATATCTTTCGTTATTTTCTGCGCAAAGATAATGCAAGCGAGCGCAATGAAAGCTTGCTTTCAAATTGCCGAGTGCAGCTTATCTTCTGCAAAGATA
>OBKV01000846.1_pt1 | contig 21767 bp, 25 predicted proteins | sample 1517301 | NCBI WGS metagenome assembly OBKV01 (sample SAMN04571685, study PRJEB22368) | human gut metagenome | biome: human gut; material: stool | host: Homo sapiens | place: Luxembourg | collected 2012-06-29 | reverse complement strand
TAATGTACACTGAATAATAGAAAGATCCTTATATTTCAATCCATAGAGGCCAATCCGAGGTATAATTGGAGCAAGAGAACTGGCAAAAATCCAGCAAAGACCCTGCACCTGGAGGGCAACTATGTATCGTTACAGCAATGGCCAGATCAGCTTGGCGGATTTCAAACAGCCGGTGGGCATGAATCTGAAGGAAAGCAACCGTTGGGTAAAGAAAGCCCAGATGATTCCCTGGCCGGAGATTGAGAAGCACTACGCCGCCCTATTCACTAACCGGAAAGGCAATGTGGCCAAGCCGCTGCGTCTGGCCTTGGGGGTCTGCATCATTCAGGCGGTGTTATGGTTTCTCAGATGAAGAAACCGCCCTTATGATCCAAGAGAACCCGTATCTGCAGTACTTCTGCGGGTATCCTGGCTATGATGACGAAAAGCTGCCCTTTGATCCGTCTTTGATGGCGTATTTCCGCAAGCGCCTGACGCCGGAAGTGCTGGGTGAGATCAATGAGATGATCGTGCGGGATGCAAAGGAGCGTCAGGTCAAAGAAGCCGAATCAAAGGATGACGATGATGATTCTGACGGCCAGCCGGGAACCGGCGGAAACAGCGGCACTATGATCGTGGACGCCACCTGCGCGCCGTCCAATATCCGTTATCCTCAGGATGTTTCCCTGCTCAACGAGGCTAGGGAGAACGCCGAAACGCTTTTGGACGTTCTTCACGATCCCGCGGACGGAAAGAAGCCTCGAACCTACCGCAAGCGCGCCCGGAAAGATTACCTGAAATACACAAGATGCCGTAACCACACCGCGAAAATGACCCACAAAGCCATTGGAAAGCAGCTGGCTTACCTCCGGCGCGACCTGGATGCCATCGATGGCAAACTGTCCCTCGGAAAAAATCTGTCCTCTCGCCGGACGGAGCGTTTGGACACGATCCGCACCGCCTATGAGCAGCAGAAGTACATGTACGATAACCGTACCCACAGCGTACCTGACCGGATCGTCAGCGTGAACCAGCCCTTCGTTCGGCCCATTGTGCGGGGAAAAGCGGGAAAGCCGGTGGAGTTTGGCGCGAAGCTGGACATCAGTGCCGTTGACGGATGGACGCGGCTGGAGTGCTGTTCTTTTGACGCCTACAATGAGGCGGGAAATCTGCGGGAAATGGCAGAGCGGTTCCGAGTGCGAGAGGGGCATTACCCCAGCCGGATCCTGGCGGACAAAATCTACCGAAACCGGGAGAATCTCAGCTTATTGCAAGGCGCATGGGATCCGTCTTTCCGGCCCAGCTCTGGGGCGGCCTAAGAAGGGTGAAACCAGAGGCAAGGCTCAGGACTATCGGGATGAGTGCGAGCGCGTGGAAGTGGAGCGCAGATTCAGTCTGGCGAAGCGAAAATGTGGCATGGGGCTGGTCACCGCAAAGCTGCGGGAGACTGCGGCCCATGTGATCGCCATGTCCGTTCTGGTGCTGAATCTCCGCAAGATTCAGCACGCTCTTTTGAGAATGCTCGCATATCTTCTGGAGATTCTGGCTCAGAACAAAAATTGGGCACTTGTTCAGTAGACGTTAATTATATACCAAAAATAAAATCAAGTAAATATTTCACACCCTCTAACGCTATTGAAAAATTTTTCAATAGCAATTTTCACAGTTTTTATATGGAAATAATTTTCAATATGGACATTCTGCCAAATAGCTTGCAAAATATATTTAGCGATCGCTTAAATCAACATCAAATGGTCTGAACGTAAAAGTTCCACGGAGGTTATCAAATGTTTATTGATCCCATTATTATGCAGTTGCCGGAAGGCATTGATGCTGAAAGGTTTGTTATTGCCACGTATTACTGCGCGGCAAAGCCTACTACCAATATGGTCAAATTTGCTGCAGCGCTTGCCATCGAACAGACATGCGGCACATGGTTGAAAGTGCCCGGAGAAACCCCCGAAGTTCGGGAGCGTGCAATTGGTCGCGTAGTTGGTGTCTATGAAGCACCGGCTTATCAGATTGGTATTCCGTCTGATGTCAAGGAGCGCCAGTTCATTGTCCGTATCGCCTATCCGTGGCAGAACTTCGGCACGCAGTTTTCGATGATGCTTTCCACTGTTATTGGCAATATTTCGTCTTCTGGCAAGGTTAAGTTAATCGACTTGGAGTTCCCGTCTTCCTTCCTGAAAGGCTTCAAGGGCCCGAAGTTTGGTGTTGAAGGCATTCGGGATCTGCTTGGCGTTCACAATCGGCCGCTGCTTAACAACATGATTAAGCCCTGCATTGGCTTAACGCCTGAGAAAACTGCGGAGCTCGCATATGAAGCGGCCGTTGGCGGAGTCGATGTCATCAAGGACGACGAGCTCGTCTGTGATCCGCCTTTCTGTCGTTTGGAAGACCGCGTCAAGATGGTCATGGAGGCAGTAAAGCGTGCGGATGAAGTTAAAGGCGAAAAGACTCTCTACGCATTCAATATTACCGCGCCTGCTATGCAGCTGCGCGATAACGCGTACCGCGCCATCGAAGCCGGCGCAAACTGCCTGATGATTAACTACGCTTCCTGCGGTCTGGATACGACCCGTATGATTACCGAAGATCCTAATATTAACGTGCCGATTCTTGCTCATTCTGACTATACTGGTGCACAGTATGCATCCGAGTGGTCCGGCCTTTCCACAACCCTGATCGGCGCCAAACTGCCGCGTCTTGCCGGTCTTGATATGGTCATCAGCCTGTCACCGTACGGCAAGTTCCCGATGATGATGGATACCTTTGTGAATAGCGGTCTGCAGATGCTTGCTCCTATGCAGCACATCAAGCCCACCTTCCCGATGCCCGGTGGTGGTACTACGCAGGGTCACATCGAAGATATCGTGAAAAAATTTGGCAATGACGTTATGATTGCAGCTGGCGGCGCTATTCATGGCCACCCGATGGGTCCCGCTGCTGGTGCAAGAGCATTCCGCCAGGGCATTGATGCAGTCGTCGCAGGTCAAAGTTTGGAAGACGCGGCCAAAGAGCACGTCGAGCTGGCAAAGGCAATCGAATGCTGGGGTATCTATCAGGAAAACAAGTCCGGTCTGTTCGATCTTAAGGGTTAATTAACAATCGCAACATATCCATCCTTTGTCTTTATCGATGATATTTCAAAGTTGTGTTCCTCAGAGAAAAAATGCCACAAAGCATCTCCTCAAATGTTTGGTTCTCTCATGATTTCTAAAAGCATTTCTGTAAAAAAAGCTTTTCATTAAGCTTTTAAATAGTCGAACAACAGCCTGAAAGGAAAAGAAAAATGAAAAAATTTATTGCAATCCTTCTTACACTGTCCGTACTTATATGTCTGTGTGCCTGTGGTGCAAAGAAAGCAGAAACAGAAGCCGAAGAAAACCCCAGTACCAAACCCGAAGCAGAAGAGCCTGCCAAGGCGGAAGAAACCCCTGAAAGCAGTGACGTTCTCCCGGTAAGTGGCGCAGAAATCTCTTTTGCGTTCTGTAACGTTGCCCCCCCTGATCACCCCCAGAACGTTGCATACCGTGAAATCGCAGAAGAAATCAGCGAACTCTCTGGCGGTAAGATTACAATGAATATCTATGATAATGCGCAGATGGGCGGCATCATCGAAACCATGCATGGCACAATCGACGGCACAATTGAGATGGTTGTTGTCTCCATGCCTACGATTTGCTCGTTTGATTACGGCCTGATGGTCAATGATCTGCCTTATTTGTGGCCGTCGGTGGAAGTCGCTTGTTCAATTCTGAACGATGATTCTAATGGTATTGCAGCAGCAGAAATGGCTAATCTTGAAAGCAAAGGTGCTCACTTCCTGGGCGTTGCAAACAACGGTCCTATGATTGTCGCAAACTCCAAACGTGAAATCGCCTCTCCCGCAGATATGGCAGGCTTGAAGATCCGCACTCCCGAAGCTGCTACTGAGCAGGCATTCATGGAAGCATGCGGCGCAATTCCCACCATCATGGCTTCCACCGAAGTTTATACTTCTCTGCAGACGAAGGTTGTTGATGGCCATGACTTCGATCCTATCATCACCATGTCCGGTGGTTATGATGAAGTTACCTCCTACATTACGGAGACGAACCACATTCTGAAACTCAATGGTTTCTTCGTCAACTCCGCATGGTGGAATAGCCTCGACCCGATGGATCAGGCCTTCCTGGAGGCGGAATTCGACAAGATGTTTGCGCTCTCCGACGAATACTGCGCAGAGGCCACCACGAACTCCCTCTCGGACATGAAGGCAGCCGGCATTGTTGTAACGGAACTGACGGATGAGCACAGAGCGGAATTCGAAGAGATCGGCCGTGGTATTTGGAAGCAGTTCTATGATAAGATCGACACGGATCTGCTGCAGAAGATTCAGGATGAAATAGCAAAATACGAATAATATAGCATAGAGTGTCCTTCCTACAGGATTGGGATTTTTTGTAAAAATCCCAATCCTAACATAAACAGCACATATAATCGTCGCATAATAAAGGGGATAATATGAAATTCATTAAACGATTTTGTTCTGCTACAGTGAAGGGAATGGATTGGTTGTGCGGATCTATGCTGATTGTCATGACGATTCTGGCATTTATCGGAGTTCTGGCACGTTATGTGTTTGTTGTCTCAATCCCTTGGATTGATGAAGTAACGCGATATCTGATGATTTGGATGACGTTTTTGGCAAGCGCAATTTCTGTCAGTGACAGCAGCCATACCAGTGTTGATATTCTTCCTTCATTCCTGCACAAAAAACTCAAAAAATTTGATTATTATATCGTATTAGACGTGCTGATTCTAGTCGGTATGGCAATCTTTTTTTATTACAACCTTCTGATGGTCAAAGGTGCCATCGCAATCGGTAACAAGACGCCTGTTCTAATGATTCCAATGTGGACCATGTATTCTTCCACGCTGGTATCCGCTTTATTTTCCGTTCTGTATTGCATCAAAAATATCTTTACAAGAATTGAAAATATTCGTTGTGCCTTAAAAGATACAAAGGAGGATAAAACATGTTAATCTTTGTGTTTTTTCTGGGCTTGATTTTTCTGGGTCTTCCGGTTTCATTTTCCTTTGTCGTTGCCGGCATATTCTATCTGTTAAACTTTACAACTGTAAGCCCCAACATCATCGCAACAACAACCTTCACAGGCATTGACAATTTTGCGCTCCTGGCAATCCCGTTCTTCATTTTTGCCGGAGATATCATGCGTGAGGGTGGTATTTCGAAACGACTCGTCTCGTTTGCCAAATTATTCTTTAAAAACTCTATGACAGCGTATGGCACCATCTGCATCGTAGGCTGTGCATTTTTTGGAGCTATCTCCGGTTCTGCTGTAGCAGCAGTAGCCGCAATTGGCGGCATTATGATCCCCGAGATGATACGCCACCGTTACAAACGCGAGTATGCCGGCTCTCTAGCCTCGGCCGCCGGTTATTTGGGTATGCTGATTCCACCGAGCGTCCCCATCGTGCTTTATTGCATTACGAGTGGTGATTCAATCGGAGAAACTTTTATCGCAGGTGTTGTCCCCGGCCTTTTGGCAATGGTTGCTCAGATCATCGTAAACAAAATTTTCCTGAAAAAATTTACGAATACACCGGAAGAGCTTCTGGCTGTCGAGGGAATTGTTGAGGAACCGGCATCGGAACAGCCTCATGGCAAAGACTTACTCAAAGTTCTGCTGGAGGTCATTCCAGGCATATTGATGCCAGTCATCATTCTGGGGGGAATTTACGCTGGCATCTTTACCGCAACCGAGGCAGCAGCTGTCTCCATCGTCTACGGCACCTTTGTCAGTGTAGTTCTGTATAAGGAAATCTCTCTGAAGGATATACCGAGAGTCGCAGTTGAATCTGCCAAAACCGCAGGTAAGGTTCTTGTCATTGTTGCTTTTGCCTCATTCTTCGGTCGTCTGCTGACACTGTTGCGCATTCCCAGCATGATTACTACTGCTGTACTCGGTATCTCCAGCTCGCCTACGGTCATCATGCTGATAATTATTTCGCTCCTGTTCGTCTTCGGCATGGTCATGGATATGTCTGTTTCGATTATTCTGCTCGTTCCAATCATTCAGCCCATTATGCTACAGCTTGGACTGGATCCCGTGCATATTGCTATGATCATAGTCTTTGCGCTGGGCATTGGTTTGATTACTCCGCCTATGGCACTCAATCTGTTTGTTGGTTCGCAGATCTCGAAGGTTCCCATGTCCAAGATGGTTCGGCCAATTATTCCCTACGTCGTGGCGTCTCTGCTTGTCCTGCTCTTAATTGTTTTGGTTCCGCAGATCTCCACGCTGCTCCCCTCGCTGCTCGGATATTAACCTATCGCTCATATAATTATAATTAGGGTCTATCTGAAAACCGTCAACATGCCCAAACAGCGGGTCTTTTCCGCCTGCTGTGCACCATTTTCCCTTGTAATACACAAAGTATTCCTGCGGAAAAATGGCTTCAGCAGGCGAAAAATCCCTCGCGGTTGGTCATATTCCCGGTTTTCAGATAGACCCTAATAATGAAAGGAGCTGTTTTCCATGGAAGAATGGGCAAAGGTTGTTTCGCAGGAAACTGAGCCCATGCGTGTTACTGCTTGGGGCGGACACATTTGGTGGTTGACCTATCCTGCAGTAACCGGCAGTAAAAACCTGACGACTGCTATCATCGATATTTTCCCGGGACAGGGGCATCCGGATCATATTCATTCTGGAACCGAAGAGATCCTTTTTGTACTGGAAGGTAGCGGTGAACATAAGTATTACTGTCAGGACGGTACTGTAAAGACTTATCAGGTTAAACCGGGCGACTTGATGTTCATGAAGGAAGGTCAGCATCATTCCACATTTAATAATACAGACAGTGTTCTGAAGGTGCTCGCCATCTACACGTACCGTGAGATTGATCGGGTATAATCAATAGAATCTGACCGCCGTATAAGTAAAGGGTGATTTGAGTAAAATGACTTTTCTTGAAAAAATCGCAGAGTTTACTTGTAGTCGGAATGAAGTCAGCCCAGAAGTAGCGGAACAGGCACAGATTGCCGTTCGTGATACCATTGGCTGTATGCTGGCAGGCTGTCGCGAAGCAAGTGTCGAGGCGGCCGTAAATTGGGCAACTGCCTCATCAGGCAGTGCCCAGGCCAGCGTAGTTGGTCGAAAGGGACTTCGTCTAGATGTTCGGTCTGCAGCAATGATTAACGCCATGAGCGCATATGCCTGTGACTATGACGACATGTGTGATGCAGGATGTGGTCATCCCAGTATGCCTGTCCTGCCAGTCGCTTTGGCAATTGCAGAGCATCTTGGGATTGGCGACCGGCGAATGTTGAATGCCTATATCCGAGGTGTTGAAGTCTCAGCACTAATTGGCGCTGGCTTTAAAAACAGCACATTGTCTTTGTGCTGGAATCCGACAACAATCAGCGGGGGCTTTGGTGCGGTTGCAGCGGCAGCATATCTGCTCGATCTGACGATAACGCAAACCACAGCAGCTTTTGCGATGATGACATGTGAGATTGGCGGCACAAAAGGCAACTATGGCACCCCCGCAAAAGATGTCTCAGCAGGCATATTGTGTGCAAAGGCAATTATCTGCGCTCAGTTGGCGAAAGAAGGCATTGCCGCTAACCCAGCAGCGTTTTCGTGTTCTACAGGGATTGCGGCTGCCATTGCACCGGATTATGACTACGAAGCTGTTGAATCTGTATTAAAAGCAAAAAACAGTATATTTATTTCACCAGGCTTGATTCCCAAGCCATATCCTTGTTGCCGTTCCAATCACAATGCCATTGACGGTACTCTGAAAATTTGTAAGGAACACCAAATCACAGAGGATATGGTAGACTCAATCATCTGTCGCATTGATCCGCCCTCGTGGACATTAGACGCTTATCACTGCCCGGATACCCCTGAGCAGGGAAAATTCAGCACAGCATATTGTGTAGCAATCGCATTGCTACACAGAAGAGTTGTATTGGATGATTTCTCTGGGTTGGAAATCTTGGAAAAGCGTGTTTTCCCACTGATTGCACGTACAAAAGTTGTTCGGGATGATACGTTTCAAAATGCACATTTTGGAAATGAGATTACACTGAAGTTGAAAGACGGAAAAACCTATACTTATCGTGGAACGCATGCAAAGGGTGAGGCGTGTAATCCAATGACCGAAGAGGAGCTTCGCGACAAATTTCTATGCTGTGGTGAACGGTATTATACCAAGAATTCCGTGCAAGCCTTGTTCGATAGCCTCAGTCCCGGTATGCGTATTCCCTCTGTTTTCGGTATGAATGAAACGCTCATCGACATTCAATAGTCAAAAGGAGAAATTAATATGAAGCCTATTGTTGTAGTTGCGGGCATCATGGATACCAAAGGAAAGGAACTCCTTTATATCCGCGACCGCGTACGCGTCATGGGATGTGACACTCTGATGATTGAGTTAAGTCTGGGCAAAGAAGTCAAGGCTGACTGGATCGATGTGCACATTAGCGATTTGCTACGCGGCGTTGATAAGACTCCATCGGATATTTTCGCGATGACGCGCGGCGATGCAGCTAAAGTTGTTACCGAAGCAGCAATTAAATATATTACACGTCTTCAGAAGAGCGGAAAAATGCATGCTCTCATTGCATACTGCGGTGGTATGGGCAGTTCTATTGTGGCACCTGTTATGCAAACTCTGCCCTATGGTATGCCAAAGATCTTGCTTTCAACAATGGTACATTGTGCGGAGCAATATTTGGCAAACAAAGATATCGCAATGCTCTATTCTGTCACGGAGGCAGGCTTAAACCACATTTCTCGTCAAATCTTAAATACTGCAGCAGGTGTTGTTGCCGGCGGTGCAAAGGCATATGTTGACTTTAAGGATGAAGATGCCAAGCCATTAATTGCTGTTACTATGCAGGGTGTTACAACACCTTGTGCAGAACGCGTTGTGAGCCATATCGCACAAAGCAACGAATATGACGGTATGATAATCCATGCGAATGGTGAAGGCGGTCGCACGCTGGAGTACATGGCAAAAGAAGGATGTTTCCGGGCGATGGCTGAGATTACACTCGGCGAAATGAGCGCAAATCTGCTCCATGGTATTAATGATGCTGGTCCGGATCGTCTGAATTCGGCGATTGCATGCGGCATCCCGCAGGTCCTTGCCCCTGGTAGTGTTGACTTTTCAAGTTTCCGAAACCGTGACGCTATGGCGCCGAGGCTTCTCGAAGAGGAAAAGGCCGGTGTCCTTGGTCGCCGGACGCATTATCATAATACGAACTGCACAGTATGCACAATTACACCAGATGAGGCATATGGGCAGGGTAAAACAATTGCAGACAAGCTCAATAAGGCAAAAGATACTGTCTGCATTCTCGTCCCAATGCGCGGATGGAGTGCATATGACATTTCTGCTCCGGATATAAAACGTGGTTGGGCAGGCCCCGGCAGCGGACCGTCTTGGGTTCCGAATCCGGAACATCCGGAATGGTCTTTACGCGCAGAATATTTCATCAATGGCTTTATGTCTGCAATTGATAAATCAAACAAGCATGTTGAGATGTATCGTGTAGATATGCATATCAACCAGCCTGAGTTTGCAGATTTGTTCTATCTCGCCCTACACAGCATATTAGACGGTAGATACGAAAAAGGATCATTGGCCAACGGAAAAAACGTAGAGAAATTGTTTTAATGCATTTTAAGGGAGGCTATTATCATGGCAAAGCAGTTTTCTAGAGAAGAAATTTTGAAGAACATGCGTGAAAAGATTGCCCGCAAAGAGGCTCTGCTGGTTTGCGGATGCGGAACCGGTTTAATTGCAAGACTCTGCGATCAGGCTGGCGTCGATCTGATCGGTTGTTACAATACTGGCCGTTATCGTATGAACGGTATTGCATCAATTGCAGGCAATCTCCCGATTGGTAACGCAAATGAAGTCATGTTCGATATGGCGGTTAAAGATATTCTACCGGTTGTCAAGAACACTCCGGTGATCGGCGGCATTTTTGGTCTTGACCCCACGCGAGATATGCAGCGTTTTTTGAAATCATGCTATGACATTGGCCTGTCTGGTGTTCAGGGCTTCCCGACAATCGGTAAGATTGGCGGCCAGATCAGAAAGGAATATGAGCAGGTCGGCTTTACCTTCGAGAAAGAAGTCAGCGTTTTGGCATATGCCCGCAAACTTAATATGCTTACGATGTCGTACTGCTACAGTGTCGATGAAGCAAAGATGATTGCAGACGCAGGAATCGACCTCATTATTCCTCATATGGGTATGACCACTGGCGGTGATAATGGCACAAAGGAACAGAGCCCGATTGATGTTGCTGCTGAAAAGACTGAAGCAATCATCCAGGCCGCACTGTCTATAAACCCCGAGATTATTCCTCTTTGTCATGGTGGCAATATCAGTGAGCCGAAGGATGCTGAGTACATCATGCATCACACCAGCGCAAAGGGCTTCGTTGGCGCATCCTCTATTGAACGTATTCCTACTGAAAAAGCAATCAAGAATGTCTGCGCTGGATACCGCGCAATTCGCCTCTGACGACCTGTGGGACACAGTGCAAAGAGCACCGTGTCCCACCATGTAAATATCGTTAAACTTTGCCTTTCCGGTTTGTGAATAGGGCGGCGTAGTGCTTCTCAATCTCTGGCCAGGGAATCATCTGGGCTTTCTTTACCCAACGGTTGCTTTCCTTCAGATTCATGCCCACCGGCTGTTTGAAATCCGCCAAGCTGATCTGGCCATTGCTGTAACGATACATAGTTGCCCTCCAGGTGCAGGGTCTTTGCTGGATTTTTGCCAGTTCTCTTGCTCCAATTATACCTCGGATTGGCCTCTATGGATTGAAATATAAGGATCTTTCTATTATTCAGTGTACATTAGAGAAAGAGGTCAAAAAAATGAACAAGAGAAAATCGAAAACAACTGCGCAAAAGTACATAAATTTTGTAGAGGCACTGGCGATTTATCTGCTGGTCGCATATTTCCCTCTTCCGTCGTCAATTCTTACAATTGAGACTGCCGTGTTGACCGCTAGCGGTCGAGTGGCGCTCGGTGTCCTCTTCGCATGCCTGTTTCTTTGGATCACAGAACCGGTTCCTTTCCATATTACAGGCTTCCTCGGCGTGCTTTTGATGTTGCTTCTGAAAGTGGATTCCTTCGCCACGCTGATTAAGCAGGGATTTGGCAGCGAAACCATTGTGTTTTTCATCGGCGTTTTGACGCTTTCTGCAATGATTACACGAAGCGGACTTGGAAAACGAATTTCATTGTTTGTTCTCTCGCTTACTGGTAATCAAACGGCAAAAATTCTGCTTGGTTTCCTGGTCACCGGTACGGTTCTCTCTATGTGGATTACGGAGCTGGCCGTTGCAGCCATTCTTGCACCTTTGGCCGTGTCCCTGCTTAACGACGAGGATATGTGCCCAATGGAAAGTAACTTTGGCAAGGCACTGCTGATTGCATGTGCTTGGGGTCCCATCATTGGCGGCATTGGTACGCCGGCTGGCGCGGGCCCAAATCAAATTGCAATTGGCTTCTTAAGGGATATGGCAGGAACTGAGATTTCTTTCTTGGAATGGATGAAATATGGTGTTCCGGCTGCGCTGTTGCTGATCTTGCCGGCATGGTGGATTCTTCTCAAGTTTTTCCCTCCTGAGAAAAAGACGCTCAACAAATCAAATCAAGAAATGAAAGCGGAATTCAAAGCCATGCCTGGTCTAAGCCATGATGAGAAATCCACAGTCGTTATCTTTTTGATTACTGTTGTGCTTTGGGTGCTCTCCGATCCTCTTGGTTCACTTCTTGGAATTAAAATTCCGACGGCTGCTCCTGCGGCGCTCTGTATCGTTCTCTTTTTCCTCCCTGGCGTTACAACATTTGGTTGGCGGGAAATTGAACACGAAATTTCGTGGGACAGTATCATTCTAATTGCAACCGGTGTTTCGCTCGGTCTTTCTGTTTACAACGCAGGTGCTGCCGAATGGCTTGCCCTGGCAATGCTGAGAGGCATCGCCACAATGCCTGCAGTCGTTCAGATTATCCTAATCATTCTGATTGTGTCCATCTTGAAAGTTGGTCTGTCCAGTAACACCGTCACAGCGTCAATCATTGTCCCAATCATCATCGCTTTAGCCACGACCTATAATCTTCCGATGATGGGAATTGTAATTCCGGCCTGTCTGACGTTGGCTCTTGCGTTCATCCTAGTCACAAGTACGCCGACCAGTATCATCCCGTATTCATATGGATATTTTACAATCACGGATATGGCTAAGCCAGGAACGGTTTTGACGTTGCTTTCTTCTGGTATTCTTACGTTAGTAATATATTCCATCGGCCTCCTGTCCGGCATCTATTAAAATATTGCATATTAAGTGCCGAATGTTTCCATTCCACCTTCTTGGTGGTCGCCGTATCCTACGGCGACCACCAAGAATATTTATGCCTTCTTAGCAGTTTCTGGTATTCTGACCATACTTAACGCAATCGCTATTCTTTAATGCAACACAGCGTAACCCGAAAAGCCAAAACCATGACGAATCTATATTTTCAAAAATACATAAAAGGAGGCAGCTCCCTGCATAAGTTTTTCCTTCTGCAGGTATAAGTGTATGATTACTCACTGCTATTTTTATCGACTCAGAAACGGTGCAAGCGTAGAAGATGCAATGCAGGAACTTCTTTCTATGAAAGAACAGATTCCAGAAATCGATTCAATTGAGGTCGGAATAAATTTCAGCACGGCACCAAACGCCTTCGATCTTGTCCAATTGAGCAAGTTCAAGTCTTACGAAGACTTCAAAGCATTTGCAGAGCATCCGTATCATCAGGAACTACGTGATTATTTTGCGACGGTTTCAACCGAAACGGCAAAGGTAGATTTTGAATCGTGCTGATTCTGCATTTAAACGTAAATCTCCACAGTATATCTCAAATATGTGAGACAACAGAAAGCGAGACTCTAAAACAATGTATCAGCTTGTGATTTTTGACATGGACGGCACCATACTCGACTCATTAGAGGATTTAAAAAATAGTGTCAATTTCGCTCTCGGCTCACAAAATATGCCTATGCGAAACACAGACGAAATACGCTCCTTTGTTGGCAATGGTGTACGGGAGCTCATCGAGCGCTCCGTTCCATATGGAACGAGCCCAGCGCAAGTAAACACCGTCTATGATGCGTTCAAATCACACTACGCCATACACTGTACGGATTATACCAGACCCTAGGGAGCATTTTGATTTTGAAAGGAACTCCTTCGATATGCCCTGTCATGATGACCTGGTGCTGTCCGGAGAGATAATGCATCATCAGGGGCTGTTTCTTGATCCGCAGAATCGTTTCATCCGCCTGCTGGACATCGGCATACCGGTCGCCGTTTTTCTTGAATAGCTCCGGCATATGCTCGACGATATCCTGTTGCACAATGCTGCGTAGTTTTGTTGGGTGAAAAAACAGCCTTGCAAAAGCATTACTGCCAGGACAATTGGAGCTGCCGGTGGTTATCGGCACAGTCTCTCAAATAGAGGTTGATCAGGGTCTGATAGGGGATGCCTTTTGCGTCGGCCAGAGACTTGAAGTAGTCGATGGTTCTGCCATCGATGTTGATGGTGATCTGCTTTTTCAGCCGGTTCGCGTATGGATTTTTTCTTGGATTCAGTTCGCTGATGTTATATTCATCTCTCATGCTATCACCTCAAATTCCGTCAAGATAAATACGTTGCTCGGTTTTGGTTGCCTGCCTTGCCGAGATAATACGGACGCAGTTTTCGTTGTCGCGGTAGCAATGGCTCACAATGCAAATTTTCTGCGATTTGATCGATCCGATAATGAGGAAGCGATCTTCTTCAATGGAATGATCCGGATCGTCAAATAGAATGGCAAACTCGTCGTAAAAGACCTCCTTTGCTGCCTCGAAAGATAAGCCGTGCTTCTTTTTGTTGATCTCATTCTTGTTGGGGTCCCACTCAAATCTTAGTGTGTCCATAATTATATTATACATACAAAATAATTATTGTCAAGGCAACTAAACGGAGATACAAAACCTGCGCGATTGGTTGTATAGGCAGCGGCGATACCGAAGTTTTCTCGCTGGCACGGCGAATACTCGATGAGCGCATTGCTCGGTGGCGACAACGGACAGCCGACAGGAAAGGCGGTTCGTTGTCGCCACCGAGCAGGGGAGGCGTCCGCAGACGCCTGGGGTTTACCCCGCCCGGCGCTGTGCGCCGGGGAACTCTTGGCATCTTGGATGCCTAATAACGGTTTACCCGTTTGCGCAATGGCGTGAACGGGTAAACCGTTATATTTGAATATATCATATTTATGTTGACGAAGATTTACTTTTATGCTATACTGAAAATGCAAACAAATATGCTCGTCTGGGCGAGGGTAAATAGTAATTAGGCCCAGAGCGTCCCGGCAGCTGCTGGGGGTTTAGCAGTTTTTATTTTAGAGCCGCTAAAAAGGTATGATGCACCTTTGTGATGTGTGGGCTTGCCGTAGTAACCTTTGTGAATTGGAAAGCACATCATGGACCCTGCTGCGAGTAATCTTTGTGAAAGCACAGGTAAGCAGAACGCATCTGTTCGCCGTCCACCTACTGAATGTTGCCAGTGTACTGTAGAAAGCACTGGAGAGCTGATCCCTCGGAAAAGGATTCGACAGAACCTCAACTGCCGTAGACGCTAATAAATAGGCTGCACACATAAGCAAGAAAAAAGTGTAGAAGAGAAATCTTCAAAACAGTCACACATAAGACTTTAAAAAGTGTACTTTGCTGATCGTCGAGGTTTCTTCGGAAACTGACGTGAAGCGGCTTAGCTTGAACGATGATATAATGTAAATAATTGATATAATGGAAATAAAGTATATACAATATATAACTTATGCAGGATATATATCGCAACGAAAAGGGGACTACCATTTGGGGCGAAAAAACAAGTCATACTCGAAGGATCTGCACCAGCAGGCGTATGAAAAATTGACGTCTATGCTGGCGCTGGGCGAAAGTAAGCGCGAGGCAGTCTTGAACGGGACAGCCGATGATAAGATCTTCTCGGTCAACACATATAAGACCTACTGGAAGCACATAAAGTACTTCTTGAAGTATGTCAAGGAAAAATACCCGGAATGTACGACGCTGAAGAAAGCAAAAAGGTATGTCAACGAGTGGCTGCAGGTACGAGTTGACCAGGATCTATCTGCTTGGACGATTCAGGCCGAGGCGAAAGCCTTGGGGAAGTTGTATGGCATAAAGCCAGACGATGAAGACTACTTCAGGCCGCCGAAGCGGAACCGGTCAGAAATCAAACGGAGCCGGGGAGACGCCAAGCGGGATCGGCACTTCTCGGAAGCTAACAACGATGAGCTGATAAAATTCTGCCGGGGAACCGGACTGCGGCGCAGTGAACTGGCAGATCTGAAGGGAACGGATCTGGTGACGCGGGAACAGATCGAAGCGCAGATCACGACACTTGAGAAAATTCCAGAGCAGCAGCGAACGCCGGGCGACACGAAGCGGCTTCAGATGCTGCAGGACACGCGAATGTTTGACGGTGAGTATTTCATCCATGTGCGGAACGGAAAAGGTGGCAGGGAGCGTGTAAGCCCCATTATAGGGAAGAATCAAACGCAGATCATTGACCGGATGAAGAACATGCCGCCCGATGAAAAGGTTTGGCAGTTCATTCACCAATGCGCGGACATTCACAGTTACCGCTCGGATTATGCAGTTGCCATCTACAAAGCTCATGCGAGAAAGATCAGCGAAATTCCATTTGACAGGGTGAATAAGGGAACCGGGAAAAGATATCAGAGCGACGTCTACACTTGCCGCAAGGATGAAGCGGGCAAGAAGCTGGACAAGGCTGCTATGCTGATCTGCAGCAAGGCGCTGGGGCATAACAGAATTAGCGTGGTCGCGGACAACTATATCCGTGGCCTTTGATGGGAGGCGAGTGAGATATCGAGTATGTAAAAAAACAGTGGACGGGTGGGTATAAACCCGTGGACAGCCTGACCGACCAGGAGTGCTCCCATGTGATTCAAACAAAGCAGGAATATGAGACACTTCTAAATCAGCGCAATAGAGCCAAGCGCGAAAAAGAGGAAACAGAAAGAGCCGCTGCGCGGGAGATATCCAGAGTAAAACAGGAGGCGGCACACGAGGCCGACAGAGCCGCACAGATGGCACAAGCGCAGATAGACGGCCTTCTACAGCAGGTGGAGCGGAAAACGGCTGAAATCGCCGACCAGCGCGCCCTCAATGCGAACCTTCTCAGGATTTCGCGGGAAAGAGCAAATGCGGATAGAGGGCTGCGACCGAAAAAGATACATACAGGGTATGTTGTCGTGATGTCCTCCGAAAAAGAAATACGGTACAAAAAAGGCAGGAATAAGCTGCTGACGGCAAAGGTATGGGAGACGGTACTTCAGAGTCCTTACTCGGTCGATTTTACAGAGAGACAGGCAAGGCAGCTGATCGAGGAAGATCTTCTGACTAAGGAAAATGGACTGCTTGCCGATGTGGGCATTACGTTGATTTGCCGCGGAAGCAGCTATGAGAATTTAATCGAAACAGAAAAATGGAAAGAGATCAAATCCACGCACAATACGTTATTCTCACGGCAGTTTCGGGCAAACTATAGAGCAGGCTATTGGGAATATATCATCCAGCACACAAAACCGCTTGGAATCGTCCCCACGGAGATGCGGGCTGGAACGAAAAACGGATAGCAAAATAGCCTGTCCGCAACCCTTGAAATCACGCTTTGGACAGGCTATAATAACGGTCAAAAAATAAGGAAAAAGCTATTGATAATCTAAGCCCCCGTATAGGGGTCTCGGGCTAGGACAAGGGCTGAATTTTTTGTTGTGAAAAAATAAAAAATTTCTCTTTTTCGGAAGCGAGCAGGGGGCAGCAGTTTGTAGCGATTTGCTGGGTGCTGGATCGGGGGGCGCAGCCCATCCGATAGCAGGGTAGGATTTGTCCACGGTCTTTTCCAAGGTTGTCCACAGGATTCTCCACGCCTTTATGGTGTGGGGAATCCTGTGGACAACCGGCAGGCGTAAGCCTGTGGGAAAGGCGGTGGGCAAATCCGGATGGTTTGGAATCCCCGCCGCAGCGGACTTTTCTTTTTGCTTCTTTTTCTTTTACTGGGGGGACTTTGTGTATGACACAGAATTACACTGAAGGCTATGAGTATTTAAGCTCTCAATTTCCAGAAGTCAGCGGCTATGATTTTTACAGAGAGATGTTCCCAAATAACGAGCGTTCTGACGAGCGGCATATGGATTATTCCCACCCAAACGCAATTTACCTGTATCGGGAACAAACGTCCGATGGTTTTAAGCGAATGCGCCGAAGAATCATGTTCTCTGATCAGTGGGAAAATGATTATATGGAATTTATCGAACAAAATCCTCTGACGCTGTGCAGCGGTCTGTCCTATCGCGGGAAATCCAATAAGCTGGAACACGCGCAGCGGATGAACGCACTGATCTTCGATTTGGATGGTGTTGGTCTGAAGGAGCTGCGAAATTTATTTTTGCGTTTTGGCGGCGATCCAACGCGGCTTCGCCGCTTGCCGATGCCGACGTATATTGTTCTATCCGGAACCGGCCTGCACGTTTGCTATTTTTTCCGGGATCCAATCGATCTATACCCGAATATTAAAATTCAGTTGAAAAGCCTAAAGTATGATCTTACGTTCCGGATGTGGGAGTATGGTGCGACGTCGCAAAATAAAGAGATTCAGTATCAGTCGATCAATCAAAGCTTCCGCATGGTTGGTAGCGTTAACGAAAAGCATGGCAATCAGATTGTTTCGTTTCGGACCGGTGAGCCGGTGACGCTGGAATATTTGAACGCTTATGCCAGACCGGAAAATCGGGTGGATGTCAATAAACCGTTCAGGCCATCGAAGATAACGAGAGAGGCAGCGCGAGAAGTGTATCCGGAGTGGTATGAGAGAGTTATTGTCAAGGGTGAAAAATACCCCAAAAAATGGGATATTGCGGGAAAGGTACATGGCGACGATCCGTATGCACTTTACCATTGGTGGTTGCGGCAGATATTATCCATCCGAGGCGGACACCGGTATTTCTTTTTGATGTGCATGGCAATTTATGCCTACAAATGTGATGTTCCGAGGGCGCAGCTGAGGCAGGATATGCAGATTGCGTTTGAGGATCTCCAGATGGTGCAGCATGAGAATGCGTTGACTGAGGATGATATTAAGAGTGCGCTGGAGGCGTATGACAGGGAATATTACAACTTTACGATTTCCGATATAGAGGCGCTGACGGACGTTCATATAGAGCGGAACAGAAGAAACGGGCTGACGCAGGAAAAGCATCTCTATTTGGCGCGGAGGCGTAAGGAAGATATGAAGGCGATTGGAATTCCAATGAAGGCTGCGGATGGTCGCCCAACGGCACAGATGAAGGTCTGTGAATGGAGAAAAACAAATCCGTCTGGTAGAAAAGCTGATTGCCATAAAGAAACAGGGCTGGACCCAAAGACGATCCGAAAGTGGTGGGATACTTGAAATATCCTACACACAATATTTATCATATATATCGTAAATACTGCGCGTATAATAAATAAGATGCACCAGAGGGATTCCTCTGGTGCATGCTTTTTACAGGTTTTTCTGAATGGTTGCCGGGTCTAATAATGCGTTCTCGACGATTCGACTAAGAACGGAGGTATATCCTTTACCGAGGGACTTTGCTCGGCGCATGGCTTGAGGTGACAGCCGCAGCGTAACAGTTTGCTTGCAGCGGGATTCTCTATTTGCTTCAGATATTCTTTTGAAGTTCGCCAGTTGCTCCGGCGTAAGTTCGGGGCAATCTTCGTCTGGAATTGCCGGTGTAGCAGCCAACGTACTCAGCATTTCTCTTTGTGCCTCTGTCAGCGGCGCATTCAAGTTAATTTCTTTGCGTGTAATCATAATACATCCTCCCTTCTTGCGGTGTAGCCTTACGAGCGGAGATCAGTCTAATGGCTCTTTCACGTTCTGTATAGACTACCATAATAATTACAGTGACGGCGATGCCGTTGATTTGACCGATTGTGATATAGCGATCCTCGTCTGTAGAGTGCGTTTCATCGTAAAACTCTATCCTGTTTTCATCTTGAAATACCAGTGCAGCGGTTCCAAAGTCTAGACCATGCTTGGCGATATTGATTTTCTCTTTTACATCGTCCCATTCAAATAGCATTTTGTAATCCTCCGTTCACCTATAGTATATCAAAAAGTAAGACAAAACGCAACACAAAAAAAGAACACAAGTTCAGGCGTAAGTATGGCAAGAAAGGCTTGACAAAGTTGCATAAAATATATACGATAAATAAAGTATATAAATTAAATAAAGGAGCTGCTGCAATGAAAGTAATCGCAATTGCAAATCAAAAGGGCGGCGTGGCGAAGACAACCACAACGCACAATTTGGGCGCTGCGCTGGCTGCTGCGGGCAAGAATGTGCTGCTAATCGATCTGGATAGCCAGGCCAGCTTGACGATCAGCGTCGGCATGGAGCCGTTGGAGGTTCCAAAGACGATTGTAGACGTTTTGAAGAAAGATGGTGCGCCGATCCGCGAGTGCATACAGAAAATCAATGACCGGCTGAACATTGTGACGTCGATTATTGACCTGGCTCCGATGGAGATGGAGATGCTTTCGAGGGCGAGCCGGGAGAAGATTCTCGACCGGGCGCTAAAGCCGGTCAAGGACAGCTATGATTATATCCTGATCGATTGTCCGCCGCAGCTCTCGATTCTCACAATCAATGCGCTTTCCTGTGCGGACGGTGTTCTGATCCCCGTCAAGACGGACTACCTGGCATACCGTGGTTTGACTCAGCTGCAGGACAGCATCCGGGAGATCCAGGAGTTGATTAACCCGGAGCTGAAGGTGCTGGGTGTGATTGCAACGCTCTACGATGCGCGGGTATCGGACGATAAAGATATTCTGGCGCTGCTGAAGGAAGAGTATAATCTCGTCGGCGTTGTGAAGCGGTTGGCGGTGGCGAAGAAGGGCATTTATGACGGCCTGGCGGTCGTGGAGCAGGCACCGAGCAGCGAAATTGCGAAAGAATACACGGCAATTGCGAAGATGATTATAAGCGGAAAGTTCGACCGGGAGGATAATGAAAATGAGTAATTTGAAAGAGCGTGAGAACCGGCGCAGAGCGTCTGTTGTTGGTAGTATTATTGAGCAGCAGCCAGCGGAGGAAACGAAGCAGCATAGTGCCGGCCGCGGTCGGCCGAAAGAGGATCGGGAGCTGCGGAAACGGGTGAGTCTGTCCGTTCTTCCGAGCTTGTATGAAGACATTCAAAAAATTGCTTATGTGGAAAGGCGCAGCGTCAGTGAGCTGCTTAGTGATCTGATGTTGCAGTATCGAGATCAGCAAAAAGCGGCACTTTCGGAGTATGAAAAGGTCAGAAAATGAAAGAGGCAACCTATGGTTGCCTCAGCCGGGTCAATCCCAAATTTTGTGTAAACGCCAAATTGTGGTGCAAAATAGAGCAAAACAATTTTAAGGCGGGAGCTGCGCAAGCTGCTGCCCGCCTTGTCTATAAAATAGCAGCGCTTCGAAGGGATGTCAAGGGCGGAGGCGTCAGCCTCCGTTCATCTCGACCCTTGACATCCCGGCGTGCAGTCGGTCAGTCCGGTATACGGTCGGTAAAGAACACGGCCAGCTGCGTTATTTCATCATTATCAATTCTGCAGCTAGTTTTTCATCAATAATTAGAACGTCGGCCATCTTCCCCACGAGTGCAGCTTTTAACGCTGCAGCCTTGTGAACACCGGAAACAGCAAGAATTTTAGTCGGTATCTTTTTATATGCATCAAGTTCAATCGACAAGGTTCTGTCTCGAAGGTCAGTGTCGCACTCATTCCCATTTTCATCAAAAAACCTTAGCATAATATCCCCATATACATTTGCATTAACAAGCTTCTCGTAGTCCTGCTGCGACATATAATTGCTGGTGACAAGGGGCGTCGTTGCTTTCGGATATAGTGCTCCAATTCCGCTTAAAGAAATTGTGATTTTTGAATAAAGTTCAAAAATATCAGCGGTATTTTTTCCCTTTTTCAACATTTTTACATTTTCCGTGGAATCCAGCAGCCCATTAGAGAATAGGCAATATCGCTGCCCTCCCAACGACATGGCAGCCTTTGTAGTAAGCGTTAAAACGTCAAGATCAAAGTCAACTGTCGCAATGCTTCCATGAAGGGTTACGAATACTGCGTTTGTTCGCTGGCAGGGATTCAAGTATTTGATTAGGTAATACATAGTTTTTCCCCACGCAATACCTAATATATCACGTTCCGTGATTATGCGCTGCAGATAACGAGCTCCTTCAAGAGCAACAGCCTCTTTTGCTGAATTTTCGGACAAATTATCTTGCGGAATAGCTGCAACAATGCACTCTCTGAGGTGGTAACGCGCCTCTATTTCTTTTGCGGTTTCAAGGTTTAATAAGTATGGTTCTTGAATAACGAATTTTACGATTTTCTGCTCCTTGGCCTTTTGAATCAGTCGTGAAACCGTCACATTAGAGACTCCGAGCTCCGACCCGATCTCTTTTTGAGACTTTCCCTCATAAAAAAATAAATAAGCAGCTTTGCAAATCATCCAGTTTGATGGGAAATAAACTTCTTTATACAAGTTATCATCTCCGTCTATATTTTACCTTGTAATTAATGTACACTGAATAATAGAAAGATCCTTATATTTCAATCCATAGAGGCCAATC
>OBKV01000845.1_pt1 | contig 21781 bp, 23 predicted proteins | sample 1517301 | NCBI WGS metagenome assembly OBKV01 (sample SAMN04571685, study PRJEB22368) | human gut metagenome | biome: human gut; material: stool | host: Homo sapiens | place: Luxembourg | collected 2012-06-29 | reverse complement strand
ATAAGAGGCAGTCATGCCAAAGCTCGGAAGCGACGGAAAAATTCACATCTCTATCGTTAAGCGCAAGCGTCCTGACGGATCCCGCTATGTGCAGGAGGTCAGAAGCATCTACGACCCCAAGACGAAAAACAGCAAGGTCATCAGCTCTACGACCAAAGGAATCCTTCCGCCTGGGGAAACTGATCTCAGCAAGCTCATTCCCAGCGACGGGAAAAGAGGTCCGAAGAAAAAGGCCGCGTTGGCCCGGGAAATTCCTGTCATCACAGACTCCCGTCAGGGATCGCTTGTTCAATATCCTCTCGATATTGTTCTGCTGGTTATCGTCCTGGCCGGGCTTGGCGGCTTCCTTTCCTGCCGGCAGATTGCTGAGTACTGGAAACTGCATCGTCCTGTATTTAAGGCATGGTTTGCCGATTTCCCTGATCAGGATATTTCTCACGATACGGTCCGCAATGTCATCCGAATCCTTGGCAAAGGTGACGTCAACAAGCTCATTGAGCAGTACACGATCCCTCTGCCGGCCAAGTACCAGACGCGGATTGTTGCCTTGGACGGTCAGGCCGTATGCGCAGCATCAAGCCTGGAGCACAAGGCTCACAGCCGCTATGTGCTGAACCTTTTCGATACTGACAATGAAATGTGCCTTCAGCAGGTACTTATCGAGGAAAAAGAGAACGAGATCACTCAGGCCGTCAACATCGTGACGTCCATGGATCTCAGCGGTGCGATCTTCACCTGCGATGCGATGAATACGCAGAAAAAGCTGGCGGAGTTTCTTCTTTACGAAAAACACTGCGACTACTGCTTTGCCGTCAAAGGCAACCACAAAGAACTTCACAGCCAGGTTTGCGGTTGGTTTAAAACCAAACAAGGCCGGAGCGCTGCAAAAGAATTTGCCCGTATTGAGCTGGGGCACGGCCGCACTGAAACACGGGAAATCAGCGTGTTGCCGGCCTCTCTCATGAAAGAATTTGCCCAGGATGTTTTGGATAAATGGGCCGGACTGGAAGACGGGTGCATCGTCATGGCCAGAACCAAACGCGAATTCGCAGACGCACCGGAGAAAAACTCTGATGAAGTGCGCTACTTCATTACGAGCCTGCATTTCGACAAGCTCTACATTGCTGCCACGCTGGCGCGCGTGATCCGCAGACACTGGATGATTGAAAACGGGTTGCACTGGGTGCTGGATGTGACTTTTAACCAGGACAGAACCCAGTGCAGAAACGCCGATTTCTTGGCCGGAGTAACCGGAATCCGCAAAATTATCTTCAACCTGATCAGTAAGGCTCAGTCCGTGCAAGAAGCAGAAACCGGACGCCAGGCCGCACACAAACCGTCCTGGAAAGTCAGGCTTTCAACGCCTGCCTCTGCCATGGAGCTTTTTGCAAAACTATACCCGCACGTCAAACGATAAGGATGAGTAATCGTCAGCCCGTCTGCACGCTGCGGCCGAACCCATCAGTTGTTGCTGTTGGAGTAGAAGTCATGAACAGGTCTTTTGTTTTATGTGGTAGAAAAACATTAATAAAAAAATCCTTTTTTCTTGATTAAAATCAGAATTTAAGCCATGAAAAGCGCGCTGTTTTTTTTCAGCGCTCATGCAAAATTCAGGTTAGAATTTGTAACAGAATTGTCCGGATGATTTCCTGAACGCTGTTGCGGAAGCATCAATTTCAATCGAGCCAGCCGTGTAGCACGCAGGCGAAAAAAAAGAACAAAAGCTCACTCAATGACTAACAGTACTGACAAGGCTGCCGCATCCGCCGCCATCCGAGTCGCTCCGAGAAGAGGCCGGGTAAAGGCTGGCGTTGTGCTTGACCGAGACGGCGTGACTGTTGTTCAGAGCCGCGAGGGAATCGACGCAATTGAAAGGGCGGCCTATGTGGCCTATCCCGCCGATTGCGGCAATGCCCCCGAAGACAGGGCCGGATTCGCCGCCAGGGTGATCCGCAGCGTTGTCGACAAGCCCAACGACTGCGATGTCTGGGCGAACCTCTCCGAATCCGTCGTTTACGTCCTGACGCTTCCCGTCGTCAAGGATGCCGATCTTGACGCCGTTGCGCTTTTGAACGCGAGCCGCGTCTCTGCGATCAATCCCGACGAAACCAATTTCGACTACCGCCTTCTCGGCCGCACGGCCGGCACGGACGTGCCCTCGCTGCGCGCGATCGCCGTGAGCGCATCTCAGGAAGGCTGCAAAGTCTGGCGTTCCGCCTTTGAAAAGGCCGGCATCAAGCTTGCGGGCTTGAGCTCTCAGGAGCTCGTGCCGGCGCTTCTCGCCTGCCGCACGCCCGTCGACGAAAGCTGGACGACCTACGCCTACATGACGGTCGACGCGGGCGAGAGCGTGCTCACCATCATCGAAAACGGCCGCGTCGCGCTTCAGCGCAACTTCAACTTCGGCATGGACCAGTTGCTTGCCGACGCCGTCGAGCGCCTGTCCGTCACGGAAGAATACGATCCGAACGAATCGCCCGACGATCGCCGCGCGCGCCTGATGCTTCGCGTTAAGCAGATCTTCGCCGACGAAGAGCTTCTGAAGACGCACGGCGACATGCTCGCATCGAGCCTCGACGCAGGCGTCGACCGCTGCATCAAGTACCTTGAACGCACCTTCAGCTACTACGAGCGCGTCGAGCACGGCGCCGCTCCGATGGGTCTTTGCCTCACGGCCGACCACGGCTTTGCCAAGGTGCTCGCCCGCAGTCTGGAAAGCAAGCTCGGCATCCCGTGCAAGGTTCGCCTGCCCAACGCCTACCTCGTTGAAGGCGCCGAAGATCGCGTTCACGGCATTCCGGAAAATTTCAAGTGCGTGGCGGCTTTTGAAGCGCTGGGCCTCGCCTGCAGCAACGAGACGACGCCCAACCTGCTGGATCTGCCGGCCGAGCGCCGCATGCGCGCCAGGATGCGCCGCCTCGTGCACGCCGGCATGGTTGTGCTCGGCGCCGCCACGGTCTGCATGCTCGGCATTGCCGCCTGGTGCGGTCTTCGTTCTCGAGCGCCGCCGCTTCGCCGGTCTGCTCGGCGAGCTTGCGGCCGTGCGCGGCGATGATGTCTACATTCGATCCATCGAGCTCGTGCCGGCTGGTGAAGCTGTTTCTGAAGACAAGAAGAAGTCTTCCCGCAATGAGCGGAACGAAAAGGCACGGCAGACGCTGGTCGTCGTGCACGTGAGCCTCTACGGCAGCGCGCAGGAGCGCGAGGCTTCCTTTGCGGAATTCATCAATCGTCTTGAAGGACTCAACCGCGGCGGTACGATGACCGTTGTGACGGAAGATTCCGTGGACAACGGCGTGGCCTACGCCATTCGCATGAGCGGAGGCTTCTGATGAAGGACGTGTTCAAGAATATGCGCGGTGCGGGTCTGGGCGGCCTGCTTCTGATGGCCGTCGTCTTTGCCGTGTCCGTCGTGCTCGCGGGCGGCCTCTACTTTGCCAAGATTTCCCGCGGCATGGAGCTTAACGAATTCAACGATGAGATCTCCGCTCACCGCACGATTGCGCCGGTTGTGGCAAGCCTTAAGGCGCGCCGCGTCTATACGGAAAAGCTTCTTGCGGCTGCTGCTGTTTACGACATGCCCAAGGATGTGCGCGGCCTTTTGAAGACGCTTCGCGTCGTGGCGCAGGATGCGGGCCTTCACAACACGCAGTTCCTGCCGGAGGCCATCTCCGTCGTAGGTAAGAGCGATATTCGCCTCAAGGGCAAGGCTCAAGGCTCGACCGACTGCTTCCGCCGCTTCCTTGTGGGCCTGAGCTCCCAGGACTGGATCTCGTCCATTGGCCGCGTCAAGGCTTCTGCCGGCGACGATGCCGACAGCAACACGTATGAAGTCACGATCCGGGCTCGTTTCGGCCTTCTTCAAGAGTAGGGAGGCAAGTGATGAATTCGCGTGAGAAAAAGCTGCTCGGGCTCGTGATTGTCGCCCTGATCTTGGCGGCCGGCAACTTCTTCTATTCGTCGCTTGACAAGTTCGATGCCGTCGTTTCGTCGGATTCGAAGGCCGAGGCTGCAAGCTCCGCCGTGGCTCAGATGAGCGCGCGCATGGCGTCGATGCCGCTCAACGCCGAAGCGCGCAGGCGTCTCGCCGCCGCCAACGAGCCGCTCAAGCGCGATCCGCTTCAGGCGGTGCCGGCAAGCCGGCAGTTTGCGCGCAACGGCCAGAAACTTCCCTTCATTTCGGTCGACGGCTTAATTCACATGGGCCGCACCCACCTCGTCATTCTCGGCGGCGTTGAATTCGCCAGGGGCGACATGATCCCCGAGACGGGCGAAGTGGTGAAGTCGATCGGCGCCGATTCCGTGGTGCTTGAGCTTCCGGACACCGGCATGCGCCGCACGCTCAACTTCGTCGAGCAGGATCTTGAAACCAATTACGAGGAGCCGAAAGCCGGCGACTCCAACCTCACTCTTGACCGCCAAGCCGGTCCGGTAATCGAATGAAAGCACTCCACATCAACCTCAACACCTGCCTCATGCGTCCTCTTGCAGCCGCGTTCGTTGCGGTGCTCGTGCTTTCCGGATGCGCAACCCGCGACAAGGACGGCATCGGCAAGGACGATGCGTTCATGCAGCACTGGCAGAACCAGTCCGTCGACCGACAGGGCTTCTCGCCCGCGCTCGAGGATCTGGCGCCCGAACCCCGCGTTCTGATGAAGCAACAGTCTGTAAATCTGCACGGCACGCCGCGCGCGCTGCCTGATCAGCCCATCACGCTCAAGCTCCAGAATGCAGCCGTCGAGTCGGTTCTGCGCGCCATGGCCTCCGCAGCCAACGTGAGCCTCATGATGAGCAGCGGCGTTTCGGACAAGATCAGCCTCAACGTGAAGAACGCCCGCTGGAGCGACGTCTTCCAGTCCATCCTTCGCTCCAACGGTCTCGACTATCGCTGGCAGGGCAAGATCCTGCAGGTGATGACGGCCGCCGACAAGCAGAAGGAAGTGAGCCTACTCACGCTCAACAACCAGCTTTCCGAGCAGTACCAGACGGCCGCTCATTCGGGCGACATGATGGTGCAGGTCGTGAACGTCCGCTATTCCGATGCTGCTTCGCTCAAGAACAGCCTGACGCGCTTTGTTTCGCGCAACAAGGATGCCGTCATTGAAATCGACCAGCACAACAATGCGCTCGTCATTCAGGGAACGCCGACCGAACAGGCCCGCATCCTTGCTTTGATCGACAGCCTTGACCGTCCGCGTCCGCAGGTTCAGTTGAAGGCCTACATTGTCGAAACAACGAAGGAAAAGGCTCGCGAGCTCGGCATGCAGTGGGGCGGACGCTTCGAGCATCATAAGCTGATCGGCGGTTCCGGCAGTACGCCTCTTAAGAAGGGCGGGGATGGAAGTACCAATACCATCAGCGGCTTCCCGCTTGGGCTTGGCTACGGCAGCATTGTCAATTCCTCCGGTGCAGGCACCCTTGGCCTGGCCTTTGGCAAAACTTCCGTTCTCGAAGCTCAACTCAACTTGATGGAAAGCGAAGGCGTGCTCAACATTCTGTCGTCTCCGTCCATTACGACGCTTGACAACAAGATGGCCTACACCGAAAACGGTGAGAAGGTGCCGTATGTAAGCAAGGACGACGACGGCGATACGAGCGTCAAGTTCGAGGACGCGGTTCTGCGACTTGAAATGACGCCGAACGTCATCGACCCGGCGAACCTCAAGCTCAAGGTTCTGATCAAGAAGGACGAAGTGGATGCCAGCCGCAGCGTGCAGGGCAATCCCTACATTGTCAAGAAGCAGACGGAAACCACTGTGCTCGTAAGAAGCGGCGAGACGATCGTCATCTCCGGTCTTACCAAGGAAAAGGGCACGAATCAGGAAGCCGGCGTTCCCGGCATGCGCGATCTGCCGGGCGGCAAGTATGCCTTCGGCAGTACGAACCGCAATGTCTCGATGGAAGAGGTGCTGATCTTCATCACCCCGACCATTCTGCCGACGCGCGCCGAATCCGGCCGCCGTTCCGCTCCGCTGCCTCAGTCTCCGGCCGTGCTTACGCCCGGCAGCCGTTGAGCCGAGAGTCGTGAAGGAGTCTGATCATGGCTGAATTCAATAAAAGCGGACGAGTGAAGATGCGTCTGGGCGAGCAGCTGGTGGCTGCAGGCCTTCTGACTGCCGATGCGCTTCAAGATGCGCTTAAGCGCGCCCGTGAAGAGGATCAGCGTTTGGGCGAGTATCTCGTTTCCGCCGGCATTGTGACGGAAGCTCAGGTGTTGCAGGCTGTTGCCAGCCAGCTTCAGGTGCCCGTCTACAATCGCGAGGCGTTTCCGATCGACGAGAAGCTGCGCTCGGTGATTCCGGCCGACTTCGCGCGCCGTCACCGCGTGGTGCCTCTGTGCATGCGAAGCGGCGTGCTCTGCGTGGGGCTTCTCGATGCGCACGACTTCCAGACTTTGGACAAAATCGAGGAAATTGCGCATTGCCAGATGGAGCCCGTGCTCTGTCTCAAGAAGGACTTCGTGCGTCTCTTTACGGCTGTCTACGGCGAATACTCCGCCGTGGGCGAAATGCTTGACAATGCCGCCGGCGCCGCTGAGACTTCGCCCGTGCAGACTGCGGTGCAGAGCGCCGTAAAGGATCAGGAGCTCGAAGGTGACGTGAGCGAAGCCTTCGTCATTAAGCTCGTCAACATGATCATCGCCGAAGCCCTCAAGGCCGGTGCGAGCGACATTCACATCAATCCGGAAAAGACGGAGATCAAGGTCCGCTATCGTGTCGAGGGGCTTCTTCGCCGTGCCTCCACGATTCCGGTCTCCATGGGTTCCGCCGTGGCGTCCCGCATCAAGATCATGTCCAACATGGACATTTCGGAAACGCGTCTTCCGCAGGATGGTCGCTTTACCGTCAAGGCCGAAGGCCGCGAGGTGAACATTCGCGTGTCGACCCTTCCGACGACGTACGGCGAAAACATCGTGCTTCGTCTTTTGGACAGCCGCTCGGGGATCATCTACGACCTTCCGAAGCTCGGCATGAACCAGGCCGATTATGCGACGATCACCCGCTGCATCCGCAAGCCCTACGGCATGATCCTTTCGACCGGTCCGACGGGTTCCGGCAAGAGCTCGAGCCTCTACGCCATTCTGAAGATGCTCAATCGCGAGGACGTCAACATCATCACGCTTGAAGACCCGGTCGAATACCGTCTTCCCGGCGTACGCCAGGTTCAGTTGAACGTCAGAGCCGGCATGACCTTCTCGTCGGGCCTTCGCAGCATTCTGCGTCAGGACCCGGACATCATCATGGTGGGTGAAATCCGCGACAAGGAAACCGCCGAAATTGCCGTTCAGGCCGCCATGACGGGCCACCTTGTGCTGTCGACCCTTCATACGAACGATGCGCTTTCCGCCGTCTATCGTCTCGTCGACATGGGCGTGCCTTCCTACCTGGTGACGTCGGTGCTGTTGTGCACGTTTGCCCAGCGTCTTGTTCGCACGATCTGCCCGAATTGCCGCCAGGAATATGTGCCCGCCGAAGGCATGCTTCGCGATCTTGGCCTCAAGCCCGAGGATGGTCCGTTCTATCACGGCGCCGGCTGTCCGCAGTGCGGCGGCACCGGTTACGCGGGACGCATAGCCATCTTCGAAGTGATGCCCATGTCGGAGGAAATCAATCAAATGGTGCTCAAGGGCGAGTCGATGCAGACGGTTTACCGTCATGCGCTTGAAAACGGCCTTCACACGATGCGTCGGGACGCTGCGGATAAGATTCGTGCGGGGCTTACGACCTGCGAAGAGGCGCTGCGCGTCACGATGGCGTAACGGGGACTGAGAAATGCCTCTTGACTACCGTTACGAAGCCGTCGATGCCGCTGGACGCCGTCTCAACGGAACGTTGACGGCGGATTCCGAAAAGGATGCTCGCAGCAAGCTGTTCGAGCAGGGGCTCGTTGTCTCGAAGCTTCAGGGTGAAGCCAAGGCGAAGACGAGCTGGGATTGGCGTCGTCTTTTCCAAAAGCGCCTGAGCACGTCGGAGCTGATTCTCTTTACGCAGCAGTTCCGCACGCTCTACATGGCCGGCATTTCGCTGCCCGAGGCTTTGCGCATCCTTCATGATCAGGCGGAGAACAAGCAGTTCAAGTGGGTCGTGGGCGACATGCAGCGCCGCGTGCTGGAGGGCGAGAGCCTGCATCAGGCGTTTTCGGCCAATCGCAAGGTGTTCTCATCGCTTTACTGTGCCATGATCGCGGCGGGCGAAAGCTCGGGTGCGCTTCCAGAAGTGCTTGAACGTCTGGTGTATCTGCTCGAACATGACGCGAAGACGAAGCAGCAAATAACGTCCGCTCTACGCTATCCGAAGATGGTGGTATTTGCGATGGTGATTGCGTTTCTTGTACTTCTCAATTTCGTGGTGCCGCAGTTTGCCTCGATATTTCAGTCAGCCAAGGTCGAATTGCCGTTGCCTACACAGTTTGCTTTGTGGCTCAATCAGTTCTTCCAAGAATATTGGTTTATTATCCTGGCTTTGTTTTTCGGATTCATTTATGCGTGGAAGGCATATATGAAGACTGAAAAGGGCGTTTTTTGGCGTGACAGTATGGCGCTCAAGATTCCCCTGATCGGCAAGGTTGTACAGAAGGCGGCCATTGCGCGTTTTGCGGCAATTTTCAGCATTCTTCAGCGAAGCGGTCTTTCGGTTTTGAACAGTCTGGACATCATCCGGGATACGGTTGACAATGCGTTCTTTCAGACGAAGTTCGAGGGAATCAAGTCAAAAATTCAGGCGGGCAGCGGGATTGCGGCTGCTGTTGAATCTGTGAAAGGGTTTACACCGCTGGCGGTGAATCTCATTTTGGTGGGCGAGCATTCCGGCAAGTTGGATGAGATGCTCAACGACCTTGCCAGGCACTATGACAATGAAGTCGAGTTGGCGGTAGAGGAGCTTACCGAGTGGATTGGCCCCATACTGATCATGGCTCTTGGTGTTGTAGTGCTTTTCTTTGCATTGGCGATCTTCTTGCCGATGTGGGATCTTGTAAAGCTGGTCCAATAGACTACTGTTTTAAATAAAATATATTACTTGAAAGGTGAAAAAGATGGGGTTTAATGGAAGTAAAAGAGGTTTTACTTTGGTTGAAATTGTCCTGGTTCTTGTCTTACTAGGTATTTTAGCCTCGGTTGCGGTTAGTAAGTATTATGATCTTAAAAACCAGGCAAGATATGCAGAGGCTTGTGCTTTTGCTAAAAGATTTGTTGCTGATCTAAATAGTGAAACTGCTAAATTAATGCTCGCTGGGGAGCCTTGCTATCAGGCAAAATTGAATGCGTTTAATAATATTGGCGCGGAATTTCTAATGATTAGGCCGGATGCGCCTGTTGGAGCGATGGCTCTAGATGGTGCTGAGGCTGCTAAAGAAGAATCTTCTTCCATTACGGTTTGGATGCGGCGGGCAGATGGTAAGAATGATGCGTTTACTGTTCCGTCTGGAATTATCTCTTGCAAAAATAGCACTCTTTAATTCTAAGGCTATTAGTTTTTTTGTTTAACGTTGTTTTTATAGGAGTGAATGTATGAAAAACAACATGCGCGGTTTCACGTTGATTGAAATCGTTATGGTACTTGTGTTGCTCGGTATTTTGGCTGCTGTGGCTATTCCGAAGTATTATGATCTCAAGACTCAGGCGGAAAGGCAAACCGCTAAAGCAGTTGCGGCTGAATATCAGGCCCGTTTGAACGCTAAGTTCGCTGAGCTTATTCTTGATGGCAAAACGTGTTCTATTGCTCGTAAGGATGCCGTCGATGAAGCTGACGGGCTCTTCAAAGCAGGTTCTGCTGACGCGACGGCTCACGGCTTTACGGGAGACTCCGCTGCAATTAAGACTGCTTCGGAGAATGTTTCTACGGCTTCCGCTACCCTGACGATTAAGAAGGGAGAAGAAGAAATGGCCAAAGTTACGATCGCTTTGCCGGTTTGTTCTAGTGCTCCGGCGTTGCCGACTACGCCTTAAACAGGAATTGCTGAAAAAACTAGTAAAAGTTAGATGGATTATGCATTGCGAGATGTCTGTAGATGTTTCGCAATGCATTTTTCTGCTCTGATACTCTGACAATAACCTTGATTTAAATTTATCTTGAATCGCAGAGTCTAAAAAGCAGTGTCTCGCTTTATGCTAATAACTCTTACGGCTATCTCCATGTTTGATCTTGATTCCGCTCTCAGCACAGTCCATCAACGCCACGGTTCCGACCTCCATCTCAGCGTAGGCGAACCTCCCATGGCTCGCGTCATCGGCGAGCTTGAATCGGTTGGTAATGCGGAGCTTACGGTTGCAGATATGGAGGCTGTCTTTGACAAGATCCTCAACGAACGTCACAAGAAGATCTTAGAAGAGAAGGGTGAGGTCGATCTACGTTATGAAATTCCCGGACTTGCAGGCTACCGTGTGAATGTTTTTCAGACGCTCGCCGGAGCGGCTGCCGCTTTCCGAGAAATTCCAAATGCCATTCCGACGCTCGAAGAGCTCGGACTTCCCAATTCGCTCACTGAGCTTTCCATGCTCAACAGCGGTCTCGTGCTCCTTGTGGGCCCGACCGGCAGCGGCAAGTCGACCGCGACGGCCGCTCTTGTCAACTATGCGAACGAGCATCGCCGCGAACACATCCTCACGATTGAGGATCCCATTGAATTCCGTTATGAAAGCCTCGGTTGCATGGTGAGCCAGCGCGAAGTAGGCCTTCATACAACCAGTTTCCAGGCCGCTCTTCGTGTTGCGCTTCGCGAGGACGCGGACATTGTGGTGGTGGGCGAAATGCGCGACCGCGAAACGGTCCGTCTTGCCTTGCAAGCAGCCGAAACCGGTCATCTGGTTTTTGCCACGCTGCATACCCGTACTGCGGCTCAGTCCGTTGACCGTATCATTTCGATCTTTCCCGAGGCCGAGCAGGCGCAGATGTGCATGGTGCTCGCCGATACGCTCAAGGCCGTCCTCTCCGTTTCGCTTATGAAGCGCTGCGACATCAAGGGTCGCGTTCAGGCCATGGAGATCATGCTGGTGAACGGCGCCATTCGCAATCTCATCCGCGAAGGCAAGACCCCGCAGATCAACAGCGTCATCCAGACGAGTCGAGGCCAGGGCATGTGCACGATGGACGATGCGCTCAAGGATCTGCTTGATCGAGGCATCATCTCTCGCGAAACTGCTGTGCACTATGCCCGCGATTCCGACTTCCTCAAGGATGTCAGGCGCATCTGACCATTGATTCATGATGAGCGACTTCCTCTCCATTCTCGACTATGTGCCGCGAAGCGACTGGACGATCTTCAGCGCTATTCTGGGGCTTTTTATCGGTAGCTTTCTCAACGTTGTTTCCGATCGATATCTGAGCAATGAGTCGATTGTCTGGCCGCCGTCGTACTGCACCGAATGCGGCCACAGGCTTCGCATCTGGGAGCTCATTCCGGTTGTCAGCTGGGTCTGTTTGCGTGGAAAGTGCTTCTCCTGCGGGGCCAAGATCGGCATTTGCTGTCCGCTCGCCGAACTCATGACCTGCGCAGCCATGGCCGCCGTCGGCTGGGTTTACGGTCCGACGGCCGCATGCTTCTGGGTCTGGGTGGTGACGGCGCTTTTCATCGTGATGTCGCTCATTGATGCGCAGTCAACCATTCTTCCGGACCGCTTTACGCTGGGAGGCGCCGTCATTGCGCTTCCCGTTTCCATTTTCGTGCTCGGCAACGACTGGCTGAATGTATTGCTGGGCGGCGTGCTGGGCGCCGTCGTCTTCTGGCTCGTGGGCGTGCTTTATCTTCGTCGTCGAGGCGTTGAAGGCCTGGGCTTTGGCGACGTGAAGCTCATGCTGATGATCGGCTTTCTTGTGACGGCGGAGCTCCTGCCGCTCATCGTCATCATGGCGGGCCTTGCCGCCGTGCTGGGCTTTGCCGTTGCGGCGCTTTTGAGGAAGTCTGCTGAAGGGCTCGGTTCCATGGAGATGCCGTTCGGTCCCTATCTCTGCCTCGCGGCCTGGGTGACGCTCCTTTGGGGGCGCGACATCTGGCGCCTGTGGATTCAATTCATTCTTTCGATTTGAGGTGCGGGATGAGAAGGAAAGCAGGCTTCACGCTTCTTGAGCTCGTGCTGGTGCTGGTGCTCTTGGGCACGCTCTCAGCGATTTTTGCCGCTCACTTTCCGAAGCTGAACTTCACCTTTGAGAGCGAATTCATGGAGTGTGAAAGCAGGCTTCGCGAAGCGGTTGTCTTCGCTCGCAATCAGCAGCTCATGTATCAGGATGGAGATACCTCGCTTACGATTTCCAAGAATAGTGCGACCTGCAAGCACGGATCAACAACTCGCACCTTCACGTGGTCCGATGCTGACGTGAAGTCTCTCCAACCTTCGGGCGAAATCAAGTTTGACGAATATGGCCGTCCATGCTCTGGCTCGACATGCCAGCGCGTAAAGATTGATCTGGCATCCAAGAAGGAAAGTTCGAACACGCTTTCGCTCACGATCTATGAATCGGGCTATATCGGAAGAACGTTGCCGGAAGAGGAAGGCCATGAGAACTGATCAAAGAAACGGCCTTCGCTCGAAGGCAGGCTTTGCGCTCCTTGAAGTCGTTATGACGATCATCATTGTGGGTCTTGCCATGGGTACAGCCGCCATGGTTCTGGGCACTGCGGCCAAGGTCGTTCAGATGCGCACGGCTCTAGACAACCGCAGCCTTGCGGCTGAAAACTGCATGGCGAGAATCGAAGCGGCTTTTCAAGGACGTCCGGTTGCCGAACTTGATAGTGGTGCGGCCTCCGTCTGCAAGTCTGGCGTCACTGTAAACGTCACGTTTATGTCAATGTATGACGACGGAAAGGATTCTGACGAACGAAAGAATTACGCCGCCAAATTCGATACCCGCAACGACAGTTCTCTTAGGCTTGTTACCGTCAAGGCCGACGGCCATACTTATCGCCGCCTCTTTTCATATCCTACGCTCAACGCAACTTCTGGCCTTCCGGTCCTCTCGTCTTCTAAGGAAACGCAGGAGGGCGAGTGATGAAGGCATATTCAAATACCGCTTACCCTAAGAGAGGCTTTACGCTTCTTGAGTGCGTGGTAACGCTTGTGATCGCCGGCTTCATCGGTGCAGTCATTACGGCAACCATGGCTTACGGCGTCAGAATTTATCAGGGGCTTCGCATTCAAAGCGTTGGCACGAGCCAGGTCCACGTTGCCGTAGCTGTGGTGAAGCGGGAGGTGGAGAAGACGAAGCTGGAAAACCTCAACGTAGTGAAAGATAAATTTCCCTTTGAGAACGGCACGGTTTACTGGAACATCTCTGGAAAAAAGGTCGTTTTTCTGGAGGGCGTTACCACGTGGACGATTACCCCTGGCTCCGTATCTGTAGGGAGTGATTCACGCAAGGTTGTCAAGCTTGCAGTAGCCTTGCAGGGTTCCAACAGCGGCGAGATTGTTTATGAATTCCATCCGCTTTGGGAGGCTGACAAATGAAAAACGCCGTTATGACGGATGCTGTCAGACATCGTTGCCCCGGGCGTGAAAGAGGAAGCATTCTGATCTTCGCGCTTACCGTGCTGTTTTTCTTTTCCGGTATGGCCGTCTTTCTTAAGACGATGCTGGATTCTCAGGTCTTCATCGAAAGCCGGGATGCCGAGTATGCCGTCGAAGCGGATTTGCTGCTTGCTTCCGGATTCGATGCTTATGGGATGATATTCACGGAAGCTTTTCAGAATAATACTTCGTTGAGCGATCCTGCGACGAAAAAGGCTGCCGACGCGCTCAACAGCATCGGCAAAGTTGCTGTTAAGAATTTTGGTTCCAGTTCCTCGTCGTCTGTTCCTTTGGGCGTCTTTTACACGAATAAAAAAGACCTTTCAGAGAAAGATGTGGTCATTACACAGGACGGAATGGGCTGGCGCATTAAGACCAAGAACGACTTAACCTGGCATTTGGAGCTTGCCGACGGAACGAAGCTGACCCGGAAGGCCCCAGTGAATCTCTACATTCACCAACCGGCTGCCTGTTTGTAAAACTGCCCCTCCCGGAAAGAATTCTCAAGGGCTCTTCCGGTAATACGGACTCAGAAGCAGGCAGTACGATCCCCGGTTATGCTGCCCAAGCGACAGGGCTTGCCCGCGGCAGAGAGTTTTTCGCTAAAATGCCGACCTCTGCCGTAATTATGGACAGAGTCGCCGAGTGACGAAATTGGTAGACGTAGCGGACTTAAAATCCGCAGCCTTTGGCGTACGGGTTCGATTCCCGTCTCGGCGACCACGTGCCTTCTGCAGATGGGCGAAAACCGCTTAAAGCCTGAAATAACGGCTTTCGGCGGTTTTTCTTTTCGACCGTCTTCGCTCTGATTCATGTGCAGCCTATGGCTTTTGTGAAGTCAAAGCCTTCTGGCCCGGGTTTTCTGAGGCCGATCAGCGGCGTCTTTACGCCCTCTGCGGCGGCATCCCGGCCTATGCCGCGGCGGTTGATCTTGCTGTTACGGCAGAGGAAAATTTCAGAGAGCTAGCAGGCGGAAACACTGCTCATCTCAGAACGCTTCTTGAGATTTACCTCTGCCGGGAGTTTCAGAGGGTAAACAACGTCAACCTGATCCTCACGGCACTTGCGGCCGGGGCCGCTGCGCTTTTCTCAGATCCTCGCGGCAACGGGTATCAGGTCAGGTGCGGCGCTTACCTACACACTCGCCCGGCTCGTAATGCTTGAGTTCATTGAAAAGCGGGAGGCGAAGGGCAAAAAAGCGGTCTACGCCGTTGCCGATCCCGTTTTGGCTTCGGTCTTTGCCGAAGGTGACCTACTCTGAGAACGCCCCAACCATAGAAGAGAGCTAACCGGAGCAGGTTTTTCCCGCTTCGCAGCCGTTGTAACAAAATGATGCAGAGGGCATAATTTAAGACCATCAGAATTTTGCAGGGCGGAGTTAAACGGTGCCGGATCAGCCGCACATTTATTTGCATTGCGTGAACTGCGTCAGTGCCGCAGGCGTGACGCTGGAAGCGACCAAAGAGGCGCTTTTTTCGGATAAGGCCAAGGCACTAACGGTGTACCCAGGACTGCTCGGGGAGATAGCGCTTGCCTACGGGCTCGTGAAGGAAGCGGGGCCTGTGACCGGCAATTTCGTTTTTGATCTCACCCGTACCAACCGCCTCATTGACCTGTGCCTTAAAGGCATGACGGGGCTCACCGACGCGCTTGCCCGCTACGCGCCCGAGCGGATTGCCGTGGTCGTGGGCGCCACAACCTCGGGAATGCGCGAACTCGAAGAGGGCGTGCGGGTTCTCTTGCAGACCGGACAAACCCCCGGGGGCTTTACGCCTGACGTCCTGAATCTCTCCGGTCCTGCGCTGCACTTAGCCGACCGCGTGGGCGCCGCAGGCCCCGTTTATACGGTAAGTAACGCCTGCGCGTCCGGGGCTTTGGCGTTGGCCTCTGCAGCGTCGCTTATTAAGGCCGGTGCGGCAGACGCCGTGGTCGCGGGCGGCATCGACGGGTTTTCGCGCTTTACAACGAGCGGCTTTTATGCGCTGGGGGCCTTAAGTCTCGTGCAGTGCCGTCCGTTTGCGGCCGACAGAAGCGGCATTAACTTGGGCGAAGGCGGCGCACTGGTGCTTCTTACTAAAGAAGAAAGCCCCGTGCGGCTTGCAGGTTTTGCGCACACCTGTGACGCGTACCACCCTTCGGCGCCCGACCCGGAAGGAATAGAAGCGTCCAAAGCCATGCAAATGGCCCTTGCGGCCGCGGGCCTTGCGCCCACTGCCGTTGACTTTGTGAGTGCTCACGGCACCGCAACACCCTTAAATGACGCGATGGAAGCAAAAGCCGTGAACCGCGTGTTCGGCGCCCAAACGCCGGTGGCGTCCTTAAAGGGCCTTACGGGACACACGCTTGCAGGGGCCGGGGCGCTTCAGGCGGCCTTCGCCTGGATTCTTCTCACGATGAACCCGGAAGGCCGGCTCCCCGTGAACACCTTAAGTCCCGTGAAGGACCCGGCACTGGCTGCCATCGACCTTGTGACCGAACCCCGGGTGCTCGGCCGAAAGATCAAAGCCGTGGCCGGAAACGCCTTTGCCTTCGGCGGTGCCAATGCTTCGCTGGTTTTTACGGGTGAGTAAAACGATGACACTGACTTTTCCCATGAAGGCGGCTGAACTTCTCCCGCACAAGCCCCCGATGCTGCTGCTTGATGACTGCACCGCGTTTGACGGTGAGACGGTTGAAGGCCGCACGGTTTTGTCCGGGAACTGCGCGCTTTTTGAAACAGAAGAGGGCAGGTACGGCAGCTGGATACTTCTGGAACTTATAGCGCAGGCCGTGGGACTTTATGCGGGGCTTACCAAGCGGCAGAGCGGGGAGAGCCCAAAAATCGGATTTTTACTGGGCACCCGAAAGTTTGAGGCAGCGGTTGCCGAACTCACAAAGGGCACCGAAGTCACAATCCGCGCCAAGTGCGTGTACTTTGCGGACAAGACCCTTCCGAGCCAGTTTGAATGCACGGCGATGACCGGAGGGAAAGTCATCGGCACCGCCAGCCTCACAGTTTATGAACCCGAGGATCTGAAAGCATGGACGAATTGACGGTATTGGTGACGGGCTCAAGCCGCGGCATCGGGCGCGCGGCCGCCATAAGGCTCGCACGCGAGGGCTACACGGTCGTGGTGCACGGCAGCACGATGAGCGACGCTTTAAAAGCGACGCTTTCCGAAGTGCAGGCGCTTTCCCCCGCGTCGCGGGCGCTCACCTTTGACGTGAGCGACCGGGAGGCCGCCAGAGCCGCCGTATCGGCGGACGTTGAAGCACACGGCGCCTACTACGGGCTTGTGTTAAATGCCGGCATCAACGCGGACGGCACGTTTGCGGCGATGCCCGCGGAAGACTGGGACCGCGTGATTGCGGTCGATCTCGGAAGTTTCTATAACGTCGTGCAGCCTCTGGTGATGCCCATGGTGCACCGGCGTAAGCCCGGACGCATTGTGGTGATGAGTTCGATGGCGGGCGTCATCGGCAACCGCGGGCAGGTCAATTATTCGGCCGCGAAGGCCGGCCTCATCGGCGCCGTGAAGGCGTTGGCTCTCGAACTCGCGAGCCGCGCGATTACGGTGAACGCCGTCGCGCCGGGCCTGATTGAAACCGAGATGGTGACCGAAGAAATTCTGGAGCGCGTCAAACCGTTCATTCCGATGCGCCGCGCCGGAAAGCCCGAAGAAGTTGCCGGGGCCGTCGCCTTTTTAATGAGTGAAGACGCGGGCTACATAACCCGCCAGGTGATTGAAATTTCCGGAGGCCTTTCATGAAAGAGCGCCGAGTGGTGATTACGGGCGCGGGCGGCATCTCGCCCCTGGGAACCGACTGGGAAAGCGTAAAGGCAAAGATCCTCTCGCAGACCAATGCCGTCAAAGTGATTGACGACTGGGCCGACATCACGGGGCTTAAGACGCGGGTGGCCTGTCCCGCGGTTCCCTTTGCGCTTGATCCCGTGAAATACGGACGCAAAGCCACGCGCTCCATGGGGCGCGTCGGGATCATGGCGGTGAGAAGCGCGGAAGTGGCGTTAACCGACGCAGGACTTATTGATCGACAGGACTTTTTGTCGTCCGGCGAAGTCGGCATCGCCTATGGGTCAAGCGCGGGGACGCCCTCGGCAATCGGGGACGTCGCAAGCCTGATTCTCAAACGCACCACGCTCGGGATGAACGCCAACACCTACGTGCGAATGATGTCGCATACGGCACCTGTGAATATCGGGATCTTCTTTAAGATCCGCGGCCGCATTATTCCGACGAGTTCCGCGTGCACCTCGGGCTCTCAGGGCGTGGGCTTTGCCTACGAAGCGATCCGCTTCGGGCGCGCCACCTGTATGGTCGCAGGCGGCAGCGAAGAACTGGACGCAAGCGACGCCGCGATTTTCGACACCCTCTTTGCAACGAGCACAAACTTTAACGACCACCCCGAACTCACGCCGCGCCCCTTTGACGCAAAGCGCGACGGCCTTGTGATCGGCGAAGGGGCCGGAACACTCATTCTTGAGGAGCTCGAACACGCCAAAGCCCGGGGCGCGAAGATTTACGCTGAGGTCGCGGGCTTTGCGAACAACTCTGACGGCGCGCACATCACAAGCCCCCAGAGCGAAATGATGGCCGAGTGCATGCGTCTTGCGATGAAGGACGCGGGCGTGACGCCTGAGGATATCGGGTACGTGAACGCCCACGGCACCGCCACGGACCGCGGAGACGCCGCCGAAAGTAAAGCGACCTTTGAGGTGTTCGGGGACAAGGTGCCGGTCTCGACGTTAAAAAGCTACATGGGCCACACGCTCGGGGCCTGCGGGGCGCTGGAGGCCTGGTACACGATTCAGATGATGAACGAAGGGTGGTTTTCGCCCAACATCAATCTGGACTCCGTGGCCGAAGACTGTGCGGCGCTCGATTACATCCGCGGTGAGCCGCGAAAGATCACGACGGATTACGTGATGAGCAACAACTTTGCCTTCGGGGGGATCAACACGTCCCTTATTTTCAAGCGCTGGACGGGAGAGTAGAGAATGCGCAGAGTGAGAAACGAAAAGGGTGGCATCGCCGCCGCATTAAGCGAAGCGCAAAAGCTTGTTTTCGGGCCCTTTATCTTTCAGGCCGTGGTGGCCGCCAGGCGCCTGGGGATTTTGAAGGCATTTTCAGAAAGTACGGACCCTTTGACCTTTAAGGCGGTTGCCAAAAAGTGCGGCCTTTCCGAGTACGCCGTGGAAGTCACCGGCGACGTTCTGACGGCCGTCGGTGTTCTCACGCCAAAGGCAGAAGGCTACGTCATTACGAAAACCGGCGACTGCCTCTTGTACGACCCGATGACCGTTGCCAATCTCGACTTCACGGCAGACGTCTGCTACAAGGGCCTGGCGCACTTAGGGGAGTCACTCAAGTCCGGACACCCCGAAGGCTTAAAGGAGCTCGGAAACTGGCCCACGATTTATCCGGCGCTTTCACAATTGCCCGAACCCGCAAAGTCGAGCTGGTTTGAGTTTGATCACTTCTATTCCGACCGCGCCTTTGAGGCGTGCGCCGCGTGGATTCATAAGGAAATGAATCCTGCGGTTGTCTTTGACGTGGGCGGCAACACCGGTAAGTTTGCGGGCCTGTGCCTCACGGAAATGCCGAAACTACACTGTACGATCATTGATCTTCCGGCGCAGTGTGAACTCATTGCCCAAAACCCGGCCCTGGATGCTGTGCGCTCGCGCCTGGCGACGGCTTCGGTTGACTGGCTCGATGAAAAGGCGGTGCCTGAGGTCACGGGCGCGCCCGACATCATCTGGATGAGCCAGTTTCTGGACTGCTTCACGGAAGATCAGGCCGTGAGTATTTTGACGCGCATGAAGCGGTTTCTCCCTGCGCACGGACGCCTTGCGGTCTTGGAGTGCCTCTGGGACCGGCAGCCCTTTGAGGCGGCAAAACTGTCTCTGGTCGCCTCGTCGCTTTATTTCACGGCGCTTGCGAACGGCAACTCCCGCTTTTTCTCCGAAGCTAAGCTTCTCAAAATCTTTGAGCGCGCAGGACTCACGGTGGAAAGCGTGCAGGACGGTCTGGGCGTTGCCCACACGCTCTACATTCTCAAGGTCGCGGCATGATTCATCTTGCGCTCACGGACTTTGCCGCGGTAACGCCGGGCGTTATCTCCCCTGACGGGTGGAAAAGCTGGGCGGCAACGGGCGTTAAGCCCGGCCAAGAAGTGGTGCCTGCGTGCCCGGTGCCGGCAATGATGAAGCGCCGCATGACGCCCCTGGGGCGTCTTGCGCTCACGGCCCTGGCGGACGTCAAACCCCGCCAAGAGGAGGCGGTTGTCTTTGCCTCCTCCTGGGGTGACAACGGCCGCACGCACGCGTTGCTTGCCGACATGACCGCAGACGCAACGGGCGTGAGCCCTGCGGGGTTTTCCTCGAGCGTTCATAACGGCGTGGCGGCCGTGGCTGCCATCTGGCTTAAAAACCATCATGTGGCGAGCGCCGTGTCGGGCGGAGACCTTACGACCGAAGCGGGTCTCTCGGAATGCGCTCTGGCGCTTGCTGACAGCGCTGACAGCGTGATTTTGGTGCGCTACGAAGAGCCCTTGCCCGCCGACTGGAATACGCCGTGCCGCCGTATCGCAACGCCAGCCGTTCCCTATGCCTGGGCCGCGCGGTTTGTGCGCCCGGACGCCGCCCCCGCAGGGACACTGACGGTGGAACTCACCCAACTTGCGCGCAAACCCGATGATGCCCGCCGCGATACGGCGGTGACGGGGGCCTGTCCGGCAGACATCGCCTTTTTGCTGGGCGAAAAAAGCGGGCGCGAACACACCGACGCCAGCGGGCGCGGCTGGCGCTGGACAAAACGGGTGAATCAATGAAGCGCCTTGAGCACCTTTACAGAACGCTTGCCACGGGCTTTTGCTTCTGCGTCTTTTTCGTGATGGGCGTGAGTTTTCGCGTGTTTGTCTGTCCGCTTCTGGCGCTGATTTACCGGCACGATGCGCGGCAAAAAGTGCTCACGGCGCGGCGCGTGGTGCAGAAAAGTTTTGCGTTTTTCACCGCTCTCATGCAGGGCCTGGGCGTTTTAAAGCTCACGATCAACGGGCGCGAAAAACTCGCCGCCCCGGGTCTTTTGATCTGCCCGTCACATCCGACGTTAATTGACGTCGTGATTCTGATGAGTCTCATTCCGAACGCCAGCTGCATTGTGAAGGCGGCGCTTGCGCAGAAAGCCGCGATGAAGGGGCCCCTGAAAACAGCGGGGTACCTCACAAACGACAACGGCCCCGCTCTGGTTGACGCGTGCGCCGAGACGCTGGCTTTAGGCGACACCCTCATTATTTTTCCGGAAGGAACACGTTCGGTGCCGGGAAAAATACCCCATCTGCAGCACGGGGCGGCCGCGGCTGCCCTGGCAGCCAAAAGCCCTGTGACGCCTGTCAGAATCACCTGTGAGCCGCCGTCCCTCATGAAGGGCATTCCCTGGTATCGAATCCCTGAGCGGCCGATGCATATTACGGTGACGGTGCTCGACGCGATTGACCCGGCGCCCTTTTTGGCAGCCGAAATGAACGAGGGGCGCCCCAAAGCCGTGCGCTCACTCACGCGAACCCTTTTTTCTTCTTTGTTTCCACAACTCACAACAGCAAAATGACAAACGACAATCTTGAGAATGAACTCCGGGAGCTCATCATCACGACCTTAAACCTTGAGGACGTCGCCCCTGAAGATATTGAGCGGGATGCGCCGCTTTTTAACGAGGGGCTGGGGCTTGACTCCATTGACGCCCTCGAACTCGGGCTCGCGCTCAAAAAGAAGTACGGCATTACGCTGACCGCGGACGACAAGGACAACAAGAGGTATTTCGCAAGCCTTGCCGCCCTGGCTGACTTCGTGCGCACCAACCGCGCCTGACGGAAAGACTCATCACAAGAAACGGACACACCATGGTTACTGAACAGCAGGTCTTTGACGAACTCAAGAAAATTCTCGTCGAAACGTTTGAAGTGAAGCCCGAGGAGGTCACCAAGGATGCAAAAATCTACGACGATCTCGACATCGACTCGATTGATGCCGTGGATCTGATGGTGAAACTCCAGCCCTTTATCGGAAACCGCCGCATTTCCCCCGCGGACTTTAAGTCCGTCAGAACGATCGGGGACCTCACCGAGACGCTCGTGAAACTCATCAACGCCCCGCAGGCATAAAACCGGCTATGAAGGCCCGCACCGTTGTCTTTGCGCTGCTCACGCTGTGTTATCCGCCGCTTGTGTGGTGGACGGTAACGCGCGGGTACGGGCAGTGGATGGCGGTGATTCTCGCGGCAGCGG
>OBKV01000839.1_pt1 | contig 21951 bp, 18 predicted proteins | sample 1517301 | NCBI WGS metagenome assembly OBKV01 (sample SAMN04571685, study PRJEB22368) | human gut metagenome | biome: human gut; material: stool | host: Homo sapiens | place: Luxembourg | collected 2012-06-29 | reverse complement strand
ATCCGGAATACGATTCAAACCTTGATCGGCATAAGGAACTCTGACATATTCCGCCTGACCGCCATCAATTCGACAACCTAAAGCCCAACCGCCATTAGGATCAGTACAGTTATTCACATATCCATGCTTACAGAAAAAACACTCACCGCAGAAAGTTTCGACATTCACAGTCACCCTGTCACCAGGCTTCACCGAAGTGACATCAGCCCCTACTTGTTCTACCACACCTACCATCTCATGCCCGACAGTTATTCCGGGCACAGCACGCGGCACACTGCCATGTTTAATATGAAGATCACTGGTGCAGATGCTACCAAGTGTTACACGCACGATTGCATCCCGTGATTCCTTTATTTCCGGTCTCGCTTTCTCCTGCAATTCAAACTTTCCGTGTTCAATATATGTGTATGCAAGCATAATATCCTCCTTGTTCATTAATGTATACCTTGCAAAGATAATGATTTCATTGGCAAAACAAATCTCTTTTATCACGTTCAATACTCCCAAATCGAATCTCACTCTATATTTATAACAATACAAAGCTGAATAAAGTCATTCACTGTTTTTTCTACTTCAGTTTTGATATTCTGGAAAATATTCTTACTTTTATATCCCAAATAATAAATAAAAACAGCAGCATGACTTATTATATTTACACACAAGCCTATGATAGATACTTCCGAAAATCTGATTATTATAAAAGGACAAATCAAGACTCCCGAAATAGAGAGCTGCCAAAACCATAATGGCAACTATAAGGTAGTATTCCGGAATGTTCCCAGCGTGTATACTTACAAAGAAGAAAATGTCCTTTGGCTGACTGATCCTGACAAACCGGACCCCAATAATTATCAAATAATCAGTAAAGGGAGAACTTTATCAAACATCAAAGCCTTATCTATTTTTAAGGCCGGATCACACAACTATTGGCACATTCGTTTTCTGAATGGTAAAGAGTATGATTACAGAGAAAAGGACTTAGAAATTATCGAATCATGCTTGGGAGAGAGTCGTTCGAAAAGTATATTCGAATATTTGAAGAAAGTTGCCGATGCGAACGAATTGAAAGCTGATGACGGAACGAAGCTATTGGCAAAACAATATGAAAAGATTCATTTCATCGCAAACAACAGAGCTATTGCTGTATATCTGAATCCTTAAAAATATAAAATGCAGACCCGGACTGCCTCAACCTTGATTTTTCCTTTCGGTTGTAATGCAAGCCAGCAAAAGGCAGTCCAGGCAGCTTTTGAGAATCAAATCAGTGTTGTGCAAGGACCTCCGGGAACTGGAAAGACCCAAACGATTCTGAACATCATTGCCAATATCCTTGTGCGTGGTAAGACTGTTCAGGTAGTATCTAATAATAACTCCGCCATTGTCAATGTACTTGAGAAGTTATCCAAATACGATATGGGATTCATTGTTGCATTGCTTGGCAGCACAGCTAACAAAGAGAAATTCATCGAGACTCAAGAAGAGGAAAAACAATATCCGGAGCACTTTGAGTCATGGCATGATACGGATGTCGACCAACCTCAATTTCTCAATCAGATACATCATCAGACAGAAGAACTAAAAAGCATATTTTACAAACAGGAACGCCTTGCCATGGCAAGACAGGAAATACAAGCTTTAAAAATAGAGTGGCAACATTATCTGCAAGAGTTCGGAACAAAAGAATTTACTCTCCAACAACGGAAAAATTCCAGTTCGGCAGACCTTCTGAATTTATGGAATGAATGTCAGCAATTTGCAGAAAAAGAACAATCATCAAGTCCTCGGGGAATAGCAGCTTTTATTCAACGGTTGAAATGGTTATTCTTTAAATTCAGAAGCAAAGCGATTTGTAAAATCCCCAATAAAGGTTTTTATAAACGGGAGATGAGTTTGATTATCGCCGACTTCCAAATCTTATTCTACCAAACAAAGTATGCAGAACTGGAAGTTGAAATAGACACATTAGAAAAGGAACTTGCCAACAAAGATGCAGCAGAAATGGCTAGACAAATGGCCGATACATCAATGAAATATCTAAAGAATCAGTTATTTCATACCTATGGCAATAATCATGACAAGCCCATCTTTACGCTCCCTGATCTAAAAAATAATTGGCGAGAGGTACAGAAAGAATACCCTATTATCTTAAGTACGACCTTTTCATCATTAAGCAGTCTGCAACGAGATGCCGTATATGATTATATCATTATGGACGAAGCATCACAGGTTTCCGTTGAGACCGGAGCTTTAGCCTTGTCATGTGCTAAAAATGCAATCATTGTCGGTGACACCATGCAACTTCCCAATGTGGTCACGGAAGAAAATAAGGAAAAGCTAAACTTTATCGCTAATGCGTGCCTGATTAAGCCGGAATATGATTGTGCCAATATGAGTTTTTTGCAATCCATCTGCAAAGTTATTCCGAATATACCGCAGACCTTGTTACGGGAACATTATCGATGCCATCCCCGAATTATCAACTTCTGTAATCAGAAATTTTATGGTGGAGATCTTGTCATCATGACACGTGATAAAGGAGAAGAGGATGTCATTTGTGCCATACGGACAGCCAAAGGTAATCACTCCCGCAGTCACATGAATCAACGGGAAATAGATGTTATCAAAGAGGAAGTACTACCGAATCTATCTTATGAAACAGATGAAATTGGCGTCATAGCTCCATATAACAAACAAGTAGATGCAGTAAAATCCGCACTTGAAGAGGATATTGATGTCGCAACAGTCCATAAGTTTCAGGGAAGAGAAAAGGATGCTATCATTATGACCACTGTCGACGATGTCATCACTTCCTTTTCCGACGATCCAAACCTGCTCAATGTTGCTGTTTCGCGGGCTAAGTCACAATTCTACTTGGTCGTATCGGGAAACGAACAACCCAAAGACTGCAATATCAGCGATTTGATCGCTTATATCGAATATAACAATGGTACTGTTTCCACCAGTAAGATTCATTCTATATTCGATTATCTATATGAGCAATATACAGATGCTCGAATTGCCTATTTGAAGAAGCACAAAAAAATATCCGAATACGATTCCGAGAATCTTACATTTGCATTACTTGAAGATATCCTGAAAGAAAATATCAATATGCGTCATTTGAATATCATTTGCCATTTACCACTCTATATGTTGATTCAGGATTATTCTCTATTGAATGAAGAGGAAAGCAAATATGCTGCAAATATAAATACTCATATCGATTTTCTAATTTATAATCGTGTGAGTAAACAACCGATATTGGCTATTGAAACAGATGGTTATACATTCCACAAATCGGGGACGAGTCAGTCAGAACGTGATATTAAAAAGGATCGTATCTTAGAGTTGTACGGAATTCCATTGGTGAGATTGTCTACTATAGGTAGTAATGAGAAAAAAATTATTGGAGATAAGTTAAGCGAAGTATTAAACTTGCATTAGAATGCTCATTGCAAATCATTTTTTTTGTTAGAATAGAAGTTTCTGCATATTCTAACAACCAAAAGAATAAATTTTACTCCAACTATAACAATTACATCAATAATAATACCTACATTTACTTCTCATTTAAAGTACGACAGCACAATGGAAATTATTTTCTACTTTTAATACATTAATTAAAATGCGGATAAGATACAATACACATAACAATAAGAATCATCTGTTTTACCAAAATAGGCAGATAAATAAACCGTATTTCGACCAAATACTAAGAAATGAACAGGAAAGTATTAGGTTAACAATTCTACGCGACACTCTTCTCCCGAAGCTGATGTCAGGAGAACTAAAAATTAACGCAACTGAAGTATTATAGATTACGATGAACCAGTCAATAAACATACTTGATAAAGAATATCTGCAATGGGTGAAAGACCTTTGCGGTCGCTATCGTCAAAGCCAAATAAAGGCAGCGGTGAAAGTAAATGTGGAACAGTTGAAATTCAACTGGCTTTTAGGTCGTGACATTGTTGAATTGCACGTAGAAGAACGCTGGGGCGAAAGTGTTATCACTCAATTGAGCAAAGATTTACGTGAAGCTATACCCAATGCGGCTGGTTTGTCAAAGAGCAATATCTACTATTGTAGGAAGTTTTATTTGTTATATAAGGATGCTCTGAAAACTTTCCACCAAGTTGGTGGAATATTTGAAGTCCCATGGAGACACCATTGCTTGATAATGGATAAAGTGAAAGACGATATAGACAAAGCTCTGTTCTATGTTCACCAGACGGTGGAGAACGGCTGGAGTCGTAGTATGCTGCTCAATTTCATTAGCACCGACCTTTATGAGCGGCAGGGCAAGGCACTGACTAACTTTACAAAAACATTGCCCGATGCGATGAGCGACCTTGCACAGGAGTTGACCAAAGACCCCTACAATTTTGCTTTCACGGGTATAACTGGGCGTTACAATGAACGATTGCTCAAAATGCTCTACTGAATAACATTACCCGATTCCTGATTGAACTGGGTACAGGTTTCGCTTATGTGGGCAAAGAATATCGTTTGGAAATAGGCGAAACGGAAAACTTTATCGACTTGCTCTTTTATAATCTTTCGCTTTCCTGCTATGTAGTGGTAGAGGTAAAGATCGGCAAATTTGCTTTTGCCGACATCGGTCAATTAGGTGGATATGTGGTGGCTTGCAATCATTTGCTGCGTAAGGAAGGACGGGATAACCCAACCATCGGCTTACTGATTTGCAAAGAGAAAGACCGCATACAAGCCCAGTATGCCTTGGAGTCGAGCAGCCAACCTTTGGGTATTTCCGAATATGATCTGGAGAAGTTCTATCCCGAAAAAGTGGAAGGTACCATGCCTACCATTGAAGAGATAGAAGCTAAATTAAGAGATAACTAACAATGAAACCAACGATTTAAACTGCTAAATTCTCAATCGACTGGCAGAAGAAAGAATCCGCCAGAGCCGGAATGCGCAAAATGATAAAGCGGTTGCTGAAGAAATATAAATATCCGCCCGAGGAAGCTGCTAATGCTTTGGAAACAGTCATTCGTCAATGCGAACAATGGACGGATAATGATGATTCAGAACCTCTTTATCAGAAAGCCCCGAAGAAATATGAGTTTCCTGAAAGCAGTTCATACACCATAGCTGCTGAACCAAACATCAAATACAATAATTTATTATTGAAAAATAAAAGCCACATAAGTATCATTATCGGCAATTAGAATGTGTACCGTTTGAAATACCGAATTCGTGGGTGTGGGCAACATTGGGAGACATTGGTACTTGGCAAGCAGGAGGCACACCAAGCCGTTCAAATAAGACCTATTATGGAGGAAGTATTCCTTGGCTTAAAACTGGAGATTTAAATGATGGATTGATTACAGATATCCCAGAGAGCATTACAGAAGAAGCTGTTGCAAATTCTTCTGCAAAAATCAATCCAGTAGGGAGTGTTCTTATTGCCATGTATGGAGCAACAATAGGCAAATTGGGAATACTTACTTTTCCTGCAACCACAAATCAAGCATGTTGTGCTTGTATTGAGTATTATGCAGTCATTCAATCATATCTATTCTACTTCCTTTTATCACAAAGAACAACGTTTATTTCAAAGGGAGGAGGCGGAGCACAACCAAATATTTCAAAAGAAATAATTGTAAACACTACAATTCCATTACCGCCTCTTGCTGAACAACAACGTATTGTAACAGAAATTCAACGTTGTTTCGCCTTGATTAACCAAATCGAACAACGGAAAGTTGATTTACAGACTACTATCAAACAATTGAAAAATAGGACTTTGGATCTCGCTATTCATGGAAAGCTGGTTCGTCATTCGGATTTTGGGGTACAAGTTTGCCATGAATGGCGAGGTCAAGGATTTTACTTTTTGCTTGCTTGATTGCAGTCTGTAGGTCGTTTTTTACTTGTTCAATTTGTTCAATCAGGGAGAACCAACGTTCAATTTTCGCCACAATACGTTGTTGCTCTCCTAATGGTGGAAGAGGTATCATTCCTTTACACGCATCTGCTGTGCTAAGTCTTGGCATTTTTACACCATACCCACATCGAAGAGTATAATCAAGAAAATAAGGCGAGCGTAGTACATGACAAACAAATTTATTCGACATAACTCCATAAGTGTTAAATGACATTAGCTCAGTCGTACAATATCCTTCTTTAGGTGCAACCAGTACTTTATTCAGATAAGTGCGAAGTTTAGAATACAAAATTTCACCTGTATAAAATTGATGCCGTACACCACTTATACTACGTTCGCTTTTCTTTAGGAATTGATTAATATTGGCAGAATCCTTCTCTATGTCTTCTAATTCTAATATCCAGTCATTATCTTTTATACGGTCAACCTGAACATTGATGCTATCGCCATAATTACTTATTTCTCCCAAAGTCGTCCATACCCAATTATCCGGTACCTCAAACGGTACGTTCCCATAATGATACGTATCAGAAGAAGTCGTTTTCTTACTTCTCTTTATCTTCCCCTCCTTTATCAGACGTTCTTTCTCTTCCTTAATACGTTCAAGTAAAACAGACGCAGGTTCATCATTTGGATCTTGTGGGACAAGTTTTCCTCTAATAGCGAGGTCTAATATTTTCTGTCGTAGTTTCTTTGTATCCATTAGTCCTCGATATTTGCCATTAATTTTTGAAGTTCAGCCACCGCTTTACTTATGTTATCACTTTTCTCTTTGATAATAGCCATTAATTCTGATAATGAATAGTCTACTTCATCTCCCCCCTGTTTTATCCAAGATACATCAAGGCTGGTTTTGTCACGAGTTATTACTTCATCACAAGTATATTTACGCCAACGCCCATTTAGATTAGTCTCAGCATTATATGTTTCTACACGAGCATTTATATCCTCCGCATGATAACACGAAACGAAATCATCAAGATGATGCCGTTGCATCGGATTAGTAGCCAATGTATGCTTTACATCTGTACGATAATCATAAAACCAAATATCCTTCGTACTACTACCTTTTGTAAAGAATAAGACATTAGCTTTTACACCTTGAGCATAAAATATACCTGTTGGTAAACGCAAGATAGTATGCAAATTAAATTCTGAAAGTAGTTTCTTACGAATCACTTCTCCAGCGCCCCCTTCAAACAGTACGTTATCAGGCAAAACAACCGCTGCACGTCCGCCTGTTTTGAGCGAAAGCATTATATGCTGTAAGAAATTCAATTGGTTATTTTTCGTTTCAACATAAAAATCACTTCGATTAATGTCGACAGAACCAGAAGGACGGGTTCCAAAAGGCGGATTAGCAAGAATAACATTCACTAATATATCAGGTTCTTTTTCTAAAGAGTCCTGACATATAATAGGGCTTCGGTCAGTACCAACACCATGAAGATACAAGTTCATCGAAGCTAATGTAACAACCAAAGGAGTATTATCCGAACCATGCAGAGCTTTATTCCGCAAAAAATCCCGTTTGCCTTTGTCTTGTGATTGTTTTTTCATGTAGTCATAAGCTGCCAAAAGAAAGCCACCAGTTCCACAAGCCGGATCACAAACCGTTTCCCCAATCTGAGGACGCGTTACATCAACCATTGCCGATATAAGAGAACGAGGAGTAAAATACTGACCTGCTCCACTCTTTTTATCTTGTCCATTCTTCTCTAAAATACTTTCATAAATAGCCCCCTTAACATCACCATCCATTATAAGCCATTGCTCCTCATTAATCATTGTTATGACCTTCTTCAAATATACAGGCTTATCTATTTTATTTTGAGCTTTCGTATAGATAGTACCAATTAGATTATCCTGCTCACTCAGTATTTTCAATGTATTTTCATACTGGCCTATCAAATCAAGACCATCTAATTCTATCAAGTTTTCCCAACGATATCCTTCAGGTATGGCTGATTCTTCGTCAAGCAATTTAACGTTTTCATCATCCATTTTCAGAAATAACAAATAAGTCAGTTGGGTTATATAATCGGTAAATCCAATACCTTGACCCGCTAACGTAGTGGCAAGTGTCCAGACCTTTTTAGTCAGACCTTGCTCATTCGAATTTGATTTTGCCATATTAATTTTATGCTACTTTTCTATTATAAATTAAAAACTGAGATAATGAAACAATAGCCTCATTCACCGCTGCTATAGTACCAAACTTACGTATCATCTGAAGCGCTATTGTTTTATCATCTTCCTTTATTTCTTTTATTGTACAAGAACCATTCGCTACAATATAGTTCACAATCTGACGGATAGTATTCTTTTGAGCCTCAGTCATTGTACGCTGTATCTGCCCACACCACAATTCAAAACGTTGGGCAGCCATTGATGACAGGCTACGAAGTTCTCTCACCTGATGATAAGCATATCTGACTAACTGAATAATATTAGTCAATGCTTCTTTTTCTTCTTTCGTCCCAAAATGTACTACATTGGAAGGGTTAACAATAGAGTATGTATTCCATAATTGAGAAGGATTAAACTTGTAATTCTCCATTTTCATCCGATTCTCCAAATCCTTAAGCATTGCATAAGTGATAGGTTCTCCGTTATTGTTATAAATAATGCGTAAAGCCTCTATCTCATCTCTATGTTCATTTACATATTGTTCAAACGCCTGAGTCGTGTCGTGAGCTTCCTCTATGGAAAATCCTTTCTCAATCAATGTATCTTCACCGGGCATTAAAATTGTGACAAATCCGGCGTTCAGAATACACAGATATTCACGGGCATCGGGATGAATAGCGAGAGGACGCACCAAGCCTTTCCGTTCGTTATTCGGTTCGTTTATATTCACATATTCCGGCAACAGATTATTATCCAAAGCTTCATATATACGAGATGCCATATCCCGCATATCTGTACCAGCCAATCTTATAAACTCATTCCTCTGTTCTTCATTTGCCTTATTATGTATTCTTGACAGACGGCTAGCCAACAATCGCAGATGTTCATCCGGCAATTCACCATGAGAGATACGCTCTAAAAGTTGCCTTAAAGACAACAATGTTTCAGCATTGCTTCCCACTCCAGAAGTTGTTACATAATGCTCATGTTCTGTTACTCCCACCGCATCGACTAAGAAAAACAAATCTTTACTATGAGCATTTGGAGTAACATTACGAAGTTGCTCATCACCAATTGTACGTACTCCCCTACCTTTCATCTGCGTATAAAGAGAGTCAGACTCGACATCACGCATAAACATCACCACTTCCAAAGGCTTCACGTCTGTTCCAGTAGCAACCAAAGTCACAGTTACAGCAATGCGGAACTCCTTATCATTACGAAAATGACGTATCAATTCATTACTATCTCCAGCCGAATAAGTGATTTTCTGCACAAACGCATCATCTTCACGTCCAAAGACTTCCTTCGCTATTTTAACAATATTACTTGCATGAGCATCATTCAAAGCAAATATTAATGTCTTAGGTAAATAGTCAAAATTAGGTTCTCTTTGGGGATCATTAAACATTTCTGTATAAACCGCATCTCTATATGTCTCTAAAATCAACTTTATTTGAGCAGGATTAATAATACTCCTATTCAGTTCTTGTCTTGTATAAGTAGTCGTTTCCTGTGTTTCGATATTTTCAGTTTTACCTGTATAGCGGGTTATTTTACGTACTTTATCCCCCTCGCGAATTGCACCGCCATCTTCGGTTACTTGTGTTTTAATACGAAACACCCTATAATCAACATTGACACCATCAACTATTGACTTTTCAAGAGTGTAGTTCACTATTAAGTTGTTATTAAAGAAAGCTAATGTTTCAACAGCAGGAGTAGCTGTTAACCCAATCATTTTTGCAGAACTAAAATATTCAAGTACACTTCGCCAACTACCATAAATAGAGCGATGGCACTCATCAATAATTATCAAGTCAAAGTAATCCGGGGGCAAGTTAGGATGAACCGGCAAATTCATATTTCTAGTACCGTCGACAACATAATCCGCTTCATTATCATCATCTATAAAATCGTCTCCGGACAATAAAGAAAATAAACGCTGTATAGTAGCGATAACAACATTGGCATCATTTGGGATTTTCGCGGTTTTCAATCTTTCTACCCCAAATATGGTATTAAACGGATCACCATTTTCTGTCAAACGGAATCTTCCAAATTCTCCTTCTGCCTGTTTTCCAAGATTATTACGGTCAACAAGAAACAAAACCCTCTTCATTGAAGTGAAAGCCAACAAACGATAGGCAGCCAAACATGCGGTATAAGTCTTTCCCGCTCCCGTAGCCAAAACCATCAATGCACGATCATGCCCGCTACGAAAACTATTTTCTAATTTTGTTATTGCTTCATACTGGCAATCCCTTAATCCTTTCCTTTTTAAAGTTGGAAGTCCTGCAAAATCATCTTTAAGTCCTAATAGTTTTACTATTTCTTTAGGAGAATGAATTTTATTCAAAGAAATATATTCAGAATCAACTTCACGGGTATCTCTGAATAACAGTTCCCTTCCATTTGACAAATAAACTAAAGGTAAAGGATTCATCCAAGCCTGACACCAATGAGGTACACCTCTAGTATATTTTTCAGCCTGGTCTGCCACAATTTCAGAATAAATTGACACAGATTCTTTCTTTGCTTCCAATACGCCAACAGCTTTACCATTTAAAAAAAGTAAATAGTCAGCTTCACGATTACCTTTCAGCAAGCCTTCTTCGACTGCTATAGCAGATACTTCAGAAGAATAATGATTTCTATCAACTACTTCCCAACCCGCATCATTAAGCATACGGTCAATTATTATTCGAGCCTTTTCTTCCGGTTTCATGTGTGTGTCTTTTTTGTAACTTCCGATAAGGCTATATTATCGGAAGTTACAAAAATAGGTAAAAATATAGAATATGAGAAAGAAATAGAGATTTTTTGATACATCACAACACAATTTCTCTATAAAAGATTCTTTGCATATTAGTAATATTTGTCCAAACACTTCCCATTCCCAAAATAAAGCCCTACTTTTGCGAAGAATATTTTCCCGTATATTAACATATTAACAACAGTATCTCACAAATAAAATAAACCCTACAAGATGAAAGAAGAATCCGACAGCCCGTCTGTCCCCTACAATTTCTCCCGTTGTTTCAACGACCAATGTCCACAAGCCTCGAAATGCTTGCGCCACGTAGTTACGCAAGATAAAATAGCCGACTATCTTTATATCTCCATCGTTAATCCGGCACGTTATCCTGCGGATGGAAACCAATGCGAATGTTTCAAGACTGCTGTCAAAGTTCATGTGGCGTGGGGACTAAAACGGTTGCTCGACAGAATCCCTTATGAGGATGCAGTCAGTATCAGAATACAATTAGTGGGACACTACGGGAAAACGGGATATTATCGGTTCTATCGTGGAGAACGGGGGCTTATGCCTAAAGACCAAGCCTATATAAAACAACTGTTCCGTAATAAAGGGATAAAAGAAGAACCAACTTACCAACGTTACACAGAAGAATATATTTGGTAAGTTGCTGTCATCTGTCACAGTTTAGGAGTTAATAGTTTAGTAATGAACCGATAAGACTGTGACAGCAAGAGGTGACAGCAGGGTGATGGCATTTTTGCCGTCACCTGGTTATTAGTCTTACGACATGATAAAGAGTACCGCTACGCGTATGTTTGGAAGGTATTTCTTGCTTTTTCAGTATTCTTCCGAAGGAATTAACCCTCTTGACAGACATCGGGATTGAACTGCCTTTTTGAATATCCTCCATAATCTCCGCTGGAGACAACCACTCCCCTTCTTCAGGCTGTGCGGCACGGAAATAACGGAAGAAAAGTTGCTCTTCCGGTGGGACTTGTTCAAATTCACGGTTGTTTTCCACCATGATCTTTTCTTCCTCCTGGTCGAACCAGTAACGTTCGCCATGTTCCAATTCGTACATAGCTTGTGCGTAAAGCTGCTCATAGTCTATCGGACGGTTGGTGTCAATCACTCCGGTCACTTCGATGCAAATAAAACGACGGCTGCCGGAAGGGTCAGTCAACAAGTCTTTCTGGTTACTTGTAGCTATGAATGAGGCGTACCGACGCATTTCAAGCACGGCACTGCCATAAGGTTTCTTCACATTCAGTACAGGCTTTTGCAGAATATGTTTCAGAAAGCCTTGTTGTGTCGAACTCACCTGGTCAAATTCATCGATATTGATAAGCGCAAAACGATTGAGGTAAAGTTCGGCATCTTTCTTTCGGGAAAAATCAATACTGTCGGTATAGTAGGAACGCTCGGAAGGAGGCATTATGCTCCGGCAAAAGGTGGATTTACGTGTTCCTTGCGGTCCGACAAGTAAGGGCGAAACACTGTTTGCATACTTTTTATTGCTTCCTTTCCAATGAGAAACCATATTGAGGAACCAACGGTGGAACAAATCCATCCAATACGGATTCTTACAAGGGACAGTGGCTGCCAATGCACGGATACGGTCTTTACCGTCCCATGCGGGAAGCCGGTAGAGAAAATCTTCCAACGGGTTGAATACAGGCACGCGATTGGAGTAAATATAACGACTAATATCCCTGTCCCACAACGGAATACCTTCCATTTGCGCATCCAAAGCAATGCTGTTCAGCGCACGTTTGTCGAGAGGATTGAAGCGGAAACGGAAAGAAAGCCTTTCACGATATTCTACCTCACCAATTTGGGTATTATGGCGGAATTCATAGCGGCGTTTCATGAATTCTTCTGTCTGCAAGGCGAGTTGCTGCTCTTTGCTTAGGCTGATATTCTTGCCGAAACCTTTGCACTCGGTATATATATTACCAATCATTTGTCGGATAAGTTCTTCCTGTTTATACATATAGAAGTGGAAAACGGTACGTTTCACGACTTCTTCTTGCGGAAGTCCCGAAGCAAAACAGTTTTTAGCCAGTTGGACGACTAAAGGATGCCATGTGCCTTCACGCAATTCAAGTCCCGCTTCCCGAAGATCGGCATACGCTTTCCGAAAAGCGGCTTCGAAAAGCATCAGGAAGGCATTTTCCGCATCATATCCCGGTACGGCACGAGTCAATGGAGATTTCTCCGCCTGAACCGCTTCCCGGAAAGTGGTTTCTTCGGGCATTGATGATGGTTGAGAGAGATAAAATTGGACTGAATTCGGACGATATATGATGTCCGGATCGTGGGATAATCGCGAATATTGTTCCAGAGTCGGTTCTTTGGGAAGTATATCGAACGGGATTTGGGGCTGATAACATTTCACAGCCAGTCGATAAGCATGGGCGTGGAATAGTTCCGCTTCTTCCCGTGTTTTGGGAAGCGAGTTGTCCGGTCGGGTGAAGGTAGTCCATATTTTCACCGTTTTTCCACTTGAACCCATAAAAGCACAACGGGTTTGTGGTTGCTCACAGGCTTTTTGTTTCACTAAAGCGATTTCCGACTTATTGGATAAAGGACCGATGGTCAGTTCTACAATACCGTTGTAGTTTTTCATCTGTTTCTGACCGTTTACTTTTCGAAATTCGGCAGCAGGAATTATCTTGGGCAGTTTATCGGCAAACATACACCGTTCATCGGAAAGGGTATATCGCAGATGCTCTCTGAATGTAGAAACAGGACGGGATTTTATTTCTGTCTTTATCTTATTTACCAGTATATCTAGATCCATTACGCTAAGCGCTATCGTATCTTCGTTCTTACGAAATTGAGTAATTTTCATTAATTTGATAATAATTTGTTTTGTCAGCGTCTTTGTGATCGTTGAGACTGCTAAATTAGTCATAATATCCGAAACCGGCAAAGAAAACAAGTTTTTAATACAGAAAATTATTGATATATCAAGCATCTCTTTAACCGAAAGAAACGGGATTGCCACCACTCTATTACGGGGCAAATTAGTTTTCTCCGCTTGAAACTACAGTTCCAGCTAAAGGAAACTATAGTTTCATCGGTGAGAAACCAATGGTTTCAAGTAATTGAAACTAGAGTTTCAAGCGTATGAAACTAAAGTTTCAAACCGCAGAACCAACAGTTTCGCACCTTGAAACTGTTGGTTTCAAGGCAGGACACAATTCATAAGTACGGGGGTAATAAAATGAACAACTTATCCATTTATGGCTAATACTATTCATTTTCGAACAGCGTTTTTATTTTGTTTTTTAGGTGACAGCATTATTGCTATCACACTGCTGTCACCTTGTGCTGTCACAGCATTAAGTACTTATACTCTGCAAGTTAGATTATAATCTGTGACAGATGACAGATATATTTTGTTTTTCATTTCATAGAGAGCTGAACCCTAAGTTCAAGTTATAAATGCGACACCGACTTATTTCACAGGGAGCAATTATTCAGGCATTGTATCATATTCCGCAATCTTCTCCTTACACAAGCGTTCAGTAATATCTTTCAGAATATCTACGCGGGAAATAAGGTATTCTAGTTGTTCTTGTGAGATACTGAAATCTTTGTTATAGCGAGCTTCAATGTAAGAACGGCATAATAAATCAAAACATTCTTTCTCTGTATCCGTATTTTGAGGAAAGACTGTAGTTAATTCCATAGAAAAACGCTTTACCATTCCACCAAGTTCTTTGATTTTATGACTCTTCGGACGATAGTTCGTAAAAACCATCAGGATACAATTATAAAGCTTCTCACATGTCTGATGAAGCAGAAATGCTGAAATTTTATTTTGTTTCTTAGGCAAATAAAATTCATTCACCCCTTCCAAAAGCCCACAAGCGTATGGATATAATTCATCAAATTCTTTTTGTGCAATATCCCGAATCTCCTTAAAACTCAGCTTCCGTGGTTTAGCCAATTCGTGTTTGCCACTATTATAAAGCATAATGCCCTCCTTTACTATATCCGTAAAGAAATACTGGCTGACTTCCAAGTTACGGTTTACTGTATTAATATGCTCTACTATAAATTGTGGGAATGCATGACGGCGGTCTGCAAACAAGTCATGATATTTATTAGTAATACGATAGAGTTTTTCTTCCACGTGTTTAGTAGGTCCGGTCACGACGACAAGAATGTCATAATCGCTTTGATAGGAAGTATGAACACCAAATTCTATATTAGTGTCCCATAAAACATAATTTCCCCTTGCATAACTTCCGAACAGGATAACCATCTGACAATTCCCGATGTTTTTACACACTAAATCCAGCAAGACTGTCAATTCTTCCTGTGTACGTTTGGGTAAACGTTTTATAGACTTCTTCATTATCATTCTTATTTGTAACTTTACAAAGGTACGAACTTTATCATCCCTAAACTACAGAGATGGAAAAAACTTATAATAAAATCTTTTCAAAAATCCTTCAACACTTCCATCATTGCCGGACGACGTTTATATTTTATCCGAAATTCCGCTACTATGTTTTTCACCGCAGTCTGCCCTCCCTTTAGTTTATATATGCACGGTAACACTTGTGCGATAAATTCATAATTCCTCCGTCCCATTTTCCGTTCGGCATAGTCATTCAACGAAGAAGTATACATAGCAATCAGCTGTTCCGAATGAGTATCCTTCAAATAATGAGCATACCGCATCAATGCTTCCAGTTGATCATATCTAGTTGATGACAACAAGGTGAACAGACGCTCATTATCCTGTTCTTTCACATAGATATCAGCTTCAACACTTCCACCGAAAGAAAAATAGTTACTAAATTCTGTTTCCTTCATCATCATATCCAAAAAACTCTTCCATTGTTCTTTCGGAATCAGAGTTTTGAGTTTATTATAATATGTCAGTTTATCCCTGCCTGTCACAAACAATAGACGACATGTATCAATTACTTCGGAAGTCCGGTTGGTCGTCTCGTAAATCTTCAGTTTTATTTCCAACCATTTACTATCGGTACCGGGATATATCTCTTCCTTCGCAATCCCTATTCCTTCATCCAGCAAACGGATGGCTTCATCGTATTGGCAACGGACAATCAATTTTTCAACCTCCATCTCCCGTATTTCAGTCAGATAAAGATATTGGCGGATCGTTTCATTCGCTTTTTGCTCTTCATTCTGCTCCAATAATAAGTTGACTTTGCGAAGAACTAACTGATATAAATCATGAGTGTCCTTTCTTGTTTCAAGAAGTCCATCAATCAATTCCAAGGCTTTTTCTGTCGGCTGAATCGAAAGATTGATTTGCATCATAAGTTCATCTATATCATAGATTCCGTAATTTCGATAAGTAGATATTTCAGCAATCTGACGTAATTCCTGTAGAATATCCGTCTTTTGTTTCTGAGTTGTTTTAGGATGTCCAACCACTTTCATGAGTAAACCTCCTGCATGCTCACAATAAAGGGAAGTGCCAAAGTCATCATCATCGTCAATATATAGTAATTCATCCTCATAATTCTCACCGATAGAACGAAGTGTTTGAAGAACTATGGCAATAGTACTATCCATATCTCCCAGACTCAAAAAGAAGTCTGCTTTCTTCAGAAAAACATCCATTCGATTGAAAACAGTTTCCCAATCACGACTGTAATCATTATAACGATTATGATAACGAGACTTTTTACTGTCACCGAAACTATTAAAAATCTTTTGGATTTCCGTTCTATAATCTTTTCCCTTTGATGTCGAAGACGATTCCTTGAATATAAAACGCTTCAAAAACGCTGCCTTAAATTCCGGATTCGTTGAGGCATATTCATTGATAAATGTAGAAATTTCTTGCGGACTAATGAATGACAGCAATTGTTTGATGTCCACATCGGGCTGTACAACCTCTTCTTCCTTTGTAACTATTCTCATTTTTGAAAATGCACTACGACTCACTCGTTTATTATTATCACGAATTGCCAGAAGTGCTGCCACGACATGCTTGCAGATTTCTCCATCATACGGACAATCACAGCACCAGAATTCTACTTCCTTTCCGTTCATAGATATTTCTACATTATAATCGTCCGTTCCCTCTACAGTCGCTGTCCATTCACCGGGTGAGGTTTCTTCCAGTTCGGAAACGGCATCTGTATCATAATATTCTTCCCCACGCATCAATATCTTATAGGGGACAAAGTTCTCAAAATTATCCAATGTAATCATATGACTAATTTAATACTTTATATATCCTTCTTGTTCATACGCTTTCCCATATTTATGAATCATTTCCACCAATGGTCTTAAACGTTCGTCAGAAACCAACATAGCCCTATAACGCAAATACTGATTATCATAAAGTTGCCGGTTTCCGTCCTTGAGTCGTTTCTTCACATCTGCTGGAATGAAAAATTCCGCACGGTTGCCCAATTTGACATAGAATTCATTTAAAAAGATAGAAATGCCAGCCAAATCTATGTCACCGAAATGAATATAGCGATTGGGGATTATCTTTAGCCAGTTACACAAATCCTTCGATTGCGGATAACGGGACACGAATAGAACTTTCATTCCTTCAAACAAGTACTTTTGGGCACGGATATGCTGGAAATTCTCTCCATTCTCTATACCCACTACTACAACATCTTCAGGAATACGGAAATATTCGTAATCCTGCATGAAGATAGAAGTGCCTTGCAAGGGAGAAAGAACACATGGTTCGCCATGAAAAGTAGCTTCTATAGGCGTATAACAATTGAGGAGAAAACCTTTGAACGTACGGGTATATCTCAGTTTAGAGTCCCCCGCCTTCGCCACTTGCTCCGAACGTAACACTTCATCCGGACAGTTCTTCATCTCAATCCAATCTTCCAATTCCATGCCGGAAGTATAATTCTGGGAGATGTAGATACGGCATCCTTCCGGGTCAATCATACGAAAACTACGCTTACTCCCTCGGGGAACAATAGTGATGATTCCCTCATCCATTAATCTATTTGCTATCAGTCCATCAAACTTTGTGTAAGGTATGAGCTCGCCGCCCAGCATTTTCAGAACCAGCCTCGCCATCGCCAATGTAAATAAACTGCCACTCATTTTTCTATCTTATTATAGGTTAACAATGGGACAACCTGTGTATTTGACCGCCCGTCTTTACTCAATAAATAGGTATAACGATAATCTTCCACATTGTAAGTAGTGGGAGAACTATTTACCAACAATATATTCCGGCAATTGGCAAAGTCCAAAATACCTTTCACATTGTTGGGGTGTAACTTGCCTATTTCATCCATCATACAATGGATTTTAAAGTCACCAAACTTACGTGACGCCTTTTCTTTGAATACATTGATCAGCATGATATTGACCATTGCTTTCACCAGAATGTCCGTACCGTCAGAACCTACATTGGCTATCTTCTCCACCCATCCCGTATCGTTATCATTCTCTTTCACGCGGAACTCCAGTTTGAATGTATCGGCAAGCGCCAACCGTCTGCGTCCCGGCTCGTCAAGCAGGAATTTCATAAACGACAACAAATGCCGGACAGCCACCGCATTGACATCTTCACGGGAATCCTGCGAGAACAAGTCAACCTTTCCCATATTATATTGGTTCTCATCACTAAACCGTTTAATCTCCAGCAATAGCTGCATCAGTTTATCGCTGCTCTGAAGCGGGCGAAGAGCTATTTCCTTTATTACTCCGGCAAAATTCCGCTTAACAAAATCATCGTTGATATCCTTTATTGTTCTGTGTATCTCGCTTTCATTACGGGTCAGCCCTCCCACTTCCTGCGAAATCCGGCGGATTATATCCGTATACCGTTCACTGATATGTTTCTGATAATCGGAAATCTTATCATTATCCACAAACTCGCACAAATTGGAAGCGAAATCATAGTAATCCTGTTCTCCAACCAGTTCCGTACGGAAATGAAACGTGTTTTTTGACGAGAAGTTTCCATTGAACTGCGTCACCGCTTTCTTGAATTCTTCTGTTTTTCTGATAGTGGATACGATGAGCGACTTCAACTCTTCCACAATAACATCGCAATTTTTCCGAGTAGGCTTCTCTCCTATTTCTATCACAGAAGGCGGACAAAAAATTTCATCTTTCCGGAACATATCCACTTTATTCAACCCGTCCTCCAATAAGTGCAATTCTTTGCCAATCCGCTCGAGGTGCTCGTCCGCCCCTTTTTTCTGAACCTGCAACTTCTCCTTTTTCAGAGCGAAACGTTCGTCCAATGCAACTAGCTTCGCATCCTGTTCTTTCTTCCGGCTTCGCGTAGCAGGTTCTTTATCAAACAGTTCCTCCTTGTCTCTTTCATAATAAAGAACTTGCGGGCGGGATTTACCTATATAATCTAATTCTTTATTTATTTCGGCAAGCCTGTCATCATACTTGCGGATAGTGACCGTATCAGCACCCTTTCCATTTAATTCATTCTCCTGCACCTGCTTCAATTCCTTTTTCCGCTCCTCAGTTTGCTGTTTCATCCGCTCTATCTCTTGCTGAACGCTGGCAACAAACTCCTCCAGTTCCTTCCGGAGTTCCGTCCTGCTGTCATTATACACTTTCCGGCAAGCTTTCAACAGTTTTTCCCGTTCCGCCAAATGCTTCTCCTTCTCGCCTTCCGCCACATAAAGACGATGACCGATATCATTCAGTTGCGCCTGTAATTCTTCGGTACATCCTCTTTTCCATTCCTCTTCCTTCGTCTTCCATGAGGCGTAATCAGCCTGCAAATTCTTCAATTTTGCAGGAATCTGCATTCGCTCGGCTTCCATCAGATGTTGTTCTTCCAAAATACTATGTATTTGCTTCGAATACTTCTTCTCCAAAGAAGAAACAGCTTCCCCCTCTTCTTCCGTCAGTCGAGTGAGACGGTCGGTACAGAGTTGCCGGGCTGCTTGTTGCCTATCGCGCTCCTGCTTCATTTCCTCGGGAGTGCGGACAGAACGCTCGATTGCTGTCAGATTGAGTGAAACGCCGAACAAAGTAGCTTCCTTATTCACTAATTGAGGTTGCAGTTCATTATTGTACAACACCAGTTCCTCATCCGCCACCTTGCCTATCGTCTCCTGCCAATCCGGTTTGTTCTTCTCCAGCCATTCACACAAAGAACCTTTTCGTTTCTCAATCAAGACCTCCAATGTTTGCAACTGTTCTTCAATCGCGCTCCGTTCTTTACGAACGGTCTCCATCTTTGCCTGAAATTCCCATTTCAACTCTTTCACTTTCCATTCACACTCCTGCCTCAACTGCTTTATTTCTCCTTGTTGCTGACAGATGCCATGTTCCAGTTCCTTGTCCTTTTTGCGCAGTTCGTTGATACCGTCTTCACAATCGGACATTTCCTTTTGATGGGGATGTTCGTATTTCACCTTTTGAAGTTTCAGGTTACACTGTGCCTGTTCATCGCGCAACTGCCGAATACGATTATCCACAGTCTGCACTTTCTCTTCTTGCGTTACCCTTACTTTCTCTTCTTCCACACGAAGTTGTTGCATCAATTCCTCCTGCTTGCCGGCAATCTCCGCATTCCGAGCATTTATCCGTGCTTGCTGGCTATTCTCAAAAGTACGGAAATCAGCTTCCAGTTTCTCAAACAACAATCGGTACTTACTCAATACATCCTCATAAGCTCTTGTCAGTTCCGATTTCATATTCCGGACTTGCTCCAGTTCCTGAATCAGTAATTCTTCGCAAGATACCCGTTTGATGATTTCTTCAATCTGCATCTGCTCGTAATGCAGACGTTTCTCACGTATCTTTTTGAGCAAATCGTTTATTATACCTATATCCCTAATCAAACCATCACGCTCATTGGTGTACTTTTGTTGCAGTTCACCCATAAGCCGCAGCAACCGTTCACGTTCCGTCTCCGCTTTAGCCTGTTCTTCCTTCACTAACGGAATCTCATGCAAAGCCTGTTTCTCCGCAAAGTTAAGCTCCGCACGCCCTTCACCAATCTGCTTTTGAGTATAAATCAAGTCACGATAGGCGTTCATTACTTTCTCCGCCATCTTCCGGACAGGCACTTCTCCATTCTTGTTCTTTGTAAACCAAAGCATCACGTCCCTGTATTCCTGCTCGAATTCCTTTATCTGGCTACGATAGAAGTCCAAATCGACAGAGATATCCTCATCACTCATCGAACGGATAATGGTATCTTTTATAAAATCAGCATCCAGTTTGGAATTTAAAAAGACGTTCTGTATCGTACGGGGAATATTCTGATATTTTGCACTTTCCACAATGGCAAATTTGCGGTAGGGTATCATTTCATGCTTGCGGTTATTACCGAAAATAATGTCCCGATACATTTCATAGCTAGTCACTTGTGCAGTAATCTGAATCTTCGAACCGATATGTTCGCGGATGCGTCCCCACTCGGAATGTACCACATTGTGTTCGTCAATGAACCAGTCCTGTTGGAATGGCGCATCAATAAAACGGAAAAACACCCGTCCCTGGGGATTTGGCAGCTACCACACAATACGCCCCATTTTCCCGCATCACTTCATAGATAATGTAAGAATTGGCGTATGGAAAGTAAAAAGCATCGAAGCTTTTCTTCTCCTTCGGAATGCCTAGTCTTAGTTTGTCAGCATTATAAAAGAATAGGATGGCACGGAGCAGCGTACTCTTACCGACACCTTGCGTACCTATAAAATGTACGTTCCCATCCAACTTCACTTCCGCATACGGAATATGGGCACTGTTCAGAAAAATAATCTTATTCAGGTATCTCATCTTGCACCTCCTCTGAAATTGTGATACAATCAACCAAGTCCTCCATATAATGGAAAGCCGACAATACTTTATACGTCCCGTCAAGTTCGTTTTCTTTCTCTATCAGTCCTATACTCTCCAGTTCTTTCAACAGTTTGCCGACAACTTCATCATATTTCTTCTTATCCGAAAACAGTTTGGTTGCCTTTTCTTTCAGTTCGATATCGCATCCTATCTGAATCTCAATATCAGCGGCACGGAACAGAAATCCCGGGCCGAATGCCGAATGGTAGGTTTTCAGGAAACTCAGGTAATCAATCCACTTCTGGATTGCTTCCAGTTTACGTTCTAAGTCGACTTTCGATTCCTTGCGAGTAAAGTAGTAATAACCGTCACCGCCTTCCAGATAAAAACCGATGCCTTT
>OBKV01000832.1_pt1 | contig 22014 bp, 25 predicted proteins | sample 1517301 | NCBI WGS metagenome assembly OBKV01 (sample SAMN04571685, study PRJEB22368) | human gut metagenome | biome: human gut; material: stool | host: Homo sapiens | place: Luxembourg | collected 2012-06-29 | reverse complement strand
TTTTGAAGTTCTTGTCATAAGTGTAGTCTCTCTTTCGTTTACACCTATACAATAATTCTTAAATAGACATCATTAATGTCGAATATATTAACATGTCACCAATGTATCTGTTAAGCCAAAAAATTATTAGCAACTAATAAGAATATAATGGTTTTGTTACCTTCTGAGTATTATTTTGATGGATGTCAAACGGATGAAGATGTTGCGAAAGAGATTATAAATAAACTCAATGCACCTTTTAATGTAATGAGAGAATATCGAATTACTCAAACACAATGTGATTTATACTTCATATTTAAATCGAAGAGGTATATGGTTATTGTAGATGCTAACAAAGATGTGTGCTTTTATGATATGGTGCCTTATAATTGCAGTGATTTGTTTGAAGATTTATTTAAAACTGGCCATGTTTGGCCTGTCATTGATGAATGATTCTTAAGACTATCATTTCTAATGTTGAAACTGAGTTAGATAAAAAAGAACATTACTGGATTGATAATTCATTAACATTAGAGGATAAAAGTAGAGGCGCAGTACATAGATGGAAAGAGAAGATAAAATATTTACCAAAATATCTTTCACAAGAAACTATTGAAAAAGTTAAACTTCTAGATTCTGAAGCAGACAAGATAATAAGTGAAGGAAAAATAGAAGATGTGATTTTTTTTTGATAGATTGGATAATGATGAGAAGCTAGAATGCATTCAGAAACTTGAAAAAATAATATCTGATAGTAAACAAAAAAGTTAAACAGCCAATTTATCGGGTAACCAAATAATCTAGAGGTTTCCAAGAAATATCTAGGGGTCAATTTAGGGGACTGATGCTATCTTGGCATGAACCTATAGACCTCTAGATTTGTTTTTAATGATTAAAAGAATTTCAGTTATGGTTAAAAAAACTCTGCATTTTTTTTGACAAAATAAAAGGACCGGAATGGGCCCGGTCCAGAAATGGGAATGTTGAGAAAGTTAATTGAAAGGGTTAGAGTCTTAACTTAATCAACACACTTATAGTATAACATGTTTTTATGGGAAAAGAAAGTGCATTGTTATCGAATGTATACTTGAAATAATTAGTTTAAATTTACTATGTAAGTACTTACAAACTGTGGTATTATACCTTCAGGAAGAGTAGGTAAAAAAATGAAAGATCAAAATTGTGCTTATTGCATGGAAGGCGAGTTAGTAGCTGCTTTCGGAATTAAAATTTGTGAACTAGAAAGTTCAAAAGTGTATTTGTTTAAAGAACAGTCTCATCCGGGTCGTGTGATTGTGGCTCACAAGAAACATGTGAGTGAAATTACAGAGTTGACGGCCCAGGAAAGAGCTGCTTATATGGAGGATATCAATAGGGTAGCTTGTGCTATGCATGAAATCTTCAATCCAGATAAAGTCAATTATGGTGCTTATGGGGATACGGGTCATCATCTTCATTTCCATTTAGTTCCTAAATATAAGGATGGATATGAATGGGGCGGTGTATTCGCTATGAATCCTGGTGAAAAAACATTGTCGGATGAAGAGTATCAGGACATGGTTGAAAAATATCGTGCTGTATTATGTAAATAAAGGAGCAACTGCTCCTTTTTCTATTGTTCACTATGATTTTTTCTAAATTGAATAGGTGAAATGCCCGTTGCTTTTTTGAAGGCTTGGGCAAAATAGGATTGGCTCGTAAATCCTATGATGATGGATATTTCTGAAATTTGAAGATTGGTTGTAGAAAGTAGAACTTTAGCTTCTTGAATACGCTTTTGAATCATGTAGTTAATGGGGGAGATTCCCTTATATTGCTTAAAGGCATGTACAATGTGATATTTATTTAAGAAAGTGAGTTCACTTAAAGTGTCTAATGTAATATCTTCTTTAAAGTGAGCATCTATATATTTTTCGATATAGACACAGTCTTTGTTGGCTTTATTAACGGGTGAAGATTTTAAACTAATGTTGGCCCTACGCATCAGGTTGATCAGTAATACTTCTAATAAGTTTTGGCATAACGATTGATATTCAGTATCTCTAGCCTTAACTTCCATTAGAATGGTTTTTAGATAGAATAGTACTTCGTGTTTGTATTCATAATAGTTGGCAATACTACATCCTTGTTCTTCGTCTTCTTCTTTTGAAAAGAAGGTGACGCCTTCAATTCCCATAACAATGTATTCGAAGTTGACATTTTCAATACCACGCTCGGTATGTGAGATAAGTGGATTGACAATAACGAGATCGTCTTCTTTTACGGGATAGTTTTTGTTGTCTAAACTTAGAAGTCCATGGCCTTTTGTCACATAGAACATTTCTGTATATAAATGGGTATGTAGGGTGGAATTCCATTCGTGGTCGAACTTGGATTCGGTTATATATAGTAGTTTTGGTCGGGCTTTATTGAAGTCGACTTGGTCAATTTGAAAGCGTTGTGTACTCATAAAACACCTCTTTTTGTATTATTATATATTGTTTTCTTTTGTTTATCAATTCTGTCGTCAAAATTATTAAATCGCAATACATCTAAAATATAGAGCTATATTTTTATGATAAAGCGCTTTTAAATAGGCTATACTAGACTTGTCAAAAGAGGTTCATACGAATTTATGAGGAGGTAAAGTATGAAAAAAGTTATAACTGCTGGGTTATCATTTGCGATGGCAGCATCTATGTTAGCAGGATGTTCTAGCAAACCAGCTGAAAATTCTGATTCTGGAGATAAGCGAGTATTAAAATTTGATTCTTTCTCTGGTGGTAATGGTGAAGAAGTATTCACAAAATTGGCTAAGGCTTTTGAAAAGGCAAATCCGGATGTAGATGTTCAATTGCGTTTTGAAAAAGAATTGCCTGATGTATTGAATAAAGAAAATGCGAAGGGTGAATATTCTGATGTTGTTTACTATAACTTAGGTCAGCCTTCTGGATATACTGAAACTCAATTAAATACTCATGAAGTATTGGATATTTCAGACGTAGTTGAAGAAGTTGGTATGGATGAAAACTACGCAAATAGTAGTATCGTACAATATTATGGTGATGGAAAATCTTATTTGATGCCACTTAAGACAACTCCAGCTGGATTCTTCTATAATACTGAATTGGTTGGAGAAGGAAAGAAATATGAACTTCCAACAACTTGGGAAGAATTCTGGGCTTTAGGTGATCAAGCTAAGAAAGATGGTATCGCATTATTTACTTATCCAACAAATGGTTATTTTGACAACACATTAAATGCATTGTTGAAAGAAACTGGTGGAGAAGAACTATTAACGAATGTATTAAATTATGACAAGGATGCTTGGAATACAGATGGTGCTAAACAAACTATCGATATTTTATCTAAATTAGTAAGCCCTGATTATTTATATTCTGATACAGTCTCAAATGCGAATGCGAAAGATGGTTTCACAATGAACCAACAGGCTGTCATTGATGGAAAAGCATTATTCATGCCTAATGGTGACTGGGTAGTGAATGAAATGGCAGATACAACTCCTGAAGATTATCACTGGGGATTACTTCCATTGCCTGCATTAGAAAAAGATGGTGAACGTTTCGTTGGTTCTATGACTGAACAAGTATGGATTCCTGCTCAAGCTAAAAACGTAGATGATGCGAAGGCATTCTTGAAGTTTATCTATTCTGATGAAGGTGTTAAGATCATGGCTGAAGGTGGAAACATTGTTCCAACTACACATATGTCAGACACAATTGCGGCTATGGAAGATGGATATACAAAAGAATTCTTCTCTGTATATGACACTGCTTCTGCTGCATTAGGTGCATTTGCTCCTTACAACACAGATAACTTACCAGACTTTGACCGTGCTGCAACAGTATTTGGTTCAATTGACTCTTTAGCTACTGGTGAATTAACTGCAAAAGATTACCAAAGCAAATTAGCAGATGCTTGGGTTAAATTATCTAAAAACAAAGCTGTAACTGAATAATTAAACTTAAAGCGATGAGCAAATTGTTGCTCGTCGCTTTTTAAGAGATGGGAGGTAACTCATGAATAAAAAGAAAGCACAAAATCGTTTCGTATTTGCGTGTCTTGCACCAGCCGTTATTCTAGTCTTCATTTTTATGGTGATTCCAACGATTGATGTATTTAAGACAGCATTCTTTAAAAAGAGCAATTTCGTAAGTGATGCCACTTTTGCTGGGCTCTTCAACTTTAAGGTTCTTTTTAACGACATGCGTTTTATTGAGGCTATGCAAAATACAATCTTGTATGTTGTATTGATTACGATCATCACTTTGGTGTTGGCCGTATTGTTTGCGACATTATTAACTCGTGAAGAGTTTGTTGGAAAAAACTTCTTCCGTGTTATTTTCTACATTCCAAACATTTTGAGTATTGTTGTTATTGCAGGTATTTTCTCAGCTATTTATCAACCTACGAATGGTATTTTAAATACGTTCTTTGGTATGATTGGACTTTCGTCTTTACAACAACAATGGATGGGAAATCCGGCTGTTATTAACTATTCTATTATTGGTGCCCTTGTATGGCAGGCCATTGGTTATTATATGGTTATGTATATGTCGAGTATGTCGAGTATTCCAGAAAACCTATATGAGGCTGCAAGTCTTGAGGGGGCTAGTAAAGTCAGACAGTTCTTTATGATTACTTTACCTTTGATTTGGGATAACATTCGTACAACTTTAACTTTCTTCGTAATTTCTACAATCAACTTATCATTTATGTTCGTTCAATTGACAAGTGAGGGAAATCTAGGAAGTGAAGTGGCATTGAACTATATGTACAATAATGCGTTCGCTGGTAAATACGGATTTGGTATGGCCGTTGGAGTATGTATCTTCGTATTCTCATTTGCCTTATCCGCCATCATAAATAAGGTCACTGAACGTGATGTATTACAGTATTAGGAGGATGAGATATGAAGAAACGTAATTTTCCTTTATACAAGATCTTTGTTTATGTGGCACTGATCACATTAGCTATTTCGATTATTGTACCTATCGTATGGGTATTCCTTGCATCTTTAAAATCGCAATTGGAATTGGTGAGTGGAAATCCATTTGATCTTCCAAAACAAATATTGTGGTCAAACTTTGCGGATGCCTTTGTGAAGGCAAGAATGGGTGATTATTTATTAAATACAATCATTGTAACAGCACTATCATTAGTCATTCTATTGGTTGTGGCTCTTCCTGCATCGTATGTTTTGGCACGATTTGATTTTGCAGGAAAGAAATTCTTTAATGGACTTTTCATGGCTGGACTTTTTGTAAATGTGAACTATATTGTTTTGCCAATTTTCTTAATGTTATTTAATGCGGACATTAAGCTTGGATTTGACTTTTTCTTGAATAGTAAGTTCTGGCTTTCTGTCGTGTATGCGGCAACTGCCTTACCTTTCACAATCTATTTGTTGACGGGTTATTTCAAAACGTTGCCTAAGGCATATGAAGAGGCGGCTCGCATTGATGGTTGTGGCTACTTTAAGACCATGACAAAGATTATGATTCCCATGGCAAGACCAAGTATTATTACGGTTATCCTATTTCAATTCTTGGCTTTCTGGAATGAATATATTATCGCATTTACTTTTATGGATAAAGAAAATGCTACGTTGGCCGTTGGTGTTAAATACTTAATGGCAGATGCAAAGTCACAGGCAAACTTTGGTGTCATGTATGCTGGGTTGGTAATTGTTATGATTCCAACGTTAGTTCTTTATATTTGTGTTCAAAAGAAGATTACACAGGGCATGAGTATTGGTGGAATGAAAGAGTAAGGTGTCTAATATGAGAGATGAAAATAAAGTAATGAACATAATTATGATCGTATTATTCTTTGTGTTCTTAGGTATGATCATTTGGGCACAGAAGACGGTAAGTGTTCGTAATTTAATGATTGAAATCGTTGGATTGACAGGCTTACTAACATTATTGTTTCTATACAATCGAAAACATAAATAGGAGGAAGAAGTATGGCAGAATTATCATTGCAGCATGTTGATAAAATATATGACAACAATGTTCAGGCTGTATTTGACTTTAATTTAGAAGTTAAAGATAAAGAGTTTATTGTGTTTGTAGGACCAAGTGGATGTGGTAAATCAACAACACTTCGTATGATTGCTGGTTTGGAAGAGATTAGTGCCGGTGATTTCTACATTGATGGAAAAAGAATGAATGATGTGGAACCAAAAGATCGTGATATTGCGATGGTATTCCAGTCTTATGCATTATACCCTCATATGAGTGTATATGAGAATATGGCATTTGGCTTGAAATTACGTAAGTATAGTAAGGAAGAGATTGATAAGCGTGTGCATGAAGCAGCGCGTATTTTAGAGATTGAACCTTATTTGGATCGTAAGCCAAAAGCTTTATCAGGTGGTCAAAGACAGCGTGTTGCCTTGGGTCGTGCTATCGTTCGTAATGCGAAGGTATTCTTAATGGATGAGCCACTTTCAAACTTGGATGCGAAATTGCGTGTACAAATGCGTTCGGAAATCATTCAACTTCATGAACGTATTGGAGCTACTACCATTTATGTAACGCACGATCAAACGGAAGCCATGACTATGGCTGATCGTATTGTTGTTATGAAGGGTGGATATATCCAGCAGATTGGTACGCCAAAAGAAATTTATAATAATCCGGCAAACTTATTTGTAGCTGGATTCTTGGGTGCGCCTGCAACGAACTTTGTGAAGGGTACGTATACAAATGGTTTCTTCCATGTGGGGGATATGAAGATTGAAATTCCTTTGATGTATAGAGAAAAACTTTCTAGCTACGAAGGAAAAAAAATTATCATGGGTATTCGTCCAGAAGATTTACATGGTGAGGGTATAGTGGCCGATACATATCCGAGTGCTAACTTTGATTTTGAAATTGAAGTGGCCGAACTATTGGGCCATGAATATATTTTGCATGGTGCTTTAAATGGACAAAAAATGTGTGCCAAAGTAAATTCTCGTTTGGAACCAGAAGCACATTCAACAATTAAATTAACAATGGACTTATCAAAAATACATTTCTTTGATATAGAAACTGAAAATAGAATTGACTAGTTTAGGAGAAAATAAAATGATTGAAACAGGCAGAGTAACTGTACCGACAGATGTTGATGTAATTGATGCAACAATTGAGATTATTAATCGATGGAAAGCCGATGCCATCCGTGACTGTGACGGAACGGATATGCCAGAAGAATTGCGTAAGATGGATATTAAGCAATATGCGACTTACTATACGACAAGAAAAGATAATGCGTGGGCCAAGGCAAATCCAGATGAAATCCAACAGATGTATTTGATGAGTGATTTTGTGACGGCGAAGTCAACCGAATTAAAGATTCAAATCATGCAGCATTTCTATAGAGATCAATTAAAGCCAAACACAAAAGACAATCACAGATGGTGGGAAGTCATTGATCGTACAACGGATGATGTCATCACAAATTGGGATTATGATGAAGAAACGGGTGAAGTGATTATTCATGATACAATTCCGTATCATGCGTATACCGTAAGCTTCTTGGCATTTGTGATTTGGGATCCTGTACATATGTATAATGCTCTAACGAATGATTGGAGGGGTGAAGAACACCAAATGACTTTTGATGTTCGACAACCTAAAACTCAAAAGTATGTATTGGATAAATTTAGAAAATTCTGTGAAGAAAGAGATGATGTAGATGTTGTTCGTTTTACAACGTTCTTCCACCAATTCACTCTTCAATTTGATGAATTTGCACGCGAAAAATTTGTAGACTGGTTTGGATATAGTGCTTCAGTATCTCCATATATTTTGGAACAGTTTGAAAAAGAAGTGGGCTATCCATTTAGAGCGGAATATATTATCAACAAAGGATTTAATAACTCAACTTTCTGTGTTCCAACTAAGGAATATCGTGATTTCATGGATTTCCAACAGCGTGAAGTAAGTAAATTAGCGAAGAAATTTGTAGATATTTGTCATGAATATGGAAAAGAAGCCATGATGTTTTTAGGGGATCACTGGATTGGTACAGAACCATTTGGAAAATATTTTGAATCCATTGGATTGGATGCGGTTGTAGGATCGGTTGGTTCTGGTACAACACTTCGTTTAATTTCAGATATTAAGGGTGTTAAGTATACAGAAGGAAGATTCTTACCATACTTCTTCCCAGATGTTTTCCATAAAAATGGAGATCCATTAAAAGAAGCTAAAGTCAACTGGGTAACGGCTCGTAGAGCTATTTTACGTAGTCCAGTCGATCGTATTGGGTATGGTGGATATTTAAAATTGGCATTGGATTTCCCTGAATTCATTGATTATATTGAAAAGGTATGTGACGAATTCCGTACACTATATTCTCATGTGAATCAACAAGTTCCACTAAACTTATTAAAAGTGGGTGTAATTAATAGTTGGGGAGAACTTCGTCGTTGGGGAACACACTTGGTTCACCATGCCATTTGGTACAAACAAATCTATTCATATACAGGTGTAATGGAGGCGTTGAGTGGTTTCCCATTTGATGTTCATTTCATTAGTTTTGACGATATACGAAAAGATCCAACCATCTTAGATGATATGGACGTTGTGATGAACATTGGTTCTGCATACACAAGCTTTAGCGGTGGAGCCGAATTTGATGAACCAGTGATTACAGCTCTTCGTCGTTATGTAGACCAGGGCGGTGGATTTATCGGTGTTGGTGAGCCAACAGCTATCAACCGCAACGGTAAATTCTTCACTTTATATGATGTATTGGGAGTGGATAAAGAATTAGGTTTCACAATGCATACAGACAAATACAATTGGCAAGTACATCCAGATCACTTCATTACAGAACAATTAGAACATGAAGATTGGGGAGAATGTGTAAATGATGTATATGCTCTTCCAGAAACAGAAATCTTGGCTGAAAAAGATCTACATGTTAATTTAGCTGTAAATGAGTATGGAAAAGGTCGCGGTGTGTATATGAATGGTCTTCCATTTAGTTTTGAAAACGTAAGACTATTGTATCGTGCAATCTTCTTTGCAGCGCACAAAGAAGAAGAAATGAAACGCTGGTATTCCGACAACTACAATGTGGATATCAACGTATATCCTTCTACAAACAGTTTCTGTGTTGTCAATAATACATATGAACCACAGACAACTACCGTGTATAAGGGAGATGGAACAAGTTTCGAAGTTGAATTGGATGCTTGTGAAATCAAATGGTTTGAAATTTAAGAATCAGTCAATCAAAATCAGAACGAGCCAGCTGGTTTTGAAAAGCTTTGGAGCAGAATATCTGCTCCTTTTGTCATTTGTGACTTGCATCATATAATTTTTGAATGTCACTTGGAAGCTTGTCTGGAAGCATAGCTTGAAGGTATTCTTCTGTACCATCCTCCATAGCTTTTGAGTAGTACCAACATTTAAATTCTAATAAAGATAGTGTTTCTTGAAGACTTTTGATTTCAGCTTCTACAGCCTCTTTTCGAGCTTCAAACAACTCTTTTCTCTTTTCAAAACTTGCACTTCCTTCAGAAACCCAACTAAAGAATTGATTGATTTCTTTAATGCCAAGACCAGATTTTTTTAAACACTCAATGAGGTGTAAAGCTTCAATTTCATGATTGCTGAAATAGCGGATATTGCCCTTGCGAACTAAATGAGGAAAAAATCCTTCTTTATCATAATATCGAAGGGTAGAAATGGGTAAATCAAACATTTCAGATACTTGACCAATTGTATACATAGTGATTCCTTTCTTGACCTAAAGTCAGCTTTAGGTATTATACTAATGCCACAAGGTAATTGTGTCAATAAGGTTAAGATGTCAAAGAGGTGTCATCGATGCACAATTCAGTATTGTATTGGTTGTTGTGTATTAAAGGTGTAGAAATTATCGTGTATGCAAGTGAATATATATTTCGAGATATCTACATGATCGCAAGGGCAGCAGAAGATGAAATAAGCGTATATGCTTGGTAAGAACTTATAATGTTCCGATAAACGGCTTTGGATTATTCCGATAGATGTCTATTGTTCCGATAAAATGATATAATACTTCTAGATTAGGAGTGATGATCCATGTTTATGACTGTAAAACAGGCTTCTGAAAAATGGGGTATTTCAGATCGAAGAATTCGAGTTCTTTGTGCTCAGGGAAAAATTTTAGGTGCTTATCATGAGGGGCGAAGTTGGAAAATTCCTGTGGATGCAAAGAAACCGGTAGATGGTCGTTTAAAGTCAAAAGAGAATCTTTTGCGGCAGATTGATCGAAAAAAGATGGAATTAGATTCTAGAAGACCATTAACAGAAGGTGAAGTTGCTAGGTTGAATGAAGAATTTATTGTGGAGTATACCTACAATTCAAATGCGATTGAAGGAAATACACTGACTTTGCGTGAAACGGATTTAGTTCTTCGTGGTCTCACAATTGATAAAAAGCCTCTAAAAGATCATATGGAAGCTGTTGGACATAAGGAAGCTTTTGATTTTGTAAGAGAACTAGTCAAAAATAATGTTCCCATTAGTGAGAGTGTCATCAAACAAATTCATTATCTTGTTCTTGCGGATAAGAAAGAAGACCGAGGCGTATATCGTAGAATTCCTGTTTATATTATGGGCGCGCAGAATGAGCCAGTACAACCTTATTTGATTGCACCGAAAATGGAACAATTATTAATGGATTTTGTGAATAGTAAGGAGCATATTGTAACGAAATTAGCTCGTTTCCATATTGAGTTTGAATCGATTCATCCTTTTATTGATGGAAATGGTAGAACGGGAAGATTATTAGTGAATTTAGAATTGATGAAGGCTGGTTATCCGCCTATTGATATTAAATTTACGGATCGACTTGCCTATTATAATGCGTTTGATGAATATCATGTAAAACATAATCTTTTTGCAATGGAAAATTTGTTTGCGGGATATATAAATGAAAGATTGGATATGTATTTAAATATGTTGCAAGATTAGAAGGAAAATTAAAATGAAAGCTTATATCAAGGCCAAAAAAGACTATAATTCAGGATTAGTAGTTGGACATAGTCAGAATATGCAAAAAGCCATTTCTGGTTTTAATGAATTGGCATGTGAAGTTGTGCCTTATTTTTCTCTTGATGATGTATATAATCAAATCACAAAAGAAGATATAGTCGTTGATTACATTCAACAATGCGAAAATGTTTTCGCCAAATTTAATGTTTTAAACCCACATGTAGATGATTATCCAGAATGTCTTCGAAAGTTTCTTGGCAGAAAAATATGGAGAGATACCATAAATGCTATTTCTACAGATGAGGGTAAATGGTCTGCAGGTTGGTTTGTTAAGCCTGTAGAAAGTAAGAAATTCACTGGAAAACTGATTTCAAGTATTAAGGATTTAATTGGATGTGGTGCCTATAATGAAGATTTTGAGGTCTTATGCAGTGAACCCATTGAATTTATGCGTGAATGGCGTTGCTTTGTATACTATGATCAAATTATAGATGTTCGACCATATAAGGGAGATTGGCACTATAATTATGATGCAGAAGTATTGGATGAAAACACAAATATTTATTGATGGCAATAAACGTGCATCTGTAATATTCGCAAATCAATATCTAATTGCACACGGTCAAGGATTGCTTGTAATCCCAGAAAAGGAAGTGCCAGATTTTAAGAAATTACTAGTTAAATACTATGACGGTGAAGATATCCATGTTGTAAATGAATTCTTAAAAGAAAAATGTTGGAAAACTTTTTAACGCGTAGTTCGCAACAAGAAAATTTTAATGAATATAGTTTAGGGAACATTTGTGCTTAATATATTCATAAAAGTTCCCTAACTTTTAATTATAGATGTTGTGTGAAGCACGAACTGAGTATGATTTAAATGCATCCTCTTTTTTGTTTCATCGTTTTACTGAAAAATTTACAAATAATAATTGATTTGATTTTCATATAATCGTATAATTTAAAACAGTTTTGAGGAGTTATTAAAATGGAAGAACGAAGAGATAAACGGAATATTGTTTATTTTATAATTAGTTATGTCATTAATAATTTGGCGAGTGGAGTTTTGTACGATACGTTTGTGAATTATCTGCAAGAAGCACAAACTTCTATCGCAACATCCTTTTGGGCATTTTATGGATATGCCACATTTATAAGTGCAGCTTTATTGTTGCTAGTGCCAAAGATTGGCTATAAAAAGCTATTACTTTTTTGTTCACTTTCAACGGCATGTGCCTTTTTTGGCGCCGTCTGTATGGATTTTACTTGGGCTTTATATATCGCAACCCTATTGGCATTAACGGGTGTGCAGCTACACTTTATTATGCTGAGTCCTTTTATCGCTTGTTATACAGAAGCATTTAAAAATCAAGAAATACATTGGTATACAAGAACTTACTATATGGGGTATATTGGATATTTCTTGGCAACGTATCTTGGTGGAGCCTTTGTGGTAAAGGCGTTTAGTTGTGTGGCCAACATTTCATATGCGCAAGCCCAAGAGGCAACGCGCTATATGACGCATCTTTCATCTGGTTTACACCAATCTTATATGGATGCGAATCGAATGGTTCTATTCGTGGTGGGTTGTATTGCGTTAATTTCCTTGATTCCCGTTTTGTGTATTTCGGAAAAGAAATCAGATTATCAAATGGAGCTTACTCCAAGGCTTTCTTTAAAGGAAAAAATGAATGGTGCAAGACAACTTTTATTAAATCGATATTCTCGCGCTTATTTATTGTATTGGGCTTTGATTTCTTTTGCGATGGGCCTATTTACATCGTACTATACTGTATATCTAAATCGAAATTTACATATTGATAAGGCAACCAGTTCTTTAATGGTATCCATTTCCTATGTTGCGATTGTCTTATTTATGTTTTTTACGCCGAAGTGTACAAAAAAATTTGGTAAAGTGGGAACAATCTTTTTAACGGTCATGGCCTCCATTCCTTTTATGTTGATGATTGGAAATGGAAATTATTTTGGTAAATATGTTGTACCTATTGTTGGTGCATCACTATTTATACGTGCGGGCCTTGCGAATTTATCAAGTCCTGTGGATAGTGCTCTATCGATGGATGTGATTTGTAAAGATTTGCGGCCTGTTTATACCTCCGTAGTGAATTTTACGGCGGGTGTTGTGAGTATATTGAGTGGTCATTTTACGGGAAAGATTTTATTTGTCCACCAATCTGGGTATCAGCAGGCTTATTTTTTAGCCGCAATATTATATGCGATTGCAGGTATGGTTCTTTATCATGGACTTCATACCTTTAATCATAAAGAAAGTGAAATAGTTTTAAGTAAGGGAGAGAAAAGATGAACAAATTATTTAAAAAACTAGGTTTTGGCGATAAGACGGCAAAGAACTTCTGGGCTATTATTATCGTCGCATTTGGAGGGGCGATTATTTATGGCTTGCCATATTTTCGCTTTGATTACTATGATGCATATTTAGCTACGTATCATTTGACGAATACACAAATGGGTGTGTTTGGAAGTATTTTAGGAATTTTTGGTATGATTTCCTATTTATTTGGAGGCATCGTGGCAGACCGCTTTTCAACAAGAATGATCTTAACGGTTTCTCTAATTGGAACAGGATTGGGTGGTTTTGTACACTTATTACCATTGAATTACTATCAGTTACTAGCACTTTATGCATTCTGGGGCATTTCAAGTTTATTTGCGTTTTGGCCAGCCTGTGTAAAAGCTGTTCGTATTCTATCGGATTCGGATGATCAAGGAAAAGCCTATGGATTCTTTGAAGGTGGTCGTGGCGTTGGTGCTGCATTGATGGCTATGGGGGCTGTTGTAGCTTTCCGTATTGGCATTGGTCAAATCAATGACGAAGTGGCAGGTATGAAAACAGTCATTGTTTATTATTCAGTTTTGACAATTGCGATGGGCATTTTCTGTTTCTTTAAAGTAAAAGATGGACATATGGAAGCCAGTGAACGTATTTCTTTTAAAGGCATTGGAGAAGTGTTAAAAATGCCAGCCATCTGGATCATCAGTTTTGTGACATTCTGTAACTATGTATTTACCTTGTCTTTGTATTACTTTACACCATATGCCACATCTATTTTAGGAGCAACTGTTACTTTTGGAGCTACACTTGCAGCTATGAAACGATGGTTTTCTTTATTTGGAAACGTTGGTGGAGGCTTCTTCTCCGATAAGTTTGGTACAGGAAATGCTCTATTGATTTCATTTGTGGTAATGGCTTTGGGTACTTTGGGGATTTTATTGTTGCCAACAAATGCAGGTTCTATTGTGCTCTTTACAGTTTTGTTTGTCTTAATCTATATTTTCTATAATGTAAACTATGCACAAACATGGGCTATGATGGATGAGGGTGCTGTACCAGAAAAGTATTCTGGAACGGCTGCTGGAATTATTTCTACAATTGGGTATTTGCCAGAAATTTTTGTATCTGTTTTAGCGGGTATGATGATTGATCAAAATCCAGGTGTAGGTGGATATCGTTTATTCTTTGGCTTCTTAGTTGCAATGTTAGTTTTAGGAGCTGTGTTTGTGTTGGTTTGGAAATCGTATTTAAAGAAACATCCGAAAGTAAATTAATATGGAAGCATTATTTGAAAGAGTTTTTGTGGAAACTACAGTGGATACAGACCAAGATGGACAATATGATTTGATTGCGGTTTATATTAAGCGTCCAAAGCTAGATGAAAAAGTTCCGGCTGTTTTTGTGGCCAATCCATATATGTTACACTGTAATGAGGATTGGTATGATTTGTATGATGTAAATACAAATATACAGGCATATCCAAGTCAGAATATTCAGCGTGAGGATATCACGTTTCATCCAAAAGATCCTGTAGTTTGTCCTAAAAAAGAAGCCGAACAAATTGTGGAAAGCAGTCCGTATCCAGAACCAGATCCAAGCGCGTATGAATGCATTTCAGATTTATATGGCCATTTACTAGAACGTGGCTATGCCGGTGTATTTAGTGGTGGACTTGGTACAAGAGGAAGCGACGGATTAACAATGACGGGAAGTGAAGAGGAGATTCTTGCGTTTAAATCGGTCATTGATTGGTTAAACGGAAGAGCTCGAGCTTTTAGAGATAAGACAAGAACGGTACAGGTTTTGGCATCTTGGTGTACAGGTTCTGTTGCGATGTCTGCACGTTCTTATTTGGGTACAATGTGCATCGGGGTAGCCGCAACAGGTGTAGAAGGCTTAAAGACAATTCTTCCTGAAGCGGGTATTTCCAACTGGTATGAATATTATCGTCATAATGGTTTAACTTTACCGGCCATGGATTGGCAAGGGGATGACTTGGATATTTTGGCAAAGTATTGTTTTTCGCGTGCTTTGGATTCAAATGATTTTGCGTCGATCAAACCTTTGTTTGAAAAGAATCAAATGACTCTACAAGAAGGTGAAGACAGACAATCGGGAAACTACAATCGCTTTTGGGATGAGCGTAATTATTTGCAGCATGCCGATCGCATCCAAGCTTCGGTATTCGTTCTTCAAGGCTTAAATGATTGGAATGTAAAACCAGATCAAGGTATTCGTTTGTATGAAAAGCTTCAAGAACTTGGTAAAGATCGTATGATGCTGTTGCATCAAGGACAACATATATATACATATCATCTTGAGGACAGTCCTACATTAGGATTGATCGATCGTTGGTTGGATTATTATTTAAAAGGGATTGATACAGGTATTCAAAATGAGTCTAAGATTTATATTGAGAATAACTTAGATCAAAAATTGTGGATGCAAGAAGAGGTTTGGCCACCTAAATCTTATAAGTCCTATCGTGTACAAGAGAATGGAAATCAAATGATTGTGGATGATTTGTCGCAAACGATTTATGATCGTAAACAAAAAAACACAAAGGCATGGCTGGATGAGTTGGTTTTAACTCAAAATGCGCATTCGCTTTCTTTTGATTTAGAAACAATGAAGGAAGATACGCGTTTTGCGGGAAGAGCCAAAGTTTCTTTTAGGGCTCGAATCCAACAGCCTACGGCCATTTTGAGTGCAATGCTTGTGGAAAAGGGAAAACAAGTTCGTTTGACATCGAATTTGGATGGGGATGAAAATCATTCTTTTGTCTTTAAAATGGAAGAAAAACCATCCGATTATTTTGTGATTACACGAGGTTGGATGAATGCACAAAATCGTTTGAATAATTATTCAAAGGAAGCCATTGATCCAGATACTTGGTATACATATTCATTTGACTTTGTCAGCAACGACTATACAATTCCTAAAGGACATACATTATCATTGATCTTGTATGGAATGGATGTGGACCAAACGCAATTGCCATTTGTGGTGACAGAAATCGAAGTGGATACCGCTTCTATTGTTTGTGATTGTCCAATTGAATAATAAAGTGGGTTCAAATCGAAAGGATTTGAGCCTTTTTGTATACAAAAAAAAGACCAGCAACAACTGGTCCACATTTAGAGAGTCAGGAAAGTATAAGAATGGTTAGATATCAAATGTGTTAGAATGACTCTCTAGACAATATTATTCTAGCACGAATCTAAACCGTTGGACAACAAATTTTAGAGGAGAGAACTAGATATTATGCATATATTACGGAGAAGTCTAGTTCTCTAATCGATGTTAGATGAGCGGAACTCAAATGGGTGTTGGCGTAATACCATTTGTTTGCATTGGCGTAAATTATTTCTCATCCAACCGGGTTAGTATATCAGAAATGGTACCTTAACGACGTACCATATGTTCACAGAAAAAAGCGAATACACTTAGGAAATGAATTAGGTTGATATGCGTAAAGGGTTTTCATCTAATTATATAGATAGACTATGCAGATGTTGGCTTAATGTAGGAAATTATGAAATATTATTTGTGCTTTGACATTGGTGGAAATTCGATGAAGAGTGGACTTCTTAGTCGTGAGTGGGAAAATCATTGAGGAAAAATCATATCCGATGACAGATACTTTTGGAGATTTGTTGGCATGTATGAAGTGTTTTCATCAAATGTTTAAAGAGGATTATGAACTCGATGGTGTCGCAATCAGTTTTTGTGGTTTGATTGACGTAGAAAATGCAGTGATTGATGCCGTATGGGCACTTCCTTTCTTACAAGGCATTCTTTGACGAGATGTGATTCAAAAAGAGCTTGGATTGCATTGTGAAATTGAAAATGATGTGAATTGTGCAGCATTATCTGAAGTATATTTTGGAAAAGCACAAGACATTAAAGATATGGCTTTCTTTGTGATTGGTACTGGTGTTGGTGGTGCCATTATTCGTAATCGACAAGTATGCCCAGGAGTTCATCGCTATGGAGGTGAATTTGGGATGATGCCTTTAAGTATGGTTTGTAAGATGGAAGAGGCAAATGCTGAAAATGCATTGTGTAAACAAGTCATCAAACAGTTCTATCACAATTTAGCTATGGGTGTATTTAATGCGCAACACACACTTGATCCAGAAATGATCATGTTTGGTGGTGTGATTAGTCAAAGAGATGATTTTGTTGAAAGATTAATGGAAGAATATAATATAATTCGTGAAAAGATGGGTATGGATGTCATCACGCCAAATTTAAAGTGTTGTACATATCGTCAAGATGCAAACTTACTTGGTGCACTCGCAAATTATATTGGTCGTAAATGAATAGTGGGCAGAAATGTCCACTTTTGGTTTATTCAGGGCATGAAATTAAAGATTTCTTATATCATTTAAACAAAGAATATTCTCCTTTTGATTGTCTACGCTACATGATACAAGCTATATGAGAGTAAACAATAGGGTAGGTCCAAATAGACCTAAGGTAGTTCTCCTAGGGAACGGCTGTATTAATCGTGTTAATACCGTCACAGGGGCTCCAAGTTACGAAAACGCTTGAGTTCCATAGCCCCAAGGAGGTGATATTGTGTATGGATATTTAATATTTGTAACAATATTCTTGTCGATTTTGTTAGTAATTGTCTACAGATTAGTTCAGATTGCTGAAGCAATCTTAAATCTGCTTCATATAATTGAAGATATGGACAAACAAATACATAAACTGAAAAGACATAAGAAAAAACTACCTCATCATTCTTGCAGGAAACCAAGGTAGTTATTTCAAAACTATAAATTTTCTCAAGGAGAACTCCTTATTGGGTACTCTCTTTTCATTTATATTGTACCACATTGAATTGTTTTATCAATGGAAATACTAAAATAAATATTCCATTGATGGAGATAATATGGTGATATAATACCTTATTGTAGAGGACATGAAATGAATTTTAAAAGGGCATTAAATAAAGAACAGACGACATGTATCAATGGAATTTTTGTGTTGTTTGTGTTCTTATCACATTTTGGACAATATGAAACTATGCCATGGAATAATCTTTTATTGGCAATTGGACAACTCATGGTTGCACCATTCTTGTTTTATTCTGGGTATGGCATTATGGAACAGATTCAAAGAAGGGGTATTGTGTATATTGATAGTATGCCAAGAAAAAGAATATTGAAGTTTTATATTCACTTTTGTATGGCATTATGTATTTACTTGGCTTTGTCATTCTTATTAAGAAAGGATTATTCCTTTGTTCGTATTATATTCTCATTTACGGCATTAAGTTCCATAGGAAATAGTAATTGGTATGTGTTTGCGATACTAGCTATGTATAGTATTGTATATATTTCGTTTAAACAATGTAAGAAACATAGCATGACTTCGTGCGTACTGTTTACCATACTTTATATAATTTTGATGGATGTAATAAAGGATCAAGCTTGGTGGTACAATATCATTCTTTGTTATCCAGCAGGTATGATTCTATCTAAATATAAAGATCGTGTTTGTTCCATCATTCAAAAGCCAGTATTCTTTATTTTCTTGATGGTTTTCGCTTTTAGTTTATATTGTCTTCACTTACCAATACTCGCATATGAAATAATTTCGATTGCGTTTTGTTTCTTGATTGTAGATGTATGTGCATATAAAGAAATTAAAAATGTTTTGTTTCATTTCTTAGGTCAATATGTATTTGAAATCTATATACTTCAAAGAATTTCAATGAACTTGTTTGATCGATATTTAAATGATTGGATCTATTTAATAGTATGCATTTTTTCCACTTTAATTCTTGCCTATTACTTTAAAAAGCTAGAGACAAAAGTGGATGGGTTACATATTTTTAAAAATTTTAGTTGACAAAAAATGTATATTTTTTTGCGTACAAATCGTACAGAAATTGACCGCCTAGATATAGGCTAAGGCTACACGGACGGCCGGGTCAAATGCCGAAGACTTGTTGAAGAAGCAAGAACCGTATTTAGGGAATACGGAAGGGTGTTTACCCTTATTGATTGAGTTAAAAGCTCAGTTTTATAAAGTACAATATACCTTATGAAATGGTCAATAAGCTGGAATTTCTGTTACGAAAAGTATGCAGATAGATGATGGACGAAGATAGGTGTATATTGTGCGCCTATCTTTTTTTGTTTGGCAAAGGAGAAGAGGAATATGAAAAAGATTTTACAAGCAAGCCTTAGTGCAGTATTGGTGTTGAGCCTAGTGGGTTGTGGTTCGACAAAAGATGAGGCCATCTATCAAGATTTGATTGATGTCTACGTGAATGAAATTGATATGGACTATGCGTATGACTTCACAAAAACATTGTCTACAGATACTTCATTACATGATAATTCACTTGGATTTAGAACGAGTGGTTCCGATGCAGAACATAGAACAGCCAATTATTTGGCTAAGGAAATGAAGGCCATTGGTTTAAAAAATGTAGAAAAGATACCTGTGAATGTGGATAAGTGGCAGTATAATGATGCTTCACTAACGATTGAAGGAACAGATATTGATTTGATGCCCGTATCGTATATGGTGAATGGCACAGATGAAAATGGGATTACAGCACAAATCGTAGATTGTGGTACTGGTTTTGCGAAAGACTATGAAGGCAAGGACGTTGAAGGTAAGATTGCTCTAGTAGGAGTGGATCAATTTAATGAGTCTTGGATTGGCGGCTATATCTATGAGGCTTATGAGCATGGCGCAAAAGCATTAGTCACATACGATTTGGATGGATATGGAAGATTTAGTGATGATGATCATCAGATTCAGGATGTTTGTGCAGAAGATATTATGCCTACGACAATCATCACAATGAGTGAGTACAAACAAATTAAAAAGGCTTTAAAACAAGGTCATGATATGGCTACTTTAAAAGTGGATAGTGTGATGGAAGAAGGCAATGGTACAAGTTATGATGTGGTTGGATATATTCCTGGTAAGTCACATGATCAACAAATTATTTTTGCCGGACATTATGATATGTATTTTACTGGTTTTCAAGATGACTGCAGTGCCATTGGAACCATTATGTCAATGGCTAAGACAATGATCGATAGTGGCTATGTGCCTGAAAATGATATTGTGGTTGTTGCGCATGGTGCTGAAGAATGGGGTGCAACAGGCACTGAATTTGACTGGACAAGAGGGGCTTATGAATTGATCAACAATGTACATCCTGAGTGTGCCAATAAAACTTTAGCTTTATTTAACTTTGAATTGGATGCCTATGATGATGGTTCAGATACATTCATGGTGACTTGTGTTCCTGAATATGCGTCTTTAGTAAAAAGTTTAGTCGATTCAGGTGCATTGGATGGTGCTGTAAAAGAATATAAGAATGGTATTTCTACAAAGACATATGATACAACGACAATGGAAGATGGTGTTTCCTATCGTAATGCGGGAGTTCCTTATTTCTTAAATACAACAGATACTTGTTCTGGAGAAACAAAGGACGATAGTGAATATACTTGGACACAACTTCATTATCATACAGAATCCGATAATACGGATACGTATAGTGAAAAGGTGATGAAGGCTAATATTGCGGTATTTGGAAGTATGGCTATCGCTATCGATCAGCTTCCAGCTATGTCTTTAAATATGCAAGCTACCATTGATGATTTAAAGGAAAGCTTTAATGAAGATTTAGCTTTGGAAGCGGGTGTTTCTAAAAAGGATTGGGACAAGGCTTTAGCTGTTTTTGAAAAAGAAGTGAATGCATTGAATAAAGAGGGTCAAGATATTAATAATCGTTATGTAAAGGCGGTAAACTCTAAATCGGATGTTACTTCAATTCAAAAAGAAGGAAAAGCCTACAATAAGAAAGTATTAGAATTATTTAAATACGTACAAGATAACTTTGTCGGAATTGTATTCTCGAGTGATGTTGTGATGAAACACGTGGGATATCAAAACAACATTGAATATATGGATGAAATCATTCAAGATTTGAAGAAAGACAAAGTAAGTGATGCTCTAGATGTGGCATACCAATTAAATGGTTTGTGTGAATACAATTATTACTTATTCTCACCAAATGCGGCTGCTAAAATTGATGCGCATGCAGATAAGGCAGTTGAAAACAATAAGTGGTGGGGCAATGATAAAGGCTACTATTTCACAAATACAAAAAACGCTACAACATCTTTATTAAATAAAGAAGATGGAGATGATGTAAGTGAAGAAATCAAAGTATATAAAAGTGCTAGAACGAAACAGTTAGATTCTTATAAAGAAGCGCTTGAAAATGAAATCTTGGCAATGAACAAGATAGGTCAATAAATACAATGGCTTGGCAATATAAATGCCAGGCTTTTTTGGTTATAAAAAAGCTTGTGAAATGTTCACGTTTGTTCTTGAAAACAAGTTTTTTTTAGATGTATACTTTAGCTAACTAATCATATGGTTATATGATGAAGTGGGAATAGGGTTATGAAAAGTTTAGAAGAAAGACAGAAAATTTTGATTGTGGATGACTCCAAATTCAATCAGGAATTATTGATGGAAATATTGGGTGAGAACTATCAATATATATTGGCCAATGATGGTTTAGAAGCCATTTCTATTCTACAAAAGGATTGGACAATTGATTTAATGTTTGGCTTAACAGATACATTGGTGACATGTTAATATATTCGACATTAATGATGTCTATTTAAGAATTATTGTATAGGTGTAAACGAAAGAGAGACTACACTTATGACAAGAACTTCAAAA
>OBKV01000813.1_pt1 | contig 22313 bp, 17 predicted proteins | sample 1517301 | NCBI WGS metagenome assembly OBKV01 (sample SAMN04571685, study PRJEB22368) | human gut metagenome | biome: human gut; material: stool | host: Homo sapiens | place: Luxembourg | collected 2012-06-29 | reverse complement strand
AAATCCCTCCCCTCGGGGAAGGGACTTGCTTTCGCCCTCGCGGGCTCCATAAGCGATGTTTCGCCCTTGCGAAACTTATGTCTATTACTCAAGTTTCGCAAGTTGTCAAACTTGCTGAGCGTAAGCGCTTATTTGAGGGCTATCAGTCGTCTGAAGGCCGCATGCCCACGCAAGCACGTTTACGAAGCAAATAAAAAGTATTCGACGTCTTGCGGCCATCCGTCTTCACCTCAAGCGAAAGACCAAGGCTCTTGGCAATGCCGGAAATCTGCGCCTCCGAAATGAAATGCAAATCCCCCGAAGTCTTGTTGAAACCCATGACCTTGGTCGACATAACCTCACTCAACGCCGTCATCTTCTGCCCCTTGACATTGCCAGTATCTGAATCTCGCAACAAAATCAAACCGCCGTCCTTAAGCCGCGAAACACATCTCCGGATAAGCTTCTCCTGCGCCTCACTGTCGATGTAATGAAGCATATCACTGATTACAAACGCGTCACTCTCAGGCAATTCCGCAGACTGAGCATCAGCATTGACAAAAGACAGCCCGGGGAGATTGCGGACCGGCCAGCAATTCCTGGCGACAGCGATCTTCTCCTCGTCATAATCGAGTCCGAGCACCTTGCGCGACGGGTGGAGCAACGACAACATTATATCCAGTTGACCCATCCCGCAACCGATATCCGTAATCTGTCCGGTACGCGGAAGCATTGAATCGAAATAAGCGTAATCATCTTCTAATGAAGTCTTTACCTTCACATACCACTCCGTCACAGGCCCCTTGTACAAATACGAAGAAACCAGCACCTTGCGGAAATATGGATTGCGCGGCGAATCATACTCACGGCACAACTTCTCATGCGCCTCCACGATAACCGACTTCATGGCCTTACGCACATCCGTAATCGTCTCATAAGAACGGGAATCGAACGGAAGTACCTGAGTAACAGACACTCCCCGCGTGAGATTCAGCCCGGTACCCTTCGGACAAATCCGCCAGTTGCCGTAGAAAACCACCGGAATCATAGGCGCTTTCATAACATCTGCCAGCAAAAACGCCCCCTTGTGGAACCTCTTCATGGAACCGTCACGTGAACGCGTTCCCTCAGGGAAAATCACATAATTCCAGCCATGCTCCAAATCCGTCGAAACACGCTGAACCATTTCACTTTCCATCAATCCGTCCGACTTGCAGATATAACCCAACAGCCCTGAAATGAGATTGAACAACGGTGAATTGCGCACCCAGTCTGCCACGAAAAACTTCACCTTCGGGAACAGCGAAATCAGAAGAATAATATCGAGCGACGACTGATGATTTGCACACACAATCCCGTGACTGCCAGTCCATTGACGAAGCCGCTTGCCATCAGGACCAAGGCGCACCGACTTGATGAACGGACAAATCCACACAAGCAGTCGGCAAGCATGATGAAGCATCAGCGAAATGATGGTCTGACGCCTTTCACGGCCTATCGGCACAAGTTGCAAAAGCATGCCTATCAACAAGATAAGCGCCCCACCGAGCACCGCGGGAATATATAGAAGGAAAAGTGCCCCGAAAACAGTTCCGAACGTGTAAGGAGCCTTCCCCTCCGAAGCCGGTTTCGTAACGAACTCCCTGAAAATCACCGGCTCCGCGACATACGCCACCAGCACCACCGCCACCATTCCCAGGATTGTGATCAATGCAATCGAGTGAAGTGCAGGATGTTTGGCGAAGATCAATGCCCCTATACCGACAATCATCACAAATGAAGAGAAGAATATCGCGCTCTTATGCGAATTCACCAACTCTCTACCGGTACGATATTTATGGAGAAGCCCGTCCATGATGAAAATACTGAAATCATCCCCCATACCGAAAATGAACGTGGACAATATGATATTCACTATATTGAATTGAACACCAAGCATTTCCATGATTCCCGTGATGATAATCCAGCTGACCGCCATAGGCAGGAAACTGAGCAATGCCAGTTCGAGCCGGCCGTAAGAAAGCCAGAGTACAAAGAAAATCAGGAACGAAGAAATGAACAATATAAGATAGAAATCGTTGTTGATACTCTCCGCCGCCTTGTTCGCAAAATAACTCTGGTCGAAAATGACCACATTCGGATTTCCATAGAAACGGGAATAGACTTCATCGATGTCAGCCCTGCGCATAGTCGCCTGACAGACAAACATTTTCAGATTGTCCGACGAGCCCATCCAGCTGCTGAACGCCATAGGAATAGCCTGAGTTTCATCAATCTGGAACACAGAATCAGAAGAGTCCTCCGCATCCTGACCAGAAGCATCCTGAACCGAAGGACCATGAACCGAAGAACCATCGACAGAAGAACCATCGACAGAAGAACCATCGACAGAAGAACCATCGACAGAAGAACTCTTACCACCAAACCACTCAACAGGCTGATAATCCGCTGACAGTCTTTCAATTGCGCCGTCGAAAGCATCCTCTCTGAAACCATATTTCACAGCAGCACTACGTATCTCTTCAGATACCGACGCCACACGTTCTGGAGTCCAAAACGCCTTCCACTTTCCGATACGCCTCATCTGCTCCTCATGCCCGGCAATAAACGCCCCGCCGTCAGAATAATCCGAAACCAAGCCCTCAGACTTCAACGCCTCAAGCTCCTGCAAAGTACCACGTAAAGCATTGTAAGCCAAATCATCAGACGCTCCGACATTGACCAGCATCACAGTCTTGGTGCTGTCCCGGTCCTGCGCGGCCAGCATAGCCTCCGCCTCTTTGAGTTTCGGCTCCCAATACGTCAGGTCCATCATGTCGCTGTCGAAACCCACCTTCGTGGACATATAGCCGCAAACCGCCGTAAGAATGACCAATGCCGCGATCAGCCACTTGTTCTTGTCGAAAGGATAAGAACTGATTTTCTCAATGATTCTGAGCACTTTACCCTCACGGACATCCGATTGCGCCACCAGGAACTGCGGTAAAAAAACCAGACAGAAAACCATAGTTCCGAGCAACGTATAAGCAGCGAACAAACCAAAATCTTGCAACAATCTGGAAGAAGTAAAAAGCAACCCGACGAACGCTCCGATTGTAGTCACGCTGCCTATGATCAACGGGCTGCAAAGTTCCTCAAGTAATTGAGTGACAGAACGTACATAATTCTGATGTGCAAGAAAATGTATCGAATAACTCAGGGCAATACCCATAATCGCGGTACCTGCACCGACTGCAATCCCCGAAATGCTCCCGCGTGTCAGCCACGACATTGCAAGCGCGAAAACCGCCCCGTAAATCGCCGGACACAGAATCAGAAAAATGGAACGGCGACGCTTGAACACACACAGAATGAACAATATAATGATCACCAGCGCCACAATGGACGTCGCATAAGTATCCCTCTTGATCTGACGCGCATTATACACACTCATCGCCGGCCCGCCAAAATAATGCACATCCACAGTCGGAAACTCCGCCGCAAGCGAATCCACAGCCGCATCCACAATCCCGACCAACGCATCATTATTCCCAGTCTCCCCCGACGAAAAAGCCGGCTCAAGAAACGCCAACAAAGTATTTCCGTCAGGCGTAAACACGTGATTTGCACGGACTTGATAATCAGATACAGGATTAAGTTCTGCCGTCCGTCCCAGCACTCCGCCACCAATCGAAAGCGGATCCGACATAAGCACATCCTTCACAGCAAAACCGGCCGGAGAAATCAGATTCAGATACACATTCCTGATGGCAGAATCCACAACCGCAGGATTATCCAACCTCGCAAGCGATTCATAATCAGAATCTTCCATCAATACAGGCAGATGCTCCCCCACGAAATCCAACATCCCCGAAATATCATCCCCACTGACGCAATCCAAATATTTCCCTTCCGGCACCCCAGCCGCCTCGACCAGTTCCCCAAATCGCGCAGCCGCCGAAAAAAGACTATCCTCCTTGTTCAGGTCAATGCTGCCGTCCGCCGATGAGAACATTATGAGTATCTTATCGCTAACTTTCAGATTAGAATAGACTTCCGCCATATGGGAAGTATTACCCGACGGAAAGAAAGACGTTATATTCTCCTCCAGATGAATCTTGGATGCCATAAACAGAAATATGGCAAAACTCGAGAACATCGAGACCCAGAAAACCGGACGATGACGTCTGAAAAAATTATATATCTTGACAAAAATCCGATGCATTTTCAGATTTATTTAAAACTATGGACGTGGAACACCACGCCTGAAAACAGTAAGCAAAAGCATTGACAAAACCCAAAAAACTGCTGCGACGACGAGGCCGAACACTAAGCTCCCGAGCACATATTGGAGCATCATTTCGCCGGCGGAAGCCAAGTCGAAGTTAGCGAACGAGACCCGAACCGGCTGGCTAAGCAGCTTACAGCCAGTCCAATAGCCACCGAACACGATGAACGGGATCAGCGGCGGCAGGCTGATATTCGCGGCCACAAGAGTGATCACCTTGTTCAGCTTCATCAGGTGCGCCAACGCCAGCGCGCAAATCATCTGATAGCCCCAAATCGGCATCAGCCCCATGAAAACGCCGAACCCGATAGCCGACGCGATCCGAATGTTGCTCTCGCCAGAATGAATTATGTTTTTGTCAATGAATTTCTTTATGTTCGCCCACGTAAGTTTGCGGAAAAACGACATCGGCCATCTCCAGAACAGACAGTAGAAAACCAAAATTGTATTCAGAATACTGATTTTCGTAAAGTCCCGGAATGGTTTGAAATGCGAAACACGTTCACCCTCAGGAGGATAATAAACGTGGACGGGGATATTGCGGACCTGAGTTCCTTTCCATGCAGAAAAGACCAGGACTTCCAGTTCAAACTCATATCCGCCGGTAAATAATCTGGACGTAAAATCCACATGACTAAGCGGATACGCCCTATAACCAGATTGCGTATCCTCTAAACGAATACCAGTCTCTAATTTAAACCAGAAATTGGAAAACTTGTTCGCAAATGTATTCTTTCCGGGCATGCCGTCCGCCTGTAAATCCCTGGCACCCACGATAATGGCATCAGGGGTAGACTCCATCGCCTCAGCAAACAGCGGCAAATCAGAAGGGAAATGCTGGCCGTCGGCGTCGATAGTTACCACATGAGCGAAACCAAGTCGTGAGGCATAAGCAAAACCGTTCATGATGGCGACACCTTTTCCGCTGTTCTTCTCATGGGTAAGAGAACGAATCCTGTCACCGAAAGAAGAAATGATTTCAGGTGTGGTGTCAGTACAACCGTCATTCACAACTATCACAGAATCAGAGTATTCCAAGACCTCATTTATTACAGAAGAAAGTGTCCCGGCATTGTTATATGTCGGTATCAGCACACAGCATCTGAGCTGTCTGAACTTCTGTCTGCAATCTTCTTTGGTCATTATATTTGGTTCCATTGACTTGGCTTTATAGTTACTAAATGGTCTCCCAGTTAAACTCAGGAATCATTTTCCTGATCCTCGAAGCGATAAACGCCGCCACATCTTTCCTGTCGAGAAAATCTGCACAGGAATTCATTGTATATGAATCCTTTGTGACTGTCATATCGAACAATGACATCCCGAAATAGGTTGTAGCTACCACTCTTACAGCATCAGGTCCTACATTACGGATCATCATCAGACCTGAGAGTTCATGTCTGCCAGCCTTGAAGGTAAAATCCCGTACAATATCAGACGACGCGACCTCCGCCGATTCTTCAGCAGAAGAAATCAGCAGACGCGGCATACAGGATCCGGCAAACAAAATCAGGCTAACGGATACTGAAAACAGCTGAAGGAATCGTCTCATTGAACTTCTTTTCGGTAAAAGTATATGATGTATAATCAGTTGCATTTTCGAACATCACCAGCTTCACGACAGACATGTCACGACGGTCCAGACGTATCTCCATCTTTGCAATATATTTCTTGACCATCTGAGAAACAGGCTCTATCGTAACCAGATATTGTGATGCGGACTCTCGGACTTCATATCTAAAATCTGAACCGAACGCATCCAAATTGCCCGTCATACAGGCCGAGATAAGATTACTCATCTGGTCCATCATCGGATTTCCCTTGGCGCTTACGACAGATGAGCGACCGCCGGTTTCAGTCTTAAGTTTATCACCATTGATCACTATCTTATATTTGGTAGGTGATGAATAATCCAAACATATCTTGTCCGGAGACTGCCAGAAAAAGCACCCCTCGGATTTCACCGTCTTGCTGAACACGTCCAAGTATTTATCCTGCAAGAACTTAGCCCGAATGGAATGAACCGACTGGTTCTTCTCGGCGAGTTCTTTTCTGAATGCCTGTTTGTCTTTCAGCGCCACGAACTGGTCAGCAGCTGAGCAGACCAGGGAGTTTCCTGCAAGCACTCCAACGGTCAACAGGCAGGTTATAACTGATATGTAAAATCTTCTCATTATATTAAAACCCTAAACATCAAGCAATTATAAATCCGACTTCTATCGCCGGCTAAAATGGCAAAACCCTATCATACCTATACCCTTCTTCATCCAACCTATCCAACAACGCAGTCAATAATTTATCGGCCTCGGGCATTCTGTCGTGCAACAAAATGACAGACCCAGGCTTCACACGTTTCATAATTCTATTAAGCGTAACATCTTGCCAATCAGGTTTTTCGCTATGCATAGTATCGAGGCTGCGAACATCCCAACCTATCACTGTCATACCCGACATGCTTACCGCATCAGCAACACTGGGATTCATCACCCCGAAAGGCGGACGGAACAACGTTACACCTTCATTGACCCGGTCCTCAGGGCAGCACTCATTGATAACTTTCTGGCACTCAAGGATTTCCTTCAGCATCTTTTTCCAGTAATAGAGCGGGAAAAGGCCGGAGTGGCTGTATGAGTGGATGCCGATTCTATGACCTTCAGCGATAATTCTGCGCACAATATCCTGATTATCGGGAATATTCTTTCCAATCAAGAAGAACGTCGCGCGTGCATTTCGCGTTTTAAGGACATCCAGTACTTTCGGCGTAGTTCCTGAAACAGGTCCGTCATCGAAAGTCAGGTAAACGGTCTTGTCATCGGACTCTACATGACAACGCGTCTTCAGCCATACGCCTGAGCTGATGTCGGCACAGGCCCAGACCAGAAAGGCTGTCAATGCTAGCGCGAGTATGATGACAAATATAATCATAAACTATTGTTTTTCAAGCAAAAGCGTATAGCCACCAGGGTTCACATCGTCCACAATGGCGAAGGCTCCCGACTCGATAGAGCCTTCAGAAATCAAACGGCAGAGCAACACCGGAAGCATTGATGGGAAAGCGCCCATTTCGTCTACGTAAGAACTGCAAAGGAAGACGTCTTCAGGGACATCATTATCACAAGATGTCGGCCCGAAAGAGTTTAAAATTATATCCGACGGCGACAAAGAGAGCAAGAACGAACAAGCTCCTTCACCAAGCGGAAGACAATCATCTCCCAAGAGCATCCTGCGCAGCGTATCTACCTCTGCCGTAACCTCGTCGAAAGCACCTACCAGCACAGATTTACTCTGATTCTCAGGATTTTGCAACCCGGAAGCAGATTCCGTCAAAAGCATCGAAGCATCTGCCAAAGCCGCAGCAAACCCTCCTGCACCATGCACATAAGTCGTATTATAAGCCCTGATTTTCCGCATCAGAGCCAAATAACCTGAAACAGTATTGAATGTCGACTGCATAAACGGCGAAGGATTAAGCATATCCTCATCGCGGTCGAAAATACTATTGCCGAAAACAACAGTATCTTTCATGAAACCCATTCCCGTCGAAGTAATTATGCCGGCCACATCCCCTGACTCGATTCCGTCCAGCGATTTCAGGCCGCAGTACATAGACATTTTCAGCAGTCGCCCCATTCTGCGCCTCAGATTGGCATCCGTTATAACAGATTTGTAATCAGGTTCTTCAGTTATAACACGAGCGGCATCTCCCTCCACTTTACCGGATGGATAAAGACTCTGTGCCGAGTGAATGTAACAAGGTATTTCAGGTATAAACCACATATCATTCCGAGAATACAAGTGAAACACAATTGCCGCTGAATCCGAACGCAGACGACAAAACATGTCGATAACCTCTGTCCTTCATCATGCCGCAAACCCATGCCGCCTCGATTCCTTCAGACGCCCCGAGGGTATGACCGGCAAAGGGTTTCAGCGAACTGAACGGCGGAATCTTCCCACCGAAAACACGGTTCATGGCATTCATCTCAGCAATATCATTTATCTGAGTACCAGTACCATGTGTATTCACATAGTCGATTTCCGAAGGTGAGATACCTGCCGATCTGATGGCAGCTTCCATAGCCAATCCTGGTCCGATTCCTTCCGGAGTACTCGCCGTCTGATGATAAGCCTCATTGGCATTGCCCCAACCCGAAAGGCGACAATACGCACCGGCATCGTTGGGGGAAAGGATAAGGTAGCCGGCGCCCTCGCCGAGGTTCAGACCGGCGCGCGATTCGTCGAACGGCCGACAGATTTCCGGATCCAAAATCCGCAACGAATTGAACCCGTTCATGGTGAATTTGCAAAGCGAATCCGTCCCGCCGACGATCGCGATATCCGCCTCTCCTAAACGCAACAGCTTCGCCCCCAACATGATGGCATTGCCCGCAGCAGAACACGCCGTACTGACGGTATTGACAAATGCAGCGGAGCCTATATATCCTTGATTCTCAAGATATTGCACCATAGCATCAGTAACCGAACCGGGGTCATGCATCTTCAGCATCTGCACATCGCCGCCTGCAAAATTATCGCGATTATGCTCCCAAAACTCTTCGCTGAGATCCATGCCGCCGACCGAAGTTCCGGAAATGAACGCCACACGACAAGGCTTATTGACGCCTGTCCGCGCCCCAAAATCCGCCAACGCCTCCCTGACGGCTTTCAGCCCAAGAAGGGCCGTTCGGCTCATAATCCCCTCTATACCAAGCTCTTGTTTCAGGTCAATGTCCGACAACGGCACTTCGCCGACGGGGAATTCCAGCTTCGTCCGGAACCTCGTCGGTTTATGTAACGGGGATTTACCTGAGCGGACAGTTTCTGCAAATTCACGGACATTGCTTCCACCTGCCGACACAGACCCTATTCCGTTTACAAATATCTCCATATTAAATAGTTACGCCTGATTCTTTCCGTGCTCCGTAATATAATCAGCCATCGTGCGGACTGAATAGAACACGCTTTTTCCTTCTGCAGGATTCTTCAGTTTTATGCCATATTCCTTGTCAAGCAGCAGGATAATCTCCAATGCGTCAATGGAATCCAGCCCCAGACCCTCGTCCCCGAAAAGAGGAGCTTCTGTGTCAATGTCTTCGGGACTGATTTCTTCCAGGTTCAATGCATCTATGAGCTGCGTTTTAAGTTTTTCTACAAGTGCTTCCATTATCGATCAGTGTTTTCTAAAAGTTCAAATATAGCGAAATAATCGCCATTTATAAAATCTATATGAGCGGCTATGCAGTATTTCAAATCACGTGACGCCGCCAGTATAGAAGCATATTTCTTTATGTCAGACATGGTCTTGTCTTCTGACCAAAACCATATATTTTCTCCCTTAATGTGGTGACGGATAGAGATTTCCGCAGCCACGACATTCGGCAATGTATAAACGAACACAGCAGGACTGGCAGAAGAATCTCCTTCTGAGTCAATGATTTGCTGATGTCGGATATCCGTATCGAGGCAGCCGTATTTGCCGGACATGACTATGCCGCATTCTTCTTCCCCGTATTCGATTCCATCCAGAAGCCATGCGGATGCAAGATAACCGAGTTTACAGAGGTCATCCATTTTATAGAACTTCATATTGGATTCCCCGCGGGATTTGAACGCCTCTCGGGAGAATATATGGAAGTCTGTCTGTGAGGAGACAAAAACTGAGGTTTCATCGACATTGACCTGACCCTGAGAGATTTGCACTCGACGGACGGGATTCAGCGCGGATGAGGTTTTCTTCGCGGAAGCGGGTGCGGGGGTCTCGAATGAAAGGAGGACAGCTGCATTGGTGCCGCCGAATCCGGATGCCGTTTTAAGGCAATGATGGGGATTCGTGATAAGCCGGTTTTCTGCTGAAACATTAAGCGGAACAGGTACGCCTAACTCTTCGAATCCTTTGACACCCAAGAATATACCGCGTTTAAGTTCTTCAGCGGCGAGGATGGTTTCGATAATTCCTGATGCTCCCATGGTGTGTCCGAAATAGGGTTTCAGACTCTGGGCAGGAACATCGGAAAGTCCGGCGAGACCGGCCGCTTTGGATTCCATTTCGTCATTGTAAGCGGTGGCTGTACCGTGCATCTGAAGCATGTCCACATCGGCAGGTCCGACTCCGGCTTCCGACATGGCATCGCGCATGGCGAAATAAAGTCCGTCACCTGTTCGGGACGGGCCGGAAATATGGTTGGCATCATCAGAAGCGGAACCGCCGTCTATGGCTACGAGTTCCGAAGTTCCTGTCTTAGTGAGCATTACGGCTCCGCATGCTTCTCCGAGATTCAGTCCGCAACGTAAAGCGTCATAAGGTCGACAGAGTTCAGGGCTCAGAGATTTAAATGAAGCAAATCCACTGATAATGAAGCGGTTCTGAACATCCACGCCGACTACTATCATGTTGTCATAGAGGCCGCTGAGAATCATTCGCCTGGCGAAAATCAGGGCAGAAACTCCGGAAATGCAGGCATTGGAAATAAAGTAGACGTCGGATTCGTCGATTCCGAAAAACTCTCCTACGCGGTTCAGGCGGTTTTCTTGTAGATACTGCGGGCACGAAGCCTTCCGCGATGACGCGCCAGACTGGTTCTCCGAACACTGCGGGAGCTTAGAGCCCTGAGTTGTCAACTCCGACTGCAAGTCTGTAACCTGCTGAGTCTTAGGCGCCCCACATCTTCCCTCAAGCATAGCGACATTTCCCTTAGCCGAGGCTATTACCAACCCTGTACGTTCAGGCAGACCGGCATCCCCGACAACATTCTCCACACAATTAATGGCAAGCAGTTCAGCATCAGTATATGATCCAAATCCACAAGAGCCATCATATTTTTCACTAAGCTCCTCAAATACAGCAGGATCTATAATCCCTGCCATAACCGGATTCTGTGACTTCGTAGTATCCAGGCATATATGAACCCCGCTCTGTCCCTGAAGTGCCGCATCGAAATTCTCCTGCACCCCAGAGCCAAGCGACGTAATCATATACGAAGACGATATGTAAACACGTCCTTCCATCACTTGCCGCATTTTATAAGACTATGGCCAAATCCCAGTCCATCAATAACTTCGACCACTTCCAAGCCGGATTTTCTTATCATCCCGAAGAGGTCCTCGCTATAAAACATCTTGCTGTTTCCGTTCGCCATGGCGGTAAAATAAACACTTGTCTGCGCCAAGTCAAATGACGCCGTGTCGTACTTCTGACGATCCCAAAGTGTCTCCATAATAAACACTGACGCCCCAGGTTTGAGAGTCGCGGAAACACGTTGTAATATGCTGACTACCTGCTCTTCAGAGAAACAATCCAGGAATTGGCTCATCCAGACCACGTCGAATCCGCCTGGAATCCCGGTGCCCGGATCCAGAAGATTTCCAGGATATGTGTCAATGCGGTCGCAACCCGGTTTGCCGGCGATGTTCTGTTTCAGCATGGCAAGCTGCTGGGGAAGATCCATCACAGTAACATGGACATCGGCATTGACCTCCACACACTTAAGCGCGAAGCGTCCTGTGTTGCCACCGACATCGAGCAGCGATTTGGGGCAGGTGGCGAAGACTCGGGCGAGCGCCTCCTCGAACGAATGGTCGGAGTAGAAATGGTCGAAACCGAACCAGCTCTCGCGGATTTTCGGCGGGAATGAGGAGAGTCCTTCGTAGAGCGTCGGCCAGTCCCCGATTTCTTTCAGCCCGGCAGGCTTTCCTGTGCGGATGGCCTCGTCGAGGTGGAAAAGTCCCTTGTAATTCACGTCGTGGTTAAAGTTAATGTCGGCTCGGACCATATCGTCGTTCAGCAGAAACCAGCCGATTTTGGAAATGGTGAACCTGCCGTTGTCGTAGAAAACCGTGCCTGCCGTAAGTGATGATTCCAGCAGGACCTTCACGCCGTAAACAGATATGCCGGAAGCAGTTGCGACTTCTTCCACCGTCATGCCGGCGGGATCTTTCCGTCCTGCTTCTTCCAACATTGCGAAGATTCCGTATTCCAACATGAGTCTGCTCACCTGGAAAACCACGGGAGCGAATGCGATTTCATGTGCCGCCCTCTGTGCGTCGAGAGCCGTCATCTTTTTAGTTTTGTACTTGGGGTTCATATTATCTCAGGTTCCAAAAATCGTAGTAATTATACCATTGTTCAGGATGTAACTGGACCTCCTTTTCGAGGGAAGCCACGTACTGGTTCAACAGTTCCATATCTCCGCCGCGTCGCGATGAAACAGTGTCGGCTTTCGTAAACTTAAACCTGAAGCGTTTGCCGTATTCCCTTATTGACCAATAAAATAGCACCGGTACTCCCAGTTTGGACGCCAAGAGGAACGGGCCGGAAGGGAACTTCGCCTCATGTCCCATGAAATCATGTTCCAGAAGCTTGATATCATGGACATAACGGTCGCCCATGAAACATACCAGTTCTCCGCGGTCTATCGCTTCAGTGATCAGGAAGACATGTGCAAGGCTGTCCTTGTTTACAGGTATAATCTTGAATGAGGCATCAGGGTCATTGTTCTTCTCCATAACCTCCTTTATTTCAGCGTGTTCATTATCGAACATCACGAAATTCAGGCGCGTCTTTTGTGCTTTGAAAAAGCCCTCCCCTGCTGCCCAGTTTCCGAAATGGGCGCACAGAATTATGGCACCTTTGCCGGAAGAAAAGACCTCGTCCAGGACATCCTCCCCTTCAAATTCGTAAGCGTATTTGTCCTGAAGACCGGAAGAGATGGCAAACTTGTCGATAATGGACTGGCCGAAAGAATAATAGCTCTTATAAACGAAGAATGCCGAGCGCAACCGTCCATATTTCAATATCTTACGGGCATAGTTCCAGATGTCTTTCGTGGAAGACGGCGACGCTGGAACGAAGTATGCGGCCACGAAAACGAGCAGGCAATAAGCAGGGAAAAGGCCGGTATGTCTTATCAGATAGATAAATATGCTATAGCCTGTCTTGCCGCCACGAGACTTGCCTTTCCAACCGCCTTCTGCCATTATTTCAATCGGGATTCAAGATAATCATAAAAGTCTGCGAAGGTACGCACTGTTCCGAAATCCTCTTTCTTCATGATGATTCCGAAGTGTTTTTCCACCAAAACCACCATGTCCACTATATCCAAACTATCCAGGTCAAGTACCTCCATAAGTGACGCATCCGGCTGCATATCAGCTACATCCGTTTCGAATTCCTCAGCAAGAATGCCGTTCACTTTCTCTATCAATTGTTCTTTGTTCATGTCAGATTCCATATTATGCCGCGACAAACAGTTCTTTCATCGCCCCATTATGCAAATATAACCTTAAAATTGCACATAACTCATATTTTCATTACTTTTGTTTCGATAAAAATCAATAAAAGTGAAACGCCTGATTTCTTCGATAGCCGCCAGCCTGGTCTGCATTGTTTTATCCGCCCACAACCAGGCAGATTCACTTTCATACAGAAACCACCTCAGCGTAAATCTCCGCAGCGGTTATCTGACTCCGACACATCCGTTTTTCAGAGGAAAAAACGAATTTGGGGAGAGACTGAATCTCAGTTCGTCAGTCCATCTGCAGTATGCTTTTTCATTCCCGTCCGGCACATATTTCGGCAAGACATTTCCCACGGCTTATCAAGGCATCGGCGTAGGGTTCAACAATTTTTACGACAATAAGGAAATCGGCAGACCGACAGCGGTTTATCTTCTACAAGGCGCAAGATTAGCAAAGTTAAGTCCCTGTATAGATTTAAGTTACGAATGGAACTTCGGCATTTCTTTCGGCTGGCATCCATATAAAGAGTACGAAAACAGTTACAATATGGTGGTAGGTTCCAGGGCCAATGCCTATATCAATTTCGGGCTTCTTCTGGACTGGCGCATCACCCCGTCATGGAACATGAAATTCGGACTTGAGGCCACGCATTTTTCGAACGGAAATACCAAATATCCCAACGCCGGCGTCAATACTCTCGGAGGACGAATCGGCGCAACATATAGTTTCGACACCAGAATAGGCGAAAAAGTCACAACAGCATTGACCCGAACCGGCATCGACGGCGAAAGCGGGCACCGGAACCGTTGGACACTGGACGCGATACTTTACGGGGCCGGCCGGGCGAAGGGGATGATTTGGAAGGACAACGCCTATATCGTCTCCGGAAAGTTCGGGTTTTTGGGCGTGAACCTGAACCCGATGTTCCGCATAAATAAGTTCCTCAAAACCGGCATATCGGCTGATATTCAATACGATGAGAGCGCGAATCTCGACAAGCATGTGGCCGGTAATTACGTGGACAGTCACGGCGAGGACCTGCGTTTCTACCGCCCGCCGCTGCGGGAATCCATCGGTGCCGGGCTATCGCTGCGCGCCGAGTTCGTGATGCCGATTTTTTCTGTCAATGTCGGTATAGGTCACAATGTGATATATAAAGGCGACGACCTGAAGGGTTGGTATCAGATCGTCGCGCTTAAAACTAATGTCAGCCGTCACTTGTTCCTGCACGTCGGTTATAAAATGTGCAAGTTCCACGACCCTAACAATCTTATGCTCGGCATCGGCTGGAGATTCGGTGACAACCGCTGGTAATCATTCACAGACAGGCAGTTCCAGATAAGACTCGGCCGATTTTACGGTTATCGTAACAGGCTGATAGTCTTCTGATTTCGCAGTTACAGGATCAGCGATAAAGGTCTGCGGATTCATGGCGATGAGAGGGAACCAGCTGCCCTGCACCTGCACCATCAGCGTATGTCCTTCCATGAAACGGTGGTCGATGTCGCACATGGTGAACTCCACGATCGTCTTCTTGCCGGCTTTCACAGGTTTCGGCATCTGAAATCCCTCACGGAATCGGAGCGGCATCACGTCGCCGCGCACCAGCATCTGATATCCGTCAGGTCGCAAGTCAATGAGTTTCACGACGATATCCGCGTCCAGCATTTTCTTCGCCGCCTCCGAATCCAGGCTGAGCGCAATCCTGACTTTCACCGGTCCCGCAAGATGAAGGGGTTTTGTCAATGCTTCCCCTCTATATGTGAGAACGTCTGTTCTTAGCGATGCAAATGACTGGTCTGCAACCATATAAGCCCTGTCTCTACTGTTGGACTTGATGTCCATATACGGAACTGGAGAGGAAGGGTCAGAAACGATGCTGCGGGATGCTTTCTTAGGCGAAGTGAAAGACAAACAACCCTTTCCGGAAAGATACAATTTGTTGTATTTCATCCCTTTAGGAGGCCACTCGTCGTAGAACTCGAAGAAATCATCCGACTGGACGCCCTGCGATACGGAACTCATAGTCTCCCCCGACGCAAGAACATTGACCTTAGCCGGACAGGTACCCTTTCCTTCTAGGTAGTACAGGAAGAATGGATATTCGACGGCATCCTGGTAGTAGGCGCCGGAGCCTTCGCCGAACCATGCGTCGGCAAGGTGGTTCGCGGTTCGGTTGTTCCAACCTCCATGGTACCAAGGCCCTGCGGCGAGATGTAGGTCACATTCAGGCGACTGTTTCTTGAGCATGTTGTAAACGCGGAATGCTCCGTAACAATCTTCAGCGTCGTAGAAACCGCCGGTCACGAGGACAGGGGTACGTATGTCTTTAAGGTGCAAGCTCGGGTCTCTGTCCAGCCAGAACTGGTCGTAGTTGGGGTGCTTCATCATGTCGCTCCAAAATCTCAGGCTGTCGCCGAAGAATGCGGAAATCTCAGACATCGGCTTGTTCAGGAAATAATCATAGACGTCGCCTTCGATTTTCACAAGGTTCGAGAATCCCTTCGTAGAAGGTTTCCTGAACTCCCTGTAGAATCCGCCTCCGAATCTGTAACAGTCTGTAAGACAAAGCGCTCCGTTATGGTGAGCATCGTCTCCCATGAACCAGTCAGTAGCAGGGGCCTGAGAACAGGCAGCCTTGATGGCAGGGTGACGGGACAGCACGGCCATCACTGTGTAGAATCCTGGGTAAGAGTTTCCCTTCACACCTACGTTTCCGGTATTCTTTGTGTTTTTAAGAAGCCACTGGATAGTATCGTAAGTATCTGTAGATTCGTCTGTTATAACAGAGCCGTCCTGTCTTTTCAATGTATCTGCGGCGCCGCGGGGACCAGAGAGATAAGGACGCATGTTCTCGTACTTGCCGTCACTCAGATATTTACCCTGAACGTTCTGCAGGACAATCACATATCCCTCGGCAACATAGTTCGCCATGTCACCTTTCAAGTTACCTCCGAAGCCTTCAGATTTGGTAGGACCGAAGTCCTGTCCGGGCTTAAGTCCGTATGGTTTAAGTGAATACGGAGTCCTCAACATCATTATCGGACTCGCATCGCGTCCAAGTTTCAGAAGATATTCCCGCTTGGGCTCATATATGGCGTTGTAGATTTTCCTGCCGTCACGGACAGTCACCATGACCTCGCGCTTGGTGTAATTCTCTTTGAGCCATCCGTCATCCACGATCTTCCCATGCTGGGCGGACATCGGCAGAATGCTGCCTAATGCCAAAAAGAGGGTTATAAGTGTTTTCTTCATAATAATGTCGTTTTGTAACACAAATATAACCCTCTTTTCTGACATTTGTCAATTTTCCTGCTTCAAAACCTCCACTGGATTTTCCGCTGCCGAACTCCATGTCCGGGATATAATCGAGACGAAGGAGATAAGGAAGGTCAATGCTGCCGCCACAAGGATTACCCACCACGGGAAGGCTATGGCATTGTAAAAATCAGCCAGGTAATAACGCATTGACCAGATACATACCGGAATCGCGATCACGACGGCGACAGCGGTCATCAGGATGAACGACTTCGAGAGTTTCCACGCGGCGGCCTTGACACCCGAGCCGAAAATCTTCCGGAGGGCGATCTGACGCGACTGCTGCTCAGTATAGTAGACGGACATCGCGAACAGGCCGAGCGCAGAAATCAGGATGGCAAGCACCATGAACGTCATCACCAGCTTCATAGTGTTCCGCGTCCCTGTCAATGAATCATTGAGAAAATCATCCAGATAATAGATTTGAGTTTCCCTCGGCACTCCTAAGTATTCTTTGGAAACTTCATTCCATACATTGCGGACAGCCTCTTTCGCCGCCTGCCTGTCACCTATTACCTTCAACAACTGTACGGTAACAAAATCGGTACGTATCTGGACGGCACGATGGCTGTCCTCCTCTGGCTTGAAAAGCGGATCTCTCGCCCGGAAGTTGTCGATAATGCCGCAACACTTGTACTGATAGGTTCCATCCTCATGTTTGCCGACATACGGATTCTCCGGAGTGACGCCGTAACGCCTCTTGGCCTCTTCCGTAAGCCACGTATCTCCATTCACAGGCTCGGAATATCTTTCCAACACCTTGAATCCCAGCAATCTGAAAGCTGTGGTATCCATAAAGCACATCTGCATCCATGACATCTTTTCTCCGTCAATGTGGACACCGTTATTGCCGCATTTGAGCGGAAGTTGGCCGACCTGCGCAACGTCTTCTACCTGCGGAAGCGCCTTCAATCTCTGATGCAAAATCTGATGCACAGACTTCTGGGCATCACGCGAACAACTGTAACCCAAAGACCAAGAATCGACCGCGAGAAGGTCCGTATTGTATCCTGTAGGCAGATTGACGAGATGCTTCATCTGAAGTGTCATGGTCAATGCCAATGCGACAAGCACCATGCTTATGACGTTCTGACAGACGATGAACACCTTGCTGAACAGCATCTTGCTTCGGAAACGGAAATCGCCTTTGACTACAGAAATCGGCTGGAATCTGGATACCATCAATGCAGGCAAGAGGCCGGAAATCAATGATACAATGACAAGGACAGCAAGAGCTCCGATGATGGTCCCCATGTCGGAAGCGATGACGATTTCCGTGCTAAGGATTCTGTCGAACCACCCTTTGAATGCGAATGCCACCAACACACCTATAGCCATACACACAGCCGTAAAGAGGAAAGACTCTGTCAGATATCTCGTAACGATTCCGGCGGACGATTCGCCAAGCAAACGTCTGGTAGCCATCTCTTTAGCACGTTTTCCCGTCTGTGCGACAGTCAGGTTTATATAATTGAAAATCGCGGAAACAAGGAGAATCATAGCCACGAGGAGCAGGACCTCAACTGTCCTTTTGTCTCCTTTCCTCAATGGTCTGTATGACTCCAATTCACTGAAATACAGTTTGTCTAATCTGGTCAATGATGAGCCCCACAGGAAGCCGCCATCGTCCCCGTTCCGTGTGTAGAACTCTTTCCAGTATCCCATGTACTTGTCGAGCAGTTTTTCTCTGACAGCATCAGGGGATACGCCATCGGCAAGAGTGACGAATGTCTGCACATTTCCGAAATTATCCATCGGGGCGTTCACCTCCGCCAATTTCTTGGCACTCAGGAAAATATCGTAATAACAAAATTCGTCAAACGCTCCGAAATCCTCCATTGTCCCGACCACGGTCAGTTTGTCTCCGGCTATTGTCAATGTCTTCCCGACAGGGTCTTCACTACCGAAAACTTTCCTCGCATACTTTTCCGAAAGAATGACCTCATCGGTATTCGCAAGAATATGGTTTCTGTCGCAACCGTCCAGTCTGTAATCGAAAAGTTTCAGAAAATTCGTGTCAATGGCACATGCCACTGCCGGATAATAGTCTTCGCCCACGGTAACATCCTTATCTCCCAAATCCCCGATTCGTGTCCATGATGCAATCTCCGGCATTGAGGGAAAGAATTCATCTCCGGTGCACAATGTCATGCCGACAAAATCACCGCCTCCGATGGCATAAATCTGTTTGGCACGCGGCTGCCTTGCGCCTACGCTGAATTCTGTCCTGGCATAAGAGGTCAGCAATATGACAAATCCCAGTGCCACTGACAGGCCCAATGCCTCGATTACAGTATAAAGTTTATTATTCGAGAGGAATTTCAGATATGTACTCATGGTCGACGTTTATTTTATAATCAGTTCATCCTTGTCGCCGAAACTGTCGTAAGAGGATATGATAATCTTCTCGCCAGGCTCCAGACCTTCTATAACTTCGTAGTACTGAGGGTTTTGGCGACCTATACGGACACTTCGTTTAGTAGCCTTCGTTCCATCGGCATTGACAACATACACCCACTTGCCGCCGGTTGCCTGGTAGAATGAGCCGCGCGGGATGATAACGGCCTCTTCGGGCTGGCCGAGCTGGACATTCAGGTAGTAGGTCTGTCCGGCGCGGATGTTCTCGGGCTGTTGGCCTTCGAAGCGGAAATCGGCCTTGAATTTACCTTCGCGGACTTCGGGATAGACTTTACGGATGACCGCCGAATATTTCTCGTTCTGACGCTCGAAAGTCGCCTCCAGGCCCGGTGTGATTCTGTCAATGTAATGTTCATCTATCTGGGCTTCAATCTTATACGAATCGAGGTTGTTTATCTGGCCGATTTTCGATCCTGCCGCTACTGACTGACCGAGTTCCACGTCGAGAAGTCCGAGTTCTCCGCTGATCGGCGCCTTTACTGACAGGTTTTCTTTACGTCTGCGGATCATGGCCATGTTTATGCGCATATTCTCCAAACTTTCGTGCATCTGGGAGACTTGTGTGCTGCGGTACAGGCTGTCCTGACGTTCGCGGTCAATGACAAGTTCGAGTTTGTCTTTCGCCAATTCGTAGTCCTCGGCAGCTTTCAGGTATTCTTCTTTAGCTATAAGTTTCTCATTATAAAGGGCTTTATTCTGCTCATATGCCCTCTTGGCCCTGCGGACCTCTATCTGAAGCGTGAGTTTGTCCTGTCGAACTGAGAGTTTCTGCTGTTCCATGGAAATCAATGTGTTGCGCAGGATGTTTTCCTTTTCGGCAAGTTCTGCCTCTGAGTTAAGTATCTGCATGTCAAGGCTTTCATTCGACAGCTCGACTATGACATCCCCGGCATTGACCTTACTCCCCTCCTCGACGACGATTTTCTGGACGTTGCCGCCTTCGGTGGGGCTGAGCTGGACGGTGGTCATCGGCTGGACCTGTCCGCTGACGCGGATGTAATCGTTAAACTCGCCTCTTTTCGCGGTTCCGGTGATGATGGAGCCGCCGTCAACGCGTATAGCCGAGCTTTTGCCGGTGATTATCAATACAATAAGGATTATTGCCAATGCTGCCCCTGCCCAATATTTTACGGCTCTTTTGGTAAATGCGGCAGCCAGTCCTGTTTTCTTTTCGATTATCTTGTCCATGATTCTGATTTTTTACTGTTCCAAATATGATACTCCGTTGTAGTACTCGACGACGCGGCGCTTGAGCTGGTACTGCAGTTCTGCGTTAAGTTGTTCCGCCTTGGATTTCAAGTAGTTGGATGAGGCGGTGTTATATTCTATGGAGGAGATCAGTCCTTGTTCGAATTTGCGGGCGTTGAGTTTATATGCCTCGTCGTAGACTTCCGCGCGTCTTTCGGCCTGAAGCAGAGCGGCTTCGGCTCCGTCCCTATCCTGAATGGCTCTGCGGACTTCGGATTCGACGTCGCGGAGGGATTTGTCGTATTCCAGGCTCGCGCGCTGGTATGCGTTCTTCTTTTTGGCCAATGCCGTATGTTTCTGAAGTCTGTCGAATATAGGTATGTTCAATGACAGTTGCACGTATTCACCTCCGTTGTTCTTGAACTGATGCCAATAAGGGGTGGCTTTGTATCCTGCCTGTCCAGGGTATGTATAGTAGCTGGTAGACCAGCCTCCGTAGAGGCCCAGTGTCGGAAGGAATTGCCACTTGGCTGTCTGCAGGCTTCGGAGGGCATTATCCATGGAGCCTTTGGCTATCAATACCGCCGGCATGGATTTCACTGCCCTGTCGATGATGTCTACAGTAGCGGAAGTTGCCGAGTCGAATTCGAGAGCTGAGAGGTCTGCGTTAATCGTAAGTTTTTCATCTGTAGGCCAATACATTACATCTTCCAGGGTAATCAGGGCGTTGTCTCTATTGTTTATGGCAGTCGTAAGTTCATATTCTCTGTCAGCCAGATCAGCCTTCATCTGAACCACGTCCGCATAGCCTTTGGAGCCGAGTTCCTCCTGACGTTCAGCGAGTTTGACAGAGTTGCGGGCGTTGTTTACCTGTTCTTCCAAGATGTCTGTAAGTCTAGTATAATAAAGGACATTGAAATATGCTTCAATAGTAGCCAGACATACTTTGTCTTTCTCCTGCTGTTCCTGAGAGATGCCCATCGCAATGGATGTCTTGGCGATTTTCAGATTGTTGATGGCAGAGAATCCGTTGAATACCGTAATGCCGGCCGATACTGAGAATCCCTGGTTCAATGATGTCGTAGTGACATATGTATTTGTCTCAGGGTCAATGGATCTACCCCATCTGTAATAGCCATATGAGTTTCCGTCGACTGACGGTGTAAATGCGCCCAGAATGGCGTCACGTCTGTCGAGTCTGGCGTCGTCGTTTTTGGACTGCTGAATGCGTACCAGTGTAGAGTTGCTGATGGCGTATTCCATGCACTCGCGCAGGGACATGGTTTTGGTCGTGGCCGGCTGTGACGAAACATGTTCCGGCACTTGGGCTGTGTCATGAGTCGCCGGCAAGGACTCCTGAGCATGGGCTCCTGTCGCCAGCGATGTAAATACCATTATAGGAATTATCCACTTCATAATCTTCGTCGTTTTCCTATAATATGAACATGCGTCGTGCCAGAGATGGTAGTTTGCTATCTGTCAATGCATTACATTCTCGCTAATTTATCCGCTGTGTAAAGAATCTTTACAAATCTGTAAACATATTTTACAACAAGTACCTGCGGATGTGATGCTCTCTGCAGGACCAGGCCCTCCCGCTATCGCGGGCCCCTCCCTCTAGTGCCGAGGGCGGCAAGTCCTGCAGAGAGCATCCATCCTGCGGCTCGAAATATTGTATAGAGTATACCCGCCCGATATCCGTGTGTACCAATTCCGTGCACAAGAAAACGTTTTTGCGGTACCAAATGACAACAATGATCAGAATATCGGGCACACCCACCAATAAGGAGTACCACCTAATATCCACGTGATGATGGGAGGCGGGCAGTCCCGGCGGGTGACCCGTGGTCTGACCTCAATATCCACGTGGAGCAAGGGGCTCTGGGAGTCGGCACGGCCCCTCTTTGTA
>OBKV01000811.1_pt1 | contig 22333 bp, 19 predicted proteins | sample 1517301 | NCBI WGS metagenome assembly OBKV01 (sample SAMN04571685, study PRJEB22368) | human gut metagenome | biome: human gut; material: stool | host: Homo sapiens | place: Luxembourg | collected 2012-06-29 | reverse complement strand
ACTCGATGTCCAAGCTATTTTTCAATCCCTCCGAGTGCAACAAGTTGCACCCACCTCCCTTTACAAGGGAGGCAAAAAGGTTTATTTATTTTATTCGGCGCGCTTTAGCCACTTTATCGACAGTCTAGCGGTTTGAATTATTTAACTTTAACGCTTTTAGCTTTTGACCAAGCTGAGTAAACTTTCTTTCCGTTTACTATTTTATATGTGCGCATGCGTACATAGTATTTTTTCTTGCTCTTAAGCTTCTTAATTGTTGCAGAAGTTGATTTTGTGCTTTTAACGGTAATTGTTTTATTACCCTTTTTAAACTTCTTGTTTGTTGAATACTGAATTTGGTATCCTTTTATACCCTTAACCTTTTTCCAAGTTACTTTTACTGATTTCTTGCCTGCCTTTGCAGAAGCAACTTTTACCTTTTTATTATTTTTAGGTGCTGCCGGCTGTGTTGTGGTTTGCGCTGCCGGAGCTGAAGTTGAAGTGCTTGGAGCAGGAGCCGGCTGTGCAGGTGCAGGCGACGGTGCAGGTGTTGGGTTTGGAGTTGGATTTGGCACAGGTGTTGATGGAATAACTGTTACAGGTATAGTGGTTATAACACTGTGGCACATAATATATATCAAGTTATTTCCGCCGGCTGTCCATGTTGAGCTATCGCTTGAATAATCTATATCAAGCCAATCTTCAGAGTCATTGACATTTATAAAACTATAATATGTATCCTTCAAGTCTTCATCATAAAAGCCCTTGCAGATATAAGTATCCGATGTTTTGTTTTTGTAATGAATTACGATTTTTGCACCCGGCTGATAAATTGTATAATCATAATAGTAATCGCCGTCGTCATATGTATGTTTATCTTTATCGCTTACAGTGATGTTGCCGATGTATTCAATTGAAGCAATTGGGTTTTTATCAATATCAACTGTGAAAGGAACATCTATATTGTATACTCTGAAAGAACATTGAACATTTTTGCCCGGTTTAAGATGATTTTTGCTTTGCGAAGTAGAAAAGTCCAGCTCATAATCAAAATGATTTCCGTCGCTGTCAACAAAGCTGAAATTATCTTCATCATCTTCGTTTGCTTTGGTGTTTTTGCAGGTATATGTAACCGGTGTTTCGCCTTTTTTGGTTACAGTAAGTGTGTTGCCTTCAGAATATATTACATTCCAAAAATTGTAATGGTCATATGCTTCACGATTATCATCAATATCAATGTAGCTGTCATAACCTTGAGTTAAAGTGTGCTTTTCGGCAAGGGTGAATGTAATGCCGGTTATATCGAAATCTTTAATGTCGATTGTGAAAGGAACATCTATATTATAATCATCACTACGAACAGTAAAGTAACACTGAACATTATCTCCCGTTTTAAGATGATTTATGTTTTGCGCTGAATCGCAGTCAATCTGGTAAGGAAATAAGTTTCCGTTACCGTCAACGAAGCTGAAATCGTCTTCGTCATCTTCGTTTGCTTTGGTGTTTTTGCAGGTGTATGTAACCTGTGTTCCGTCTTCTTTAGTTTCGGTAATGGTGTTGCCTTCGCTGGAAATTACATTGTCTAAATTATAGTAATCATATTCATCACCGTTATCATCAGTTCTAATGTTGCTGTCATAACCTCGGGTTAAAGTGTGCTTTTGGGCAAGGGTGAAAGAAAAGTTGATTTTCGTTTTATCAACGGTGAATTCAAATGAAGTTAAATCATTATATTCCTGAAAATATAAGTAATATGTTTCACCTTTTATAAGTGATGTTTGAAGTCTGAAATTACGGTTTTCGCTGCCACCAATATCATCATAATCGGCGATTTCATTTTTATTCTTATCGCAAAGATAAATCATAGGGTCGGTATTATCACTTACGGTGTAATGTGATTCAAAATTGTAAACAGCAGTTTCATCCGGTACAAAAGAGTACCAATAATAAGTTGAATTTGTTTTATCAAGTTCATCATCTTCGTAAACAAATTCACTTGCTTTTACTGTGTTTTTGCCCAATTTAATTGAGCCGCTTTCAATATCTTTCGCAAATGCTGAAAAATTGACACAAAGCACAGATGTCAAAATCATCATAGTAGAAAGAAATAAACTAATAACTTTTTTCATAAATACACTCCTTTTCAATTTATTATCTGTTATTAGATGTTTTGATTATACCATATTTTAACAAATAAACAAATATTTATTTTTATGTTTTTTGTGTAGATTTTATTTATCTATTGTGATAATATATTTCTATTGTTAAAAAGAGGTATAGAATATGGCTTTAAAAGCGAAGTCGAAAAAGACCGGAAAAATAAATAAAAAAAGTAAAATTATTGCAGGTGTTTGCGTTTTGCTTGCCGTGGTGCTTGGGGTAACAGGCATTTTGCTTTCGTTTTACGGAAATGAAACTGCTTGCTATGATTTCGGCAAGGACAGGGCAAGGGGATATGATTTATCCGAGCATAACGGAAAGATTGATTGGCAGGCATTAAAAGACGAGGTTGATTTTGTATTTATCCGTGTTGGGTATCGGGGATACGGAACAGGTAAAATATGCACCGATAAATGCGCTAAAGATAATTTAAAAAATGCGCAAAAAGCCGGAATACCGTTCGGCGTATATTTTTATTCGCAGGCTGTTGATGAAAAAGAGGCAGAGGAAGAGGCAAGATTTATTATTAAAACAGTTGCAATGTACAAGCCTAATTTGCCTGTTGTGATAGATTATGAATACCCGATTGATGAAAACGGGGATAACACCGGCAGAATGTGGGAAGCGTCACTTTCAAAAGCCGAATGTACAAAAACTATAAAAGCATTTTGCGAAAAGATTGAAAAGTTCGGTTACATTCCGGGTGTTTATGCATCATCATATCTTTATGATAATGATATAAACACAAAGAAGCTGCCTAAAAGCACTGTTGTTTGGGTGGCAGATTATAACGAAAGTGTTTCAACTTCAAGTCCGTATCATATTTGGCAGTATTCAAGAACGGGTAAAAGCGACAGTATTGAAAGCAAATATGTTGATTTAAACTATTGGTACAGTAAAAAACAAAAGGGATAATAAAAGGAGAGAAAAATGAAAAAGATTAGCAAAATAATTTCGGCAATGCTTGTGTTTGCTATGCTGTTTCAGGCACCGTGTGCATTTGCAAGTGTTAAAACCAAAAGCAAGTACACAGGTATTACATATACCCACGCATCAAGATTTGATGATAAAGATTTGATTTACGGTATGGATATTTCGCACCATAACGGAAAAATCAATTTTAAAAAGGTAAAAAAAGACGGAATAAAATATGTTTTTGTTCGTGTGGGATACACAGGATATACAAAGTCGGGCTTTTCGCTTAATTATGATAAGAAATACAAAACATATATCAAAGACGCAACAAAAGCAGGGCTTATGGTAGGTGTTTACTGGTATTCGCAGGCTAAAACCGTAAAAGAAGCGAAGAAAGAAGCAAACGCACTTTTAAAAGCCATAAAAGGATATGAATTGACTATGCCCGTTGTTTTCGACTATGAATTTGCAGATACAAGAGCGGGCAGGCTTGACAGCGCAAAGCTTTCAAAAACCAAAATGACAGCTAATGCGCTCGCATTTTTAAACACCGTATCAAATGCGGGATATGACGCTTGCATTTATGCCAGCGAAAATTTCTTTTTAGAGCATTTATATCCTAATGATATTTCGCAAAGCTATAAAATTTGGCTTGCAAATTACAGCAAAAAGACGAATTACAAGGGCGATTATGAATTTTGGCAGCATACCTCAAGAGGAAGAGTTAAAGGTATGAAAGGCAATGTTGATATTAACTTTTGGTACAAGGGTGAGGATACAACATTTATCGGCACAAGGGTATATACCGGCCAGCCTATTCAATGTGATGTTGCACCCGTTGTGGTAAACGGAATTGAACTTGTAAAAGATGTGGATTACACATTGACTTACAGCAATAATGTGAATATCGGCAAAGCACGCATTACTTTAAAAGGAATCGGAAATTACAAAGATTTAAAGCAAATATATACATTTAATATTGTGCCTGACAGGGTTAGCGGCGTTAAGTATGTTTCAAGTACGGATAATTCGTTAAGCTTAACCTGGAATGAGGTTTTGGGTGCGCAGTCTTATGTTATCACTGCAGAAAGTTTAAATAATGACGCAACCTTTAAGCAGACTGTTTACGGGGCAAGCGGTACTATTGACGGGCTGATTGCAGGTAATCAGTATATAATCACCGTTTGTGCGCAGGGTATTGATTCATCAAACAAAGCATTTTTGGGCGAAGTATCAAATTATGTATCGGGCAAAACTACGGGAACTAAAATCAGCGGCATAAAAGCAAGTGAAAGGAAAAATACATCACTTACTTTATCATGGTATTTGATAGACGGATGCGAAAGCTATAATATTTTTAAATATGATGCACAGGCAAATGAATATCAATTCATAGGTCAAACATTTAATAATCAAAATACATTTAAGGTAATCGGCCTTAAAGCTGCAAGCGAGTATAAGTTTAAAGTTCGTGCAAATAAGGCGAATGTAGCTTGCGAAGAAAGCGATGTTTTCAGCACGGTAACAACGCCAAAGAGGGTTTCAAACAAATCAGTTAAAAGCCGAAGCAGACGCAAAATCACATATTCATTCAAAAAAGTGAATGCCACCGGTTATGAATACCAGTGGTCTACTCATAGAAATTTCAAATATAATTTTAAAACAAAAACTACCAAATCAACTCGTGTAACTATCAAAACAGCACAAAGCAGGAAGAGATATTATGTTCGTGTTCGTGCTTACAAGCTTGATGAAAATAAAAACAAAGTTTACGGAAGTTGGTCAAAAGTTAAAAGAGTTAAAGTAAGATAGTTTGGGGTGAAGATATGAGCAGAGAATGGATCAAAAATTTAAGAAATATCGAGCCTTATATTCCGGGGGAGCAAAGTAAGGATAAAAATATAGTTAAAATAAATGCAAATGAAAATCCATATCCTCCGTCACCAAAAGCAATGGCGGTGCTTAAAAGCTTTGATGCAAATAATTTGCGTTTTTATCCAAATGCAAATTCAACAAAGCTTAAAGAGGCTATTGCAAAGTTTTACGGGGTTGGGGTTGAAAATGTATTCGTCGGCAACGGCTCTGATGATGTGCTTGCGGTTGCTTTTCAATCGTTTTTTAACAGCGATAAGCCGATTGTGTATCCCGATTTAACATACAGTTTTTATCCCGTTTGGTGTTCTCTTTTCGGCATTAAGTATAAAACTTACCCGGTGGATGATAATTTCAGGATAAATCCCGAAGATTATAAAGAGCAAAACGGCGGTGTGGTTATTCCTAATCCTAATGCACCTACTTCGCTTGGCGAGGGGCTTGATTTTGTAGAAAAAATACTTGATTATAATAATGACAGCGTTGTTATTATTGACGAAGCATATGTTGATTTCGGCGGAACATCAAGTGTTTCGCTTATTGAGAAATATGAAAATCTGCTTGTGACCGGTACATTTTCAAAATCGCGCTCACTTGCAGGGCTTCGTATAGGCTTTGCAATCGGCAGTAAAACCCTTATTGATGTTATGGAAGCGGTTAAGAATTCATATAATTCATATACGGTGGATTCTCTTTCAATTGAAATGGGAACAGCCAGCATTGAAGATAAAGAATATTTTGAAGAAACCTGTAAAAAAGTAATTAAAACAAGAGCAAGGGTTACAGATGAACTCAGGCTTCTCGGTTTTGATGTGCTTGATTCAAAAACAAATTTTGTTTTTGCAACTCATAATGAGCATAATATGAAATCACTTTTTGAATATCTTAAAACTCAAAAAGTTTTTATCCGCTATTTTTCTTTGCCGAGAATTGAAAATTATGTAAGAATTACAATAGGCACAGACAGGGAAATGGATATTTTCCTTGAAAAAACGAAGGAGTTTATTTTAAATGACAGCAAGTAAAAAAGGCGCAATTATTTTACTTTGGATTTTGAATATAATCAATATCCTTGCAGGCGCAGTATCGCAATTTAAAATTTTGTTTAAAAAAGATATTGATTCGATTATTCCGATAAATGCACCGCTTTCCGTTAATCAAATTTTAATGGTGAATTTTTTAGTGCTGATTATTATATGCGTGCTTATCTCCGTGATTTTGACTTATCTTGTAACGGATATTGCATATTCACCGATTGAAATATTGCAAAATTTTTCACCTTTGTTTTTAATTCCGAGTGCGGTTGTTTCACTTGTAGGAATTTTTAATGCGGTCAGGGCAGAAATTTTTTCTGATAAAATTTGGCTTATTGCAGGGGTAATAGTATATTTGGCAGTAAGCATTATTGAAATTTCATGCTTAATAACGGTCAAGGAAGACGCAGAAGATTAAAGCAGAAGATTAAAAATAAGCAAAACAAAACCCGTCAGGCTTAACCTGACGGGTCAGCGTGTAGAAAAAGTCAAATTATAAATTTCTACACGCTGGTAGATTTCGAGAAAGTGAGATAAATTTCGTATTTTGTGAGTGGGAGCTGTACGATGGTACTGCCCCCGAGCAAAAGACGAAAAGCGCCAAAAAAGGCTTGGACTCGATGTCCAAGCCTTTTTTCACAATCCCTCCGAGTGCAACAAGTTGCACCCACCGTCTCACCTGTCGGTTCGGTCGGTGCTTCTGCACTTTGTGCAGAGGTCTCCACCGGAGACCCGCACCCTTTACAAGGGAGGCAAAAAGGTTAATTTATTTTTATTCGGCGCGCTTTAGCCGCTTTATCGACAGTCTAACCGTCAGGCCAAGCCTGACGGGTTAATTTTATATTCAAATTAAAGATGGAATACAATATCGTCACTCTTTTTATTAAAAATCCAAACGCCGATTGCAAGTGTGAGAAATGAAACAACGGTTGCATAAAGAAGCAATTTATAACTAATCATATAACCGTAAAGTACACATTGCCTGAACATTTCAATCATTGAATAAAGAGGGTTGATTTTGATAATAAGTCTTGTCCAATGGCCCCTAATTTTTGTGAAAGGATATACAATAGGAACCATATAGAAAAGAAGCTGAGTTAAAACATCCCAAATATATTCAACATCCCTGAAATATACGCCGATAACCGAAAGGATAAGGCCAACGCCCGTACAAAATACAAGTAACAAAAACATCGGCACAACGCAAACAAATACATAAGGTGTAATGTGAAGATTTGAACCGCCGCTTATACCTGTAAGTTTGAAGAATATCCATACACATATAAGGCAAAGGATTGATATTGCGAATGTTACAAAGTTGGAAAAAATTGAAGAAAGCGGATACATATATTTAGGAACATATACTTTCTTAATAATTCCGGCATTTCGCCTAAACGAAGTCATAGCCTGCTTTGTGGAAGAAGTGAAGAAGCTGAAAAGAAGTCGGCCTGTGAAAAGATACACAGGGAAACAGATAACATGCTTGTTCGACCTGCCGAAAATTCCGCCGAATACAACGGAAAGAACTATCATCTGCAAAAGCGGCTGAATAAAGCTCCAAAGAATACCGAGCCATGAATTTCTGTATTTTAACTTGACATTTTTTGCTGTAAGTTCCTTTAACAAATTTTTGTATTTCTTAAAGGTCTTAAGATTACGGTCAAGCTCTTGATTACTTGTACTCATAAAAGCACCTCATTACTATATTATCTTAACGATTTTGCATTATAACACAATATCTATCATTTTTCAACAAAAATAATGTTAATTAACTTTGTTTGAACATTTGTGCAATGTCGAGCGCTGTCTTTCTGGCAGACATATTGCCGTCTATAACAATATCTGCACACGCAAGATATTTTGCTTTTCTTTCATCATAAAGTGCCTTTGCTTTTTCTTTATTTTGGAAAAGGGGACGGTTGGTATTATTGCCTATTCTTTTGCAAATTACATCAAAATCTGCGTCGAGGAATACGATTTTGCCTGAATTTTTAACTGCATCAACATTGCGCTGAAAAGTCATTGCACCGCCGCCGGTTGAAATAACGGCATCTTTCATTTGTGCAACTTCCTTGCACACTTCCCATTCAAGGTCGCGAAAATATTCTTCACCTCTTGTGGCGAAAATTGCTTTAATCGCAACACCTTGCTTTTTTTCAACCATTTCGTCCGTATCAACAAATTTTCTGCCTGTTATTTTGGCAAGCTCTGTGCCTACAACGGTTTTTCCGCTTCCCATAAAGCCACATAAAATTATATTCATATCTTTTCCATTTCCTCTTGTGTTATTTTCAAAACTTTTTTAATTTCATCCATTGAAAATTCAATGTCAAACCAAATTTCCTGTGCTACTGCGGCTTGCCATACAAGCATTGGAAGTCCGTTTGAATATTTTATGCCGGAATCTTTTGCATATTTTAAAATGAGCGTTTCCTGCGGATTGTATACTGCGTCAAAAACAGCCTTGCATTTTTCAACCTTTTCTTTCGGCAACACGCTTGCGTCAACTTTTGGGTACATTCCCACCGGTGTTCCGTTAATAAGCAAGTCGAATTCGCCCTCAACTTCGTCAAGTGTGATAACTTCAGCATTTTTTTGAAGTTTTTCACTTATTTCTTTTTTAATAAGATTTGCGGCAGGAATATCATTTGCCCTTACTGCAATAGTTAAATTTGCGCCTGCAAGTATGCTTTCAAACGCAAACATTCTTGCAACACCGCCGCTTCCGCAAAGAAGAACATTGCCCCCAAGCTTAATATCCGCCATTTCAAGTGCGCGCAAAAAGCCGAAGCAATCGGTGTTATGCCCTGTTGCTTTTCCGTTTTCGATTTTAACCGTGTTTACGGCACCGAAAAGCTCTGCCCTTTGTGATAAAGTATCAAGCATAGGTATGATTTTGGTTTTGTGCGGAATGGTAACATTAAATCCGTCAAGCTTTTTAAGTTCACTGTATTTTTCTTTCAAGTTTTCAGGTGCAATTTCATTTAAGCTGTAATTTGCGTTAATTCCTTTTAATTTGAAAAGTTCATTATGAATAACAGGTGACATTGAATGACCTAAAGGATAGCCTATTAAACAAAAATTATTCATAAATATTCGCCTCTTTAAAAATAGTTTAAATTAGTTATTGACAAGTCAAAAATTATTTTATAATATGATAATAACATAATGAACTAATTTAAACAACATTTTTTTGAGGTGAGCATTATTATGGTATTTGAAAAATTAAAGGAAATCTTGGCAGAACAGCTTGATGTTGATGCAAATTCAATCACAAGGGAAAGCTTGCTTATTGAAGATTTGGGAGCAGACAGCCTTGACGCGATTGATATTGTAATGTCTGTTGAAGATGAATTTAAACTTGAAGTGCCAGATGAGATTATTGAAAAAATCGAAACAGTAGGCGATATACTTAATTTTATTGAAAACAATATTTAACAGCAGATATGCGTTTAAAGCCACAGTCCTTTTAATAGACGGACTGTGGCTGTTTTTTCTATTAGCACCAATTATTAAACAATATTTTACAAAAGTATAAAATATATTGGTATAATTTTTATATATATTGACAATAAGTTTTAAAAGTTATAAAATGAACATAGGCGTAATTTTGGCAAATTTTGAGAGGGGTAGCTTATATGTCAAAAGAAAAATATATTATGGCTCTTGACCAAGGAACGACCTCATCAAGAGCGATTATTTTCAATAAAAAGGGCGAAATTGTAGCTAAAGCACAAAATGAATTTGCCCAGCATTATCCGCAAAACGGTTGGGTTGAGCATGACCCTATGGAAATTTTGTTTTCACAAACAAGTGCAATGCTCACCTGTTTAAGACTTGAAAAAGTTGACCCGAAAGATATAGTGGGAATAGGAATAACAAACCAGCGTGAAACCACAATTGTGTGGGAAAAGGAAACGGGGAAGCCGGTTTACAACGCTATTGTTTGGCAGTGCAGGCGTACCGCCCCTATATGTGAGGAACTTAAAGCCGAGGGATTATCAGATTATATTAAAGATACCACAGGGTTGCTGATTGATGCATATTTCAGCGGCACTAAAATAAAATGGATTTTAGATAATGTTGACGGCGCAAGGGAAAAGGCAGAAAACGGCGAACTTCTTTTCGGCACGATTGATACTTGGCTTATTTGGAATTTGACGGGCGGCAAAGTGCATGTTACGGATTATTCAAATGCGTGCAGAACAATGCTGTTTGATATAAATAAGCTTTGTTGGGATGAATATTTATGTGAAAAGCTTGGAATACCTATGAGTATGCTGCCTGAAGTTAAACCTTCAAGTTGTATTTACGGTAAGCTTGCACATATTACCGGTATTGAAGATATTGCCGAAGTGCCGATTGCCGGTGCAATTGGTGACCAGCCGGGCGCATTGTTCGGTCAGGGCTGTTTTAAGCCGGGGCAGGCTAAAAATACATATGGTACAGGCTGCTTCCTTTTGATGAACACAGGCGAGAAAAAGGTTGATTCAAAATCAAATCTTCTGTCAGGTATTGCCTGGGGCGTAGGTGATGAAATTACATATTCGCTTGAAGGTTCGGCTTTTAATGCCGGCTCTGTAATAAAGTGGCTTCGTGATGAAGTTGAACTTATCAAAACTGCGCGCGAATGTGACATTTATGCCGAGCAGGTTGAGGATTCAAACGGGCTTTATTTTGTTCCCGCTTTCACCGGTTTGGGTGCTCCGTATTGGGATATGTATGCAAGGGGAATTATGGTAGGTTTAACACGAGGTGTTAATAAAAAGCATATTTGCCGTGCGGTGCTTGAAAGCATTACATATCAAATGACGGATTTGCTTGAAGCTATGATGAAAGATTCAGGCATTGTGCTTAAAGATTTAAGAGTTGACGGCGGAGCTTCTGTTTCTGATATTATGATGCAAATTCAGGCTGATATGACGGGTGTCAATGTTAACAGGCCTAAAAATGTAGAAACCACCGCTTTGGGCGCTGCATATTGCGCCGGCCTTGCAACAGGTGTTTGGGACAGCCTTGAAGAAATTGAAGCAAATCGTGCTGTTGATAAAATATTTGTTCCTTCAATGGAAATAACAAAAAGAAACGAAAAATATTCCGATTGGAAGCGTGCTGTTGAACGCTCGCGCAATTGGGAAAGATAATATTAAATAAAGGAGAGATTTTATTATGGGTAAAGTTGTTTGTCCTTGGGATACTTTAATCAATTTTGTTACAGATGCATTTGTGGGTTACGGTATACCGAGAGAAGATGCTGAAATTTGCACCGATATTTTGCTTGAATCAGACAGGCGCGGAATTGAAAGCCACGGTTGTAATCGTTTCAAGCCGATTTATCTTGACAGAATTAAAGCAGGTATTCAAAAACCTGTTACAGAATTTGAAATTGTGAAAGAAACACCGTGCACTGCGGTTGTTGACGGTCATGACGGAATGGGCCAAGTTATCGGCTATAAATCAATGCAAATGGCTATTGATAAGGCTAAAAAATACGGTATGGGTATGGTAGCGGTTCGCAATTCCTGCCATTACGGTATTGCCGGTTATTATGCAACTATGGCTACAAAGCAGGGTTGTATCGGTATTACCGGTACTAATGCCCGCCCGTCAGTAGCACCGACTTTCGGTGTTGAGGGTATGTTTGGTACAAATCCGCTTACAATCGGTATTCCGACTGATGAAGATTTTGATTTTGTTATCGACTGCGCAACTTCAATTACTCAAAACGGTAAGATTGAGTATTATGAAAGAATAGGCGAAGATGTGCACCCTGGTACTATTATCGGCAAAGACGGTAAGGAAATCAGCGGTGATGCAGGCGAAGCACTTAAAAAGATTCGTTCAGGCGATGCGGCACTTACAACACTCGGCGGCATAGGCGAAGCTTTAGGCGGATATAAAGGCTATGGCTATGCTATGGTAATTGAGCTTCTTTCCGCTGTTTTGCAAGACGGTAATTACGGCAAAGCACTCAACGGTAAGGATGAAAACGGAAATCTTGTTCCTTATCATCTCGGCCATTTCTTTATTGCTATTGATACTGGCCATTTTATCGGTGAGGATGAAACAAGGAAGAAAGCAGGCGAAATTATTCGCTCGGTTCGTAACTCGCAAAAAGCACCGGGATGTGACAGAATTTACACAGCCGGTGAAAAGGAATGGGATATTTGGCAGCAGCGTAAGAACAGCGGTGTTCCGATTAACGAATCTGTTCAAAAAGAGATGACTGAAGTTCGCGATGAACTCGGCCTTACACAGTATAAGTTCCCTTGGGAATAATATATAAAGCTTAAATATGAGGTGGCACAAACTATGGATTATCGTAAGGAATCATTAAAACTCCACGGCCAGTGGAAAGGTAAAATAGAGGTAAATGCAAGGGCAAAGGTTAATGATAAGGATTCGCTTTCATTGGCATACACACCGGGTGTAGCAGAACCGTGCCTTGCTATTAAAGATGATTATAACAAGAGCTGGGAGCTTACAAGGCGCTGGAATATGGTGGCAGTAATTACAGACGGCACTGCTGTTTTGGGCCTTGGTGATATTGGCCCTGAGGCAGGTATGCCGGTTATGGAAGGCAAATGTGTGCTTTTTAAAGAATTCGGTGATGTTGATGCATTTCCGCTTTGTGTGCGCACAAAAAATGTGGATGAATTTGTTGAAACCGTTTATAATATCAGCGGTTCATTCGGCGGAATAAATCTTGAAGATATTTCGGCTCCTCGTTGTTTTGAAATTGAGGAAAAGCTTAAAGCAAAGTGCGATATTCCTATTTTCCATGATGACCAGCACGGTACGGCAGTTGTTGTTTCAGCGGCTCTTATCAATGCAACAAAGCTTACAGGCAAAAAACTCGGCGAATGTAAAGCTGTAATCAACGGTTCGGGTGCGGCAGGCATTGCAATTGCAAAGCTTCTTATGACTTTGGGTCTTCGCGATGTTATTCTTTGTGACAGAACAGGCGCTATTTATGAAGGCAGGGATAATCTTAACCCTTCAAAGCAAGCTATTGCGCAGGTTACAAATAGAGAAATGACAAAAGGTACACTTGCAGACGCAGTAAAGGGTGCGGATATTTTTATCGGTGTTTCAGCACCGGGCGTTCTTACACAAGATATGATTAAAACTATGAATACCGACCCTGTTGTACTTGCTATGGCAAATCCTACACCTGAAATTATGCCTGATGAAGCTAAAGCGGCAGGTGCTAAAATTGTAGGAACAGGTCGCTCTGATTTTCCAAATCAGATTAACAATGTTGTTGCATTTCCGGGAATTTTCCGCGGCGCACTCGATGTAAGAGCAAGCCAAATCACAGAAAATATGAAAATTGCCGCAGCGTATGCCATTGCATCTCTTGTCGATGATGATAAGCTCAGCGTTGATTATATTCTTCCTTATGCATTTGATGAAAGAATTAAAGATACGGTAGCAAAAGCAGTTGCAGACGCAGCAATTAAAGACGGAGTTGCACGCGTATAAATTTATAATTTTTAAAACACGAGGATATAATTATCCTCGTGTTTTTTTTATAAAAATAACTTTATATAATAATTTGACTTTTTTAGCATATATGATAAAATAGTGCGTATAAAATTCAGGCGGTGTAAAAATGGCTTATAAAATTAAAAAAGACCCTATCTCAAAAATACCAAAAGCTCAATTTGTTTTTTGGATAATAGTTCGCATTGCAATGATTATTTGTGCAATTTATTCGTTTGCTCACGGAGATTTGGTAATGGGTTTTGAAAGCGTGTTCTGCTTTATATTTACTCATCTTTGGGATATGTTTCAAGTTTTCGGTAACGGCAGTTTTATTGAGGAAGTGCCACCGCTCAGCCAAACGATGCTTAATATTATAATTTTTATCGGAATAGTAATAGGCTCATACTTCGGATTTTTTGATAAAATTTCGTGGTTTGATAATTTTATGCACATTGTTTCAGGCTTGGTATGCGCTGTTTTCGGGTATGATTTTGCCTGCGTTATTCAGCGTAAAAAAGGGCAGTGTGCGGCAACATTGGCGGCAATTTTTTCATTGATGTTTGCACTTTCAATAGCAGTTGGCTGGGAATTTTATGAATTTTTAATGGATTATTTTCACGGTACAAATCTTCAGCTTGCAAAAGCCGGGGCTGAAACCGCAATGTTTGATTTATCAAAATATCATAATGAATATGGCTATCTCGGCCTTGTTGATACTATGACTGATATGATGATGAATGCAATCGGCGGTATTGCAGGAATGGTATTTATGATAGTTTTAAGAAACAGAAAAAAGGATAAAAAGAAATAGTTTATGGCAAAGACCAAGGATTTAACACAGGGCAATGTTGCAAAACTTCTTTTGTTTTTCGCTTTTCCCACACTTTTGAGCAATGTTTTTCAACAATTTTATAATCTTGCCGATACAGCAATTGCGGGGCATATTTTGGGTGATAATGCGCTTGTTGCAATCGGCGCAAGCTCCACAGTAAACAGTCTTGTTTTAAGTTTTGCCTGGGGACTTAACGGCGGATTTGGAATTATAATCGCGCAGTGCTTTGGTGCAAAAGATTTTAAAAAGCTTAAAAAGAGCGTTGCAATTTCACTTTCAATAAATGTATTGTTTTCGCTGATAGTTTGCATATTCGGCATTTTTATGAGCCGGCCTATGCTTCAGGCTTTAAATACACCGGCGGCAAGGCTTAATGAAGCAAACAGTTACATTTCTGTTATTTTGGTATTTATTATTGTACCTATGCTTTATAATCTTGAGGCTGTTATTTTGCGTTCACTCGGGGATAGTAAAACACCGCTTTATTTTTTGATTTTTTCAAGCATGCTTAATATTATTCTTGATTATGTGCTGATTAAATTTACGCAAATGGGTGTTAAAGGCGCAGCTGTTGCAACTGTTTTGGCACAGCTTTTATCTGTGATTTTATGTTTTGTTGTTATATTGAAAAATTTTAAAATAATCAGACTTAAAAAGAATGATTTTCATTTTTCAGCTTCCTTGTTTAAAAATATGATGTCTGCCGGAATGGCAATGGCTGTGATGAATTCTATTTTTTCTATCGGTTCAATCATAATGCAAGGCTCAATTAACGCATTGGGCGAAGATGTTATTGCGGCACATTTGGGTTCAAGAAAAGTGGCAGAGATGTTTATGCAGCCTCTTGTTACTATCGGAACAGCGTGTTCAACTTTCGTCGGTCAAAATTACGGTGCGCTTAAAATAGGAAGAATTAAGGCTTCAATAAAATACAGCACAATATATTCGCTTATTTGGTCAGTTTTCACCTTTTTTATTTTATGGTTTTTCGGCGGCCAAATTGCAAGGCTTGTTACCGGCAGTGCGTCACAGGTTGTATTTGATAACACGCAGATGTATTTAAGAATAAATGCACCTTTTTATTTTGTTTTGGGGCTTCTTTTTACACTTCGATTTTCTATTCAATCTGTTGACAGAAAAATGCCGCCTATTATATCAAGCTCAATGGAACTTGTCTCCAAAATTGCTGCCGCTTATCTTTTTATTCCGCTTTGGGGATATTTAGGCGCTTGCATTGCCGAACCTTTAAGTTGGACACTCGGTGCAATTTATTTGCTGTTTGTATTTAAAAAGGAATTTAAAAGGCTTGACGGGCTTGCCGAAAAGCAAAAGCAGAAAGAAAATATAATGGGCTTGAAATTGTAAGATGCGCAGACTTAACTTAATAAGCACATAAGTAAAAGCGTTGGAGAAATCAAATCTCCAACGCTTTTGGTTTCATTTATATTATTTTACAAGTGAGCTTTCTCGCTTTTTAATTCCTTTATTAACAAATGCGTACATTATAACACTCATAATCACACAGCAGAAGTCTGCTATTGCCTGCGCCCAAATTACGCCTTCAAGCCCGATGAATTTGTTCATAATAAACAGCATCGGCACATAAATAAGACCTTGCCTGCCGAGTGACAGCACCATACTTTGCACACCTTTTCCCATTCCCTGAAATGAGAAGTTGAGTACAAACATAATTCCGATAACAGGGCCGGGAGCCATAAGTGCAAGAAGCATTTTAACACCGAGATTGATAACATCGGCATCGTTAATAAATATTTCAATAACATTTTGCCTAAACAAAAGGTAAAAGCCTGTCATAACCGAACCTATAATTACATTGCAAATAACGCTGAAACGCAGGCATTTTCTCATTCTCTTGTAATTTTGTGCGCCGTAGCAGTAGCCTATAAGCGGCTGTACACCCTGGCCAAGACCTATTTGAAGCATTACTACAAGCATATTTGCTTTCATTGCAATTCCCATTGAAGCAACAGCGTTGTCACCGTATTTTATAAGAACAACATTTACAATAATATTGCTTATACTCATTAAAAGATTGTTAATTGCGGCAGGAAGCCCAACTGAAACAACACCTTTTGTTATTCCGTTTTTCATAGAAAAGCGTGCCGGTGTAATGCTTAATATACTTTTACCTTTAAGGAAATAAATAAGGAAGTAAATCACTGTTACGATATTGCCGATAACAGTTGCAATTGCTGCGCCTGCTACACCCATATCAAGCCCAAAAGGCATTGTAATACCGAAAAGTTTATCCCCGGTGTGAAGAATGAAAATCGGGTCAAGTATAATATTGGTGATTTGGCCGATAACCGAACCTATCATTGATTCCTTTGCCGCACCCTCACCTCTTACAAGGTTTGATGAAGTGATTGCAAGTACGATTGACGGAGCGCCGATTGCCACCCACTTGAGATAATCTGCCGCTAAACCAACCGTATTTTCACTTGCACCTACAAGCATAAGAATTTGATTTTTAAATATAAGAAATATTGCGCCGATCAAAACGCCGACACCGATTGCGGAATAAATGCAAAACGCGCTTATGGTTTTAACCCTGTCTTTTTTACCCTCACCGAGTGAACGGCTTACAAATGCACATCCGCCGACACCGAAAAGGTTGCCCATAGCGATAAACAGCAAAAACAGCGGCATTGAAACGGAAACCGCGGCTACTTGGTTACTGTCACCGGTTTGGCCTACAAAAAATGTATCTGCAAGGTTATATACTATATTTATAAGCATACTCAGCATACTCGGCAATGCCATTGTGCATACTGCTTTCGGTACACTGTAATCTTCAAAAACTTTTGTGTTATCTTTCATATATGGCTCTTATCCTTTCATATTTTTTCCGATAGTTCAATCAAATTTTCCATAGTCAGCTTTTCGGGCCTGATGTTAATATCCAACCCTAATTCTTCAAAAATTTCAGTAAGCTTTGCTTTAGGCACACCCATTGTGTTTGAAATGCTGTTTAATGCAGTCTTTCTTCTTTGTGCAAATGCACATTTAACAACAGAAAAGAATTTCTTTTTATTTTCAATTTCATATTTGCATTCGTTGCCTATTTTTAACCTGATAACCACACTGTCAACCTTTGGGCTTGGCATAAAGCTTTCCCTCGGCACATCAAAAAGAATTTCTCCGTCTGCATAAAAATTAACTGCAACGCTGACTGCACCTGCCTGCCTTGTACCTACCTTTGCACAAAGCCTTTCGCCTGCTTCTTTTTGCACCATTACAACTATTTCGTCAATATTAAGTTCGCTTTCAAGAAGCATCATTATTATCGGTGAAGTTATATAATAAGGCAAATTTGCACATACTTTTATATTGCTGCAACCTTCAAACTTTTTTTCTATCAAAGCTTTTAAATCAAGCTCCATTACATCGCCGTTTACTATTTCAATATTATCATAATCACCTATCGTTTCTTCAAGCACAGGTAAAAGCCTTTTATCAAGCTCAATAGAAACTACTTTTTTTGCAACTTTTCCAAGCTCTTTTGTAAGCACACCTATGCCCGGGCCGATTTCAAGTACGCCTGTTTTATCATCCGCATTAAGCGATTCAGCCATTTGGGGACATACATCGGGGTCAATCAAAAAGTTTTGCCCAAGTGCCTTTGAAAATGTAAATCCGTATTTGGATAATATTTTTTTTATTGTGTTAATATCATATAAATTATAATCCATATTTCACCTATACATATTTATATAACGATAGTTTGTGCTTGTTCGATTTGGTATTTTATCACATTCATATATCGTTTACAATATTATTCTTGACTTTTTGTTAAATTGTGCTAAAATACCGTTTAGTCGGCTAATATTAGTTGACTAACATTATTAAAAAATAGTAATTGAAATAGAAATTTAGGCGGAAAGAGTGGTGAAATAATGAATTATAAGCGTAAGCAGGCACCGCCGAAAAACCTTGTAGGGCCGAGAGTTAGTTTTTTGTCACGCTTAATTCGTTGCAGGTTTAACGAAGTTATTGCACAAGAGGGACTTTATTCGGGCCAACAGGATATTATCTTTGCGTTGATTGAAAATGAGGGTATTACTTCAAGTAAACTTGCAAGTTCGTGCGGCGTTTCACTGCCGACTATGAGCGTATCAATTAAAAGAATGGAAAAAGCAGGCTTTATTTTGAAAAAGCCGGATGAAAAGGATGCAAGAATAATGCATCTTTACCCTACAAATAAGGCGAAGGCTGTACCGAAAAACATAAAAGCCAAAATGGATGAGCTTGAGGCTGTGATTACAAAGGGAATGGATAAGGATACTGCTCTCAAGTTTGCACATTATTTGCAAACAGCAATTGATAATTTATTAGAAGAATGCGGCGATTGCCGCGAAAAAGGAGATGAAAGTGAATGTTAAAAAAATTAGGAAAATATCTTAAAGGGCTTGGCTTTCTTGCATTTCTCAGTGCGCTTGGTATGATTGTTGAATCCATATGTGAGCTTGCACTTCCGTCACTTGCAAATAATATTTATGAAACGGTTAATGTTGCAACTACACCTGAAGATGCAAAAGCTTATGTTTTAAAAATGGGCTTTGCTATGCTTGGGCTTGCGTGTATCGGTCTTTGCGGCGGTATAGGCACAATGAAAGCCTCTGCAATAGTAAGCCAGCGCTTTGCATACAGGCTCAGAAATGATGTGTATAAAAAAATAAGCAATTTTTCATTTAGAAATATTGATGAATTTTCTACCGCTTCACTTACAACAAGACTTACAAATGATATTACAATGCTTCAAAATGTTGTTATGATGTCACTTCGTATTCTTGTAAGAGGTCCGGCACTTTTGGTGGTGGCGGCAGTTATGGCAGTAAGGATTAACCCTAAAATGTCGGCAACACTTCTTATTATGCTGCCGATTATCATAGTAATTGTTGCTCTTATTATGAAATTCGGTTTTCCTATGTTTCAAAAAATGCAGAAAAAGGTTGATAATGTTAACCGTGTTGTACAGGAAAACCTTATCGGTATGCGTGTGGTTAAAGCCTTTGTTCGTGAGGAGCATGAAAAGGATAAATTCCATAATTCTTCGGATGAACTTGCAAAGCAAGGTGCTATGGCATCAGGCCTTATTGTAACAGTAATGCCTGTCATGATGCTCCTTTTTAACGCTGTAATCGTGTTCACATATTATAAGGGCGCACTTTCAGCCAATGAGGGTGTTATGCAGGTAGGTCAAATTTCAGTATTTGCATCTTATGTTGTTCAAATTCTTATGAACCTCGTAATGATTTCAATGATGCTTCTTCAGCTTGCAAGAGGTAAAGCTTGCGGTGAGCGTGTGGTTGAAGTTCTTGATACCGAAATTGATATCGTTAACCCTGAAAATCCTTTTGTTCCTACCGAACCTAAAGGCGAAGTTGAATTCAGAAATGTAAACTTTAAATATGACCCTGAATCAAAGGGTGATAATATTCTTGAAAATGTTTCGTTTAAAGCAAAAGCAGGCCAAATTATCGGTATTGTGGGCGGTACAGGCTGCGGTAAATCGAGCCTTGTAAACCTTATTCCGCGCCTTTATGATGTTACGGGCGGCAGTGTGCTTATTGACGGTGTTGATGTAAGGGAGTATGACCTTAAAGCACTTCGTGAAATGATAGGTGTCGTACTTCAAAAAAATGTACTTTTCAGCGGTACAATTGAAGAAAATATACGCTGGGGTAAAAAAGACGCAACACACGAAGAAATTGTTGCAGCGTGCAAGGCATCGCAGGCAGATGCGTTTGTTAACGAACAGCCTGACGGATATAACACATATCTTTCACAGGGCGGTCTTAATCTTTCGGGCGGTCAGAAGCAAAGGCTTTGTATTGCCCGTGCAATGATTAAAAAACCTAAAATTCTTATTCTTGATGATTCAACAAGTGCGGTTGATACTGCAACGGAAGCAAAAATTCGTGAAAGTTTTTACAGCGACCTTAAGGATACAACTGTATTTATTATCGCACAGCGAATTTCTTCTGTTAAAGATGCAGATGAAATTCTTGTAGTAGATGACGGTGAAATTAAGGGCATAGGCAACCACGAAGAACTTATGAAAACCAATGAAATTTATCAGGAAATTTATAATACACAGCAGAAAGGAGTGCTTGAATAATGCCGCCAATGGGACCTCCGGGCAGAAGAAATGATTTCAAAAAGCCCAAAAATGCCAAAAAGACATTTACAAGAATTCTTAAATATATGGGCAAAAACAAGCTCTTCTTAATTCTTGTATTTTTAATGCTTATATTAAGTACGGTGTGCAACCTTTTGGCGTCTTACTGCTTAAAGCCGATTCTTAATGATATTGCAGCGTCTATAAAAGCAGGTACTTTTATGAATGAGGGTATTAAAACACTTGTTAAAAATCTTGTTGTTTTAACCTTGTTTTATGTAGGTGCGTCGATTTTTTCATTTGCACAAAGTAAAATAATGGTAAATATTGCATATAAAACTACAAATATTATTCGTAAAGACCTTTTTGACCATATGCAGACTTTACCGCTTAAATATTTTGATTCGCAAACTCACGGCGAAATTATGAGCCGATTTACAAATGATGTTGATAATGTTCAAATGATGCTTGAACAGTCAATGGTTCAGCTTGTTTCTTCGGTATTTACATTCGTCGGCATAGTTGCGATGATGATAATTTTAAGCCCTACTCTTTTTGCTTTTGCTCTTGTTTTTCTTATCATTATGCTTGTCATTGTTTCAAGAATCGGCAAGCAGTCAAGAAAATATTTTAGGCAGCAACAGAAAAACCTCGGTGTTATGAACGGTAATATTGAAGAAACTGTTGAGGGAATGAAAGTAATTAAAGTTTTCAATCACGAGCAGCAGGCTATTGATGAATTTGAAGAAACTAATGAAGACTTCAGAAAAGCTGCTACAAACGCTAACTTTTATTCAGGCATAATGGGACCTTGCTCAACCGGTGTTAACAATGCAAGCTATGCAACAATCGCGCTTGTCGGCGGTTTATTGGCATTAACCGGCAGTCTTGATATAGGCACATACTTTACTTTCCTCAGTTATTCAAAGCAATTTACCCAGCCGATTAACCAAATTGCAAACCAAATGAACACAGTGTTTTCTGCCCTTGCAGGTGCTGAGCGTGTGTTTGAAATTATGGATATGGATTCGGAAGTTGATGAGGGAACAGTAACTTTAAGTGAAGAAAAAACACAAGACGGTAAAAAATGGTTTTGGGTTGACGGGGATAAGAAAATTCCTGTTGAGGGCAAAGTTGTTTTCACAGATGTTGATTTCAGCTATGTTCCCGAAAAGCAAGTGTTAAAGGATATTAACCTTTATGCAAAGCCGGGGCAAAAAATCGCATTTGTAGGTTCAACCGGTGCAGGTAAAACCACTATTACAAATCTTATCAATCGCTTTTATGATATTCAAGAAGGCTCAATCACTTATGATTCAATCGACATTAAGCGTATTAAAAAAGATGATTTGAGAAAGAGTCTTGCAATAGTATTGCAGGATACTCATATGTTCACAGGCACTATTATGGATAATATCCGCTACGGCAGGCTTGACGCAACGGATGAAGAATGTATCGAAGCTTCTAAACTCGCTTCTGCCCACTCGTTCATTCGCAGGCTTCCTGACGGATATAACACGGTTATCACCGGTGACGGCGGAAATCTCAGCCAAGGCCAAAGGCAACTTCTTGCAATTGCCCGTGCGGCTGTTGCCGACCCGCCTGTAATGATTCTTGATGAAGCCACATCTTCAATTGATACCCGTACAGAGCTTCATATTGAGCATGGTATGGATAGGCTTATGATTGGCAGAACCGTATTTGTTATTGCTCACAGGCTTTCAACTGTTCGCAATTCAAATGCAATTATGGTTTTGGAACACGGTGAAATTATTGAACGCGGTGACCATAATGCACTTATGGCATTGAAAGGTCGATACTACGAACTTTGCACCGGAAAAGCAAAATTAAGCTAAAAAGTGGCTAAAGCGCGCCTCGTCGAAAGAAATTCCGTGTTTGAATAAATTTTAT
>OBKV01000767.1_pt1 | contig 23250 bp, 20 predicted proteins | sample 1517301 | NCBI WGS metagenome assembly OBKV01 (sample SAMN04571685, study PRJEB22368) | human gut metagenome | biome: human gut; material: stool | host: Homo sapiens | place: Luxembourg | collected 2012-06-29 | reverse complement strand
CTCATTCATTACGCACCTCGTCCTCTCCCCAAAAAGGCTTGCCTTTTTGGGGACCCCTTGTAGTGCGACTAGGCTTCTGACCGATGGTGTCACAGGTTCGAGTCCTGTTTGGGGCGCCATACGAAAAGCCATGAAAACTTTGATGTGCAAGGACGTTGGTTTTTATCTTGGCTTTGAGAAACGAATAATTTTTATCAGAAACCTTGTAAAAACGGCTTTTGCCTTATTAGAAAATAATGTAATTAATATTTAAGCGCGATTGACACTTTTTAAATTATATGATATATTGAGCTTGTAGAATATTGTTGGCTTTGGTGGTGTTTAAAATAGCAAAAGTTGTTGTTTTACCTTACAATGTACAATGGAAAGATGACTTTGAGAAAATTAAATCAGAAATTATAAATGCCATCGGTGATTTGATTATAGGCGTTGAGCATGTCGGGAGTACTTCGGTTGAGGGAATGTCTGCTAAACCGTGCATTGATATCGATGTAATAATCAAAGATTATTCCGATTTTGATATCATTGTCAGCAGGTTAGAAATGATAGGATACATTTACGAGGGTAATCTTGGAATAGAGGATAGAGAAGCGTTTAAATATTTTAATAAGCCTCACTTACGGACACACCATTTGTATGTTTGTCCGCAGAAGTCAGAAGAACTCTATCGCCATATTACTTTTAGAGACTTTTTGAGGAATAACGTCGATGCTGTCAAAAAATATAGCTATGTAAAAGAAACGGCTGCACGGCTATTTCCGCATGATATTGAAAAGTATATGGAATATAAATCGCCTTGTATTGAAGAATTATATACCTTGTGCGGCTTAGAAAAGTAAATTCCTTATTGTGCTGCAAGAAAAATATCTTTCTCATCCGTCTCGCAGGCTTGGCAAGTTTTAGTTGGCAAACAAATTTTCCACCTAACGACAAATATCATTTAGCAGTTGCGTTTTTACGGGTGTATTGACGTTTTTGAACATTCAAAAGAGCTGTCACTTGCTGTGGCAGCTCTTTCGTTAGAAGCACTTGCTTTGCTATGACATTAATTACTCCGTTTACAACGCAGATACCCGTTACTGTTGTAGAATATCTATTATTTCTTTAAATTCTTTTGTTTGCTTAAATTCATTCGTCAATGGATATTTTTCTTCAAACAGATACTTCATTCGATCGGCGGCGCTAAATGGTGTTCCCAGCTTGTTTTTATCGAACAATCTTCCCTTGAACATCATTGAGTTCATTTCTGTATATCTATCCATTTTATCAAACTTTGCAGCAAGTTCGGCACATTTTTTTAAAAAGGCAATCGAGGATTCTTCGTCTCCTTTTTGAAAAAACAAATACCCTAGCGCTCCGTGGTTGTAAATTACCTGTAACCATTGCTCTCCATAATTGCCGTCATCATAAATCATATTCTTGATGTCTACGATTCGTCCGAGCATTTCGATTTTATAGTCAACAGTAAAATTATCGTCGTAAAGGTAATAATGGCTAACACTTGTATCTGCTAATTTTATGCTTTCTTCAATCGCCTCTTGGATTTTGTTATAGTATTCAGGGTGATTTTTCTGATAAAGATATGATGCCATAAATTCTTGGCCGTCTCTCATATGCGGCATATTATCAATCATTTTTTCAACATCGGAAAATGGCACAAGATTTTCATCTGTCTCAGACAACTTGGCATAAAAAATTATTATGTGTCTTGTTGCGGAGATTCGTATTCTGTCAATATTACAATTCTCTTGGATATAATCGTATATTGCTTTGATTCTTGTGCTGTTCTCTTTTAAATCGTCGAAATGAACTAAATATCCCAATTCCCTGAGCAATACTCTAAAATCATTTGAAGAAATTTGCTTCATTTCTTCTAACATTTCTTTTCTGGATCGTGCGCTTGACAGATTGTCATATTTTTCAATCAAATCAGACAGTTTTTCCTCGTTTATTGCTTGATTTACACCCAACAAATCATCAACGGAGCTGTTGAAGAACGAAGCTATAGCAGGCAACATGGTAATATCGGGATAGGCCTCTCCGCGTTCCCACTTGCTGATTGCTTGAAATGTCACGCCAAGGAAATCGGCAAGATTTTCTTGAGTTAAGTCTTTCTCTTTTCTTAATTTTTTAAAATTCTCGCCAAAATAAATATTCATATACTCACCTCGAAAATAATTCAATAGCTATTGTGAGTTCATTATATATCAAAAAATGTTTCAAAACAATAATTTAATAGTTGAGCGCGATTCAACTGTTAGTGGAACAATTCGAAATTGCCTTTGGCAGACGCTTCGTTGAAGAAAGTACAGTTTTTATGCTATTGTGTGCAGAGCCACCTCAGCGGTTTGTTTTTGTTTATGGTTTGGGAAAGTTTTCGCAATATGAATTATCCGCCTGCGGCACACCTCATCCGTCTCGCAGGCTCGACAAGTTTTAGTTGGCAAACAAATTTTCCACCTAACGACAAATATCATTTAGCAGTTGCGTTTTTACGGGTGTATTGACGTTTTTGAACATTCAAAAGAGCTGTCACTTGCTGTGGCAGCTCTTTCAGTATTTGATCTGTTATTCTGTTAAAGCGCGGCGATGATATTTCTGAGGTTTTCTGCGCCGATGGCGATGCCGTCGAGGCATTTTTCCATGCCCTCAAATTCAACGCTGACATAGCCGTCATAGCCGCTGCCTTTGATGATCGACAGGCACTGCGCTACGGGCACGTCGCCGTGGCCGATTATCGAGCCTCTCAGGTAATTGCCGCCTCTCGATTTGAAGAAGCCCTTGCCCGGGTTTACGCCGTTGCCGCTCTTGATATGGAAATCCTTGGCGTGGACGTGCTTTGCATACTGTACTACTTTGCCGACCGCCTTGAAATTATCCTCGTCAACGCAGCTGAAGTTGCCGATATCGAGCAGCAGGCCGAAGTTCGGCGAGCCGACGCCCGTGATTATGCGTTCGACCCTGTCGCTGTCCTGGCAGAAGAGGCCGTGATTCTCTATCATGGTCTCAATGCCCTTTGATGCTGCGTATTCGGTTATCCTCCTGCATCCCTCGATGAGGGTGGGGAGTATCTGCTCAAAGCCTGCGTAGCTTTTTTTATCTGCAGGCATTGACCATGCGGCGTCGTGCCTCATGCACTTAACGCCGAGTATCGCCGCCACGTCAACCTTGCGGCAAACACGCTCGACCTCTGCGTCAAGCCCTTTGTCGCTGAGCAGATTTGCGCTGATGGTGTAGCTGATAACAGGCAGCGAGAGGCGCTCGCTCTCAGATCTTATCATCTCGGCGTAGCTGCTCTCGCTCACATCGGCAGGGGGGATAAGGTCGGTGAATTCTATGCCGTCGAAGCCCATTTCGGTGGCTTTTTTCATAATGCTGAGCTGAGTTTCCTCGCCCGAATCAATGAGCTGCTGGAAGCTGTAGCTGCTGACTCCAATTTTCATTTCAATTACCTCTTAACCAAGTTTTTCAAGGAATTCCACGGCGCTTCTGATATCCTTGGCGGGGTCGTCGCCGACCTCGCGCTCGATGGTCAGGAAGCCCTTGTAGCCGATATCCTCAAGCGCGTTGAGATATTTCTCCCAAGGCACCTGACCCTCGCCGAGGGGCACCTCGAGGAATGACGGGCCGGTGACGAGCGAATCCTTGACGAGGCCGTAGATGATCTCGGGATCCTTATAATAGAGCTGCTTGCCGTCCTTTGCGTGGGTGTGAACTATGTATTCTTGCAGGTTATAGACTGCGCCCGCGGGGTCGTCGCCCGTGACCATTACGAGGTTTGCGGGGTCAAGATTGACTCCTACGCCTGTCGAGCCGAGCGAATCAAGGAAGCCCTTGAGGACAGCCGAGGTCTCGGGGCCGGTTTCGATGGCGAAATGAGCGCCTATCTCGTCTGCATAGCGGGAGAGCTCAAAGCAGGCCTCCTGCATGACCTTGTAGCGGTCGATGCTGCTGTCGGTCGGCACAACGCCGATATGAGTGGTGACAACATTTGTGCCGAGCTCTTTAGCAAGGTCAAGAATTCTCTTTGAGCGCTCGACTTTGCCGGGATTCTCCTCCTTGTTGCCGAAGCCGCCACCGAGATCGCCGCAGAGAGCGGAGATAACAAGGCCATTGTCGGCGACAAGGGCTTTGAAGTCCGCAATGCGCTGTGCGTTCATATTCTCGGGAGCCATTTCACCCCTGGTAGCGTAGACCTGTATGCCCTGAGCACCTACCTCGGCAGCCTTTTTGACTGCGGTCGGGATATCGGTACGGAAGCTGTCGATTATAACGCCTATAGGAAATCTGCCCATTTGAATCTCTCCTTAAATAATTATTAAAGAATCGTTAAAAATTCACTTTGTTTAATTTAATAATAGCAAAGAATGAACCTTTTGGCAAGTTTTTTTTACAATTAACTTTACTTTTTATTTTAAATGATATATCATAATACATATAACGAGTTTGCGGAGGTATCACAATGTCAAAGCTCAAAGTTGCCGTTATCGGCTGCGGTAATATAGCCAATTCCGCTCATATCCCTGCTTATATGAAGAATCCGGACGCGGAGATAAAGTATTTCTGCGATATTATTCCCGAGCGTGCCGAGGCTGCCGTTGAGAAATACGGCTGCGGTAAGGCGGTCACCGATTATCACGACTTCCTCAACGATCCCGAGCTGGACGCCGTGTCGGTCTGCACCCACAACAATCTTCACTCGGTGATAGCCATTGACTTCCTCAAAGCCGGCAAGCATGTTTTGAGCGAGAAGCCCGCCGCGAGAGTGCTCTCAGAGGCGCTTGAAATGCAGAAGGTTGCCCACGAGACCGGCAAAATTCTCAATATCGGCGTTTGCAACCGCTTCAACAATTATGTTATGAAGATCCGTGAACTTATCGACAGCGGCGAGCTTGGCGAGGTATATCATGTCTATGCTTCATTCAGAGCACACAGGTCGATCCCCGGCCTCGGCGGCGATTTCACCACCAAGGCGCATTCGGGCGGCGGCGCTCTCATTGACTGGGGCGTTCACTTCCTTGACCTTGTCATGTATTGCTGCGGCGATCCCAAGCCCCTGACCGTCTCGGGCGAGGCGTTCTGCGAGCTTGGCAAGGATATGAAGAATTACGTCTACACCAGCATGTGGGCGGAGGAGACGAGCGACGTTGAGCACGGCACCTATGACGTCGATGATTCCGTTGTCGGTATAGTCAGGACGAGCGGCCCCGTTATCAGCTTCAACGGCGCATGGGCGCAGAATGTCGGCGTGGGCGAAATGTATGTCGATTTCATGGGAGATAAGGCGGGCATTAGGCTCCAGTATTGCTCGGATTTCAAGCTCTGGTCGGTCAAGGACGGTATGCTCACCGAGACCAAGGTGGCGACCAAGACCAGCGATATGTATGAGAACGAGATAGCAGGTTTCATTAAGAGCATCAAGACGGGCGAGCATAATCAGCAGTATATTGACTATGCTGTCGAGACTTCCAAGATAATGCAGGCGGTCTATGACTCAACCGACGCTCACAGGGAAATCATAATAGAGAAGTAATAATAAAGGAGAATTCCCGATGGATATAAGAGTTTTTAAAAATGAAGAAGAAATAGGCAAGGCGGTAGGCGAGCTTTATTGCGATTTTATCAATTCAAAGCCCGACTGCGTGCTCGGCTTCGCTACCGGCGCGACTCCCGTGCCTACCTATAAGTATCTTGTTGAGCAGTATAAGGCGGGCAAGGTGTCCTTTGCGAAGGTCAGCACCTTCAACCTTGACGAATATTGCGATCTGCCGAAAAATCATAAGAACAGCTACTATACCTTTATGCACGAGAATCTTTTCTCGCTTGTTGATGTCAAGGAGGAGAATATCGACTTCCTCGACGGCAACGCCGATCCCGAGGCAGAGAGCAAGCGCTACACCGCCGCAATTGCTGCCAAGGGCGGCATTGATATCCAGCTCCTCGGCATCGGCAGGAACGGTCACATCGCGTTCAACGAGCCGTCGGATGAATTCACGGGTGAGAGCTTTAAGGTCGCCCTGACCCAGAGCACTATAGACGCTAACTCCATCTATTTTGACGATATCCCGATGCCGCACTACGCCATGACCATGGGCATCGGCTCAATAATGCGTTCAAAGAAGATAATTCTCATCGCTACCGGCGATAAGAAGGCCGAGGCGGTCAGAGACATGGTCAAAGGCCCCGTCACTCCGCATTGCCCGGCTTCCATTCTCCAGCAGCATCCCGACGCCGTTATTTTCCTTGACGAAGCGGCCGCCGCATTACTCAAATAAGCATAATATCCTTGACTAATTGCGGTGCGTGTGCTACAATAGCAGAAAATGCAAACGGAGGTAATCATGAGCGGTTATTTCACTGATAAACAGTATTCCGCCGCCATCATGCCCGCAGCTATGGAAACCCCAAGATAGCCTCGGGTCTGTTACTCATGCGTTTTTTATCGGATCAAAGAGGCTGTTGCATTCGTTGTGACAGCCTTATTTTTACGCGATTTATGTGTTAATAATATTTGGAGGCAAATATGGATAAAAAGACTTTTTACATCACTACGCCGATATATTATCCCTCGGATAAGCTGCATATCGGCCACACCTACTCGACCGTTGCGGCGGATGCCGAGGCTCGCTACAGACGCCTCAAGGGCTACGACACATTCTTCCTGACCGGCACGGATGAGCACGGGCAGAAGATCGAGGATAAAGCCAAGGCGGCGGGCGTTACCCCCAAGGAATACGTCGACAATATCGTCGCGGGCATCAAGGATCTCTGGAAGCTGATGAACATATCCTATGACAAATTCATCAGAACGACCGACGAGTATCACGAGAAAGCCGTGCAGAAGATATTCAAAAAAATGTACGACAAGGGCGATATCTATAAGGGCTACTACGAGGGGCTTTATTGCAAGCCCTGCGAGTCCTTCTGGACCGAGACCCAGGCCGTTGACGGCAAATGCCCCGACTGCGGCAGACCCGTCGGCAAAGCAACGGAGGAGGCTTATTTCTTCAAGCTCTCCGCTTACGGCGACAAGCTGATAAAGTATTATGAGGAGCACCCCGGCTTCATCGAGCCTCAGAGCAGGCAGAATGAGATGATAAATAACTTCATCAAACCCGGACTCCAGGATCTCTGCGTTTCCCGTTCGTCATTCAAGTGGGGCATCCCCGTGCCCGTTGATGAGAATCACGTCATCTATGTCTGGCTCGACGCACTCACCAACTATATCACCGCTCTCGGCTACGGCTCTGAGGATGATTCTCTCTATAAGAAGTTCTGGCCGGCGAACGTCCACCTTATCGGTAAGGATATCATCAGATTTCACACCATTTATTGGCCTGCTTTCCTTATGTCGATAGACGAGCCGCTGCCGCAGAAGGTTTACGGTCACGGCTGGGTGCTGCTTGAGGGCGGCAAGATGAGCAAATCCAAGGGCAATGTCGTTGACCCCGTCGTGCTCGCCGAGAGATACGGCGTTGACGCGCTCAGATACTACCTGCTGCGTGAGATAGCTTTCGGCTCGGACGGCACATTCTCCAATGAGAATCTTATCAACCGCATCAATTCCGACCTTGCAAACGACCTCGGCAACCTTGTTTCGAGGACGGTCGCAATGGTCATCAAGTATTTCGGCGGCACCATTCCTGCCGAGAGAGAGAGCGGCGAATTTGACGACGACCTCAAGGCGCTTGCCGCCAAGACTGCCGAGGCTGCTGACGAGGCGCTCGACAAGCTGAATTTCTCCATCGGTCTCACCGAGATCTGGAAGTTCGTCTCGAGGACGAACAAGTATATCGACGAGACCGCTCCCTGGGCGCTCGCCAAGGACGAGAGCAAGAGGGCAAGGCTCGCCGAGGTCATGTATAATCTTTGCGAGAGCATCAGGATAATCTCCGTTCTCATCGCTCCCTTTATGCCCGATACCTGCACCGAGATTAGGCGTCAGCTCGGCCTTGAGGGCGGCTTTGAGTGGGACGAGTGCAAAGAATTCGGCAAGAATGCGACCTACACCGTCTGCAAGGGCGACATTATATTCCCGAGGATCGACCTCGAGAAGGAGCTTGCGGAGCTTGAGGCGACCCATGCCGAGCCTGTCAATCCTCTCAAGGCGGAGATCGAGGGCGTAGCCAAGATTGGCATCGACGATTTTGCCAAGGTCGACCTGCGTGTGGCAAAGGTAGTCGAATGCGTGCCCGTCAAGAAGGCAAAGAAGCTGCTTCAGCTCACCCTTGACGACGGCACAGGCTCACCGAGGACAGTTGCGTCGGGCATCGCCAAATGGTATAAGCCCGAGGACATCATCGGCAAGAGCGTTATCCTTGTCTCAAATCTCAAGCCTGCCGTGCTTTGCGGCGTTGAGAGCTGCGGCATGATCCTTGCAGCCGACGCCGGTGAGGACGAGGTCAAGGTCATCTTTGTCGACGGTATTCCCGCCGGAAGCAAGGTCAGATAAAATGAATAACATCTTTGACAGCCACGCCCATTACGACAGCGAAGCCTTTGACGAGGACAGAGACAGCCTTGTTGCTTCGCTGCCAGATAAGGGGATTTGCGGCGTTATAAACTGCGCGAGCGATATCGCCACATCACACACGAGCCTTGAGCTGGCGCAAAAATACCCGTTCATCTACGCCGCCTGCGGAGTTCACCCGCATGAGGCGCAGGAGGCGGCGGAGGATTGGCTCGACGAGTTAAAGCTGCTCTGCCGCAATGATAAATGCGTTGCGATAGGCGAGATAGGGCTCGATTATCACTATGATTTCTCGCCCCGAGAGCTGCAAAAGGAGTTCTTTGGGCGGCAGCTTGCTCTTGCTAAGGAGCTTGACCTGCCCGTGGTCGTTCACGACCGTGAGGCGCATGAGGACACATTGGAGCTGCTGCGGCACTATGCTCCCAAGGGTGTGGTGCATTGCTTCAGCGGCTCGGTTGAGATGGCAAAGGAGGTCGTGAAGCTCGGTATGTATATCGGGCTTGGCGGCGCGGTGACATTCAAAAATGCCCGCAAGCCGCTCGAGGTCGCGGCCTATGTGCCCGATGATCGTCTGCTTATCGAGACGGATTCACCCTATATGACTCCCGTGCCGTTCAGAGGCAAGCGCTGTGATTCTTCATACATTCCTTATACCGCCGAGGTGCTGGCGGGCGTGAGGGGCGTTTCGGCGCAGGATATCCTCGACCTTACCCGCAGGAATGCCGACACACTTTTCCGATTGGAGCTTTGATATGTTCATTCACGATAAAACCTATGATATAGACGAGCTGGCGAAATATAATACCCATATCCACACGCATTTCTCCCGCTGCGCCAAACCCGAGATGATCGTTGCCGATATCGTTAAGGCAGCCGATGCGGCGGGGCTTGAGATAATCGCGCTGACAGATCACGACTATCCGAATAAGAAAAATGCCGTTGCAGCTCAGCGGCTCGAAATACTCGGCGAGCTTGAGAAGGTCGAGCACAATGTGAAGGTGCTCGTCGGCTCCGAGCTTTCCGCTTACGGGGTAGGGGAGTTCACCAACGACATTGCCTGCGATGAGGCGCTCGATTATCGGCTCTATACGACAAACCACTTCCATCAGGATTATTGGAAGCACCCCGAGGTCAAGACCCCGAGAGCCTACGCCGAATTCATGCTTGCGATAATGAATTCCGTGCTCGATATGCGTAAGGCGGATTGCTTTGCTCATCCGTTCATGGCGGGGTATATCCACGCCTTCGACGACCCGCATGAGGTCACAAGGGCATTTACCGATAACGATATCGGCGATATCCTTACAAAGGCGAATTCCCTCGGCACCGCGTGGGAGCTTAACGTCGGCGCCGTTGCTGGCGACCCCGAGTTCCACCACCGCTATTTCCAAATCGGCAAGGAAGTGGGCGTCACCTTCAACATCGGCACGGATGCGCACTTGCTGCGCAATATCGACACGCATCAATTCACCGATATGCTGAAAAAAATACTTTATTAAAACATTGACCGCAAAGCAGTTTTAACTTGCTTTGCGGTCGCTTAATAAAAAAGGGACTGTGCTCAATGCACAGCCCCTTTGGCTTTATATCTTATTTTTTGGATGCCGATGAGTAGGCGAGATTTTTCTTGAACTTCTTGCAGAAATCCTTGCTGACATATGAAGTCCATGTCTCGTTCTCAACTACCTTGTAGCTGCCGTCGTCGGCAAGCAGATTTTCATTATACTCGTCAAATGCGGTCTTGCCCATGTCGGTGCGGATGGTGTTTTTCCAGTCAAGATCGTCGGTGTTGTCGCTGACGAAGTACATGATGTGATAGCCGTAGGTGGTCTCGATTATGCCGCTGTCGCCGGCCTTTCTGCCGTCTGCGAAGCTCCAGTCAAGGAACTCGGAAACGTAGCTGTCAGTTATTCTGATATTCTCATAGAGGCCGCCGTTCTCAACAGAGCCGGTATCCTCGGAGTTAGCGGTGACGAGGGTCTTGAAGCTGTCCTCGGTCTTGTCGCCGCCGAGCCATGAGTCATAAAGCTTCTTGGCCTTGTCGTATGCCGCCTTCTTCTCTTCGTCGGTGACGTTATTCTCGTCGGCTGCGTTGAACTTAATGAGGCAGTGGCGGACATTTACGCTGTTGCCGGTGTAGGAGGGCTTAACGCACATGATGATGTAAGCGCCCTTCTCGCCCTCGATGAGGGTGATGTCACCAGCCTTTCTTGCGTCGTCAAAGAGCCAGTCTGCACCCTTCTCGGTCAGAGAGGAAGAAGCGGCGGAATAGAGAATGTGGTTGGTGAGGGTGGTAGCGTCGGTGTCGCTGGGGGTGTCGGAGCCTTCGTTCTTGTATGCCTTAACGGCTGCGATGAAGGAGTCGGCGTCCTTGCACTTTGCATAGACTTCCTTTGCCTTGGCAAGAAGCTCGTCGTTGGCGGCGGTCTGCCTTGCCTTCAGCTCATCCTCGGATTCGCCTTCGGCAGCGGAGAGGGTGGTGTAGGTGAATGCAAAGAAGCGAACGTCAGCGTAGTTATATTTCTTGGTGTTCTCCTTATACTCCGCTTCGATGTCGGAATCCTTGACGTCGGCGTTGAAGGAGCTCTTCTGATCGTTGTAGAAGTTCTGAGCTATGGTCTCCATCTCAAGCTGCTTTCTGAAGGTCTTCTCATTGAAGCCCTCGCCGAAGCTCGCCTTGAGGTAAGCGCTGAGGGAGAAGTTATTCTCGGCAGCCTGCTTCCTGTAGTTCTCGACAGTCTCTTCGATCTCTTTCTGCTCATCCTCGCTGAGCTTGAAATCAGCCTTGAGAGCTTCTTTGTAGTAGGCGTCAATGAACTGAGCACGCTCAACTGCAGAGTCGGTGAAATACTGAGCCCAGGTGATCTTGTTGCCGTCGGCGTCAGTGGTGGTGTTGGTGGGGTCGTCGGGCGACTTTGAGGAGTCGAAGCCGATGTTGTAGCCGCTCTGAGCATAGTAGCTCGACATATAGGACATCTGCTGATACTGAGCGTTATAATAATAAGCGAACTCTGCGGTAGAGATCTTGTCGCTGCCGACCGTCATGGCGGTGGTGGCTTTTTCGATGAGACCGAAGCTGTCAACGAATTTCCAGCCGATGCCGAGAACTATCGCAACCACGACTACCACGGCGATAACCTTTTTGGCTATCTTTGCGGCGTTGTTGCGCTTCTCAATGCTCTTCGCATTCTTTTTGTTGGCCTTGGCTATGCGTTCTTTTCTCTCCTCACGATAGATCTCGGCCTTGCTCTTGGAGCTTTCGTTTTTTGCCATTATCGTTTCATCCTTTTCTGTATGTTTTCTTTGCCTGCCGATACAGAATCGGCACAATGACTATATATTATACTATTTCGTCGGATTTTACAAGAGTTTTCATAAAAATTTATCTCTGATTTGCAAATAATTCACATTTTTGTGAGCTTCCCGGAGAGAAATTCGCTCTTGAACCACACCTCGGGGGCGATAAAAGTCCTGCCGTTCAGGTATTCGAGAATGCCTGCGTCGGTGGTAAATGCGAATTTCAGCTTGTAGGAATAGAGAAACTGCTTTTTGTATCCGAGGGGCTTATTAAGGGCGTTGCTGCCGTATTTGCCGTCTCCGAGCAGGGGATGGCCGACGCTGGCGAAATGCGCCCTTATCTGATGAGTCCTGCCCGTGAGCAGCTCGACCTCAACGAGGCTCAGGCCGCCGTTCTCGGCGAGGACGGAGTACTTTGTGCGTATCTGCTTTGCGCCCTCGGTGCGGCGCTCGCTGACGGTGACCTTGTTTTTCTTCTCATCCTTGGTGAGCCAGCCCTCGAGCACGCCGCTCTTTTGTTTCATGGAGCCGTGGATAACGCAGAGATAATATTTCTCCAGCTCCCTGTCCTTGAGCTTCTGATTGAGGATACGCAGGCTCTCGGCGTTCTTGGCGGCGATGACTATGCCGCCGGTGTTGCGGTCGATGCGGTTGACGAGCGACGGGGTGAAGGACTGCTCGTCCCTCGGGTCGTATTCGCCTTTCTCATAGAGATAGCGCTTGACCCTTGTGATGAGCGTGTCGTTATACTCCGTGTCGTCCGGGTGAGAGAGCAGGCCGACCTTTTTGTTGAGCAGCAGGATATTCTCATCCTCATAGATGATATCGAGCTTCTTTGAAGCCGAGAGGAAGTCGAAATGCTCCTTTGCGGGCGCAAAGAATTCATCGTTTATATACATGTCGACCGTGTCGCCCTCGACGAGCTTATATGATATCTCGCTGCGCTTGGAATTGACCTTTATCCGCTTGGTGCGGATATACTTATACATCAGCCCCTGCGGCAGCAGCGGGACCGCCTTGGTGATGAATTTGTCGAGCCGCTGCCCGGCGTCGTTTTTGGCTATTGTAAAACTTTTCATAATTACAATGAATTTATCATCGAGAGCAGGTCGACGAAGAAGATGCGGCCGTTGAGAGCCTTGGTCATGCCGCCCTGGAGCGTCGAATGGTTGCCTCTCATAACAGGCATCACGTTCCATATGCCGGTCGTGACGGAGTCGGCGTTATAGTCAACGCTCGGCGCGCCTATGGGCACGAGGGCGGAATAGGTGTTGACAAGCCCATCGTTTGCCTGCCACTTCTCGTCAATGACATATCCGGAGGGGGTAACGCCCTCATAAGTGCAAAGGCGTGCGCCCGATACCTTATACATTCCGCCGCCGAGCTCGGGGTCAAGGCTGCGGGTGCCGTCGTCGGCGAGTATCGTTGCGTCGCAGGCGTAGGAGAAGTAATAAATGCCCTTTATCGGGGGCAGCTTCTCGTTAAGCGCCATGGCGTTATCTATCTGCATCTCGTAAATCGCGGTGTCGGATTCCTGCCTGAAGCCCGCCGTGCCGATGCCCATGAAGATATCGGCTATCATCTTCTCGGCAGCGGTCGCATTCGGGTCGTTTTTGAGATCCTCCTGGATGTTATAGCTCGAGGTGCCGTTGTGAGGCGCCGCAAGAGTGACTATCGAGTATATCCAGTCTGCCTTGCCGCCCTTGAAAAGCTCGGAGACCTTGCCGCCCGCGTTGCGCTCGGCCTCGCTGCCGTTAGCCATAAGCTCGGCAAGCATTCTGACCGTTGCACCGCCGAAGGAGTGACCGAAGAGATTTATCTTATTTTCGGCGCTCCATTCCTTGATTAGCGGGCGCAGAGTGTAGCTCTTGCCGTATCTCGGGTGGCCGCAGGCCTTGCTGTGAGCCTCGCCGTAGTCGGTTCGTGTGCCTGTGAGCTGGGCGTAAAGGTCACATGCCCTGTCCCATGCGCTTGCCGTGGGCGAAACGCTTGCGGCGTGGCAGTCAAAGCCCCTGGCGCTGAGATATTTCATCAGATCGCCGCTTGTGTTGCCCCAATAGGGGAGAGCCTTATTTGTTGCGTCATATTCGCCCCAGCCCGCGAAGCCGTGAACGAAAACGTTGGTGTATTTGGTGTTGAATTTGCTGCTGTCCACATTCGCCTCGGGCAGATTGAGCGAGGGGAGGATGAACATTAAAAGTGCGGTGAAAAATGAAATCAGCTTTGCCATAAAGACCTCCGCTTTGTAATGAATTTCTTGACAAATATTATAAAATATCCCGCCGCAATTGTCAACGCCGCGGCTATGCACTTTTACTTTTTGCATAAAAAGCGGGCACTGCTTTTGGCGCCTTTGCGGGAAGAGATCCGGCCGATCAAAGGTACAGACAACAGTTAATAAAATATTTAAGGTATAAAATACCCGCATATCGACCGAAACCGAGGCGCGGGCATTGCATTATACCGTTATCTTTCGCCGTTCATCGAGGAGCCGTCGCAGGGGACGCATTCGGTGTAATCGACGCTGACGGTCAGCCCGCCGGCGCTCATCTCAATGCCGTAAAGGGCATTGTCGGCGTAGAGAAGCTGATCGTCCCTATAGAAGAGCCTTGCCGAGGTGTAGCCGGGCATACCGGAGACCGCCATGTTCTCGGAGTTGGGGCAGAGCACCCATTCCGCCTTTGAGCTGCCGTAGATAACGGTGTCGGCGTTGTAGAGGTGGTGCGGAGCCTGTAAGATATCGGTCTTGAAGATATCCTTGCCGTGCATGTTGACTATCTTGCGCTCGCCGAGGATATTCAGGTCGCCGAGGATGAGCAGGCGTTTGCCCGCTGCCGTCAGGCGGCATACGGTCGAGCCGTCGTTGGCGTTGGTTACGGGAGTTTTGCCCGTGAAAGCGGAAACAGCGTCCTCATGAGTGTAAATAACGTCAAAGTCGACATTCGCAATGCTGAAGCTCATGCCGGTGTGCGGCGCGAGATACTTGACGTTCGGGTAATACTTCACAAGGCGTTCACGGAACATATCCGCTCTCTTGTCGTGCTCGATGAGCGAGAACGAGGGGTAATTGAACATTGCTCTCTCAAGGTCTATCTCCTTGTGATAATAGCCGAGGAGCTTATAGAAGAAGGTGATATGGTCGCTGTGACCGTGAGTGCCGTACCAGAGGGCGATCTTTATCGTCTCGCCCGGCTCGGTGCCGGTTATCTTGTGCATGAATTTGATGCATTCGTCGATATTTTTGTCGGAGGACTGCCTGATTGAGCCGCCGTCGATGACGATAAGGCTGTTGTCGGCAAGGCGGATGATATACATCATGCCGTTGGTCGAGTAAAGCTCTCTGTCGGAGACAAGACCCGAATAAATGTGGTCAAACTGATAGACCGTTGCGGCCGAGCCTGCGGAATAGGTGTAACCGAAGTCCTCAAAGGAATTGGTGCCGTTATCCTCGATGATCCTGACCTCGCCGAGATTTTCGCTCAGATAGGTGTAATAGAGCTTGCCGTCCTTACGGAATGCGTTGCAATTAACGCCGCCGAATACGTTTGAATAGGTCTTGACAAAGCCGTTCTCCTCGAGCTTTGAGCAGTATGCTTCGTATTCGCCGAGGTCGGTCGCGGTTACGAGCTGCATTTTACTGTCGGTTTCGGTGGGGCCGTCATAGTCCCATTTGAGACCCGAGCCTGCGTTATAAACGGTCTTGCAGACTATGCCGCCGTCATAGGCGGGCACGCCGTCGAGCTGCCACGCGCTCTCATTGCCGCCGTTTGCGCCGAAGAGCAGCAGGATCGACTGGATGAGCGCAAGGATAATTGAGAATATTTTTTGCATTTTCGATTTCCTTTCCTTTGCGTTTTTTGTGCAACCATATAATACTATAAATCCGTCCGAAAATCAATAGTATTTGTGCACCTCGTACTAAATTCGTTAACAAATCGGTTGACTTTTTTTGCGTTTGGATATATAATTTACCCATGTCACTGCGACCGGGCTTGTGCCGCAGTAGAAAAACACGGAGGTTTAACTCTATGAAGAAACTCTTGGCGGTCGTTATGTCCGTCGTGATCGCTGCTGCGGTCATGTGCCCCGTGCTTACCGCATCGGCGGCGGGCGATACCGACTACACCATCGTGAATCCCTACGAGACCGTCGATTGGGATAGCTGGCAGTATTATAAAGCAAATCTGCACACCCATTCGGTCGCTTCCGACGGCGACGAGACCATCACCGACATGGTCGGTCTCTATTATGACGCAGGCTATGATATCCTTGCGCTGACCGACCACGGCGTTGTCAGCCACGGCTGGAATCTGCCCCGCAAGACCAACGGCGTTTTTAATTACTTCAGAAAAGCCGATCCCATGAGCGACGAGGATTATCAGCGCATCACCACCGGCTCCGACAGAGGCGGCAGGGGAATGACCGATATCACCGGCGGCATCGAGATCAACATGGCTGTTTTCTCAAAGACTCACGTCAACGGCTACTTCACTGAGTACGGCCAGGGCGAATGGGGCATTGAGAACGACTATAGGACCGCTCCCGCCAAGGTCGAGGAGATGGGCGGTTATTCCGTGCTCAACCATGTGGGCGACTGGGTCAACTCCAACAGATACCCCGAGCGCTCTCACTGGGATGTTTTCATCACCTACTTTGCAAATATCTTCAAGGATTACCACACCTGCCTCGGCATGGAGATAAAGAATAATACCGATAATGTTACCCGTGCGGACAGAGCTCTTTGGGATGAGCTGCTTCAGGTGGTTATACCCACCGGCAGAAATATATGGGCATTTGCCGATGATGACAGCGAATACAGAAACGAAGTCGGCAGGAGCTTTGAGTATTTCGTTCTTCCCGAGAATACCGAGGAGGCCGTCAAGACCGGTATGATCAATGGCACCTTCTTCGCTTGCAGCCGCTATGAGAAGCACATCCAGGCTGGCGTTGACGATTTCGAGGGCAACGGCAACGTGCCCCTTGTCAAGAACATAATCGTCGACCAGCAGGCGAACACCATTGAGCTTGTGCTTGACGAGTCAAGGGATTGCAGCCTCATTGAGTGGGTCGCCGACGGCAAGGTCATCTCCAACGATCTCAAGATCGACCTCAACGATTTCGAGAGCAAGCTCGGCTGCTATGTCCGCTTCAAGCTCCAGGGCGAGGGCGGCGTGACCTATTCACAGCCGTTCGAGCTGAAATATGAGAACAGAGTTGACAAGGATATCCCGACAAGATACTGGTTTTTTGATACCTTTGCGGGCGAGCTCTTCCTCAGCATATATCGCACAAGGGCCTTCACCATCATGCTCTTCCTCATTGAGAAGATAGGTTGCAAGATCTTCGGCAGCAGATTCTAAGCGAAAAAGCAAATCACCCGACTGAATACGGTCGGGTGATTTTTTGCATTATTAAAGAAAACTGCGGCTGCAATTGATGAGCCTGCTGAGCTTCGCCGATATATCCGACGGTGCGCCTTTAATATCTCCGTTGAGCCAGCTCATCAGAACGGTTTTTGTACCGCTGGAGATATAGAGCAGATAGAGGTCGATCTCATTCCTGTCATAGTCGGGGTATTTCTCATGAAGCGAGTCAAAGAGCTTATCGTAGTAGATATTGATAAGACGCACCACGAAGTTGTTGAGCAGGTTGGACTGGGTGAGCATTCTGTAATACTCCATGTCCTTGCTCATGTATTCGCAGGCGAGCTGCAGGAGCTTGTCTATCTCGGCGGCATTCGGCTCAAGGTCGCACCCGTCAAAGAGCGCCATGACCTTCTCAAGCTCCTCCTTTTCAATCTGCTCGACGACACCCGCAACATCGGGAAAGTGAGCGTAAAATGTACCTCGGCTTATATCTGCCTCGCGGATGATGTCCGAGACGGTTATCTTGCTAAGATCCTTTTCATGAAGCAGCTTTGCTAGCGCTTTCTTAATGAGATTTTTTGAGCGTATGGAGCTTCTGTATTCCGCCTTCGCCAAAAAAGCACCTCCAAAATTTATTTATGCTTCAAGTATTTTATTTGAAATCAGTCAAAAAGTCAACTAAAAATCAAAAATGTTCACAATTGTTTCAAAAATGATAAACCGCTGCCCGAAAGAGCAGCGGCTGTAAATATTTATTGCGATTATTTAACGGGGATGAGCTTCTCTTTGCCGCCCATGTAAGGCCTGAGGGCGACGGGGACGTTGACGCTGCCGTCGGCGTTCAGGTTATTCTCGAGGAAGGCGATAAGCATTCTCGGGGGCGCGACGACGGTGTTGTTGAGCGTGTGGGCAAAGTATTTGCCGTTTTTGCCGTTCACCCTGATCTTCAGCCTGCGGGCCTGAGCGTCGCCGAGGTTGGAGCAGGAGCCGACCTCAAAGTATTTCTTCTGCCTGGGTGACCATGCTTCAACGTCAAAGGACTTGACCTTGAGGTCTGCGAGGTCGCCGGAGCAGCATTCGAGAGTCCTTACGGGGATATCGAGCGAGCGGAAGAGATCGACGGTGTTCTGCCAGAGCTTGTCAAACCACATCATGCTGTCCTCGGGCTTGCAGACTACTATCATCTCCTGCTTCTCGAACTGATGAATTCTGTAAACGCCTCTCTCCTCGATGCCGTGGGCGCCCTTTTCCTTGCGGAAGCAGGGGGAGTAGCTGGTGAGAGTGTGGGGGAGGGTATCCTCCTCGATGATGGTGTCGATATATTTGCCTATCATTGAGTGCTCGCTCGTGCCGATGAGATAGAGATCCTCGCCCTCGATCTTATACATCATTGCGTCCATCTCCGCAAAGCTCATAACGCCTGTGACGACGTTGCTGCGGATCATGAAGGGCGGCACGCAGTAGGTGAAGCCTCTGTCTATCATGAAATCCCTTGCGTAGGAGATAACGGCGGAGTGAAGCCTTGCGATATCGCCGCAAAGGTAATAGAAGCCGTTGCCCGCGACGTTTCTTGCGGCGTCAAGGTCGATGCCGTTGAAGCGTTCCATGATGTCGGTGTGGTAGGGAATATCGAAGTCGGGCACTACAGGCTCGCCGTACTTCGTGACCTCGACGTTTTCGCTGTCGTCCTTGCCGATGGGCACGGAGGGGTCGATGATATTCGGTATGACCATCATTATCTTGGTTATCTTCTCGGAGTATTCGGCTTCGAGACGCTCGCACTCGGCAAGTCTCTCGGAGAATTCCGTTACCTTGGATTTGGCTGCCATGGCCTCGTCCTTCTTGCCCTGAGCCATCAGAGCGCCTATCTCCTTGGAGACCTTGTTTCTGTTTGCTCTGAGGGAGTCCGCCTCCTGCTTGACCGCTCTTGAAGCGGCGTCAAGCTCGATGACCTCGTCAACGAGGGGCAGCTTCTTGTCCTGGAACTTCTTTTTGATGTTTTCCTTGACAACGTCGGGGTTCTCTCTTAAAAATCTTATGTCTAACATTTCATATCACTCCTGATCTTTTATGTCTCGGCGATTATTTAAGCAGCACTTCGACCGCGCCTGCGATATATTTGTCGTCCGCCAGCTCGACCGCGCCCTTGTCGACGAGCGATGCGTTGCGAGGGTCGATGGGCAGCCTTGCGAGCACGGGCACGCCGAGCTCCTCGGCCACTTCATCAATATGGCTTTCGCCGAATATGCTGAATTCCTTGCCGCAGTCGGGGCAAACGGCATAGCTCATATTCTCGACTATGCCGAGCACGGGTATATTCATCAGCTTCGCCATATTGTAAGCCTTTTTGACTATCATCGTGACAAGCTCCTGCGGGGTGGTGACGATGATTATGCCGTCAACGGGCAGGTTTTGGAACACCGTCAGCGGCACGTCGCCCGTCCCCGGAGGCATATCGACAAACATATAGTCGACGTCGCCCCATGCCACGTCCTTCCAAAATTGCTGGATAACGCCCGATATGACGGGACCTCTCCAAACCACCGGCGAATCCTCGCTCTCAAGCAGCAGGTTGACCGACATTATTTTGATGCCCGTCTTGCTCTCTTCGGGGAGCAGACCGGTTTCGTCCGCCTTGGCTCTGCCCTTGATGCCGAAGGATTTCGGTATTGACGGGCCTGTTATATCCGCGTCGAGCACGGCGCAGGCTTTGCCTCTGGCCTGCATTGCGCTTGCGAGCAAAGAGGTGACGAGCGATTTGCCGACGCCGCCCTTGCCGCTGACAACGCCGATTACTTTGCCGACATTGCTGAACGGGCCGCAGGGGATCCTCAGATCCTGAGCCTCTCTCGACGAGCAGTTGCTCGAGCATGATGAGCAGTTGCCGCTGCATGCTTCACTCATGATACCATAACTCCAATCATTTTGATTATAATATAAGCCGCAAGATATATCAGCGGCATATGGACAATATAGATAATGAGCGCCCGCCTGCCGAGGAAGCCGAGGAAACGGCTCCTTTGCTTATACAGGCTCTCAGGGAAGGAATTCATCACGCAGTGCCTGCCGATGAAAAATCCGAAAAGGAAGATAAATATATTCGGGAATATCGGGAAATAATCGCCCGAGTAAAACGACGGCGAATATATGCCGAACGGCATCAGGATATTTGTGGTGTAGAGCGCCGAGGGCAGCCGCAGCGATATCAGCTCACCGTAGCCGAGCACTCCGTCCTCGATCCCGCTTGTGAAGGGATAAAGCACGGCGCAGATAAGCATTCCCGCTGCGGGGCTGAGCCTCCCGAGCGGCTTTGAGAGCAGCGCACACAGGATAATAGCTATCGAGAGGAAATGCAGAATGCCGAAGTAGATCTCGCACCCCTCAATACCCATCAGCGGCAGTATAAGCGCCGTCACGAGCGTGAAGCCCGCAGCCACGGCAAGCAGCCGCAGCCCTCGCTTGAGATTATTCCTCGACAGGCTGCATGAGATGCCGCAAAGGGAGATAAATATCCCCGCAAACAGCGGCTGGACAGGCACAAAGAAATCAAAGAGCTTATACGCCCATCCGATGCCGAGCATCGAGCCGATAATGAAGAATGCGTGATAAAACACCATGCAGAATACGGCAAGCCCTCGCAGCTCGTCAAGAAAGTGTATTCTTTTTGCGGGGGCGCCGTTATTCACCATTTTATCTACCTCACTAAACTATTATTTTAACATATCATATTTAAAATGCAAGAGTTTATTTCTTTTTTACGCCCAAATCGGCGGGTTTTGAAAAAATTAATAAATAATATGTAGCGTTCGGAGTCAAAATATGCTATACTTATCCCAAATACTGACGAACGGACGGTAATATCGTATGATAGATAAGATGCGAGAGCTGCTATTTAAGATTTTTAAGCGTGAGAGCTTCCTCGGCAAGCTGGTCGATAAATTTTTCACCAGAGAGATAATAACCTATATCATTTTCGGCGTGCTGACCACGGCAGTCAACCTTGTTACATTTTATATCTTTAAGAAGATATTCATTTCAATAGGCTGGGAGGGTGTGTTCAATAAACTGCTCGGCTCCGCGGGCTGGGATAAGGCGCTCGAGCTGCTCGGCAGCGGCACGGATTACCTCGACGCCACCGTTATCGCGTGGACTGTCGCCGTTATCTTCGCCTTTGTCACCAATAAGCTCATCGTGTTTGAGTCAAAGAGCTGGAAGCCCGCCGTTGCGGGCAAAGAATTCGTTGGCTTCATCGGCGCAAGACTCTTTTCGCTGCTGGTCGAGCTTGTGTTCATGTTTGTGATGGTCACGCTCCTCAAGTGGAACGACTTCGTCGCGAAGTTCATAGTGCAGGTCATCGTCGTCATTCTCAACTACGTTTTCAGTAAGCTCTTAATTTTCAAAAATAAATAATTCCCGGAGGAAAAGAAATGTTTATTACCAACGATATAAAATATGTCGGCGTGAACGATCACGAAATAGACCTCTTTGAGGGTCAATTCACCGTGCCGAACGGTATGGCGTACAATTCATATGTCATCACCGATGAAAAAACGGCGGTCATGGATACCGTCGACGCGCGATTCACCGCAGAATGGCTCGGTAATATCGAATCCGTGCTCGGCGGCAGGAAGCCCGATTACCTTGTAGTGCAGCATATGGAACCCGATCACTCGGCGAATATTGTCAATTTCCTGACCGCTTACCCCGAGGCGACGGTCATTGCGAATTCAAAGACTCTCACGATGATGAAGAATTTCTTTGATTACGATTTTGACGGCAAGGTGCAGCTCGTCGAGGATGGCTCAAGCATTTCGCTCGGCAGGCACGAATTGACCTTTGTTTTCGCCCCGATGGTGCATTGGCCCGAGGTCATGTTCACCTATGATAAGGCGGATAAGGTGCTCTTCACCGCCGACGGCTTCGGCAAATTCGGCGCCCTCGATGTTGACGAGGAGTGGGACTGCGAAGCCCGTCGCTACTATTTCGGCATCGTCGGCAAATACGGTGCTCAGGTGCAGAGCGTGCTCAAAAAAGCCGCAGCGCTCGATATAAATATCATCTGCCCGCTCCACGGCCCCGTGCTCAGCGAGGATCTCGGGCATTACATAGAGAAATACGATATCTGGTCGTCATATAAGCCCGAATCCGAGGGCGTGATGATAGCTTATACCTCGGTTTACGGCCATACAAAGAAAGCTGCCGAGCGGCTCGCCGATATGCTCAGGGCAAAGGGCTGCCCCAAGGTGGTAGTCACAGACCTTGCAAGGGAGGATATCGCCGAGGCGATAGAGGACGCCTTCCGTTACGGCAAGCTCGTGCTTGCGACCACGACTTATAACTCGGATATTTTCCCGTTTATGAAGCACTTTATCGACGGCCTGACCGAGAGAGGATACCGCAACAGGACGATAGGCCTTATCGAGAACGGCTCGTGGGCGCCCGTCGCCGCCAAGGTGATGCGTGATAAATTTGCGTCGAGCAAGAATATCACCATTCTTGAAACAACGGTTAGGATCAAATCCGCCCTCAACGCCGAGAGCGAAGCGCAGCTCGCTCAGCTCGCGGACGAGCTCCTCGCCGACTGATAACAGCATAGAAATAAGCCGCCGGTTTGACCGACGGCTTTTTTTCATGTTCTGATGTTTTTACACCTCATCCGTCGCTGCGGCGACACCTTCTCCTCGAGGAGAAGGCGGGGGGAACGCACCGCAGGTGATAAGGCGGTTAAATATGTCTTGACACACGCTCTCAAAACTTATGTTTATGTCGTCGTTTGAGTAGCGCAAAACTGTTAAACCGAGCGAGGATAAGAATTCATCTCTCTCGGCGTCGCTTTGCTTGCCCTTGTCAAGGAAATGCTGGGTTCCGTCGATCTCAATTACGATTTTGGCACTCGCGCAGTAAAAATCGACGATATATCTGCCGATAACCTTTTGACGATGAAAGGTTATCGGCAATTCTTTTAAGAGTTCATACCAAAGCCGCCGCTCCTGCTGCGTCATCTGCCTTCTCAAGGCTTGTGAAATGCCGGTCAGCTTCTTGTTATATTTATCGTTCATATATAACACCGTATCTTTAGTTCGGTCGGCTTCTCCTTGAGGAGAAGCTGTCACGGAG
>OBKV01000756.1_pt1 | contig 23503 bp, 19 predicted proteins | sample 1517301 | NCBI WGS metagenome assembly OBKV01 (sample SAMN04571685, study PRJEB22368) | human gut metagenome | biome: human gut; material: stool | host: Homo sapiens | place: Luxembourg | collected 2012-06-29 | reverse complement strand
CTGGTCAGCCAAAGTGCCGCCCAATGCTCCGATTCCTGCTTTTATGAGTCCCATAATATAAGCCCCTTTCAGATCATATTTTGAATTTGTATATTATATTTTTGTTATCCCGCGCCGAGAACGAATCATGCGTCACCTTCGGCGTCGTAGGAATAGACAAGGTTATCGCAAACGGCGTAATAGCGTTCGCGCACGAACTGATCGTCGCGGTCTGTGCCGAGGGCGAACACCATGCACGGTTTGCCCTCGATGACTTCTGTCTCGCCCGTATACTGCACGCTCATGTCGGAGTTGATGTAATCCTGCACCTCGTCATACTCTAAAAGAACGCCGTAAGCGATGGATACGTCATCCTGCACGCCGCCCTCGCCGCCGTAGATCGAGAAATCATAGCAATCGGCGGTGCTGTCTTTTGTGTCGTCGGTCGGCTTTGAGCCGCAGCCCGCAAGTATAGCGAGCGCCATGGTCAGCACGAGCGCCGACAAAAGAATTCTTTTGAATTTCATTCGGGAAGATTCCCTTTTTTCTGTTAAAACAGCATCGGCCGCTCCGTGATTTCTCAAATAACAGAGCGGCCTTTGGTCAATTGTGTTTTATTTGCCGATTATCTGCTTGAATGCGTTGATGATGAATTCGACCGTGCCTTTCGTTGCGCCGATAACGAAATCCTTGACGCTGATGATGAAGTCGATTATCCAGCAGTGACCGAGCGTGGCGGGGATGATCGTGCCTGCGTTGCGTACCGCGCCGCAGACGGAGCATTCCTCGTGCTTCGAGCCGTCCTCAAACTTTTTGGCTTCCTTATCGGTCTTCCAGACATAGGAGTGAGCCGCTGCATCGGCCTTGTCGCCGCACTCGCACTCGTGCCAGTGATTGGTGCCGTCATACTTCCAATCCGTGCCGTAGCTGTGGGTGTGGCTGGGAGGCGCATCCTTATAGGTGGCCTCGAGCTTCACAGCACTTGCGGGCATGGTGAAGGTGGTGGTTGCCTTGGTGGCGTCTGCCAGGGTGACATCGCCCTCCAGCACGACCCACTTGTCAAAGACCTTGCCGGTCTCCGGTGCGTCCGCCGTAACGGTCACAACGGTGTTCTGCTCGACCTTGTCGGTGATGGGTGTGCCGGCGGCAACGGAGGCCGTACCCTTGATGACCGTGAGCGTGTACTCGGTCGCAGCAGAGTTCCTTACGAACCTTGTCTCGCCGCAGTCGGCGCGCTGGCAAGTGTAGAGAATTCCTTCACTCTTGCCCTGTGTTGCCGGTTTGCCGCCATCCCAGTCGTGGCTGAGCTTATCAATGACATGACCGTAGCGGAAAATCTGTCCGCAGTCGCCTGTGCACTGCTGGTCGCCGCTATAGCCTGTGGTGGTGCATCCGGGCTTAACCTCATTGACCAGCTTGTAGTTGCCGGCAATTTCGTGGAGGGACGGGGTAGAGCTGCCCTTCTGCGCGATCCTGTCGCACGCTGTGCAGTATTGGTTGCCGGAATAGCCCTTCTCGGTACAGGTCGCCGTTTTTACATCCCGCAGCTCAAAGGGGCCGCTGTGCTTGAAGTCGCCGGTCTCGCCCTTTACGGTGCCGCCGCAATCCGAGCAGCGGTAGTCGCCCTCATAGGCGCGGTGCCTGCAGTCGCCCGATCTGGCGTTATAGCGTTTGCCTCCGTGGCTCGCGTCTGTGGTGGCTGAGTTGGCCGTGCCGTAGTAGTACAGCGGCTGCAGCGTACCGGTATGACCGGCGTTTGCAGGCGGGTAGATATCCGAACCGGCACTTATGACATGGCCGCAGTCCGCGCAGGCGGTGTCGCCGGTGTAGCCCTTACGGTCGCAGACCTGCGCCTTCGCATTGAGCACCGTGGTGCCGCCGCTGTGGTCACAGCCTGCATAGACAGGCTCAAAGAAGTATTGGCCGCCGCCGGGGGCGCCCATGGCGCTGAACTCCGGAATCTCACAGCCCCACTCAAGGGCGGAGCCGTCGGTTACCAGCTTGAACAGGGTTTTCGCCTCGTTGGTATTCCATTTTTTATCAACAGGCAATCCCGTACCGCTGATGATGTCGTACTCGTTGTATTCGCGGAGATACTCCACCTTCCAGCCGATGGCCTTCTGACCGGTTCTCTCCTCGGGATAAAGCCTGATCTTGTCGCCGGGCTTGACAATCATACGGGTTGCCCGGCCGTTTTTCACCGTCACAAGGGCGGTGTCCTTTGTCCAATGATCGGCTCCTGCGCTGTCATTGTCCTTATCAATTTTCGTCTTTGTGTACTCGCAAATGCTGCATTCGGCCTCCATGCCGCCTTTGCCGCCTGTGGTGTCGGGACACAGAACCACATTCCAGCGGCCCCAGCTATGGGGAACCATGATGAACTCCTCGCAGCCGGGAACCTTGCACTTTTCGGGGTGGGCATAGCCGGATTCGTTTATGAGCTGCTCCACAGTCTTTGTCGAGCCGCCGATGTTGAAGGTATATTCATAGATGCTGCCGAAGCCGGTGTAATCCCAGTTCCAGCCGTAATCATGGACATGGCTCTTCACATAAAGGGGATAGTCGCAGACGGTGCAGTAGAGCACATCGACCTTGCCGCCGCCCACTGCGTCATAGCTTCTGTCATACGCAAATTTATGCGGGAAGATGCGCTCCTTGGAGCCGGTGGTCATATAATGCGCTTCGTATTCGCCTGCTTCAAACAGGCACGGGAGCTTGTGGCCGTCGCATTTCGGGTCATTGCCTACGGAAACTTCTGTTCTGCTCCCATCCGGGTTTACATGCCAAACATAGTATCGCGGCGTTCTCTCGCTGTCGTCCGTGGGCACTCGCACACCCGCCTGCTTGTGGCTGTAGGCATGGGCGGCAGTCAGCTTTGCCTCCGCCGTTTTCATGGTGTCCGAAGCGTCGCCCTTTCTGCCGATGACGCAGTAGTAGGAGTAGTCCTCCTGGCAGGCCTGGGTGGAAACCGGCATCTTCAACGTGGGGGTCGTCACACCCGTGTAATACCCATTCTCCGGCAGCTTGCGGGGCGCCGCCGTGGGATTCTCATTATCCTTCCGATACCACTGATAGGTCAGCTCGTCGCCCTTCAGGCTTCTTGCTGCGACGGAGAAGGTGACCCAGTTATTTTCACTGAACAGCAGGCCGTTTTCCGGCTCTTCCTTATAATCGCCGCTGCTGTAGATAGAGGTCTTGCACCTGACGCTCTTGGGCTGGCGGGTGATGACGATGGAGCTGCCGCTGATGTAGCCGCAGACCTTGCACACGCCATTGGCGTCAAACTCATGGTTGGCGGCAGCCAGCTTTTCGCCGTCGCAATAGCGGCAGGGATGCCAGTGCTGTGTTCCGTCGGCTGACCAGGTGGCAGAGGCTATGTGGGTATGCCCGGCGCCGGAATGCTCCGCCTTCAGATGGTCTTCAAACTCAAGGTCGCTGAAGCACCATTCGTCATGCTCGCAGCCCATAGCTCTGACGGCGTCCCGGCAGCAGACCTCGCAGCGCTGCCCGTTGCAGTCTTTATCGCAGGGATCGCTGTCGCAGAAGCACAGGCCGCAGTCCTCGCAGAAGTGATCCGCGTAGTCCGGATCCTCTACGCACATCCCCTCGGAGCAGTCGGAGTTGCCCTCGCAGCACTCCTTGCACAGCTCGCAGATATCGCAGAACTCGTCCTCGTCGTCCTTATCCGTGACCCAGCCGCCGCAGCCCGGGCAGATGTGCTCGTTCCACTCGGCGCTATCCACGCAGGTCTCGCCGTCCGGGCAGCCGCCGTCCTCGGAGTTCTCCCTGCAGCAGTCGATGCACAGGCCGCACTCCTCGCAGCTCTCCTTGGCCAGCAGGCATTCCTCGCACTGCTCGCAGGCCGTGTGACACTCGACGCAGTGGATGATACCGGTCTCATCGTCGTCAACGCACTCGTCCACTGCGCCGAAGCAGCTGTTGCACAGCGAGCAGTGCATCGGGTCGCTGTCATCGTTTGCGCAGTCGTCGCAGAAGCCGCAGGAGTCGCAGATGGTTATGGAGCAGCAGGGGCCCTTATGGCATTCGCTGCACAGCTGGTCATCCTCGCCGATGTAGCACTTGGCGCAGGTGGAGCAGTGCGTTTCCTCCATGCAGTCCGCGCACTTGTGGCACTGATCGCACCAGTAGGGCGTGTCGCCCAGGCACAGACCGCAGTCGTTACAGTGGAACTCAACCCAGCAATCGTAGTTGCAGTCAATGGTGCAGAACTGGCAGTCGCACACATTCTCAGCCCAGTGATAGTGGTCGCAGTTGGGGCAGTCTCCGCCGGTGTCGTAGTCGTCCCAAAAGGCATGGGTGGGAACCACCATGCCCGGTACCAGTGAGGCCAGCATCACAAGCACCAGCAGGATGCTGACGACGCGCCTTCGTGTGTTCGTTTTTGTCATATCATTTCCTCCATCAAAATCATTTTGAAGATTTGTCTATGCGTTTTTGTCGGTGCATAAAGCCATATTGCGTTTTGCCGTTGTCTGATTTAAACGCTGTCGATGACCGAAGCAAAGTAGTTTTCGGATACCGAGCCAAAGAGAAAAGCGTCTATCAGACCCTCGCGTTTTGCCTGCCGTACCTTTTCGGTCAACTCACCGTCTGTGTCGTCATCCACAAAGAGAATGACCCGGCAGTTTTCCGTGTTCCGTTTTACCTTGTCACGGATTGCCATTCGTTCATTGAACATCCATGGCGAATACGCCTTGACCTCCATTAAAAGAACATCCGGTCGATGCGTTTCGCACCACTCGGCGGTTGCGTCCGGCGACTCGGAGATCACAACCTGGCAATCATCCAATTTTTGCATCAGCATTCGTTCCATGGTGTGCGCATGGATATCGCTCTGAATGTCCAGAACGATTTTTTTCATCATTCATCACCACCTTCTAAGAGTACAACCCTAATCTTACAGTATCTATTGTACGGATTTTTTGGCGCTTGTCACTGGCACTTGCGCCAGTAACAGAAGAAAAAATCGATTTTTTCAAAAATTTTTCCTTTTGGGCGTGAAAAACCCCTTGACCGTACAGCCAAGGGGTTCGTTATCTCTTATTCGTCTTTTAATGTGGTTACCATGAGCTTGTTTTCAATGGCCGTTGCAACCAGCGATTCTCTGCTTTCAAAGCCACCCTTTTCCACCATATTATCCAGGTTCCAGCGAACGCCGTTTTTGGAGATGCCCAGCTTATCGGCAATTTCCTGATAGGTAAAGCCCTTTATATATAGGCGCAGGATATCGAGCTGGCGCGGAGAGAATTTATCCGACATTGTACCCTCCATCTCGACGGCGGGGGAGGAGTTTGGGAAGACTCTTTCGCCCGCAAGGGTGCGCTTTACCACGCTCATCAATTCCTCTGTACCGTGGTCCTTATACCACAGGCTGTCGGCTGCGCCTAATTTGGCTCTTTGCAAAACTTCGGGATCGACAAGCGAGGTAGCCACAACGATTTTGATCTGCGGAAAAGCCTTTTTGATACGCTCTGCGGCGGCAAGGCCGGAGTGCTTGTGCTGCGTCTGCACATCCATAAGGACGAGCTTTACGGTGGCATTGCAATGCTTTTCCGCTTCAAAGGCGTCACGGAAAACGCCGACAAGATGAAACTCGCCGTCTGCCGCAAGACAATCGACAAAGTGCTTTTGGATGTATAAATCATCCTCTACAAGTATGGTGTTAATCATAGGCTGATCTCCTTTGCGGGAATCGTAATCAGAAGAGCAAATCGTGGATTATGCGAAATATACATTTCGCCGCCGGAGCTTTCAATACTGCGGCGAAGTGTTGACAGGCCGCTGCCTTCCTTTATCGGCTTTGTGGGTATTTTGCCGTTGTTGGTTATGGTAACATCATAGCGTTCGCCGCGCTGGGCAATGCGGATATATACCTCATTCCCGTCTGCGTGCTTGATGCAGTTGGTCACGCACTCCTTGGCGGCGGCAACGGTCAGCTCCTCGGCTGCGGTATCACGGGGCAGGTAGCCGTCGATTTTTACAGCCACGCCAAGCTGCCGGGCAGTTCTTTTTACCTCGTCCATTGTGCTGACAGAGGTGACACGGTTGCTTGCCAGCATACCGATGGCATTTTGCAGCGCCTCAAGCTTTCGCTCGGTATCCTCGCCGCTGTCTATGATGTCACGGATGGTCAGGAGGCTTCGCCCGATGGTATCGTGAATATAGACCTTCAGATCAAGGCTTTCCTTCTCCTTGACATCGTCCTCCATGCGAGCGTACATCTTCCTGAGCTTTCGATTGACTTCTGCCAGTTCTTTATTTATTTCCTCTTGCTTTTGGTAGCCGTTATACAGCTCGGTTACATTATGCGCCGTTATCTGCTGCCAGCGGTCATCGCTGTCCACGGTGATATTTTGTGTGCGAAACTGCCAGACGGTCTTGTCGGGCAGGATGTAGCAATCATCCTTGACGGTTACGGATCTGTCCGGCACGCTCAGGGCATTTTCTATATCGCTTTTGATTTGCAGCTCGTGACCGCAAAGGGCAAAGGACAGCCTTCGCATACGGTTGTTGCATAGGATGATCCTGCCGTTCGGATCGGCAAAGCAGATGCCCATAGGCAGCTTATCCGTTGCTTCCTTAATGGAGAACGGCGAGAGCTCGTTCTTTTTACGGCGGTATTCCCTCGGCAGAGCAACGGCAAAGTGAACTGCCGCAAGGAAAATGGCAGCGGCAAATATCAGCCACGGTGCGCCGAGCAAAAATGCGTCCCCGATATTATCGGGATCTGCCTGGGAAACGGAGAACAGCAGCGGGATCATCACCGCCATAACCGCCAGGCTCAGCAGGCTGCGCACCGGCTTATTGCTGCGGAGAAGCTGATATATAAACAGCCCGATTTCAAGGACAATCTCCACAAGCATAATAAACGGCAGCATGGTCTGCCAAAATTCAGAAAGGGAAGAAAATGCACTCATTTCCCATCACCTTCTTTCACTTCAAGCACAAGGCGCTGGTATTCCTCGTCATCCTCTTTTTCATAGCGAATACCGTCTCCGCTTACTAAAGCCGAAAGGTCGGCTTTGCAGCACACATTCAGTGACAAACGCAAGCCGTTTGCCTTTATGAGGCTTACCTGTATGCCTGTTAAATTCAAAATATCGGCTTCAATAACCGATTCGTAAAAATCAAATACAGCGGTCGCCGTTTTGCCGGAGAGCATGGAAAGAGACTCGTCCACATAGAGTGAGCTGCGGACACCCAACAGCTTCAGCGTTTGGAGCGACTCATTGAAGGCACGGTGGAGCTCCGTTGCCGATATTTTAATATCTCGGTCGGTAAGGAGCGTCAGATGTTTGCGGCGCTTAATATAGCTGCACAGCACGGCAATCTCGGCGAGGAGCGTTTTGGCTCTGTCGGGATCGGTGCTTGAGATTCGGCGGTATTCCTTGGTGAGCTCTGCAATGCTGTCTATCTGCGTCTGTGTAGCGGAACGCAAAAGATCATACAACCGGTTTTGCTCCTCCACCTTGCGGCGCTTAGCTTCACGCTTGTATTCATAACGGAGTATTTCGTTCCTGTCGGCAAGCTCGTCTGCAAGAAGCTCGGAGTCCTCCTTGATGTCACGCAGAGCCGACACATCCTCTGTCCATACGGCATAGCCGCCGTCAATGGGCATGGTGTGAATGGTCAAGCCGTCCATCGTGACCGGGCTTTGCTCGGCTTTTTTCATCGTTTCCTTTGAGATAGGCGCAGTGTTTACAGCTGCATACCGAACGGTAAAGTCCTTGTCGGTGATCTCTGCCGATGTGCCGACAGATGAGTCAAACAAGTCCACATAATGGCTGTTTGAATGTATATATCCGCAGGCGATGCAAAGCTCAAAGGTCAGAATATACATCACACTTTGGAATGCGGCAATATCGCCGAACAAGTGGAGCAGCCAATCCGCACCCGCATAGTAAAGTGCACTGTAAACAATCGTCAGCAGCATAGGAACAATGGGCAGAAAGTGGAGCCTTCCTTTTTGCACGCGGCATTTGAAGAACATAATAACAAGTGCGGCAAAGGCACACAGCACCTGCCAGCCTGCAATAATGAAGTAGCCTGTCGAGTAGCCGTAGTTTTTGTCTGTCCACACAGCGGCGTCCTTCGGAAAGGTAAATACGAATTGGTGCAGGTCATTTGTGAGCACGAGCAGAAGCAATACGCCGGAGATGATCCACAGAGTCGACATTCCCTTGGGGAATTTGTATTCGTCCGGTTTCCCTAATGACATGGCAATCAGCAGCGCTAGCATAGGCACAAACAGCATGGGCAGATAGAACAGATACCACAGGTACCGGACGGCATCCGGCTGCCAAAATATAAAATACTTTGCCGAACGGACTACCATCCAGATGATGAGCAACACTGCGGTGCCCGTCATAAACCGGCATACCTGCTTTTGCACGATCCGCTGACGGACGGAGAGCCCCCAGGCGGAGAACAGACCGATATAGATAAAGCTGCGCAGATAGGAAAACAGCATCGGGTAAAAGTCGCCCCTGCCTATTATGCGAAAAGCGTATGCCGAAACGACGGCGAGTATGATAATACAGCCGTTGAACAGTTCTTTTTTGCGCCTGTGCGTCAATCCCGCCGCCCCTTTCCGCTTAAAATATGCCCTCTCAAAGCGCATTATAGCATAAACCCCGCACTTTCTCAACCGATTTCGGTAGGTATTTGAAAATTATCATCACGGTGCGGCTTCACGGCTATATTATATAATGAAAATTTACATCAAAAAACGGAGTCGATCATGTCGGCTCCGTTTTGTTATGGATAAATATTCTGTTATTTCATCAGCCCTCTGCGTTTGACGCAGTTCTCGAGCTTTATCGCATCATAAACTCCGTCGTCAAAGAGGTCGCAGACGCTTTTGTATTCGTCGAGGCTGAGCGTTTCGAGCGTTTTGCCCGTTTTGATGCAAAGAGCTACCAGCTCGCCCGTGGCTTTATAGGCGTCTCTGAACGGCAGACCCTTTGACACAAGGTAGTCGGCGCAGTCCGTGGCGTTGATGAACCCGCCCGCCGCAGCCTTTCTCATATTCTCGGGGAGCGCTTTCATCGTCGATATCATCGGCACGAGGGTCACAAGGCAGATATTCACTGTGTCGAAGGCGTCGAATATCGCGTCCTTATCCTCCTGCATATCCTTGTTGTAGGCGAGAGGCAGACCCTTCATCACGGTCAGCAGGGTCATCAGGTCGCCGAATACCCTGCCGCTCTTGCCCCTGACAAGCTCGGCGATATCGGGATTTTTCTTCTGCGGCATGATGCTTGAGCCGGTCGAGAATGCGTCGTCAAGCTCGACAAATTTGAATTCCCACGAGCACCAGAGGATTATCTCCTCGCACAGCCTCGAGAGATGCACCATCACAAGCGACAGCGCCGAGGCAAGCTCGATGCAGAAGTCGCGGTCGGCAACGCCGTCGAGCGTGCTTGCGGTGTAGGAGTCAAAGCCGAGCAGCTCGGCGGTCATGGCTCGGTCGATCGGGTAGGTCGTGCCCGCAAGGGCGCCGCTGCCGAGAGGGGAGGAATTCATGCGCTTTTTGGCGTCCTCAAGCCTGCCGAGGTCGCGGGAGAGCATCTCGGTGTAGGCAAAAAGATGAGTTTTGAAGGTTATCGGCTGGGCACGCTGCAAATGGGTGTAGCCCGGCATTATCGCGTCGGCGTATTCGTCTCCCTTTGCGGTGAGGGCGGCTATAAGCTCCTTGACGAGCGAAAGGGTCTTGTCGCATTCGTCGCGCAGATAAAGGCGCACATCGAGGGCGACCTGGTCGTTACGGCTCCTGCCCGTATGCAGGCGCTTGCCCGCGTCGCCGATGCGCTCGGTCAGGGTCTGCTCGATAAAGGTGTGGATATCCTCGGCGTTCGGGTCGATGGCAAGTGTGCCGTCCGCTATCTCGGCTTTTATCTTTGCAAGCTCGGCGGCTATGGCGGCGCCGTCCTCGGCGGGGATTATCCCCTTGGCGGCGAGCATGGTCACATGGGCGATGCTGCCCTCGATATCCTGAGCGTACATCCTGGAATCCGTCGCAATGGATGAATTGAAGTCGTTGGTCTTTTTATCCGCTTCCTTTGAGAAGCGCCCTGCCCAGAGTTTCATGATTTTTCCTCCGTATACAAACCGAGGCGGTTGAAAATAACCGCCCCGATATGGTGAATTTTATTTATTGTTGCGCTCGGCTTCAAGTATAGCCTTGACCTTGATGGGCAGGCCGAAGAGGTTGATGAAGCCCGCGGAATCCTTCTGATTGTAAACGTCGTCGGCGTCGAAGGTGGCGAAATCCTCGCTGTAGAGAGTGTAGGGGGAGGTAACGCCCGCGTTGATGATGTTGCCCTTATAGAGCTTGACCTTTACGTCGCCGGTGACGGTCTGCTGAGTGCTGCTCACAAAGGCGGAGAGCGCCTCCCTGAGCGGAGTGTACCACTGGCCGAAGTAGACGAGCTCGGCGAAGCGGTGAGCCACAAGCTCTTTATAGTGCATGGTGTCCCTGTCAAGAGTGATGGTCTCGAGAATGTCGTGCGCCTTATAGAGGATAGCGCCGGCGGGATTCTCATAAACGCCCCTGGACTTCATGCCGACGAGCCTGTTCTCGACAAGGTCGTTGAGACCTATGCCGTTTTTGCCGCCGACTTCGTTAAGGTATTCGATAAGCTCAACGCCGCCCATCTCCTTGCCGTTGACGGCGGTGGGCACGCCCTTCTCAAAGTGAATGGTGAGGTAGGTGTCCTCGTCGGGAGCCATCTCGGGCGAAACGCCCATCTCGAGGAAGCCGGGCTTGTTATACTGCGGCTCGTTTGCGGGGTCCTCAAGGTCAAGACCCTCGTGCGAGAGATGCCAGAGGTTCTTATCCTTGGAGTAGTTGGTCTCACGGTTTATCTTAAGAGGAATGTTGTGCGCCTCGGCGTACTCTATCTCCTCCTCACGGGATTTGATGTTCCAGATCCTCCAGGGGGCGATTATCTCCATCTCGGGGGCGAACGCTTTTATCGCAAGCTCAAACCTTACCTGATCGTTGCCCTTGCCGGTGCAGCCGTGGCAGATAGCGTCGGCGCCCTCGGCCTTGGCGATCTCGACGAGCTTCTTTGCGATTATCGGGCGGGCGAAGGAGGTGCCGAGCAGATATTCCTTCTCATAAACCGCGCCTGCCTGAATGGTGGGGAAGATGTAGTCGCTGACGAATTCATCCTTGAGGTCGGCAACATAGAGCTTTGACGCGCCGGTCTTAATGGCTTTCTCCTCAAGCCCGTCAAGCTCGGTGCCCTGACCTACGTCGCCCGATACGGCGATGACCTCGCAGTTGTTGTAATTTTCCTTGAGCCAGGGGATGATTATCGACGTGTCAAGTCCGCCGGAATAAGCAAGAACTACTTTTTTGATCTCTTTCATAATAAAAATCTCCGTTTCGTTGGTTTCTATACACCATTATACACGGAATATTCAAAAAATCAAGTGGTTTTTGAATATTTATGCAAGTTTGGCGTATTGACCAAAAAAACGGAGATTTTGAATTCTTAACCGAGCAAAAGTCCTACTTTTTTCTTCGCTTTTGTCAGTGTGCGGTTCGCAATGCGGGCGGCTTTCTCCGCTCCGGCGGCTGCGGTCTGCATGAGATATTCCTTATCGGCCATGAATCTCTTGTAGTTCTCCTGCACGGGGCGCAGCTCCTCGATGACCGCTTCGGCAACCTTAACTTTGAAGTCGCCGTAGCCCTTGCCGTCGAATTCACGCTCGATAGCCTCGTAGTCAAGGCCGGTGCAGCAGGAATAGATAGCCATGAGGTTGTTTATGCCGTCCTTGCCGTCGGCGTATCTGACGACGGCCTCGCTGTCGGTGACGGCGGATTTGAATTTCTTGAGTATAGCGTCGGGGGTGTCAAGCAGCGAAACGGAGGCCTTGGGGTTCGGGTCGCTCTTTGACATCTTCTGAGTGGGATCCTGCAGGCTCATGACCTTTGCGCCCACCTTGCCGATGAAAGGCTCGGGCAGGGTGAAGGTGTTGCCCCTGAGGGTGTTGAATCTGTCGGCGATATCCCTTGCGATCTCAAGGTGCTGCTTCTGATCGGCGCCCACGGGCACGAAGTTCGCCTGATAGAGCAGGATATCCGCAGCCATGAGCACGGGGTAGGCAAAGAGGCCGACGTTGACGTTGCCCGCATTCTTGAGCGATTTCTCCTTGAATTGGGTCATTCTCGAAGCCTCGCCGAACTGCGTGTAGCAGTCGAGTATCCACGCAAGCTCCGCGTGCGCGGGCACCTGGCTCTGGATGAATACCACGTTCTTCTCGGGGTCAAGGCCGACGGAGAGCAGTATCGCATACATCTCGAGGGTCTGCTGGCGGAGCTTCGCCGGCTCGGGATGGATGGTCAGGGCGTGGAGGTCGGCGACGGCGTAAAGGCAGTCATAATCCTCGCACATCAGCTTCCAATTCCTGAGTGCGCCGAGGTAGTTGCCGAGGGTGGGTATCGAGGTGGGCTGAATAGCGCTGAGCACTATCGGCTTGCGTTCGGTGTTTTCCATTGTTATCTATTCTCCTTAGCGGTTATTATTCAAAAGACTTTGCTGCCTGTGCGAGCAGGCGGACGCCCTTGACGATATTCTCGTCGGTCGGGGTCGAGAAATTGAGGCGGATATACTGCGATTTTTGGCTCATATCGACCATGAAGGCGTTGCCGGGCACGACGGATACGCCGAGAGCCGAGCTGCGCTTGCAGAACTCAAGCATATCCACGCCGTCCCTTATCTTTGCCCAGACGAAAAGGCCGCCCTCGGGTCTGTGATAGGTCAGGAAGCCGCCCAGCTCCTTGTCGAGGCAATCGCAGAGCAGGTTCAGCTTGCGGCGGTAGATAGTCCTGATATGCTCGATGTGCTTCTCAATGTCGCACTCGGTGAGCCACTTGTATACGGTGAGCTGAGAGATGAGCGGGGTGTGGACATCCTGCGTCTGCTTCGCAACGACGAGCTTTGAGACGACCTCTTTCGGAGCGCTTAGGAAGCCGACTCTGATGCCGGGGGCGACTATCTTTGAGAATGAGCCGGAGTAAACGACGAGACCGTCGGTGTCCATGCTCTTTATCGTCGGGATATCCTCGCCCGATACGCGCAGGTCGCCGTAGGGGTTATCCTCTATGATGAGCACACCGTATTTCTTCGCAAGCTCATACATGCCCTTGCGCTTCTCGAGCGACATTGTCGCGCCGGCGGGGTTTTGGAAGTTGGGAATGGTGTAGATGAATTTAACATTCTTCTCGGTGCTCAGCTTCTGCTCAAGCACGGCAAGATCGATGCCGTCCTTCTCAACGGGCACGCCGGAGAGGCGGGCGCCGAAGCTTCTGTAGCAGTTGAGCGCGCCGAGGAACGACGGCTCCTCGCAGATAACGCAGTCGCCGTGGTTGAGGAACGCCTGGCTCATAAGGCTCATCACCTGCTGAGCGCCGCTGGTGACTATGACGGCGTCATTCTCGCTGAAGGCGTCGTAGCGGTCGCGGGCGAGCTTTTTAAGCTCCTCGATGAGGGGGGCGTAGCCCTCGCTCACGCCGTATTGCAGCATGAGGATAGGCTCTGTGTCGACGATTTCTTTTATAATTCGCTGCACATCCGCAACGGGAAAGGCGTCGGGCGCGGGGTTGCCGGCGGCGAGGGGTATGGTGTCGCCGGAGTTCTTGAGTATCTCCCTTATGACTGAGGGCTGGAGATTTGAGAATCCCTCTGAAAACTTATATTCCATATTGATCGTCCTTTCGGAATAAAATGCTGTTTGTTTATCCGTTCCTAATATTTTAGCACATTGCGCCGTATAATCAAGAAAAATTTTATTTTTCGTTGTGCCGTGAGGCTCGGCGTGGTATACTATGGGTATATCATCGCACTCTCGGAGGTTATATATAATGAAAAAGAATTATGACGCCGTGCTTTTTGACTTTGACGGCACTCTCGCCGACACGGGCGAGGGGATATTTGAGAGCGTGCGCTATGCAGTCGAGGCTCTCGGCAAGCCGCCGCTCAGCGATAAGCAGCTGCGCTCGTTCATCGGTCCGCCGATATACGATTCGTTTATGAATATGCTTGACCTTGACCATGATCAGACCGAGTTTGCCGCAATGAAATATCGCGAGAGATACGCCGAGGGCGCAATGTTCAGCCTGCGGCTCTATGACGGTATACCCGAGCTGCTGAAGAAGCTGCGTGAGAGCGGGATAAAGGTCTCGGTCGCAAGCTCCAAGCCCTGCGGCTTCATCGAGCGCATTGTCGGGCATCTCGGTATGCGTGAGGATTTTGATTATATCGCCGCCCCTGCGGGGGACGACAAGCCCGAGTCGAAGTGCGAGCTTATCACGAGGGCGGCAAAGGCTCTCGGCGCGGACAGATCCCGCGTGCTGATGGTAGGCGACCGCAAATTCGACATCAACGGCGCAAACGAGGCGGGCGTTGAGAGCGTCGGAGTGCTCTACGGCTACGCAAAGCCCGACGAATTGCAGCAGGCGGGCGCGACCTATATCGTCGAGACCGCCGCTGAGATCGAAAATATCATTTTCTCCTGAGCTTCATCGCCGCACCGTAGCAGACATAGAAAAGCACGAAGCTGACCGCGGCGACAAAGAAAACAATGAATTCAGCGCTCCCGAACGTATTTGCGTATGTCGGGGAGCTTATTATTTGCCCGTAGGGGTAGCGTATGGCGTATGAGTTGCCGACGCAGAAGTAGAGAGCGCCGCAGGCGAGGAAATAGAGCGGCAGCGCACGGACGCAGAATTCATCGGTGCGGCGAGCCACGGGCACGGGCATACCGCGCATCACGATATTTTTGCGGAATATAATAAGGAATATTATAAATGCGATAACTGAAACACCCGCCGTGACGGCTATGGTGAATATATCCTCTTTCTTCTCGCCGAGCAGCCCTCTTTCGCAAAGATTCTCAAAGAGCCTGACGGAGAGCGGGCGGGCAAGGGTGAGCACAAAGGTGACCGTGAAGGTCAGCAGAGCACTGTATAGGCAGTGCAGATTGCGGCTCTTGAAGGGCTCCTCATAGGTGAATTTGCCCTCGCCGCCTGTGACGCTTGCGGGCAGGCAAACGAGCAGCAGCATGACGAAAAATCCGATAAGGAAGCCTGTGCCGTATTCCCACATCGACCATGAGCCGCCCTTGAGGAACGCGGGGGCGTTGACGCCTGCAAAGAAGCCTGCGTCGGAGTCGATGATAAGAAATACATCCGCCGCAGTTATGGAAACGGCGCATATGAAGTCTATCGCAAGCGAAAGCAGCCCCGTTATCTTATCCCTGAATGCGATAAGAGCCGTCAGCGAGCAGGCGAGAGCGCCCGCCGCCTGAGATATGCTCTCAATGCTTGCGAAATAGTTCCTGCCGAAGGGGATCTTCTTGGCCCATGCGATATTGTCGAAGTGCTTGAGATAGGCCGCCATCGGGGTCGCGTCAATGCCCTTGTCGGCAAGCCCGGTTTTGAAGTATTCGACCGCCTGCGGGCTGATGAGGTCGAGTATGTAATGTGCCGCAAACGCCTTGAAGAGCAGCATGACGGCGTAGTAAACGGCGATGAGCACGATGTATCGGCGCACGCCGTATTTTTTCTTTGAGAAGAGGGAGGATATGAACATGGCAAAGAGCGGCATCCAGCCGAAGCCGAGCAGCAGCATTATCCACAGCCCCGAGAACGGGTTCATCGGCATCACACGCGCGGCCGCCTCGCCCGTGAAGGGCTGAGAGCTGTCGAGGTAGCCGCCCATCTGGCAGTTGAGCGTGCCCCAGCCGCTGTTGGTTATGCCGGCAAGGATGACAGCCACGGGTATTGCCTCGTAGCTCATCTTTTTTCTGTTGCCGAAAAGGGCAAATATCAGCAGCGTCAGCGTGACCGTGAAGCAAAACATGCCCCACATCGAGCCGAAGCCCGAGTCGCCCCTCACTCGCCACATGAAGCCGCACATGAGCGCAGAGGCGAGGACGGCGAAGCAGCCTGCAGGTGCTCCGAGCTTTCCGTTAGCGCTTCTTTCCACAAAATCAACTCCGTTTCGGGCAAATGCGCCCATTTAAAATTACATATACATTCTATATCATTTTCCTGAGGATTTCAACAGTAAAATCTCAGGCAGACATCAAAGCCGCTTTGTCTGTCATACAATTGAATAAATTTGACTGAGTCTGTCGGATTTTGCATTGACACGGCAGGCGTAAAATACTATAATACGGATGACCTACAACAATCCGCAAGGAGGACAACATGAAAAAGCAACTCACGGGCAGGTCTATGTTCCTGTTTTGTCTCGGCGATTTTTCAAGGGCTATATTCAACGGCCTGACCGCCACTTATCTTATGTATATCTTTATCCCGCAGTCCACCTCGTCTCTGCCGCTGCTGCTGCCCTACGGGGCGCTGACCTTTGCGGCTATCAGAGGCGTGGGAGTCATCTTTGACGCCCTCATCGACCCGTTCATCGCCTCAAAGAGCGATAACTGCAAGCACCGCCTCGGCGCGAGAGTGCCGTTCCTGCGCTATGCTTCGCTGCCGATGGCGCTTTTCGCCGTGCTGATGGTATTCATGCCGGTGAATTCACAGAGCTGGATAAACGCCGTGTGGCTGCTCGCGATGCTGCTGCTCTATAATTTCTTCTCCTCGCTCTTCCTTGTGCCGTATTACGCACTGATAGCCGAGCTTGTCACGGATACCAAGCGCCGTGTGTTTTTCAGCACGATAAATACCCTGCTCTTTGTGCTCGGCAGCGCCGTGATATATGTCACGCCTATAATCAAGAATGCGCTGCTCTCTGCCGGTATGAGCGAGATCGCCGCGTGGCGCTGCGCCTTCCTTGTGTTCGGCATCGTCGGCGGAGCCTGCGCCTTTATCTCATCCTTCAGCATCAAGGAGGATGAATATGTGGAGCGCTCGGCGGGCTATGTGCCGCTGATCGAATCGCTCAAGGCAACCTTCCGCTATAAAAATTTCGTTATCCTGCTCGTCGGCTATATGCTGATGTGGATAGCGTTCTCGTTCTTTAATTCAACGCTCATGTATTATGTCACCATGCTGCTCGGACTCAGCGACAGCTACGCCGTCATAATAATGGCTATCGCAATGATAGTGGGCGTGCTCTCATACCCGCTCGTCAATATCCTTGCCAAAAAAGTGGGCAAGAAGCCGCTGCTCATCGGCGCGTGCATAGCTTATGCCATTATCTATCTCGGCATTTACTTCTCCGCCGCCGTGATAAATGCGATAGGCGCCCTCGCAACGGGCATTCTTATCGGCGCGCTGATAGGCTTCCCGATATCAATCACTAATATCATCCCTGTCGCCGCGTTCTCCGACCTCGCCCAGTATGACACCATTAAAACGGGCGAAAACAGGGCGGCAATGTTCGTCGCCTCGCGCAACCTGCTGCATCAGCTCAGTCAGGCGATAGTGCTCTTTATCGTGCCGCTGACGATAACCGGCTCTGTGGTCGAGGGCAGCGCCAACTACGAGGGCGTGCGGACTACGGCGCTGATAGCCGCGGGCTTCATAGCGGCGGCGCTGGTATTCTATGTCTTCTATGAGGATAAAAAGATAACGGGCGTTATCGACGAATACAACGCGACTCACAAATGATATTTAAGCTGCCGCTTGTCGGCAGCTTTTTTGTATTCTTTACTTTTCTGCGGATATCTGATATAATGGCTCTGTATTTTATCGGCAGGAGGGCGTTATGGACGGTACAAGGCATGAATATCTCGGCGGCGGCATCACTGCCGTTGTCTCCGAGGCGCATTCGTTCGGCACAGACGCGGTGCTGCTCGCTCATTTCGCTTCTCCCGGCAAGCGGGCTGTTTGCTGCGACCTCGGCTCGGGCTGCGGGATAATCCCGCTGCTCTGGTGCAGGCATGAGGGCGGCAGGATAACCGCCGTCGAGCTTCAGCTCCTCGGCGTGAAGCAAATAGAGGAGGCGATAGAGCTGAATTCCCTCTCCGACCGCCTGACCGCCGTGAATGCCGACCTGCGTGACTTGAAGGGCAGGGTGCCGTTCGGATGCTTCGACCTTGTGACGATGAATCCCCCTTATAAAGCGAGCGGGGCGGGCATCGAGAGCAGCTCCGCACCCGACAAGATAGCCCGCCATGAGACTATGTGCTCGCTCTCCGAGGTCTGCGCCGCCGCGGCAAAGCTGCTGAATTTCGGCGGCAGATTCTGCGTATGCATCAGGCCCGAGCGGCTGTGTGAATTATTCTGCGAGATGCGCTCCGCGGGGGTCGAGCCGAAGCGGCTGCGGCTCGTCGCAAAGTGCCCGGGCAAAGCCCCGTGGCTCGTGCTCGTGGAGGGTCGCCGAGGCGGCAAAAGCGGCATGACCGTCATGCCCGACCTGTTCGTCCACGGCGAGGACGGCGGCTATTCCGCCGAGATGAAAGAGATTTACGGCGATTATCTGCCGGAGAACAGAGGTGAAGGCAATTGAGCGGAACTTTGTATGTGGTCGGCACTCCGATAGGCAATCTCGGCGATATCTCGCCCCGTGCGCTTGAGACGCTTGAGAATTGCGACTTTGTCGCCGCCGAGGATACCCGCGTGTCGCTAAAGCTCCTCAACCACTTCGGCATAAAGAAGCCGATGATAAGCTACTTTGAGCACAATAAATTTGAGAAAGGCCCCGTTATCGCCGCCAGGCTGCTGGCAGGAGAGAGCTGCTGCATCGTGACGGATGCGGGTATGCCCGCTATCTCCGACCCCGGCGAGGATCTCGTGCGCCTTTGCCATGAGCGGGGGATAAAGGTCGAGGCCGTCCCCGGCCCGTGCGCCTTTGCGACCGCGCTTGCCGTGTCGGGTATGCCGTCAAGGCGGTTTTCGTTCGAGGGCTTCCTGCCCGCCGACAAAAACGACCGCCGCCGCTGTATCGAGAAGCTGGCGGGCGACGAACATACGCTGATATTCTATGAAGCGCCCCACAAGCTCGCCGCCGCGCTTGCGGATCTCGCCGCGATACTCGGCGACAGGCGGCTTGCGATAGTCCGTGAGCTTACCAAAATTCACGAGCAGGTGATATTGACCACCCTTTGTGCCGCAGCGGAGAAATACTCCGCCGAGGAGCTTAAAGGCGAGATAGTGCTGATAATCGACGGCGCGCCCGAGACTTCGGACGAGCCTATGACCCTCGATGAGGCCGTCGAGCTTGCCCGCAGGCTCGTTGAGGGCGGCGAGAGCAAGACGAACGCCGCGAAGCTCGCCGCAAAGGAGTCGGGTATCAAAAAGGGAGATATATATAAGGCGCTGGTCTGACCGGCGTGAAAGGAGCACAAAATGGCAGAGTATTTTGCATCCCATCCGTATGTAGTCGCGATTCTCGTCGCACTTGCGCTGCTGACGGCATTCGTCTGCGTCAAGGCAGCTCAGGCGAGCGCCAAAAGGCACGCTGAGAATGAAAAGATAATAAACAAACTCAAGGAGGATAACCGCCTGCGAAACAAATTCGCCGTCCTTACTCGGCAGCTTATCGACAGCTCCGAGCCGACTGAGCTTTTTAAGGGCGTTGCGCTGAATCTCGACAGGCAGATATCCGACGCCGAGGATATGGAGCAGGCGTTCGCCGCCCTGAATCAGGAGCAGCGCGAGATCTATGCGCTCTGCTATGTCGCTGAGGACGGCAGGGAGCGCCTGAGCGATTTCTTTGCCGCGAACGGCAGCCCGCTGACGGATACGGCTCTTGAAGCGGTCAAAAAGCTGCTGCCCGCCGCCGCAGAGCCTTTCGGCAAAGAATTCCTCGCCTTTGACGGCAACGACGAGACGACATCATTCGTGCAGAGCGATATCGAGCAGTGGGATCTGGATTTCGCCGCCGTTATCGCCGCCGCTCCGATAGAGCAGGTCGGCGGAGCTTATATCGCCGCCAACGCCGACAAATTCATCTGAATAAACAGCCTTCCGCATTTCCATAATATAGCGGGAGGCGATTTTTATGCAATTCAAAGGAAGCAAAACGGAGGCTAACCTCATGGCGGCGTTTGCGGGCGAATCGCAGGCGAGGACGCGATACGATATCTACGCCTCGCAGGCAAAGGCGGACGGCTATGAGCAGATAGCCGCAATGTTCACCGAGACGGCGAGCAACGAAAAGGAGCACGCCGAGATATGGTTCAAGCGCCTGAACGGCGGTTCAGTGCCCGGCACGGCGGCAAATCTGCTTGACGCTGCGGCGGGCGAGAACTATGAGTGGACGGAAATGTATAAGGAATTCGAGCAGACTGCCGAGCAGGAGGGCTTCACCGAGCTTGCGATACTTTTCAGGATGGTCGGCAGCATTGAAAAATCACACGAGGAGCGCTTCAGACGGCTCAGCGGCAACCTGCAAAAGGGAATCGTCTTTGCCCGCAGCGGCGAGACTGTCTGGCTTTGCCGCAACTGCGGATATCTCCATGTCTCCTCCGAGCCGCCGCAGCTTTGCCCCGTATGCAAGCACCCACGCTCGTTCTTTGAAATTAAAGCGGATAATTATTGAGCATAAACCTACAATGTAAATGGTTAAAAATAGTTACAAAACGCTTATTTTTCAAATTCGGAATATTTTTTGACTTTCGGAGTGCTATAATCGGCTACGGTAAGAAATATAAGGAGGGACGGTAAAAATGAAGACTTCAAAAGTAATTCTTGCTTTGACGGCGCTTGTGCTTGCGGCTGCAATGCTGCTCTCGGCCTGCGGCGTTAAGGACGACAACAAAACGACCGCTGCCGGCACTTCATCGGCAGGCGAACCCGCAATGACAGAGGAGCCAGCCACCGAGGAGCCGACCACGGCAAAGCCGAAATATTCGCCGAGCGACAAGCTCATAGCGCTCACCTTTGACGACGGACCGAGAAGCTCTACCACAAACCGTGTGCTCGACCTGCTTGAGCGCAGCGGCGGCGTTGCGACCTTCTTCCTCGTCGGCTACAATATCCCCGATAATGCCGAGGTAATCAAGAGAGCCGCCGCGATGGGCTGCTCCATCGGCAACCATACAAAGGATCATAAGATCCTCACCAAGTGCAGCGCCGATACGATCAAGGCGCAGGTGAACGGCGTTAATTCGCTGCTGCGCGACATGGGCATTGAGCCCACGCTCTTCCGTGCACCCGGCGGCGCATTCAAGGGGGTAAAAGATCAGATAGGTATGCCCCTTATCCAGTGGTCGATCGACACCGAGGATTGGAAATTTAAGGACGCGTCGCATAAGGGCAGGAGCGCCGAGGAGCGCACCGCCGACCTCAACAGGATAGCCGATATGGTATTCTCGCAGGCAAAGGGCGGCAGCATAGTCCTCATGCACGATATCTATGATTTCACCGCAGACCTCTGTGAGATAGTCATCCCCGGCCTCGTCGAGAGGGGATTCAAGCTCGTCACGGTCGATCAGCTCTTTGAGGCATACGGCGAGAAGCTCGAGAACGGCGTTGTCTACTACAGCGCAAAACTCCCCGAGCCCTCCGCCCGCCCCGCAAGCGCGGAGCCGATAGCTGCGGGCAAATACACCGTGTCGACGAGCGGCAGCGTGCTCAATATGAGGGTCAGCCCCGACGCGGACAGCCAGGTGCTTGAGAAAATACCCAACGGCACGATAGTCGAGGTCACGAAATCCGTGCTCGGCTGGGCTTATGTCACATATAATTCGGCTCAGGGCTGGGTCAGCTCGGCATATCTTGTTTAGTAAGAACTTTAAGGCGGTCGGTGAAACGGCCGCCTTTATTCTTTAAAAAAGTTGATATTCCTATTGACATTTTGAATTGCCTGTGATAAAATAGCTTGCGTTCCAAATCCTGCGGGTGTAGTTCAATGGTAGAATCCCAGCCTTCCAAGCTGGTTGTGTGGGTTCGATTCCCATCACCCGCTCCAAGATTCAGGAATCATATGCGCTTGTAGCTCAGCCGGATAGAGCAACTGCCTTCTAAGCAGTGGGTCAGGGGTTCGAGTCCCTTCAAGCGCGCCATGGCTGCGATCTCGCAGCCTGTATTTGGTGGCTGTAGCTCAGCTGGTTAGAGTGCCAGGTTGTGGCCCTGGAGGTCGTGGGTTCGAATCCCATCAGCCACCCCATTTAAAGAGCAGTACGCAAAGCCACGGCTTTGCGTATTTTAATATAACGATATTTTGGGGCGTAGCCAAGCGGTAAGGCACGGGACTTTGACTCCCGCATTCGCTGGTCCGAATCCAGCCGTCCCAGCCAGAAAAAAGCACTTCTTCGGAAGTGCTTTTTTCAACGAAATCCACCCTTCGGGTGGGTGAAATATTGCTTCGAAATGTGAAATGCGCCTGATGGCGCGTGAAATCGCTGCGGCGGTGGGCGGATTTCATTGCAAAACTTCAAATATCCCTGAAAGAATGTTATGAAACCGAATATTGGATCGAATTATTTTCCAAAGCTGAACTGCTTGATGCCGATACGGCAAAAGAGCTTTTAAATCTTTGCGGAACACTTTGCAGAATCCTTATTGCCTCCGTCAACACAGCCAAAACCAACAAAAATAATCCTACAACAGAAAATTAACGCATTCTCAACCGCCGGTTGAGGCGGAATTCAACCGACCGTTTAGTTGAACAACCATCGGATAATTGACTGCCGCCGTTTTGCGGTGATACAATCAAGTCGCCAAAACGAAAGGAGGCAGTTAATTTGTTTAACAGCAAAAAAGAATTGACAAGCACGGAGGTGTCCTCGATGAAGATCGGCAGCAATATTGCCGCATTGAGAAAGGAAAAAGGAATAACGCAGGAGGAGCTTGCAAATGCCCTCGGCGTGTCGGCTCAGGCGGTCTCGAAATGGGAGAATAACAGCTCCTGCCCCGACGTTTCGCTGCTCACGGTTATTGCGGATTATTTCGGAGTCACGGTCGACGCACTCCTGCGCTCGGGCGCGGAGGAGATAACGTGCGCCGACACGCCCGCGGCCGATAGTAATGTTGCTGCGGCGCACGGCGGCAAGCGGAATGTCCGCATAAAGGTCACACAGCCGAACGGCAAGGAAACAAATGTAAAAGTACCGTTCGGAGTCGTGAAAATGGGGCTGCGGGTCGGCAATGTGTTCGGCCTGCAAAGGGATGCCGCGGATAAGATCGGCGCCCTGCTCGACGACCCCGCAGCGGCGGCGGATATCCTCAGTGTTGACGGCGAAAACGGCGAGCACGTCACAATAAGCATCGAATAAGGATCTTGAATCCCGCGTTTTAAAGGCTCCCTTTACACAAGGTAGGCAAGTGCAATTTTTTGGCGCTTATTTTGTGGGACGGCGTCCTCGACGTCCCACAAAAATAATCCCAATGTGGAATTATCCACGTATGGGCGAACTATGCTCGCCCGCCTAAATTTGCACATTGCCGCAGCATTAAACTGTTGCTCGCCTCTTAGGCTCCCTCCTGAGGGAGTATTGCCGAAAAAAGCATTCCGCCTGCGGCACACCTCATCCGTCTCGCTCTGCTCGACACCTTCTCCTCAAGGAGAAGGCGAATGAGGCTGTCAACTCAGCAATTTTAAATCGCCGGACTCTTATCCAACAACAAAAAACGGCGGGG
>OBKV01000745.1_pt1 | contig 23691 bp, 23 predicted proteins | sample 1517301 | NCBI WGS metagenome assembly OBKV01 (sample SAMN04571685, study PRJEB22368) | human gut metagenome | biome: human gut; material: stool | host: Homo sapiens | place: Luxembourg | collected 2012-06-29 | reverse complement strand
GGGTCAAAACGGCCTTGCGTCTGACTTTGGCGGTGGCTCTCGGAATGATGACGCCGTCGGCGTATTCATTGAGCTGCGGCGCGTAAAAGCGCCCGAAAAGGGCTGCTAAAAACGAGTCCTTCGCAAGTTTCTCTCCGCGGCAGCACTCGCCCTTAAAGTAGGCCCAGGGCCGCACGTCAAAACCCGCAAGGGGTTTACTTGCTTCCGTGATCTCGGCGGGCTCAAGGTCGACGTCACTCATGTCAAGACAGTGATTCACCGGGTCACCCATACGGATGCCGGGCGGCACAAAGTCCGTGGTCCGGGCGATTTCTTCCGCGGCTTTTTCGCCGAAAAAGGCTTCGGGCGCCGGAAAGACGGATTGGGTGAAGCTTGCGACGTTGCGGGCGGGGACACCCGGAATCGCCAGGGGATCGGGCCTCACCTTTTGGCGGTGAATAAAGACCGGGGCATCATCGTCCTTAGCTTTTGCCCAAGTCTTAACGCGCATGAGCGCCAGGGCCGCAGAAAACCGCAGTTCTTCAAAAACAGAGAGTTTCGGGGGCTTGCGGGACTTAATCCATGCAGCCGCTTTTTTGTCGGACAAGAGTTCCGCGATCGGAATCTGAAAGTCCGTGAGGCCGATCAACGCGAGCCGGTAAACTCTGAGCGTCTGATAGTAAGGGGCATCTGCGGGCGTGAGGCCTTCCAGGGCCGCAAGCGTTTTTTCCACCTGATGAAAGACCGTGACCTCTTTGGTACCGGTTCCTTCAATGTCGAGAAGATCGGCCGTTGTGAGATGCCGGGTGAGGCTCTCGGAGAGTTCCGGATCATCGGGCTCGCTTCGGGCAAAGGCCGCGCACGCCGTGATTTCGGCCATAAAGTCCGGGGCGTCGGCGTGACGGGCGTCCACCCACACGGCGTCTTCCTCCTCATCAAACCAGGCGGCGTGATCAAAGCCCGAACTGTCGGCGGCGTACTTAATGCGTGCCGGAAGCGCATCAAAGTGATGCACGATGCGCAGTTTCTTGGTCTTGAGAAGTTTCTCTCCGATCGGGGCCGGATAGTAGCTGCGGATAACGACGGACGCCTTGCGGACAAGGTCCGCGCCCGCTTCGGTCATTTCAGCCGTGATGCCGTAGCAGGGGATCTGGGAGAGAAAAACGCTCATGGGTGTTTACCGGTTTGTTGTGAAAAGTATGTCCGCGTTACTTCGCGGCTTTTTTGGCGTCCTTGAGGGCCGCAAGCACCGCTTCGATGTGGCCCGGGACCTTCACGCCTCTCCACTCGCGGGCAAGCGTCCCGTCCGGGGCAATGAGAAAGGTCGAGCGCACAATGCCGCGGCAGGGTTTTCCGTACATGATCTTGTCTTTAATCACGCCGAAACGGTTGCAGAGGACTTCTTCCTTGTCGCTTGCGAGTTCAATGGTGAGGTCCTGGCGTTTGCAAAAGCCCTGATGCACGCCCACGGTGTCGCGCGAGATGCCCACGATGTCGCAGCCCTCAGCGGCGAATTCGTCTTTGGCTGAGGAAAAGGTTCGCGCTTCCAGCGTACAGGCCGAGGTGTTGTCCTTGGGGTAAAAGTAGAACACAACCCAGCGGCCCTTGTGCTCAGCCAAATCAAAGGTGCCCGCGGTGCTCGGGGCAGTCAGGGGAAGGAGGTTATCTCCGACGTTCATTTTTAGTCTCCGCCAATTTTGTCATCAGCGCGGGCCTTTAATACCCGCTTTGAGACGGATTTTGCCTCAATTGGGCGGGAGCGGCACGGTTTTGCGGCACAACAAAAGCGGGCGGCCAAGGGAAAGAGACAGATATTTTTCGGCCCGAAAGCCAGAAGATGCTGATTTTTAGGCACTTTGACTTAGAAAACACTCGCCCGAGACGTCTAAAAATCTGTAGATTAAGAGTTGCACGGGACGGGATCACCTGTCCCGCTCCAATCAACGAGATTAAGCAGAACTTTTTGAGAAAAGGAAAAATCATGAATACCGAATTTCCGCGCATTAAACGGTTGCCCCCTTATGTGTTCAACATCACCGGCGAACTCAAGATGGCAGCACGTCACCGCGGTGAGGACATCATCGATTTTTCCATGGGTAATCCTGACGGTCCCACACCGCAGCACATCGTCGACAAGATGATTGAGTCGGCGAGAAAAGAAAACACCCACGGCTACTCTGTCTCCAAAGGGATCTGGCGCCTCAGAAAGGCGATGTGCAACTGGTATAAACGGCGCTATGACGTTGACCTCGATCCGGATAAGGAAGCAATCGTCACGATCGGCTCCAAAGAGGGGCTCGCGCATCTGATGCTGACCGCGGCGATACGGTCCTTGTTCCGAACCCCTCGTATCCCATCCACATTTACGGCGCCATTATCGCGGGCGCCGACATCCGGTCCGTGAAAATGATTCCGGGCGTGGATTTCCTGCAGGAACTGGAGCGCGCCATCGTGGAAACCGTGCCGCGCCCGAAGATGATGATTCTGGGGTTCCCTTCGAACCCCACCGCGCAGTGCGTGGATCTGGAATTTTTTGAAAAAGTGGTGGCGCTCGCCAAGCGCTACGGCGTCTGGGTCGTGCACGATCTTGCGTACGCCGACATCTGCTTTGACGGCTATAAGGCGCCTTCGATTCTTCAGGTGCCGGGCGCCAAGGACGTTGCCGTTGAGTTCTTCACGATGAGTAAGAGCTACAACATGGCGGGCTGGCGCCTTGGGTACATGGTCGGTAACCCGGATCTCGTGCATGCCCTTGCGCGGATTAAGAGTTACCACGACTACGGCACCTTTACGCCGTTGCAGGTCGCTGCCATTGAAGCGCTTGAAGGCGATCAGACGTGCGTGGAGGAAGTGCGCGAAAAGTATCAGAAGCGCCGTGATCTCCTTGTGAAGGGCTTAAACGAAATCGGCTGGCCCGTGGAGTGCCCGAAGGCCTCGATGTACATCTGGGCCAAGATCCCGGAACCGTACCTGCATTTGGGGTCCCTGGAATTCTCCAAGCGCCTTCTTGAAGACGCCAAGGTCGCCGTGAGCCCCGGAATCGGGTTCGGCGAGTACGGCGACGATCACGTGCGTTTTGCCTTGATCGAAAACGAATACCGTACGCGTCAGGCCCTGCACGGCATCAAGCAGATGTTCCGTAAGGACGGGCTTATTGACCCGGACGCGTTTAATCCGCAGCTTAAAAAAGCCAAGGCCGAATAACACGCACGGGCGGCACCCCCGCCAAAGGTAATGACGAGGAGTTTTTGTGATGAGTGAAGCAAACGAAGCCAAGCGCTCCGTGGTGATCGGTCTGGCCGGTTTCGGCACGGTCGGCGGCGCCGTCTACGATGTCTTAAAGGAAAACGCGGCGGTTTTGACGCAGCGAAGCGGCGTGCAGTTTCGCGTGAAGACCGTGGTGTGCCGCAGTCTCGAGAAGGCCCGCGCCAAGGTGGGCCCCGAAACCACCGTGACCGGTGACTGGCATGCGGTCGTAAACGACCCCGAAATTGACGTTGCGGTCGAACTCATGGGCGGCATTGAACCGGCCAAAAGCTACATCTTGGCCGCGATTGCCGCCGGAAAGCACGTCATTACCGCCAACAAAGCGCTTTTGGCGCACCACGGCAACGAAATCTTCGCCGCCGCCCGCGCCAAGGGCGTCATTGTTGCCTATGAAGCGGCCGTGGCCGGGGGCGTTCCGATCATTAAGGCCCTGCGCGAAGGTCTTGCCGCCAACCGCATCGAGTGGGTGGTCGGGATCATCAACGGCACGAGTAACTTCATTCTCACGATGATGCGGGAAAAGAGGGTGAGTTTTGCCGAAGCCCTGGCCGCCGCACAGGCGGCGGGCTACGCCGAGGCTGACCCCACGTTTGACGTGGAAGGGGTGGATGCGGCGCACAAGTTGTCGCTCATTTCCTCCATTGCTTTCGGTACCCCCATTAACTTTGAAAAGGTGAGTGAGGAAGGCATCAGCACGCTCTCGCAGGAAGACATTGCCTACGCTGAAAACTTCGGCTACCGCATCAAGCTTCTCGGGATTGCCAAGCGTACCGCCAAAGGCATTGAACAGCGCGTGCATCCGACGCTCGTTCCGATGCGCAGGCTCCTCGCAAACGTCGACGGCGTCATGAACGCCGTGGTTGTAAAGGGCGACGCGGTCGGAAGCACCCTCTACTACGGCCCGGGCGCAGGCGGCCGGGCAACGGCGTCTGCGGTGATCGCGGATTTGCTCGACGTCGTGCGGATGCTTGACGCCGGACGAGAGCACCAGGTGCCGGTGCTTGGGTTTTCAGAGCCCGACACGTCGGTGGCGTGGCTTGATATGGACGAGACGGTGAGTTCCTATTACTTAAGAATCACTGTCGTTGACCGCCCCGGGGTCTTGGCCGAAGTCTCCCGCATCTTTGCCGACAACGCGATTTCGATTGAATGCCTCGTGCAGCGGGAAGCGGTGATCGGAGAAGACCGTACCGACGTGGTTCTGATGACACATTCGGCCCGTGAGGGGAACGTGCGTAAGGCCGTGGCGGCGATTGAAGCGCTTGAGAGCGTCTGCGCGCGCATTGTCCTTTTGCGTAAAGAAGAACTCAACTGATTGGCTGGTAAACACCCATGGCGATGACCTACCTTTCCACGCGCGGTGAAAACGACGGCGCGACCTATGCTTCGATTGTTTTAAAGGGACTGGCTGCGGACGGCGGACTTTTTATGCCAGCCACGTACCCCCAAGTGACGGTTGAAGATCTTGCGCGCTTTAAGGAACTTACGTACGCGGAACTCGCGTACGAAATCCTTTCGCGCTTTGCGGATGATATTCCGGCGGCGGATCTTAAAAAACTCACGGCGTCCGTGTACCGCGCCGACGTCTACTGTAACGTCCGGGAGGGGGAGGATGCGGCGCGCATTACGCCCGTCAAAAAACTCGCCGAGAACCTCTGGCTTCTGGAACTCTCCGACGGCCCCACGCTTGCCTTTAAAGACATGGCGATGCAGTACCTCGGCGCCCTTTTTGAGTATTTGCTCGCAAAGACCGGGCAGGAGCTCAATATTCTCGGAGCAACGTCAGGCGACACGGGGTCTGCCGCCGAATACGCGATGCGCGGCAGGAAAGGAATCCGCGTCTTTATGCTGTCGCCCGCGGGCCGCATGAGCGCCTTTCAGCGCGCGCAGATGTATACGCTTGCGGACAAAAACATCTTCAATATTGCCGTCAAAGGCACATTTGATGATGCGCAGGACATTGTGAAGGCCGTGAGTAACGATCACGCCTATAAGGCCGCGCACAGTATCGGGACCGTGAATTCCATCAACTGGGCGCGTGTGGCCGCTCAGGTCGTCTACTACTTTGCGGGTTACCTGCAGGTGGCCGCTAAACCCGGTGACACGGTGGACGTGACGGTGCCGTCGGGTAACTTCGGAAATATCCTTGCCGGGTGGATTGCGAAGCAAATGGGATTGCCTCTGGGGCAGCTTGTGGTGGCCACGAACGAAAACGATGTCCTCGACGAATTCTTTAAAACCGGCACCTACCGCGTGCGTGACAGTGCGCACACCTATGTGACGAGTTCCCCGTCGATGGATATCTCAAAGGCGAGTAACTTCGAGCGCTATATCTTCGATATTGTCGTGCGCAATCCCGCGCGCGTGAAGGAACTCTGGCGCGATGTGGCCGAAAAAGGCGGCTTTACGCTGACCGCAGAAGAATTTGCCCGCGTGAAGGCCTCAGGCTTTGTTTCCGGCAAAAGCACGCACGCCGACCGCCTCGCGACAATCGCCGGGCTCTGGAAGAGTGACAAGGTCCTCATCGACCCGCATACCGCGGACGGCCTCAAAGCCGCACGCGAACATCAGAGGGCGGGTATCCCCATGATGACCCTGGAAACGGCGCTTCCCGCAAAGTTTGCGGCAACGATTAAAGAAGCCGTTGGGTTTGAACCGGAAATTCCGGCAAGTTACCGCGGGCTTTTTGATAAGCCTCAGCATTCTGTTGAAGTCCCCGCTGATACAGAGACCGTCAAACGGTATATAACGGAACACGCTAACCTGAATTTTGCATGAGCGCTGAAAAAACGGCACTCATTTTGTTGCTTAAATTCTGATTTTAATAAAGAAAAAAGGTCTTTTTGTTAATATTTTTTCTACCACAAAAAATCAAAACAAAAGACCTTTCCATGAGTTTTACTCGAACAGCAACAACTGATGGGTTCGGCCGCAGCGTGCAGATCACCAACGGGCGGTTTGTCGCCACCATGATGACGGGGCTGCTGCCCGTCGCCGATCTGCGGATTTGAGGATTTGGCTGACCACGACGTCATCACAGAAGACGAAGGCTTTCTTTCCGCACTCGGGGTTAATGATGCTGCAGGCAGCTCAACCCTCTGCAGATTTGAAAACTCAATAACCCGACACGATCTTGATCGCCTCAACTGCTGTTTTTTGGACGCACTGCTTCGGGCCAACCGAAAGCATCGCATCTTTCCCAGGGCCGGGGCCAGTAAGACTCCGGTACTGATCATTGATGTCGACTCCACGCATGTTGATCTTTACGGTAATCAGGAAGGAAAGTCTTACAACGCCCCTCCGACGCGCTAGAAAGCAAATCCTGCTTTCTGGAAATCTCCCGTCCACCCGCCCGGGGATTCCGTGCTTGCAAAGAGGAAGCACATCCGAAACCGAGCCCTTGTGATTCTGACTTGGAAGAAGAGCCGTCCAGGAGGAACAGAGCAGGCAGCATCTAAAAAAATCCATCAAAACCGCCTCACCGGGAGAGCATTCGAGACCAAAATTGCGTATCCTCAAAGGATTGCAACTCTCATGCCCGCTCCACTCCATGTCGGCCATTTCTATTCCAACAAAACCCCTCGCTACCACCCTCCTTCCTCAGCCCCGCAAGCAGGGATTCACGATGATTGAAATCGTTCTGGTGCTCGTTCTGCTTGGCATTCTCGCAGCCGTCGCCATCCCGAAATATTTCGACCTTCAGAAATCAGGACGGGTCAAGGTATGCGAGCACAATCGTGCGGTCATTGTCAGCACCATCGAAAAACAGGAAACGCTCGCCCGCTACAGCAAGGATGTCGGCATCTTCGACTACAAGTCCCAGACGGGTGCGGCTGCTTCGGCTCAACACATCCTTAATGACATGTATCCGGCAGGTCAAAAGGAAACCGCTTGCCCGAGCGGCGGCATCGTTACCATCAAAACGACTCCCGCAGGAAACGACAAGGGCTTCTACTTCACTGCCGCCTGCTCCATTCATGCGCCGGGCTCAATGATCGTCACGCGCACGGACGGCATGGCCTTCGTGGATTGGTTCAAGGCTGCGTTCCATGACCCGATGGATTTGGGCTCATACAAGAGCCTGACCGATCTCTTTGTCAGAGGCACAGGCGCTGAGTTGGATTCGGAAGCAGGAAAGTACAAGACCACCCTTACCGCCGTCGTTGCCGGTGCCATGGCCAATGCAGGTCTTGACGTCAGCAACGTCATTTGGCGCATCAGCCGAGAAGGATGGCGTGGATGCCGATACGGCAAGAGCTGTCGCGGAACAATCGACATCCTCCTCGCAGACAAGGCGGATGTCAATGTATCCAACAAGGACCATCGCATCGACGCGACCAAGTTCTCGTTGACCGTGATTTACGATGCCAACGGCAAAGCCACCTTCGAGACAAGTGAAACCCAAACAAAAGCACTTCTTGAAGTGAAGAATGAAAAAAATCCGGGCAAGAACAAATATTGGGTTTTGAACGGCGTCAAATAAGAAAAAGCCTCGACCACAATCAAAGGTGGCGAGGCTTTTTCATGCACGACGACGCGATCCTCAGCATCGGCATGATCAACGTCGATCACACGCCAGCCCGCATACGGCGTCACGGTCATGCCGCCAAGCGCCGCATCAGCGGGCACCTTCAGCGATGCGCCAAGAACGTCTGCATGACGCTTCTGTCCCTGTGCCTTGCCCTCGTGGCGTTCGTACAAAGCCGAGGCCGTGAGAGCCGCAGGGCCGAAGCGATAAGCACCGTAAACCGGGCCGCCAACGTCGTTCCAGTCCTGAGAAACAAGACTGTCGCTCTTGACATTGCCCGTACCTGCGCTCAGAACCGCACCGAGCGTGAGGGTTTCAGTTGACCCCTGAACGCCGAAGAGCAGGCCGCTACGATCAGTGCGATATGCATCAAAATCGGTCTTGCCGTAGCTCGCATCGGCCCACAAGCCCGTGATTGCCGCATTCGCCTGAGACTCGATGGAAGCCATCGTCTGAGACGCCGCACCGCGAGCCGCAGACGTCAAGGCACCAACCGTCGTCGGAATCGCTATTGTCGCCTGGACACAAAAAACCTTACATCCTCCTTGCGGCGCGAAGTATCGGCTTTTGTTCTTTCTTCAGGCATAAAAAGAGGCAGGTCTTTACTTTTAAACGGTAAAGACCTGCCTGAAGAAAAATCCCGTGCCGGCAGGAGAAGTCTTTGTCAGAGCACGGGATTTTTGTGGAGGAGCTTTTCTCTCTTTTTATGCGCGAAGAGCGTTTAAGGCCGAGCCCGCACGGAACCACGTCAGCTGCTTGGCGTTATAGGAGTGCGCGGCTTCAAAACGTTCTTTTGTTCCGTCTTCGTGGGTGAGTTCCACGGTGACGGTCTTCCCGGGAGCGAGGTTCTTAAGCCCCAGCACCGAGATGCGGTCCTTTTCACGGATCTTGTCGTAGTCGGCCGGGTTCACGAAGGTCAATGCAAGCACACCCTGCTTTTTGAGGTTGGATTCATGGATTCGCGCAAGGCTCTTCGCGAGCACCACTTCAACGCCCAGGTAGCGCGGCTCCATGGCGGCGTGTTCGCGGCTTGAGCCTTCGCCGTAGTTGTCGTCGCCCACAATCACGGACGCAATCTTGTGGTTCTTGTAGTAGCGCGCGACCTTGGCGGGCGTGTCGTAGCTCTTCGTGGCCGTATTCCAGACCTTGCCGGTTTCGCCGTTAAAGGCGTTTACGGCACGTTCAAGGAGGTTATCCGAAATCCGGTCAATGTTGCCGCGGTACGGAAGCCACTTGCCCCCCGGGGAGATGTGATCGGTCGTGCACTTACCCTTGGCTTTAATGAGAAGCGGCAGCGCCGTCATGTCCTTGCCGTCCCAGGCGGGGAAGGGATCAAGCAGGCGGATGCGTTCAGCATCGGGGCTCACCTTGATTTCCACCTTCTTGTAGTCGGGGAGAATGCAGCCCTTCACTTCCTTCACAAAGCCCTTCACGGGGAGCTCTTCTCCCTGCGGGACTTTGAGGGTGTAGTTCATGCCGTTTTTGCCGCGCACAGAGTCCTTCAGGGGATTAAAGGTGAGGTCACCCTCAACGGCCATCGCCATCACGATTTCGGGGGACGCGAGGAACGCGTTTGTCTTTTTGCTCCCGTCATTGCGGCCGGCGAAGTTACGGTTAAAGGACTCGATGATGGAATTCGGAACCTTGGGGTTGCCGGTCGTGCGGTGCCACTGGCCGATGCAGGGACCGCAGGCGGTTGCCAAAACCGTGGCGTTCAATTTTTCAAAGACGTCAAGCACGCCGTCGCGCTTTAACGTTTCAAAAATCCGCACAGAGCCCGGCACAACCATGAGGGGCGTCTTTAAGGTGAGGCCGTTATCCAAAACCTGCTTGGCAACGCTTGCCGCACGCGTGATGTCTTCATAAGACGAGTTCGTGCAGGAGCCGATGAGGGCCACCTCGAGTTTCTGCGGATACCCCTTTTCACGCACGGTTTGAGCGACCGTCGACAAAGGCATCTTCGCATCCGGCGAGAACGGTCCGTTGATGTAGGGTTCAAGCGTCGAGAGATCAATTTCGATCACGCGGTCGTAGTACTTCTCGGGGTTGGCGACAACGGCGTCATCAGCCTGCAGGTCCTTGGCGACTTTATCTGCCATCGCAGCAACCGCCGCGCGGCCCGTGGCGGTGAGGTAGCGCTTCATCGCGTCGTCGTAACCGAAGACCGTGGTCGTGGCGCCCACTTCCGCACCCATGTTGCCGATCGTGGCTTTGCCGGTGGCAGACAAGTTCTTGCAGCCGTCGCCGAAGTATTCAATCACGCAGTTCGTGCCGCCCTTGGTGGTGAGGATCCCGGCGACCTTCAGAATCACGTCTTTGGGAGAAGCCCAGCCGTTTAATTTGCCGGTGAGCTTGACGCCGATGATTTTCGGCATCTTGAGTTCCCATTCCATGCCCATCAGAGCATCAACGAGGTCGGCGCCGCCCACACCGATGGCGAGCATCCCGAGACCACAGGCCGTGGGCGTGTGGCTGTCCGTGACAAGCATCATGCCGCCCGGGAAGTCGTAGTTTTCCAGAAACACCTGGTGGCAGATGCCGGAGCCCGCGGGCCAGAAGTCAAAGCCGTAGCGGCCCGAAACCGTGCGCAGGAAAGAGTACGTTTCCCAGTTACCCTTGTCGGCAACCTTCAGGTCCGGAATGGCGCCGCGGTTAGCCTGCACGAGATGGTCGCACACCATGGCCGCGGGAAGCGCAATGCGTTCTTTCTTCGAGGTCAGAAACTGAATGATCGCCATCGGGCCGCCGATGTCGTGCGTGCCCGCGCGGTCCGGACGCAGTTCAATGTAGTCCTTGCCGCGGGCAAAGTCCTTCATCGCATCCTGATGGTAAAGGTGCGTGTAGATGATCTTTTCCGTGAGCGTCAACGGGCGGGTTAAAACCGCACGCACGCGCGCCATGCGCTTGGGGAACTCCGCGTAGAACTTTTTGATCATTGCAAAGTCGCGGATGTGGGCCGTGTCTTCGGAGGCCTCAGCCGTTGCGGCAGCGTGGGGGAGCGCAGAGACCGCGGCAGCGGCGGCCGTGCCCTGAAGCAGTGTGCGGCGCGAGACGGTGACTTTTTGAGCCATGGTGTTTTCTCCTGTGTTTCGTTGCCGGAAATCATTCGTGTTCGGTGATTCCTTTCCGGCCGTTTTTTCTTACTGACCGGAATTTTTCTGCCGAAGCACCACTAAGTAGCCGCGGAAAAAATCAACACAAAGAGAAAACGCAAAGAAAAACCCGGCAGCCGAAAATGTCCGGTTGCCGGGGGGCGTGCGGGACGTTAGCCCCGCGTTACATGTGCCGCATTACTTGGCGGAACGTGCCGCCGCTTCAAAGGCCGCGGCTTCACCGGCAATACGTCCGAAGACGATGATGTCGGTGTAGGCATTGCCGCCCAAGCGGTTCGTGCCGTGGGTGACGCCCGTGACTTCACCGGCCGCCCAAAGGCCCGGAATCACCTGGCCCTTGGCGGTGAGAGCCTGTGCCTTTTCGTTGATTCTCACGCCGCCCATCGTGTGGTGGGTGGAGGGAACGGCCTTAATCACGTAGTACTGGCCCTCACTCATGTCCATCAAGCCGCCTCTGTGATGGAAGTCCTTGTCGTTACCTTTGCCGGCCATCGAGGAGACACGTTTGACGGTGCTCTCAAGCTGTTTTAAGGGCATCTTTGTGAAGTCGGCGATGCACTTTAAGTCCGGGCACGTGGCCATGATGCCTTGCTTCGTGAAGGCTTCGTATTCGGTCGGGTGTTCCTTGACGGTATTGGAGATCTTGCCGATGTTGTCGTTCCAGAGCACCCAGCAGTAGTTGCCGGTCTGCTTCAAAATGGCTTCAGACAACACGTCGCGGCGTTCGAGCTCTTCCACGAAGCGCTTGCCTTCTTGGTTCAGCATAATCGCGCCGTCAAAGCGGCTGTCGGCAATCAATTCAATGACGCCAGAGATCGGGTCGCAGATCGGGTAGGTCTGGATGTAGCCCATGTTCACGAGCTGGGCGCCGGCGCGCTTGGCCATATAAAGCGCTTCACCGGTCGTGCCGGGGGCGTCTGTGGTCTTAAAGCGTTCATCAATCTTGGGGTTGTACTTCTTGACCATTGCCTTGTTGGCACCAAAGCCGCCGGTAGCCAGCACCACGCCGCCCTTGGCGTTAAAGGTGTAGGTTGCGCCGTGCGAGGTGGCCTTTACGCCCACCACGCGCCCGGTCTTATCCTTGATGAGTTCTTCGGCCTTCATGTCGGTGATCACCGGGATCCCGAGTTCATCGGCCTTGGCCTGGAATTTCGCAATGAATTCCGTGCCCGTGTGGCCCACCGGAATCAGCGCACGCTTGCGGCTGTGGCCGCCGAAGAAAAAGAGGTTGTCGTCTTCAAAACGCACGCCCAGGTAGTCGCGGCACCACTTGGCGGCGTCAAGGGCGTTGGCAGTCATGACGTTAATGACCTTCATGTCGCCCTTTTTGTCACCGCCCTTAAAGGTGTCGGCGGCGTGCCGCTCGGCGCTGTCGTCCAGGATCCCGAGTTTGGGCTGCACCCAGTTGCGCGCGGCATTCATTTCGGCGCCCGAAATGAGGGAGTTGCCGCCCACGGCCGGCATCTTTTCCAGAAGCACAACGTTGGCACCGGCGTTCTTTGCTTCAATGGCGGCGGAGAACCCGGCGCCGCCCGCGCCGATCACGACGACGTCGTAGTTACTGACGGCGGGGATGTTTTTGACGACCTTCTTAATGGCCTTGGCGTCGGCTTTGGAGAGCGTCACGCCGGCTTTTTTGGCGGCGTCTTTGACGGCATCAAGAAAGCCCTTCGAGGAGAAGGTGGCGCCGGAGATTGCATCAAGGTCGGCGCTGTTTGAGGCGATCACAGCTGCCTTCAGGTCGGTGTAGACCTTCTTGGCCAGCACCGGGTTTTCGGCTTCCTTCACGATCTCGATTGCCTGGATGCGGCCGTTATCAAAGGTGACGGCAACCGTCATGTCACCGTGTTTACCGACGCCCGTACCCTGCGTGGTGACGGGAGCGGCAACGGCAGCGGCGGACATAAGACCGACGGCGGCTGCTAAAAGAGTCTGACGAAACAACATGGTTTCTCCTTGCTTTGCGAAAACGGGGAGTACGGGCGGCATACGTGCCGCCGCAGTCCCTCGGTAAAGATGCTTACCTAAAAATCATAATCCGCGCGCCGGGCGCGTGCGGCGGGCGATCTGCGGCTGTGTTGACGCAGACGGAGAAAGAAGCAAAAGCAAAGAAAAACAGGGTTTAGACGCTTGTTTTTCTGGTTAAACCTGTCTACAATAACGCGTTTTCGCATCCTTGCTGCACCGATACGACGCTCGGGCAGCTTATTTCCGTAAGGAGGAATCAATGCGTCATTATGAACTGTGCGTCATCGTGCACCCGGATCAGTCCGAACAGGTCCCCGCGATGATCGAGCGCTACAAGTCCCTCATCCTCGAACAGGGCGGTAAGGTTCACCGCATCGAAGACTGGGGCCGTCGTCAACTCGCTTATCCGATCCAGAAGCTCGTGAAGGCTCACTACGTGCTCATGAACATTGAGTGCACGAGCGAAACGCTTGCTGAGATCGAAAACGGATTCCGCTTCAACGACGCGATTCTGCGTCACCTCACCGTCAAGATGAAGAAGGCCGAAACGGCTCCCTCCGTCATGATGAAGACGGTTGAGAAGGATGAGGCCCGCAAGGCTGCCGCTGCTGCTGAAGCCGCCGCTGCCCGCGAAACTGAAGCTGCTCCGGCTGCCGAAGCCGCCGCAACCGAGGCCTGATAACGGATTAAGAACAAAGAGGCTCAGTGACTGAAACCACCAAGGCCTGCGGCATCAACACCCTTGCAATTTCCGGTGTTGTCGTCGAAGCCCGCGAGCTGCGCTACACGCCGGGCGGTATCCCCGTCTGGGAAGGGCGCCTGCATCACACGGCCGAGGTTTTCGAGGCCGGAGCGGTGAGAAAGCTCGAATTTGACTTTCCCGCGATTGCCTTTGCCGAAGCGGCTCTTGCCCTGGCAAAGACAGCAACAGGTAAGGCAATTCAAATCAAAGGGTTTCTTTCGCCGCGGTCGGTCAGGACACAAAGACTCGTTGTTCACATAACGGAATTCAAAAACTAGGAGTTGAAAAATGGCATTTGGTGCAAAAGGTAAGGGCAAGCCCCGCCGCAGCAACCAGCAGAGCGCTCTCTTTAAGCGCAAGAAGTTCTGCCGCTTCACGGCCGAACACGTCGAAATGATCGACTACAAGGACATCGATACGTTGCGTGATTTCATTCAGGAAAACGGCAAGATCATGCCGGCCCGCCTGACCGGAACCAAGGCGCACTATCAGCGTCAGCTCGACACCGCGATCAAGCGTGCCCGCTTCCTCGCTCTGTTGCCCTACACCGATAACCAGGGGACGCGTTAATCATGCAGGTCATTCTTCTCGAAAAAATTACTCACCTCGGTGAACTCGGCGCTGTCGTTAAGGTCAAGGACGGCTACGCCCGTAACTTCCTGATTCCTCAGGGTCACGCCAAGCGCGCCACCAAGGCCGCCATCGCTGAATTCGAAGCCCGCCGTGCCGAACTCGAAAAGGCCCAGGCTGAACGCATCGCTGCGGCTCAGGACGTGGCCTCCAAGCTCAACGGTCAGACCGTTGTGATTAAGAGCAAGGCCGGTGTTGACGGCCGTCTGTTCGGTTCCGTCACGAACGCCGACATCGCTGAAGCGGTTGACAAGCTCGGCTTCCAGATCAAGAAGAGCCAGGTCCGTACGCCGCTCGGCGCCATCAAGGCCGTGGGCGACTTCACGATCACCATCGGTCTGATGACCGACATCACCGCCGACGTCACCGTCCAGGTGGTGGCCGAAGAGTAAGAAGCCCTCGGGGTTCTTGCTTAGTGTGGGGCGCGTCTCAGACGTGCCCCGGCACTGCAAACCGGTTTGTTTTGCAGGCTGTCTTTTTTTGACGGCCCGGCGAAATGAACCGGTTTTCTTTTGCCTTGAAAAAATTGGAAAAATACGGATTGAGCAGGGGCCTTGAGTCGGATAAGATAGCGGCCTCAAAAGAAAAGAAGACCGAGTCTGGAGTGATGATGGACGATATGGATTTGGGGGCGATCCCCGTTGAGAATGCGGATACGGAAGTAGCGTCCGTACGCCGCCCCCCGCAGTCAATTGAAAGCGAGCAGAGTGTTCTTGGGGGCCTTCTGCTTGACAACAACGCCTTTGACCTCGTTGCCGACGTCATCGGCCCGGACGACTTCTACCGGCACGATCACCGCCTCATCTACGAAAAGATTCAGCAGATGTGCACGGCCGGTCAGCCCGCCGACGTCGTGACCGTCTTTACGGCTTTAGACAGCGAAGGCAAAGCCCAGGAAACAGGGGGCTTGGCGTACCTTTCAAACCTCGCGACCGGCACGCCCTCCGCGGCCAACATTCGCCGCTACGCTGAAATCGTGCGTGACCGCTCGATTCTGCGGCAGCTGGTGACCGCGGGCGACCAGATCGCCACCTCAGCGCTTGCCCCTCAGACCGGGGACGTCTCGCAGCTCCTTGACCAGGCCCAGAGCGTCGTCTTTGCCATTGACGAAAAGTCCAACAAGGGTAAGAAGGGTTTCCGCGTCTTAAATGAACTGGCCGCAGACGTCACGCGCGAACTGCAGGCCCTTTACCAGATTAAAAGCAGTGATGACGTCACAGGGCTTCCCACCGGCTTTACGGTATTGGACCGCATGACTTCGGGGCTGCAAAAGGGGGATCTCATCATCGTCGCGGGGCGTCCCTCCATGGGTAAGACGTCTTTTGCCTTGAATATCGCAGAGTACGCGGGGCTTTCACTCAAAATGCCCGTGGCGGTATTTTCCATGGAAATGACCTCGGTGCAGCTCGCGAAGCGCTTGATCAGTTCCGTGGGCCGCATCGACGCGCAGAAAATGCGCCGCGCCCGGTTTGACGACACCGACTGGTCGCACTACACCGAAGTGGTCGCGAATATGGCAAAGGCCCCGTTTTATATCGACGACACGCAGGGCCTGACGGTAAACGAACTGCGTGCCCGCGCAAGGCGCCTTGTGCGTAAGACCGGGCCCTTGTCTTTAATCGTCGTTGACTACCTGCAGCTCATGAGCGGGTCGGCTCGCGCTGCTGCCGCCGAAAACCGTGCGGCCGAAATTTCGGAAATTTCCCGAGGACTGAAGGGCCTTGCGAAGGAAATGGACGTCCCCGTCATTGCGCTTTCGCAGTTAAACCGCGGCGTGGACGCGCGTACCGACAAGCGCCCCGTGATGAGTGACCTCCGTGAATCCGGCGCTATCGAACAGGACGCCGACGTCATTCTCTTTATTTACCGCGATGAGGTCTACAACAAAGAAACGCCCGACAAGAACGTCGCGGAAATCATTATCGGCAAACAGCGTAACGGCCCCACGGGCATTGTGCGCATGCGCTTTGACGGTATGTTCACGCGCTTTGACAACTTGGCCGAAGACGTAAACGTTCCGCCCGAGATGGCGCAGTAAAGATTGGGAGAGATGTATGTGGGAGAGTCTGAGTTCAGTTAACTGGGGGGACGTTGCACTGTGGTGTGCGGTCATTGTTCTGATTCTTGTGGGGATTGCCGGAACGATTGTGCCAGCGCTGCCCGGGCATCCCATGATTTTTGCGGGCGGGTGGCTTGCCGCCTGGATCGGGGACTATCAGGAAATCGGCTGGGTGACGTTGGTTGTCCTGGGGGTACTCACGGTGATCGGCTTTGCCGTTGACTGGGTCGCGCAGACAATGGGCGCGCAGAAAGCCGGGGCCACGAAGTACGGTACCGCGGGCGCTTTGATCGGCACGATCGCCGGGCTATTTATGGGCATTTTCGGGATTCTTTTTATGCCCCTGATCGGCGCCTTTATCGGGGAATTCATTGCGCAGCGCAACCTCAAGGTGGCCGGCAACGTCGGCATTGCCACCTGGATCGGCATGATGGTGGGGTCGGCACTTAAGATTGCGCTGGCGTTCATGATGACCGGCATCATTTGTTTTGCCCTTTGGTTCTGATAGAGAATTATTAGGGGTTTGCCGGCGGTGTGTTCTGCACTGCCGGACAGCGCAGAGGCTCGGAAGGCTATGATCTTTCGGGCCTTTGTTTTTGGGATGTGCCGTTTGAACTGAGGGAGCGTTGGTGTAGGGTAGGCCTCTAAAACCGAAAATTCGCGTTTTCTCTTTTAAATCAACAAACTATTTTTTGATGCACAAATCCGTTTTGGACAGTAGTGAAGCAGAGTCTATTTTGGACAGCAGTGCTGTTTGACGCGAAAAAAACGGGCGGAAATTCCGCCCGTGAGTGCTTGAAAGACGCGGTTTAGAGCGCCTCAGCGGCAAAGTCCGCGAGGCGGCTTCGCTCGCCCCTTTCAAGCGTCATGTGGCCTGCGTGCTTCCAGCCTCTGAAGCGGTCAACGACGTAGGTAAGGCCCGAGGAGCCTTCGGTGAGGTAGGGCGTGTCGATCTGCGCGATGTTCCCGAGGCACACAATTTTTGATCCCGGACCCGCACGCGTGATGAGCGTTTTCATCTGCTTGGGCGAGAGGTTCTGGGCTTCGTCGATGATGACAAGCTTATTTAAAAACGTTCTGCCGCGCATAAAGCTCATGGATTTGACGCGGATGCGGCTGCGGATGAGATCATTGGCGGCGTTGCGGCTCCAGTCGCTTGTGCCGCGCTCGCTCTTATTTAAAACCTCGAGGTTGTCTTCCAGAGCCCCCATCCAGGGCTGCATCTTTTCTTCTTCAGTGCCGGGCAGAAACCCGATGTCTTCGCCTACAGAGACGGTCGCACGCGTAAAGATGATTTCGCTGAATTTGCGCATATCCAGTGTCTGCGTGAGAGCCGCCGCAAGCGTGAGAAGGGTCTTACCGGTTCCGGCCTGCCCGAGTAACGTCACAAAGTCGATCTCGGGGTTCATCAAAAGGTTTAAGGCCATGCTCTGCTCGGGGTTACGCGCGTGAATGCCCCAAACTGCGTTTTGCGGCTGCATGTAGTCCTTAAGCGTTGCAAGCGTCACGATGCCGTTTTCAACGCTTTGCACCTGCGCAAGAAACTCGGCGTCTTTTGAGGCCACAAATTCGTTCACGTAAAACGTGAGGCCGGGCAGTGCCGCAAACCGGTACCACGTGCGGCCGTCCGCCTGCCAGGACTCAAGGCTTTTGGCGGTGAGGTCCCAAAAGTTCTCAGGCAAAACCGTGCGGCCCGTGTAGAGAATGTCCGTGTCGTCGATCGTCTTATCGTTAAAGTAGTCTTCGGCGGCCATCCCCAGGGCCGTCGCTTTGATGCGCATGTTGATGTCTTTACTCACAAGCACCACGGACTTGTGGGGAAGTTTTGCCTGCAGCGCCTTTACGGTCGCAAGGATCATGTTGTCGGCTTTTCCCGCGGGAAGCCCCGAGGGGAGTTCGGCCCTCAGTTCCTCCGTCTCAAAGAAAAGCCGGCCCTTACATTCGCGGTTTCCGAGCGCATTTAGGGGCGCACCCTCGGTGATGTCGCCCGCGGAGGTTTCCAGTAGCTGATCGATGCTGCGGCTTACCTGTCGGGCGTTACGCGCAATGTCGCTCACACCGGTCTTGTGGTTGTCGAGTTCCTCAAGCGTTGTCATCGGGAGAAACACGTCGTGCTCCTCAAACCGGAAAATCGACATCGGGTCGTGCAAAAGGACGTTCGTATCAAGCACAAAAACGCGCGGTTTGTCGGCGGTTTTGGCAGCGCGCCCTTTTCTGAGGCGGCTGGCACCCGCGTCCGCCTCTTTGGGGACCGAAAGCTCCTCTTTGGCGGCTTTTCCGGGTAACTTCAGGGCGGGCGCAGCGGGTCTGGGGCTCTTTGCGGGTTTCTCGTGTTTCAGAGCCTTTGCGTCGGGCGTCTTGGTTGCGGGATTAGAGCCCTCTTTTGCGGTTCTGGCCTTAACAGCCGCCGGGGCTTTCGCCTTCACGGGTTTGGCAGCCTTTTTGAGGTCTTCGGGGTTGACACGGGCACCGTATTCACGGCGGGCGAGGATATCGCCTTCAACTTTGGGGGCAGAGGGAAGCGGCATAGGACTTACCGAACAAACAAATTTTTGATACGCACAATCGTAGCGGGATTGTTTGTTCTCTGCATGACGAGCCCGCCGGGAAACTCACGGGCGGGCTTGGGTTGGAAAGGCATCAGCCTTTTGGCGTGAAGTACCCCGGGTACTCGCGCACGGCACGCACCACGCCGCGGCAGACGGCCTGCGCCACACGCGTCTGGTGCTGGGAGCTTCTCAAGCGGCTCTCGTCGCTCGGGTTACTCAGAAATCCGGTTTCAATGAGAATCGAGGGAATGCCCTGGGCTTTCAAAACCGCAAACTCGGCGGATTCCACACTGTCTTTGTGCAGCGATTCGACTTTACCCATTTCAGCAAGCACCGCGTGCCCGATCTGTAGCCCCGCAATGAGTTTGGATTCGGCGAGCATGTCAACTGCGGCCTGGCGCGCCTGCTGCGGGACGGTGGAAAAGTCAACACCCCCGATTTCGTCCACCTTATTTTGTGTCTGCGCCAGCCACCGGGCCTGCAGGGACGAAGCCCCCGTCGTACTTAACGTAAAGACCGAGGCCCCGTGCGCAGAGGACGAGGTCCAGGCGTCGGCGTGCACGCTCACAAAAAGATGCGCTTTTTCGGTGACCGCGCGCTGCGCGCGTTTATGTAAGGGGATAAAGACGTCGGTCGTACGGGTAAGAACGGCGCGCATTCCGCGCGTGCGGTTAATCTGGTTAGCGAGCTTTTTGGCAATCTCCAGAACCACGTGCTTTTCGTAGGTCTTTTTGCGGCCCACGGCACCGGGGTCGGCACCGCCGTGCCCGGCATCAATCACCACGCAGATTGTTTCCTTTTTGCGGGCGGTGTTTTGTTTCACGGGTTTGTGCTCGGCGGCCTTCGCTGTCTGCCGGGGTGTGCTTTCTGTCTGCGTGATCTGAGCGGACTTTCTTTCGGCAAAGCGCACGCGGAAACGCGAGAGGGAACTGCCGGTAAGGACGGCACCGCCCACGCCCTTCTTCATCTCCACGACGATACGCACAGTGTCGGGCTTATATTGCCCGCAGCGTACGTCCGAGACAAAGCGGTCCGAGGCAATGCGCCGGATATCGCGCGAGAGTTCCTCGGTGAGTTTCACGCCCTCAATATCGATGAGGTAGCGCACGGGGTTGCGGCCGCCCAACACATGCGTGCGGATTTTTGAGGCCCCCGGCGCCGAGACCGTGAGCACACCGTAAGAGGATGTCCGATCGTAGTCGGCGGAAAGCCTGGCGGCAGCGGCAAGCGTCACAACGGGCACGCCGTAGGCGAGCGTGAGCATGGACGCTAAAAGTGTGCGGCGGGAGGTCATGGCGTTACTTGCACCTTCTTTAAAACGCGGCGGCCAAGCTCTGTTGTGGCCGTCATTTTCGCGGTGCGCGAAAGTGGCGTCTCCGGCGTGAGTTCAATCACAAGGTCCGCCGCGGGCAGTAACGGTTCTGCTTTTTCACTCCATTCGGATACGCAGACGTTGCCGGCACCGAAAAGATCCCGGAAACCCGCATCGTCAAATTCTTGCGGGTCTTCAAACCGGTAGAAATCAAAGTGGTGCAACGTGATGCCGTCAGTGAGGTCGTAATCGGTCACAAGCTCAAACGTGGGGCTTTTCACGCGCCCGGCAAAACCGGCAGCGCGCAAAAGCGCGCGGGTAAACGTGGTCTTTCCGGCGCCGAGGTTTCCCTCAAGGCGCAGGTTAAAACCGGTTTCCCGCAGTGCCGGTGCGTGTGCCAGAAGCGCCGCGCAGAGTGTGGCTGCGAGGTGCGCCGTGGCCGCTTCATCGGCTAACGTGAGCGTTGTGATTTCGTCCTCTCTCATGATGGCCGCAAGTATAACGGGAGAGACTTGAGAGGCCTCATTTTTTTTCAACAATGCGAACAGACTTTTACATGCGGCCGGAGGTACCTCCTTATTTACGCCGCCGAAGGCTTGTGAAAGAATACGGATCCCTTTTTTCGTGCCTATCGTGCCGACCGGAGTCTGTATGCAGGAGAGCCTTGCCAAAATTCTCTCGTTTGTGGCCTTTATCGTCCTGGGCTACATCCTTCGGCGCACGGGTGTTTTAAAGGCGGAGACTTTCCACGCGGTGAGCGGCCTGGTGATCTATGTGACGCTCCCTTGCGTCATTGCCGCAAACCTTAACGGCATCCGCATCGAAGGCACGATGCTTCTGATCGCGCTTTTTGGCTTTGCCGCAAACATCCTGCTTCTCACCTACGCCTGGATCCTGACACTGAGAACGAAAGACCGGGATATGCGGGACTTTATCCGTTTGAACCTCGGGGGCTTTTCGGTGGGGCCCTTTGCCGTCCCCTACGTTTCGGCCTTTTATCCGTCGCATGGGGTGCTCGCAACGTGTGTTTTTGACGTCGGAAACGTCATTATGAGCGGTGGCGGCACGTATGCGCTCATATCCGGCAGCCGCGTACAGACAACCTTCAGGGCGGCCGTAAAACTTATCGCCTCAAAACTCGTGCGCTCGGGCCCTCTGGTTGCCTTTGCCGTGATGGTGGTGTTGTCGCTGTTTTCTCTGAAACTTCCTCAGGGCGTGGTGGAGATTGCCAAGATCGGCGCGGCCGCGAACGCCTTTTTGTGCATGATCATGATCGGGGAGAGCATTGACCTCTCGATGACACTGAAAAAGTTTCTGATCGTCGCGCGCATCGTGGCTTTGCGCATTATCCCCTGCATTGCCTTGGCCTGGTTTGCCTACCACTACATTCCGGCAGACGACGAGGTACGAAAGGCGCTTGTTTTAACGTGTCTTGCGCCCATGCCCGCAATGAGTCTTATCTACACGGCAAGCCTGGGGCTAGACCTCGCGATGGCGGCAAACTTAAGCTCCGTGTGTGTCGCGGTTTCGATTGCCTCGATGTCGGTGGCCCTGATGATCATGTAGGCGGGCAACAAAAACGGGAGCAACTCAGATACGAGCGCTCCCGTTCACCGCCATTAAAACCGCTTAGCGGACGATGCAGCCGTCTTCACCTTCAGCGCGCGGCGTGATGGTGCCGATGCGGTAAACCGTTTCGCCTTCGGCGCGGAAGGCTTCCGCGGCTTTTTCAGCGTCTTCGGCTGCGACCACCACGGCCATGCCGATGCCGTTATTAAAGACGCGGTGCATTTCGTGGTCGGTGATGCCGCCCTTTTCCTGCAGCCAGTCAAAGATGGCGGGGCGCTTCCAGCTGCCCGCGTCGATTTCGCACTTCACGGTTTCAGGCAGAACGCGCGGAATGTTTTCCACGAGGCCGCCCCCGGTGATGTGGGCCATCCCCTTGATTTTCACCTTCTGCAGGACGTTTAAGACCTGTTTGACGTAAATGCGGGTGGGTTCCATCGCGCGGTCCGCAAGCGTTGCGCCGTCAAAAGGCATGTTCCAGTCGGCTCCGGCGACTTCCACGACTTTGCGGATTAAGGAAAAGCCGTTGGAGTGGGGGCCGGAAGAGGCAAGACCCAAGACCACGTCGCCCGCGGCAATCGTCTTACCGTCAATGATTTCGTCTTTTTCCACAACGCCCACGGCAAAACCGGCGAGGTCATATTCGCCCTCGGGGTACATGCCGGGCATTTCCGCGGTTTCGCCGCCGATTAAGGCGCAGCCCGCAAGTTCACAGCCCTTGGCGATGCCTTTGACAACACGTTCGGCGATGTCGACGTTCAGTTTCCCGCAGCCGTAGTAGTCAAGGAAAAAGAGGCTCTTTGCGCCCTGAACGAGGATATCGTTCACGCTCATTGCCACAAGGTCCTGACCCACGGTGTCGTGGCGGCCGAGCTTAAAGGCAAGCATCAGCTTGGTGCCAACGCCGTCGGTGCCGGAAACGAGCACCGGGTTGCGGTATTCGCGGCCGATTTCAAAGAGGGCGCCGAACCCCCCGATGCCGTTTAAGACGCCGGGAATCAGGGTTCGCTTTGCCGCGGGCTTAATGCGTTCAACGAGTTCGTCACCGGCTTCAATGGAAACGCCTGCGCCGGCGTAAGACAGTTGTGTCATAGGAAAAATTACCGCTAAAAATAGGGAATAGAAAGAAGTCGCGCTACACTTGCCGCGGCCCGCATTCTCTGCAAACGATTATTGTAACGGAAGGCGGCGCCCCGGGTTCCCGTTTTTTGTGCGGGAGCGGCTCACTTTTTGACTTTTTTCTTTGAAACCGCGGTTTTGCATGCCCTTTGAGCAATTAGCCCTCAATCTGACCGAGACCGAAGCGCCGACACTGGAAAATTTCGACGCCGACGGTAACCGTGAGGCGGTGGCTGCGCTGGCTGCCTGCCGTGCGGGCACGGGGCCGCAGTTTATCTGCCTCTGGGGCCGGGCCGGAAGCGGCCGCACGCATTTGCTGCGCGCTTTAACGCCGCAGCAGTCGCGGCGCGTGCCGGAGTTTGATGAGCGCATCTGGCTTTACACCGCGGATAACGTCGAAGCGTTTGACGCCGAAGACATGGAGCGGCTTTTTATCCTCATGAATGAGGTAAGGGCGCACCCGGCCTCGCGCCTGGTGACCTCAGTCGACAGGCCCCCTCTGATGCTTGCCGTGCGCGAAGATATCCGTAGCCGCCTTGCCTGGGGCCTTACCTTTGAAATCCGGCCCTTAAACGCAGAGCACGCAATGGCCGAATTTGAGCGCCGCGCCGTGATGCGGGGCATTGACCTCAGTCCCGAAGTGCTTCACTGGATTGAGACCACCTGCCCGCGGGACATGAAAACGCTCATGCGGCTCTTAAACGCCGCCGATGTGTATTCATTGCAGCGCAAGCGCCGCGTCACGATTCCTCTGATGCAGCAGCTTCTTGAAACCTTATAAGAACTGTCAACTACCCCTGACTGAAGTCAGAGGCTTGGCAACAAGTCTTGGTTGACTAGCCTCAGTCCGTTTTCGGAC
>OBKV01000743.1_pt1 | contig 23923 bp, 17 predicted proteins | sample 1517301 | NCBI WGS metagenome assembly OBKV01 (sample SAMN04571685, study PRJEB22368) | human gut metagenome | biome: human gut; material: stool | host: Homo sapiens | place: Luxembourg | collected 2012-06-29 | reverse complement strand
GCTCGCGTTAGTCCCTTATAGGGCGCAAAGAAAAACCACGTGTTATACACGTGGATTTTTATTATTTATTATCTTTTCTTTCATTTTCATCATTAGGTATTTTCCAACCTTGAATGTCAGATCTTCTTACTGCTCCCATGATATGTTCTTTTACTTTAGGAATATCTTTCTTTAAAGAAGTAATTAAATCTTTCATATATTCACGTTTTGTAAATCCGTCTCTTGGACAACATTTTCCTGCGATAGGATAATTATTCTTTTTTGCTGTAATTCGTATGTCTTTTTCACTTACATATACAAATGGTCTAATAACTTTTACATCACTACGACTTAAATATGTAACTGGTGAAAAAGTATGAATTTTTCCATTTAAAAATATACTCATAAGTAATGTTTCGATTACATCATCACTATGGTGTGCAAGAGCAATTTTTGTACATCCATTTTCTATAGCTATGCTGTTTAGCATTCCTCTTCTCATATTAGCACATAATGAGCATGGATTTTTTTCCTTACGTATATCAAATACAACTTGAGCAATATTTGAATGGTAAACAACATATTCGATTCCTAAATTTTTGCAAAGCTCTTCTAGCTTATCTGTTTTAAAGGTATCACTACCAGGATGTATTGTTATTGCCATTATATCGAACTTCTTTGGATAGTATTTTCTTAAATAGTAAAGAGCATGAAGAAGCGTTAAGCTATCTTTTCCACCACTAAGTCCAATTGCAATCTTATCTCCTTCGTCAATCATATTGAAATCATCTATTGCTCTACGAGCTTGTCCCATTATTGTTTGCAACATAACAAATTTCCTTTCATATTCTAATTTAAACTCTATTTATTTTAACATAATTTTGATATATTTGCAATATACAAAATAGGTTATAATATTGTCTTAATAATTCATTGTAGATTATTCTTGACAAGATATATACATAAATATATAATATGACTGTAATAAATATCGCTATTTAATTTAATTAAAGAAAAGGAGCAAATAATTATGAAAACTTTTGAAACAGCAAGACAAGAAGCCAAAAATTTTAAAAATGTAAGTTATTTATTAGATTTTTTAGGCGAACTAACACCGGAAGAGGCAAATAAACTTTTATACTCCAGTGAAGATGAAGTAAGAGAGTATGCAATAAAATATGCTGATAGAAAGAGTAAAATAGACCGGTTGCTTGTGGAATATAACTCTAATATAGTAAAGGGTATATTAAATACTATAGGGGAATTAACACCAGAAGAGGCAAATAAACTTTTAAAAGCTAATTATACTTACGTAAGAGAATATGCTGTAAAATATGCAGACAGAAAGAGTAAGATAGACCGGTTGTTTGTGGAAAATGATTCTGATATAGTAAAGAGTATATTAAGTTCTATAGGTGAACTAACAATAAAAGAGGCAAATAAACTTTTAAAAGCTAATTATACTTACGTAAGAGAATATGCTGTAAAATATGCAGGTAGGAAGAATAAAATAGACCTACTATTAGTAGAATCTGTTTGCAGTATAATAACTGACATATTAAAATCTATAGGAGAACTAACACCAGAGGAGGCAAATAAACTTTTAAAGGCTAATTATACTTACGTAAGAGAATATGCAATAAAATATGCAGATAGACAAAGTAAAATAAATCATCTGCTAATAGAAGATAATCATGTCATAATAGATAGTATATTACGTTCTTTAGATGAAACTCCATATTATTTAATCTGTGGACGTGAAGGATTCATAGCATATTTTGCAAAATATGCTGAAAGAGAAAGTAAAATAGAATGGCTATTAGTAGAACATGATTCTAGTGTAGTAGATAGCATATTAAAATCTTTAGGAAAATTAACACCAATGGAGGCATATCAACTTTTAAATTCTAAAAATTGGATGGCAATAATATATGCAATGCGTAATGTAAATTCTAAGGATTTAGCAAAGTTAAGAGAAATAATTATTAAAGAGTTGATAAACTAATTCTAAACTAGAATAATAGAGAGCATTAATCCAGTAAAAGAGACTACTTAATTGTGGTCTCTTTTGCGTTAATAATGTTATACAAAATTAATAAAAACAAACTATAAAATAGTGATATTAAATAGTTTTTGATTTATATATTAAAAAAGTTTGACTAAATATTTGATTTTATTGCTTATTTAATAATGTTGTTGTATACTATATTTGTAATAATTGTTATTTATGTATAAGGAAGGATAGATGTAGATATGTTAAAAATAGAAAATTTAACAAAAAAATATGGAGATAAAAGTGCTATTGATAACTTAAATTTAGAAGTACAAGATGGAGAAATCTTTGGATTTATAGGGCATAATGGAGCAGGTAAAACAACAACAATAAAGTGTATGGTTGGAATTTTAGAATTTGATAATGGAAATATATATATAAATGGAAATAGTATAAAAGATGAACCATTAAAATGTAAAAAAGATATAGCATATATACCCGATAATCCAGATATATATGAAAATTTAACAGGTATTTCATATCTTAATTTTGTAGCAGATATATTTGAAATAGATAAAAAAACAAGGGAGGAGCGTATAAATAAATATGCTGAAGCTTTTGAAATAAAAAATGAGTTACAGGATTTAATTAGTTCATATTCTCATGGTATGAAACAAAAGTTAGTTATTATATCTGCATTAATACATACTCCTAAACTACTTATATTAGATGAACCTTTTGTTGGTCTTGATCCTAAAGCATCATTTACACTTAAGGAAATAATGAAAGAAATGACAAAGGAAGGAGCAGCTATTTTCTTTTCATCACATGTACTTGAAGTAGTTGAAAAATTATGTGATAAGATAGGTATTATAAAAGAAGGAAAATTAATTACATATGGAACTGTTGAAGAAGTAAAAGGAAATGAAAGCTTAGAAGAAGTATTTTTGGAGTTGATTAAAGATGAAAAGTAAGTTATGGATTCTTTTTAAAAATATTACGGCTAATAATTATAAATTTGATAAAAAATTTAGTAGTTCAAATATACCAAAAACAATTTTTAATATTATTTTAACATTATTAGTATCAGCAGTAGTAGTTGCTTACTCAGCATTATATTCTTATCTTGCAACATCTTTTGCTAAAGAGTATAATCTTGAGCAGTATATACCAATGTTATTTTACTTAGTAACACAGTTATTTATATTTATGTTTTCAATATATAGGGTAAAATCAATGTTATTTGATTCGTCAGATAACGATATGTTATTTTCTATGCCGCTTAAACCACAAACTATACTTGCAAGTAGAATGCTTACACTTCTTAGTGTAAATTATGTTTTAACAATATTAATATATGCACCATCACTATTTATATATGGTATGGCATCACAAATAACGATAGCATATATACTTGGAGCGGTTATATCAGTAATATTTCTACCTTTTATACCAACCGTACTGTCATCAATTGTTGGATATATAATTGCATTTGTGTCATCAAAAGTAAATAGTAAAAAAATAATTGAAACAATAGTGACATTTATTATGTTTATACTTGTATTTGTTGGAGTTTCGCAAATACAAAGTTTTGGTACAATATTTATTAACAATGTTGAAACAATAGATATGGTGTTAAACAATATATTAATATTCCCAGGATTGTTATTTAAGGCAATGTATAATTCAAATATATTAGCACTAATAGCATATATAGTTTTAAATATAATATTATTTTTTGTATTTTGCCTTATACTTTCAAAAGGATATAAAAATATAATTAATAGATTAAAAGAAATTAAGAAGGTAAAGAAAAAAGGAGAAGTTAAATTTGAAAAAACAAATGATATAACTATAACTTTAATAAAAAAAGAATTTAGAAGATATATATCGATTCCTGTGTATGTTGTTAATACTTTTTTTGGAATGATACTTTTGATACTATTTGCAGGAAGTACGATATTTATTGATAAAACTACTATTATTAACGAATTATTTAATACTTCACAAGATGCACAAATGGGACTTACAATTTTCCCATTTATAATAATGGTAATTGCATTTACAATGTTAATGTCAAATACAGCGGGTTCTTCTATTTCTTTAGAGGGGAAAAATTTATGGATTTTAAAAACTTTACCAGTTGATATAAAAAAAGTATTAAAAAGCAAAGTATTATTTAATATATTGGTAATATTACCAATATCTATAATTTCACTTGTTATAGTATTTTTTACATTTAATCTTACATTAACAGAATTATTAATTGGTATATTATTTGAAATATTAATTAGTATATTTGTAGGTGAGTTTGGTATTATAATTAATTTAAAATATCCAAAAATAAATTACATTAATGAAACACAGGTAGTAAAACAAAGCTTAAGTTCCTTTCTTTGTGTAATGCTACCAATGGTAGTTATAATGGTAATGCCTATTATATATTTTATCGCTTCATATACTATTAGTATAAATGTATTTGTAATGATAATATGTGGAATACTATTATTAATAAATGCTCTATTTTATTTATTAATTAATACTTGGGGAGTAAAAAAATTTAATAAGCTATAATTGTTGAAATTAAAAAAAATATGTGATACAATTTTATATATAATTAATAGGAGGTTATTATGAGTGGAAACAAAGGAAAAGCAAAGAAAAGAAGAGTTAATAGATTATTTACAAGGGATCAATTATTTGTAGTAATAATACTTATTGTAATTATTGCAGCTATAATTATAGGGTCTATTCTTTTAAATAAGAATAAAGAAGAAAATAATGAACAAAACAATAACACAAATCAAACAGAACAAGGACAAAATACAACTAACAATAACTCTAACTCTTTAATTGACATGAATAACAAAGAAAATGTAGAGATAAAAGACGGAGAAAAGATAAATAATTCTGCTAAGCTAAAAGAAGAAAAAAAATATGCTGGTATGGTAATAAAAGATATTAATCTTTATACAAGAGCAGAAGGAATGACTGATTTTAATGCTACTGTAGAAAATAGCAGTGGTAAAGATTTTAGTAGTCAAAAAATCATAATTAGATTCCTAAATAAGGATGGTAGTGAATATGCAACTTTAAATGCATATCTTGGAGATGTAAAAGCTGGGGCTACTACAAAAATAGATGCAAGTACTACAGCTGATGTTTCAAATGCATATGATTTTGAGATAATTGAAGCTAAATAGGATGTTTAAAAGCACTAAATCATATAGATGGTTTAGTGCTTTTAATAATTATGAAAGTTATAATGTAAAGGAGAGTAAAAATGAGACAAAAAAATTAAGCATTTGCAATGCTTAGATTAATTTTCTATTTAATTAACTGTCAAATTCCCGGGAATAAAAAATTTTTTTCATCTCTTTATCCTGAAAAGTAGAAATAAAATCTTTTATATTTTTTATTAATATGATAAAATGTATTATAATAATATATTAAGATCACTAAAACTGAAATTATAAATATTGTGACGATTATGCTAAAAATAAGAATATTAGGAGAATAACTATGGATGATAATAAGAAAAAAGAAGAATATGAGATTTTAAGGTACCTTAATAACAGACTTAAGGATTTTCAAAAAGAAAAAGATGATGATGAAGGAAGATAGGATTAAAATAAATTGAGGTAAAATATATGACAAAAGAACAAATTAAGTTTTTTATTGATAATGGAGAAACAATATTTGATGAAATAGGCCAAAAATTAGAGAGTTTAGGACAAGAAATAGAATTACCGGATAATGATGTTTCTGTAAAAAATGTTAGAGATTTTTATGATGAATGTTATAAACATTGTTCTGATATTTTCGATAAATACAATTTAGATTATAATGCTTTTAAAATAATCCTTTCAATAATTCCTGAAAGAGATAAATCCTTTAGAGAACAAGTTTTAGGAAGAGATGAAGCAAATCAACTATTAAGAGATATTATTGATATATATGGCGATGAAGCCTATGATATATTGAACTGTAATTCTGATAGATTTGAAATGTCTGAAATAGATGGAATATTATCAGGAGAAAATAGTCAAAAATATGAAGAATTTTATACAAAATTACTAAATCAAAAATGTGAAAAAGCATATAATCTTGAACAGCTCTCTGATATTTTATTAAGTACAAAGCCAGAATATATTAATCAAGGATTAATTGAAAGTTTTTTAAAAAATCCTGATAGAAGAAAGATTTCAGATTCAGAGATAAAAAAATTTATTGATACAGCACCTGCTGCTATTACAAGTGGTTCATCTTTAAAATTATTGGTAGATGGAGTTGATGCTATTATTTCTAAAGCATCAATATTAGAACAAATTCCACCAGAGTTATTTGATGAGGAATTTGTTAAAAGATTGTTAGAAAAATCTGAGCATGCATTTTCTAAGGTATTTGAGTTGATTCCTGAACAATCTAAAAATAGAGATATATGGGAATTTGCTATATCTAAAAACAATTGGATGATTTCTTCTCTACCTGATAAAAAAATAGATGAGAATATGACAGATGAGGAATATGCTAAATGGTGTGAAAATTTAGTTATAGATGTACTAAGAAATAATCCGGATAATATTCAAAATTTATTTTCTGTATTAAGAGATTCGCAAAAGACTTCAGAAGTTTGTAGTGAAGGTTCAAGATTATTGCAAGCAGATGAATATCATGTTCAAGTTTTTTTGGAAAAAATTCCAGAGATTAGTCGTACTAGACAGATTTATGAAATATTATTAGAAAAATCTGAGGATATTATTAAACATATTCCAGAGGTATCTTTTGAAGAAGGACTTTCACAAGAAGAATATAATATTTGGGTTGACGATATAATAACAAATAAAATTTCTCAAAGAGAAAGTACAGATAATTTAAGTATACCAAGAGAAAGAATGACTGAAAGAGTATGGAATGCTGTACTTGATAAATGTAACGAGACAAACGGAGATAAAAGTCACTTTGGATTATCATCTGTTCCAATTCAAAATATAACTATAGAGATGTGCGAACGTGCATTAAAAGATATTAGTGCTCTTCAAATTGCGGACATTCCATCAATAGATAGAAAACTTGATACAATCACTAATAATACAGTTAGAGAAGAATACGAAAAATGGATTGCAGGGTTTTCAGAAAAAGAAAAAGAATTATATAGAGAGTGGTATGAGAGCAAGGTAATAGACTTTATAAAAGAGGAGAAATGTAATGTATTCATAGATAAATTTGAAAACAGTTTGGGACGTATAAAAATTCCACTAGAAGCTATAAGTCTTAATATTATAAATGCTTATTTGCAAGAAATAGGACCTACTGGAATAGAGTATATTCCAATTCCAAGTGTTCTTACTAATTATAATGAACAATATGAAGATATTGTTGTATCTGCAATTAGTATGCTAGAAGAAAAAAATTATTTAGATTGGACTAGACCAGGTCAATCATTACTTGAAAACATGGATATTTTAGATAAGATTCCAGAAGGATACAGAACTGAAAAAGTTATATTAGAGGCTATAAAAAAGCATCCTAAATATTTAGACTATGCAGATTTTGAAAATGAGAATTTTAATGAACTTTTGCAAATCGGATATAAAAATAAGTTAGAAAGTATTGGAAGAACTGAACTGTCTGAAAAAGAAATAGAATTAATGAAAAAATTTGCTAAAAATAATTCTAGCTTATTTTCAACACTAAATTTAGATATTTTTAATCTTGATATTATAAATAGCATTGGTGAAAACAGTTTAGAAAAGATAGTAAGATATACAGATGTCCAATATTCTATAATAGAATTAGCTAAAGATAAAGATGCATTAACTACATTTGGTTTTGCATTAGAAAATTTAAAACAAGATAATTTATTTATAGAACCTTTAATAGAACAATTAAGTAATTCAATTAGAATTTCAGTATATAATTCTGAAAAAAAAGAGCTTGAAGCTAAACCTAGTGAATTTCTTAAATTAGCATCTAATAGAATACAAGATAAATCAAGCCCTTTAACAGAAGAAGAAAAAACTATAATTTCTTATTTAGCTTTAAATCCACAAGAAGCAAATAAAATACAAAGTTACGATGAGATATTGAATTTTGTAGCAAATAAAAATGCTGAATTAGATGAAATTATAAATTCTAAGGATTCAACTTTAATAGATGCAAAAAACGCGTATCTTCAAAGAATTGTTGGGATGAACTATGCAAGTGTAGTTGATTTAGTAATGAAATATGGAAACGATCCAGAAGATTTATTGGCAAAATATGAAGGAAAAGAACTAGAAAACTATAAAGAAAAAGCAGAAAAAGAATCTTTGGAAATCGTTATTAAATTAAAATCACTAATTGAAGAAAAAGACTTAAGTAAAATTCAAGAAGCATATTTTGAGGCAGTAGAAAGAGAAGATAAAACAAAATCATTTGAAATATATAAACACGCTACTATGTTGGATAATACATTAAGAAGGTCTTATGGTAGAGATATTACACAAACTTTAAGCGAACATAACAAAGAAAATAATGTAGAATCTGTTGAACATACTGAAGATGGACAAGAGTATTTGGTAAGGAAAATGAATGGACCATTCAACAGAATGATAAGTGTTATGAATGCTTACAGAAAGAGCGATGCAGAAGCCGAAGGTGATATGTATGACAGATGGAATACATCAGCAATGGCAGGAAATCATGCTTTATGTTATAGTTTTATAAATGAATCTAATCCAGGAACAGCACTGCTTGGAGATAAAAAAGGTGTTATTATATCTATAAGTGGATTTGATGCGGAGGCAGTTACTGCTGCTGCACCATATGATTTGTGTTCTGATTCGAGAACGAATACAACTGTAACTTATAGACAACAAAGGTTTTATACTGCTAATAATTTACCTGACCAAACAAGAGGTAGATATTCTGAAGTTGATATAGAAATACAAGATGTTTCAGAAGGTGTAACTGAATATAAAAAGATACAACCAACAAGTATAATTTGTTTTGAAGAGGTTGATGAAGATAGCATAAAAGCAGCAATAGAGTTAAGTAAGAAACTTGGAAGAACTATACCTATTGAATTAATAGATAGAATAGAATTAGCAAATCAAACAAGGCAAGAAATCGATAATTTATTAAATGAATTCAAAAATGGAGAAAGTTTACAACCTGAACTGATAGGACAAATAATAACCAAATTCAATAATGTTAGAAATGCACATATGGATTCTAATTTAGCTGATGAACTATTAGGAGAAAAAAATGGAAACGAAAATCCAGATGCTATATTTAATAAAGCTCATTTAAACGAAATGCTTTCAGAATGTATAGAAATTGCTAAACAAAGAATAGAAAAAGGTGAAATTCAAGAGGGCTTAGGAACAATAGCACAAATCAAACAATTTATAAGAGAAGATCGAGAAAAAAATGTATTAATGCCAACAATGTATGAAAAGCAAATCATGGCAGGAATTGATTTAGATGTAGATTATTGTTTAGATGAAATTCAAAGAATGTATGGTACGCAAGAAATATCAACTAACACGAGAAATACAACTCTTGAAATATTGCAAGGACGTCAAGAACTAGATTCCCCTACTTTTGAAACGATGTATGAAAAAAATACACTCATGCCTGAACAATTATCATTTGCTCAATTGCAAGATAGTATAGACATTTCGGAAATAAAAATCACAGCCCAAGAAATACATCAAAAAGGTTACTATAGTGAAAATAAATCATATTCAGAAGAACATATAGCAAGAGTGGCAATGTTTTCTAGTGCTATTGCAAATTTAGAAGGAGCAGATGATAAAACAAAAAGGTTATTACAAGAAGCTGTAAAATATCATTCTAGTGGAAAAATGCTTGATATTGAAAAAGAACAACATCAAGAATATAGTGCAAAAATTGCAGGACAAGAGTTAAGTGAAAGATATTCAGAAACAGATGTAGGAATCGTACAAGCAGCAATAGAATTACAAAATTTAAGATATGATAAAATGGAAAACGAAAGAAAAGAAAAAGTCGCTGAATTATGTGAGAAATATGGATTAGATATAAGTAATGGAGAAAGAATTGATTGTATAGCAAAATATATAGAAGATAGTGTTAATTTAGATAAAACTAGATTTGTAACTAAAGCTAATAATCCACCAGGAGAAAAATTTTCTTTTGATTCTTTAAAAACTGACACTGCTAGAAAACTTGTAAAAGCTAGCTATTGTATACAAGATGAATTATCAACAGAACATTTAAAAGAAATGTCTAAAATAGCAACTATTGATTATGAAGAAGCAACAGATGATATTATGAAAGAATTTTTTACACAAAGAATAATGCTATCAGAAAGTAGAATATACGATAAAAGTATTGTAAAATCTCCGATTGTTAGAGAAGCCTATTTAAAACATAGATTTCAAGAGATAGATTTTGAAAGTTTAATGGAAGTATTGGCAAAACAAGAAAACATATCTGATTTGCCAATTGCAAGTAGTTGTATAGAAGATGCTAAAAAAATTGCTGAATCAAGAATTGCGAGAGAGGTAACAAAAACAAGCCAAGAAGTAATAACAGCATATCTTGAAATGGAAAATCCAAATCAAAATAGAGAAACTGGAAAAGAAGAAATTTAAAAAGGAGGATTAATTTGGTTACGAATGAATTTGCTGAAGCATCAGCTGAATTAATTGAAATATTAAATTATTTGCCTAAATCTGAAGTTGAAAAAATACCATTGAAATTAAGAAAATTTTTTGAAAAAGTCGCAAATCCAAATTACAGCGTAAAAATTGATCCATATAAGTCTTTAGAACAACAAAATATTAAAGAGAAAACTAAAGATTTAATTGCTGTTATATATAGAAATTATTGGTGTAATAAAGAAGAAAGAAAATCAATAGATGCACAGTTAATTGAAAATGATAAAAAGTATGAAGAAAAACTTCAAGAACAATATAATTCAGATAATATATTTAAAAATAGACAAAAAAATATAGAAGCTGTACCTGTTAAAGAACATATTGAATTAGTAGAATATAAAGAACAAAAATGGTACCAAAAAATATATAATATAATAAAAGGGATATTTAAAAGAAAATAAAAGTTTTTCTTATAAAATATAAAATACCTTACTAAAATTACACTTAAACTATTGAAAAATAAGCATTTATAAAAATTTTGGCGTGTCTATTGAAATTATCAAAAAAATGTAGTACAATCTCAAATTTGACAGTTGTGAAAGAGTAAAAGACTGATAACCTTTGATATTAAAGGGTTTCAGTCTTTAATAGATTGATAAAAAAGGCGTACCATGAATTAATTTTTTATGATTTTTAAAATTTTTTTAATAGAAGCTGTTGTTGTAATTTCGTTGTCAGTTCTAAATCCCAACTTTTCATGTAATTTATCCGTTAAATCAGTTCTTAAATATGTTGGTAAATATCCTAATTCATTTGCTTTACACAAATTCATATTTCTTAAACAATCAATAATCTTTGAACTTGTATATTTTTCATCAAGCTTTTTTTTCTAAAAATCTAAGAATTACTAATGAAAGAAAACAAGTAGTAAAGTGTGCTGTAATTCTGTCGTCTCTGCTTAAATATACTGGTCTAGCTTTAAATTCACTTTTCATTATTCTAAAACTTTCTTCAATTTCTCATCTTCTTTGATTTACTTTAATGATTTCTTCAGCATTATCTTCAAGGTTAGTACAAACTCCATAAAATCCATCAAACTTTTCTTCTTTTTGAATAGTATCAGTATTTAATGTTAATACTTTCTTTTCAGCTACTTCTCCAAGTTTAGCAGCATAGTTATGTAAAGTTGTAAAATATATAGGGTCTTTTGCACCCTTTTTTTAGTTATAAAAAGTAATAATATAAAAAAGCAATGAAAAAATATATTTTTAGGAAAAATGTAACTAAAATATTTTTTTAGCTACAAAAAAATATAATAAAAATTTCTAAAAAGTGGTACAACCGAAAAAATTCTTTAAACGTTTTCTTGCAAAAAGAAACTAGATATAGTAAAATATAAGCAATATAATCCTTTAAAAAGTGTAAGTACTATTTTAGTTACTTACACTAAAAGTGATGTTTTTGTTTTTATGGAGAGTTGTTGTTATGGAAAAAGAAAATGTACAAGTAAATTTATTTGGTGAAAAAATTGAAGATATAAAAGAAGTAGAAAAAGAAATAAAAAATTTAAGAAAACAAATAGAATATTATAATAAAAGGTATCATGAGGAAGATAATCCAGAAATATCTGACTATGCATATGATAAACTTACATATAGACTAAAAAAATTAGAAGAAGAGCATCCAGAATTAGTAGTTGCTAGTTCACCAACTCAAAAAATTGGTGGAAGAGGTAAAAATATATTTGCAAAGGTAGAACATGAAGTTCAAATGCAAAGTTTACAAGATGTATTTGAATATGAAGAAGTGGAAAATTTTGTTGATAAAGTTATTGAAGAATTTGGTAAAGGAACAAAGTTTTTAGTACAAACAAAAATTGATGGTCTATCTGTTTCTCTTGAATATAAAAATGGTGTATTAGTAAGAGGTTCTACTCGTGGAGATGGCTTTGTAGGAGAAGACGTTACACAAAATATAAAAATGATAAAAGATATACCACAAAAATTATTATCAAATGATGATGTTGAAATAAGAGGAGAGGTATATTTACCAAGACAAGAATTTGATAATATAAATAATGAATTATTAGAAAAAGGAAAGCCACTATTAGCAAACCCAAGAAATGCAGCTGCTGGAACTTTAAGACAACTTGATCCTGAGCTTGTAAAATCAAGAAATTTAAGCATATTTGTATTTGCTGTATTAAAAGGTCTTAATTTTGATAGTGATAAAAAAGAATTAGAATATTTAAAAAGCATAGGAGTAAAAGTTATTGAATATTCTATATTATGCGAAACTAAGGAAGAGGTAATAAATGCAATTTCAAAAATTGGTGATATGAGAGAAAAGTTACCTTATGATATAGATGGTGCTGTTGTAAAAGTAGACAATTTAAATTATCGTAATGAAATGGGAAGTACAGTTAAAGTTCCAAAATGGGCTGTTGCATATAAATATCCACCAGAAAGAAAAGAAACAAAAATTCTTGATATTTCACTTCAAGTTGGAAGGACAGGACAAGTAACACCACTTGCAATATTAGAACCAGTTAGAGTAGCAGGTTCAGTAATATCAAAAACAACACTTCATAATTTTGATTATATAGAAGAAAAGGATATTAGAATTGGGGACTACGTTGTTATAGAAAAAGCAGGTGATGTAATTCCAGAAGTTGTTGAAGTTTTAAAAGAAAAAAGAACTGGTAATGAGGCAAAATATCAAAAACCATCTGTTTGTCCTATTTGTGGAGAAGAATTAGAAGATGCAGAAGATATTGTGGCATTAAGATGTACAAATAGTGAATGTCCAGCACTTACATATAGGAGTATCACTCACTTTGCATCACGTGATTGTATGGATATTTCTGGTATGGGCGAAAATATAGTTGAACAATTAATAGATGCATCACTATTAAAAGATGTTTCAGATATTTACTATCTTACATATGATGAAATATATAAATTAGAAAGATTTAAAGATAAGTCAGCATCTAATTTAATAAATGCTATTGAAAAAAGTAAGAGTAATACTTTAGATAAATTAATATTTGGACTTGGAATAAGGCATATAGGTAAAAAGGCTGCTAAAATACTTTCTCAAAATTACAAAGATATATATGAAATTATGAATGCAAGTGTTGAAGAAATAAACTCATTAAACGATTTTGGAATGATAATGGCTGAATCTATAGTTGAATTCTTTAATAAAGATAAGACTAAAGAGATAATAGAAAAACTTGACAAAGCAGGTGTTAATTTAAAAGGAAATGTTGCAAATAAAAAGTCTAATATATTAGAAGGAAAAACTATAGTGGTAACTGGTTCTTTTGAGGGATATACTAGAGAAAATATAGCAGAAATAATAGAAGAAAATTCTGGAAAGTTTTCGTCTTCTGTTACAAAAAAGACAAGTTTTGTAGTAGCTGGTGAAGATGCAGGTAGTAAATTAAAAAAGGCAAATGAACTTGGTATACAAGTTATATCGTTAAATGAACTTTTAAATATGGTAAAAGAATAAAAGGTGAATTTATGTATCCAATTATTAATAAAATATTAGAAAATGAAGATATAAAACAGATACAAAAAAATTTAGAATCAGATGAAATTACAAATGTATCTATTACAGGACTTACAGATAGTACTAAAGCGCATATAATATATGCGCTTACTTGTCGTGGGAATAAATCATCTATTATTGTATGTAGTAATGTTATTCAAGCTAATAAAATAATGCAAGATTTAAAATTCTTTAGTAATTTAGAAATAATATATTTCCCTGCTAAGAATTTACAATATTATGAGATAGAAGCACAAAGTGCTGAAATACAAAATCAGAGGATGTATGCTATTGACAAAATACTTTCTAATGAAAAAAATATAGTAGTAACTACAATTGATGCATTACTTGTTAAAATGCAAAAGATGGATAGTTACAAAAAGAAAGATATAGTATTAAAACAAGAAAGTAAAGTAGATTTAACAAATTTTGTAAAAGAATTAGTAGAGCTTGGATATGAAAAAACAGAAAGTGTAGAAGGAAAAGGTCAATTTGCAGTACGTGGAGGAATTATTGATATATTTACTTTAAATAATGATTATCCATATAGAATTGAATTATTTGGTGATGAAATTGATAGTATAAGAACATTTGATACTATTACTCAAAGAAGTATAGAAAAAGTTGAAAGTGTGGAGATAACATTACTTAGTGAATTTAAAGTAAAGGAAGAAAAGAAAGAACAAGTTATAAAAAAATTAAACGAATTGATAGATAGAAAAGATATATCTTCTGAATTAAAGGAAAATATATTAGAAGATATAGAAAAAATAAAAGAAGATAATACTAAGAATATAATTGATAAATATTTTGAATTAATAGTTGATGAAAGTTCTAATATATTAGACTATGTTAAAGACTATAATGTATTTATAGATGAATTTGAAAAATGTAGTACAAAAGCTATTAATCTAAACTATGAAAATTACGAAACGATAAAAGTATTAGAAGAAAGAGGATATATATATTCTGATTTTGTTAACAAATATATTGAATTTAAAGAGATAGAGGAAAAACTTACAAAAATAAATTGTATATATTTAGATATGATGTTAACAGGAAAAAAATATACTAAGTTAGTCTATGATTTTGGAGCAAGAGAAGCTTGTTTTTATAGAAATAGTATTGAAATATTATTACATGATATAAATAAAGCAAAAGAAAAAAATATTCTTTTAGTATTTCCATCAGAAAATAGAATAAATCAAGTAAAAAATTATTTAATTGATAACAAAGTTAATGTAGAAATATTAGAAAATATATATGTAAAAGAAAAATATGAAACTGGTAAAGTATATATTGCAAAAGGAATTTTATCAACTGGTTTTTCAAGTGATAAATTGGGAATTTTGCTAATAGCAGAGCAAGTTTTAGGTATTAATGTTATAAAGCATAGAAAGAAAAAAGAAATACAAAATGCAAAAGCCATAAATAGTTTTGAAGACTTAGAAATAGGAGATTATGTAGTACATGAAAATCATGGTATAGGTATATATAGAGGAATTGAAAGTATAGATGTAAGCAAAGTTATAAAAGACTATATAAAAATAGAGTATGCAAATAAAGGTATGCTTTATGTCCCTATAAATCAGCTTGATAATGTTAAAAAGTATATATGTGATGATGACGCAAAACCAAAAGTTAATTCTTTAAATTCAAAAGAGTGGGAAAAAACTAAGAAAAAAGTAAATGAACATGTAAAAGAAGTTGCAAAAGAACTAGTATTATTATATGCAAAACGTGAAAAATCTGAGGGATTTGCTTTTTCAAAAGATACACCTTGGCAAAAAGAATTCGAGGATTCTTTTGAATTTGAATTAACAGAGGATCAAAAACGTTCTGTAAAAGAAATAAAAGAAGAAATGGAATCAGGGCACATAATGGATAGATTGTTATGTGGTGATGTTGGATATGGAAAAACAGAAGTTGCTTTAAGAGCTGCTTTTAAGGCAGTAGTAGATGGAAAACAAGTAGCATATTTAGTTCCTACAACTGTTTTATCTCTTCAACAATGGAGAACCTTTTCAAATAGAATGGGAAAATTTGGTGTAAGAGTAGAGATGCTAAATAGATTTAAAAGTAAGAAAGAACAAACACAAATTTTAAAGGATTTAATAGACGGAAAAATTGATGTTTTAGTGGGAACGCACAGGATATTATCAAAAGATGTATTCTTTAAAGATTTAGGTTTACTTATAATTGATGAAGAGCATAGGTTTGGTGTAAAAGCAAAAGAGGCCATAAAACAATTAAAAGAAAGTATAGATGTTTTATCAATGACTGCAACACCAATTCCAAGAACATTACATATGTCTATGGTGGGGATAAGAACTATGTCATCGCTTACCGAACCACCACTTGAAAGATTACCAGTCCATACTTATGTATTAGAGTATGATGAAAATGTTATAAAAGAGGCAATAGAAAAAGAATTATTAAGAGATGGTCAGGTAATTTATTTAAACAACAGAATTGAAGGGATAGAAGATATAGTTGAAAGAATAAGAAAACTAGTTCCTAGTGCAAGGATAGGTTTAGCACATGGTAGAATGGATCCGGAGCAAATTGAAAATATTATGCTCTCATTCATAAATCATGATATAGATATAATTGTTTGTACAACAATATTTGAATCAGGAATAGATATCCCAAATGCTAATACACTTATAGTAGAAGATTCTGATAAACTTGGGCTTGCACAGTTATATCAAATAAGAGGAAGAGTTGGAAGGTCAAATAGACTTGCATATGCGTATATAACTTATGAAAAGAATAAACAATTATCTGAAGTTTCTGAAAAGAGACTAAAAGCAATAAGAGATTTTACTGAATTTGGAAGTGGTTTTAAGATTGCCTTAAGAGACTTAGAAATAAGAGGAGCAGGAAATTTACTTGGTAAAGAACAACATGGACATATGGCAAGGGTAGGATATGAGATGTATTTATCTTTGCTTGAAAAAGCAATTAGAGAAGAAAAATTAGATATTGCAAATGATGAAGAAAATATAGATTTAGTAAAACAGGCACAAAAAGATGTAAAAATAGACTTAGCTGTATCTGCATATATTAGTGATAAATATATTAAAGATCCAATTCAAAAAATATCTATGTATCAAAAAATAGCTGACATAGAAAATAATGATGAAATACTGGATTTAATTGATGAACTATTAGATAGATATGGAGACATACCAAAGGAAACAGATAATTTATTAAAGATAGTAGAGATTAGAAATATGTGTAGAAAACTTGGAATAAATAAAGTAACAACAAAGGGAGATTTTGTACTATTTGAGCCACTTAATTTGAAATTAAGATTGACAAATAAAGTTTCAAATGATATACTAATAAACGTACAGTTAGAATTAAAAAAATTAGAAAGTAAGAAGGAAGAAATGGGGTAGAAAGATGGGAAAAAATAAAAAAGTAGAAGATAAAGACGTAAAAAAAGATGAAAAAGTTGAAACTAAAAATGAAAAAGTAAAAGAATCAAAAAAAGAAGAGAAGATTGAGAATAAAAAAGAGGTAGTAAAAGAAGCAAAGAAAGAAAAAAAAGCTGAAATAAAAGAAGAAAAGAAATTAGATGTAAAGGAAGAAAAAGCACTTGTAAAAAAAGTAAAGAAAACTGCTAATAATGATACTAAAATTATTATGGGTATAGTTATAGGAGTAATATTAATAGCTTTTGCTATTTTTGGTTTTTATTTTTATAAAGTAAATATCGATTATGTTGTTTCATATGATGGTGGAACAGTAACAAAAGCTGATTATAAAGTATATTATGCAATGTTTGCGCAAATGTTAACATATTATGGATATCCTGAATCTGAAATTCCAGATCAAATTGCACAAAAGGCTGCACTTGATGGAATATTATCTAAAGCTGCTAAAGAGGCTGGTGTAGAACTTACACAAGAACAAAAAGATGAAATAGAAGCCGTATTTAGTAACGAAGAAAACTTAGAATCATTTAGATCACAAGGAATTGATATAGCTAGAGTTAAGAAATTATATTATAATGATTATTTAATAACAGCTTATATGGACAAATTAGAAAATGAAGCAACTGATGAACAAATTCTTGAATATATTAAATCATATAGTGGTTCTGAAGACATAGATTTATATGAATACAATACACAACATATCTTATTTAAATTAACAGATTCTAATGGTGATGAACTTGATGATGCTGGTAAAGCTGAAGTAAAAGCAAAAGCTGAACAAGTATTACAAAGAGCAAGAAGTGGTGAAGATTTTGCAGCACTTGTAGAAGAATTTTCTGAAGATACAGGAACAAAAGAAGATGCTGGAAAATATACATTCTGCGATAATGGTACTACAATGGAAGAATTTGTAAAGGCTGCTAAGACATTAAACGATGGTGAAATTTATAATGGATTAGTAGAAACATCAGCTGGATATCATATTATAAAATTAGAATCAAAAGTTGAAAATGGAAGATTAAAAAATTCATCTGAAAGAGAAGAATATGTAAATAAACTTATAAATGATTTAAGTGATAGTAAAAATATTCAAGTAGACGTAGATGGATTAAACGCATTAATAAAAGAAATAACTGGTATTGACCCATCTGAACAAGAAGAGGAAGAAGATACAACTACAGATACTGATACAACCACAGAAGAGAGTACAGATACAAATACAGAGACGGAAACAGACAACACTACTCAAGAATAATATAGGAGTTAAAAATGGAAATTATAACTAGTAAATCTAATGAGAAAGTAAAATTTATTAAATCTCTAAACGAAAAAAAGTTTAGACAAAAATATAATTGCTTTTATTTAGAAGGAGTTAAAGTTGTTGAAGAAGTTATAAATTCAGATAGAGCGATAGACATTTTGTTTATCGCTTATTCTGATGAAATCTTAAGTCTAGTAAATGGTGGAGAACGTTTGTTAAAGATAATAGAAGCAATCGAACCAAACGATTATATTAATGTATTAAACATATCAAAGGAAGTTTTTGAAACTTTAACAGATACAGTAAAGACACAAGGAGTACTTGTTGTATTAAAAGCAAAAGAATATGAAATAGAAAAAATCTTAAAAGAAGAAAATGATATATTATTACTAGACAAAGTACAAGATGCAGGAAATCTTGGAACAATTATTAGAACTGCAGATGCTTTTGATATAAGAACAATAATTTGTATCGAAGGTACTGTAGATGTTTATTCACCTAAAGTAGTACGCTCAACAATGGGATCAATATTAAGGCAAAAAGTTATATATATAAAAGAAGATCAAGTAGACTTATTAAAAAAGCATAATTATAAATTAATATGTACTAGTTTAAAAGCAAATAAAAGATTAAAAAATATTGATTTATCTTCTAAAAAAGCTTTTATATTTGGTAATGAAGCAAATGGAGTTAGCAAATTAGTAGAAGAAAAATGCGATGAACTAATAAAGATTGATATGAGTAGTTCAGCGGAATCTTTAAATGTTGCTATTTCAGTTGGAATTGTATTATATGAAAATTATATAAATAAACATTAATTTATTTATGAATCTATTGATTTTTTTCTAAATTAAGGGTATTATATAGATAGTTAATGTATAGGAGGAATTTTTTATGGAAAATCAAAAAAAATCAAATACTAAACTAATAATACTTATTATCGCAATAGTTGTAATAGTTATTGCTATTGTAGCTATATTTGCTTTTAGTTTCTTCACCAATCTTATCATTATCAAATGGTAAATTTTTAGTTTCTTTAATACTGTAAAACAAAGAGCAACTCTTTTTGATGAGATAAATACTATTAACGAAACTTCCAAAGTAGATATGACTATAAAAACAACCGGTGAATATGCTAAAGTAGAAAAAGCATTAAAAGAACATTTAAAAGAATATTATGATGCACTTGATAAGGCAACAGAAAGTTATCAAAATAGTGGATTAGATAATATGTTATCAGCAGATAATATAGCAGCAAATGGTCCAGAATTTACTGAACAAAAGGATAAATTAAATTCACTTATATCACTTGGAAATGAAGTTAAAGAGACTTTGAGTAGAGTATCTACTGAAGAATATGAAAAACAAAAAGCAACTGAGGCTGGATTAGAAGGCAAATATATGGATTTATATACTGAAATAGTATCTTTAGGAGAAAACGCTACAAAAAATATTGGTGTAATAGACGCAAATAATGCATATCTTGATAAGTTGTTACAAATACTTAATTTCTTAACAAGTAATAAAGATAATTGGAAAGTTAATGGAGAATATATTGAATTTTCTACAGATGAACTTGTAAATACATATAATACATTACTAAATGAAGCAAAAACTGCAGCTATGAAAATAACAGAGGCAACAAATAAATAAATATATAGTATATAACTAATCGTAATAATTTGGCGGTTAGTTTTTCTTTTACTTCACATTCTTTTCATAATTTATACATAATTTTATATTAGAATTATGTTGGAGGGATTTAATGAAAAGAATAATTATAATAAGTATAATTTTAATTATATTAATATTTTTTGTATTTAGATTCTTTGTTTTAAATGATGAACTTAATGATGAGGTAATAGAAACTTCTAATTTAAAAGACTATAATATTGAAGATTATATAGACATAAACTATTTTGCTAATATATCAAGTTATTATGTTTATGGTACTCACTTTAATATTGAAGGTACTTTAAATAATGTACATGATATATTTAATGAATGTGGTATACAAAGTACAAGTGATGTATATTTTGAAATATGTTTAAAAAATTTAACTGACGAGATAAAATATAATTTAGATTATGAAATAGATGAAGAAAATGGAAGCGTAAATTTTAAATTATCTGAAAATATTAACGATGGAATATATTTAGATGATATTAGTACAGGCGAATATCTGTTATTATTAAAATTAAATTATAAAGTAAAAAATAGTGAGTTAAATAATGATGAGACATATTGTAGATATATTTCTTTTAATGTAAATGATAGCTATGATGATATAGAGTACTACACTATAACAAAGGACGATACTAATAATAAAATAGTAATAAAACAAGAAAGTAACAATAACAAGAATTTAATTAAATTTATTGTAAGTGAAGATAGCATTTCAGATGAAGAAATATATGATATAACTTTAGATGCTGGACATGGTGGTATAGATTCAGGAGCTGTAAAAGATGATTATTATGAATCGGATATAGTTTTAGAATATGTTAAACTTTTAAAGAGTGAGTTAGAAGAAATGGGACTTAAAGTAAAATTAACAAGAGATAGTGATGTATATGTAGCACCTTATGGTTTAGACGGCAGAGCTGTTATACCAAATTTAGTTAAGTCCAAATATTGTTTTTCACTACATTTAAATAGTAATGAAATAACATTATATAATGGCGGATTTGAAGTATATTGTCCAAGTAATATTGATTATGGATTTGCAAGAACTTTAGTAAATAATATTTTAGAAAATACAAATATAGATACTTCAGTTAATTATTCAAATAAGGTTGAAGAGGGAATATATGTAAATAATTTTACAAGTGCACAAATTAAAGAGGCAGATGATTATGCAGAAGAAATGGGATATGAAAAATACACGATAACTACTGATACACCTTATTTATTCATGCTTCGTGAAACAGGAGGAATAGCAACTAATGCATATGTCGACGGAAGAAATACTGAGTATGATGAAAATCCATATTATAACTCTAATCAAGCATGCGAGGCTTATTTGTTAGAGTTAGGCTATATAAATGTTGGTTCTGATTTAAAAAATATATTAAATCAAAAAGAAGAATATGTAAAGGCAATAGCTAATTCTATACAATCACTAGTTAATAATGAAATAAATTAAAAGTATTAGAAAATATTTTGTATATGATATGAATTATTGACTATAACAAGCTTTTTTGATATAATTTACTCTGATAAGTGAGGGAAAAAAATGAAAGGGATAGAATTAAGAAATAAATTTTTAGAGTTTTTTAAATCAAAAAATCATACTATTATATCTGGTGCTCCATTAATACCAGAAAATGATCCTACAGTTTTGTTTACAACTGCTGGAATGCAACCACTAGTACCATACTTAAAAGGAGAAAAACATCCAGGTGGTACAAGACTTGCAGATTACCAAAAATGTGTAAGAACTAATGACATAGATGAAGTAGGAGATAATAGACATTTAACTTTTTTTGAAATGCTTGGAAACTGGTCTTTAGGTGATTATTTTAAACAAGATTCAATTAGATTTAGTTACGAGTTTTTAACTAAAGTACTTAATATTCCATCAGAAAAAATATCTGTTACTTGCTTTGGTGGAGATAGTGATGCACCAAGAGATAAAGAAGCAGCAAAAGTTTGGGAAGAATGTGGAATACCAAAAGAAAGAATATATTTTTTTGGAAAAGATGATAACTGGTGGGGACAAGAAGCAGGACCTTGTGGACCAGATACAGAAATTTTTTATGATACTGGTGCTAAACCTTGTTGTGAGTCTTGTAATCCATCTTGTGATTGTGGAAAATACATAGAAATATGGAATAATGTTTTTATGCAATACAACAAAAAAGACGATGGTACTTATGAACCACTTGCACAAAAAAATGTTGATACTGGAATGGGACTTGAAAGAATGTTATTTTTACTACAAGGTAAAAATAATGTATTTGAGACTGAATTGTTTTTACCGATAATAGATAAGGTAAGAAGTCTTTCTTTAGAGCCAAATGATGAATCCTTAAGAATTATATCTGATCATATGAGATCTTCTTCACTTCTTATTTGCGATGGTGTATTACCAAGTAATGTAGGTCAAGGTTATATATTAAGAAGATTAATACGTAGAACAATACGTCATATGAGAAAGATTGGATTTGACGTTGATAGAATAACAGAAGTATGTGAAACTTTAGTTGATAGTTTATCTGATATGTATCCTGAATTAAATACAAATAAAGATAATATAATAGAACAAGTTAAAAAAGAAAAGAATAGATTTATGAATACACTTATTAAAGGGGAAAAAGAATTTGGAAAAATACTAAATAAACTTAAAATTGAAAATAGTGATATGATTGATGGACATAGTTTATTTAGATTATATGACACTTTCGGATTTCCACCTGAAGTTACAGCAGAACTTGCAAAAGAAAACGGATTAAAAGTTGATATGGAAGGATACAAAAAATTATTTGAAGAGCATCAAAATAAATCACGTCAAGAAACAGCAGGTACTTTTAAAGGAGGACTTGCAGATCATAGTGAAGTAACAGTTGCATATCATACAGTTGCACATTTATTATTAGAATCTTTACAAAGAATATTAGGTAATCATGTAGAGCAAAAGGGTTCAAATATAACTTCTGAGAGGGTTAGATTTGATTTCTCACATCCTGAAAAGGTATCAAGAGAGATTTTAGATAAAGTTGAAAATATGATAAATGAGCAAATTGATAGAGGACTTGTTGTTACATGTGAAGAAATGCCTCTTGATAAAGCAAGGGAATATGGTGCTAAAGGTGTATTTAATAGTAAATATGGTGAAATGGTAAAAGTATATACTATTGGTGATTTTTCAAAAGAAATATGTGGAGGACCACATGTTGATAATACATCTAAGTTAAAACATGTTAAAATTGTAAAAGAAGAATCAGCTGCTAGTGGAATAAGAAGAGTAAAGGTAGTATTTGTAGATTAGCTACAATATGGAGGTAATAGTTTGAAAATAAAATATAAAAAAATAAAACCGAAATAAGAAAAAAGGGCATAG